>Ga0105247_10001341_pt1 | contig 17892 bp, 14 predicted proteins | sample KBSS24metaG_FD_81519 | JGI IMG/M metagenome (GOLD analysis project Ga0105247, IMG submission 81519) | Switchgrass rhizosphere microbial communities from Kellogg Biological Station, Michigan, USA - KBS S2-4 metaG | ecosystem: Host-associated > Plants > Roots > Rhizosphere > Soil | place...
CCTTCGACAGTTTTTCCGAAGTGATGGCGGTGGCCACGTCCTCGGGCATTTTCGGCGAAAACACGGTGTTCCGCTTCGACGCCAATACGACGCTGACTTTGCTCAATGTTGATATCGGTAGCCTCGATGCGAACGACTTCGTGTTCGGTTGAGGTACGGCCGTAACGATGTCGGCCCGCGTATGCCGGGCCGACATCGGTCGCGTTTGGATGCAGGCACCGGCCTTCGTCCATAGGCGCTGACTTTGGGTACAATGCGCATCCCCCTGCGCCGCGCCTCGTGCAATTAGTACGTGGAGTCATTGATTTTGTGGGGTTTGTGGCGATGCGAGCAAAATCCTCCCCCGAACGGGGAGGGGGACCGCCCGAAGGGTGGTGGAGGGGCAGTGGCCACGTCGGAAGCATCCAGCCCTGCCCTTGCCCCTCCACCGGCTTCGCCGGTCCCCCTCCCCGTTCCGGGGAGGAATGGCTTCGGCGAATCGACTGCTCAAAATGGATGACGGGACGCATCAGTCCATAGCCTCGTGAGGGATAACCGGCGGCTTACGGAACAGGGCCGCCATCCGCCGCCACGCACTCCTTCGCTCCGCCAGCGCCTTGCGCATTCCACCGAGCGTGAGCTCGCGGTAACGTGGATCGAGTCGGGCATCCTCGGCGAAATGGTCGAGGATCCTCGCCGGATCATTCGTCATGATCTTGTGCGCGTGCTTTCCGTGAACGTCCGAGCGCAGATAATCAAACAATAGCCTGAGGATATCGATCGCTTCGCGCAGGTCGCCATCGGCGATCGCCTCGGAGATATATTCGCGCAGCACGATCGGGCTGGCCTCGAGCTGGCGCCGGGACACGTCATGGCGGCGCTGGAGCTTGATATGGTTGGCGATACGGCTTTGGAGACAATGCAACGGGTGCATGATCGGCACCGCCAAGGTCCCAACGCCATCGGCCGTCCGAACCCGCAGGATCAGCTCGGCGGCCGACTTTTGCAGCAGGGGTGTTTTGACGCCCAGGACATTGGTGAGGAATTCGATGCGAATGTCCCGTCCGTCCATGACCGCCGTCACGACCGCTGCTTCGGGCGTAAAATCGTCCATCTTGGGGATTTCGACCGCGCCGCCGATCGCGGCGGCCAGCTTTTCCGCCGCAGCCTTGTGACCGAAATAGTCGATGTCCTTGGAGGTGTAGGGCGCGAATTCGAGGAGTTCGGGAAGATGGCTGTAGCGCTCCGCCCACAGATTGAGCGCCTGGCCTCCGACAATGAAGGCGCCGTCGTCCAGAGTGATCAGCGATGCCAGCTTATAAACGAGTTCCGGCGGAAGCAGTTCGTTGCTCAGCCGCTGATACCCCGTCGGCGAACAGACGAACTGATGACGTCGAGCGACGCCAGAAAACCATTCTGCGCTCGAAGCTCGTCACGTCCGATGCTCCCGTTGCGCAGGGCACGATCGTCCCGCTCGCGCGAACGGTCCTTTTCGCGCCGACGCTCGGCCGGATCATAATAGCTCAACTGCACCATTGCATAGGCTCCTGACGAGTTTCTACGCCTCCAGGGATTTCAGGTCAATGAATGCCCCAGACGCCGTTGCCATCCGTCACGCCGCATTTGGAGGCGGCAATTCACGCTTGCAACTGCCGGAAGACGTCAATCCGCAGCAAGGCAGGGTGCGCAACGACCGGCGCCGTCGGCGGCGGCGATGCGGCCGGCGACGTGCTGACCGGCATCGAGAACCTCACCGGCAGCGCGCAGACCGACATCCTGCGCGGCGACGGCGCCGCGAACATGCTCTCCGGCCTCGCCGGCAACGACGAAATCCGCGGCGCCGATGGCAACGACATGATCTTCGGCGGCGCGGGCGCCGACAGGCTCTGTGGCGATGCCAGCATCGACGTGCTGAGCTACGCCACCTCCGCCAGCACCGTGACCGTCAACCTGCTGGACCGACCTCCACACCCCAGTTCGGGCTGAGCCTCACCTCCGTTCAGGCTGAGTCCCACCCCCGTTCAGGCTGAGCTTGTCGAAGCCCCCTTCTTCTTTGCGATTGGCGTGCAGAAAGAAGGCTTCGACACGCTCAGCCCGAACGGGGAATCTCTCCACGGACGGCGAATCGCCGACACGCTGTCCGGCAATGACGGCGCCAACACGCTCTACGGCCGCGGCGGCGCCGACACGATCGCCGGCAATGGCGGCAACGACGTGATCATCGGCGGCGCGGGCGCGGACCAGCTGACCGGTGGCGCCGGCATCGACACGCTCAGCTATGGCAGTGCCACCACCGCCATATCCGCCAGCCTCGCGACCGGCACCGGCAGCGGCGGCGACGCCCAGGGCGACATTTTCTCCGGCTTCGAGAATCTCACCGGCGGCGCCGTCGGCGACACGCTGACCGGCGACGGCGGCGCCAACACCCTGACCGGTGGCGCCGGCGACGATCTGCTGGCGGGCGGTGCGGGCAACGACCGGCTGACCGGCGGCCTCGGCGACGATCATTTCGCGTTCGGCACGGGCGGCGGCGCCGACACCCTCACCGATTTCCTCGCCGGCAACACCTCGGCCGAACTCCTCCGCCTCTCGCTCGGCACCGCCTTCGACAGTTTTTCCGAAGTGATGGCGGTGGCCACGTCCTCGGGCATTTTCGGCGAAAACAAGGTGTTTCGGTTTGATACCAATACGACGCTGACGCTGCTTGGTGTGAATATCGGCAGCCTCGATGCGAGCGACTTCGTGTTCGGTTGAGGCGCGGCGGGCCGATGTCGGGCGGTGCAGGCCGGGCCGACATTGGCGCTTGGATTCAGGGCCCGGCCTTCCTCCATCGGCGCTGACTTCGGGGGGCGAATTCTCTCTGCGCTGCAGTCGCCCCATTGCGCCCCGCGCGGGAAGAGCCCCGCCGTCTCCGCCTCTGCGCGCGTTGCCGCTGAATTGCTCGGGAAAGATTGATCTTACGCCGCGCATGCGGAGCGGGAGATCGCAACGAAATGGACTGTGAGCCTTCCAGTGGCAACGACCGCCGAGGACGTTGCTCGATTGGACCGTTTCGATGGACTGCGTCGTGCCTTGCTGGCACGGTGAACTCGTAACTCGGGATCGCTTGGCACTGGCCGATTTCTGCCTGACGGCTTCTTGGAAAGTACGCCGCGAAATCGGATTTTTCAATGTTAACTTGGGCAGGGGGTGCCCAGCTGTCGGCGGTGCTTATAGCGCTCAGCTTGACGTTTGGAGAAAGCCGTGCCCGCTGAGCTTCAGCCTCGCGACATCCCTTGGCGGGCGGCCCAGGAAAGCTTCAGTAATGTCTTGGCTCGTCGACGGCCTTGTGTAAGAACAGCCCGATGAAGGTATCTCTCGACGAACTCTACTGGATGACCGCGTTCATCTACCACGACAAGAATCTCGGCCGGAGCAGAGACGCCACTCTGCTGCACTTCGTCGAAGTTTGCGGCATGCTCACGCTCATCGCGCGGAAAAAGCGGCGCGAGCGGATCGATATCCCTGGCGCACTATGCAAAGCGTTAGGCTGGTACTTTCCGCTTCTCGCGAAAATGGGCGTGCATAGCGTTGAGCAGCTCTTGTTCGCGAAGTATCCGCTGGTCTGCCCATATTGTCGACGATCGCCGCACGTCGAGCGGGATTGCAAGCTCGTAAAGGGAACGGACGGTGTTCTTTCTCACGACGCGGTGCGTGATCTCAATGCGACAAACTGGGAGAATCGTCCAAGAAGCCTGAATGAGTGGCAAGCAATGTTTAACGCCATCTATCCAAGGTCTCTAAATGGTAGCGCTGAATTCAGTACGATCGCGCTATTCGAGGAAATCGGCGAGCTTGCGGAGGCAGTTCGCGTATACGAACGATATCCGCATTACTTTTACGGTGAGGCTGCTGACGTCTTCTCTTACATCATGGGGCTCGCCAATGAGCATGCGCTTGATTGCGCGGAGCGCGACGTCCAGTTCGATTTCGAGGAGGAATTCCTCTCTAGATATCCAGGGCTCTGCATCGCGTGTGGTGCACGCGTCTGCGTGTGTCCGACTGTCCCATCGGCCACCGTCGGGCGGATGGCCAAAGAGATGCCTGTGCAGATACCGATCCTAGATGCAGAAGCGTTCGATGAGAGCGGACGCGAGGTGGCCCAGCGCGTACTGGAAGGCGTTGGACGCACGGTCGCCGCCGCCCGCCGGCTGCCGTACGACAGGGGCGATATGAACGCCGGACTCACACAGTTGGCATATCGCTTGGGCAACGCGCTCGAAGATAAGGACAGGAAGGTCGCGGAACGACTAGTCCAGCTGGCGATCGAGCTCGGCCGAGAGAAGCGCGATAGCGGGACTGAATCTGCGCCGACTACGATGGACGTGCTGAACTTACTGCGCCAGGCGTGGTTGCTACTCGATCCAGATGTGCAGGACGCCATTGAGGAGGGCCAACCCTCGCTAGAGACCTATACCCGGATTCTTGACACAAACGTGCTCTTGGTGACCGCGAACCCCCGTGGCGGAAACGAGAGCACGCTTCGCCTCGACACGGAGCTTCGCGAAATCAAGCGTCGCGTCCGCCAGGGTAGACACAGAGATCGGATCAACGTCGAGATCCTCACCGCCACCACCATTGACGACCTCCGCGTCGAACTGCTGTCCAACAGCTACGACCTCATACACTTCGCGGGTCACGCGAACGCCGATGGGATTGAACTCCAAGAGGAGGATGGCACGAAGCTCACGCTTGAGTGGGACGCGCTGAAGGCCATGCTGCGAGACCAAGAGAAACTTCAATGTTTGGTGCTGAACGCGTGTAACGCGATGACGGGCATGGACGACGCGATTGCGCCGCTCGTGATCGGGATGACCGATATCATTGATGACGACGAAGCGATCGAGTTCGCCAAAGGGTTTTATGATGCGCTAGCCTCTGGACGCAGCGTGGAGGACGCCTACCGCATCGGGGTCACCGCGCTGGCCGCCAAGGGCATGAACGAGCACCTCGTCGCGAAGATTGTGGCGCGTCCGCCCGCTCTTATGGGAACGCCGACTAACACCGCGCCTTCGGCATGAGCCAGTATGGCGTGAGGAACTGGACGAATACGTCTGTGCGCCGCTTCGCCGCCGATGCCGATCCCATCGATGTGATGATCAGGAAGGTCCGCGGCGTGGTTCTCGAAGCACTGGACGCGGGCTGGAGCGGGCCACCGTTCAACCCCGTCGCACTTGCCCGGCGGATGGGCATAGCAGTCGAGGCTAGCGCTGCGGTGGCGGACGCACGTACGATCGTCGATGCTCGCGGGGCCCGGATCGAGTACAATCCTCAACAGCGGCGAGCGAGGGCCCGCTTCTCGATCGCGCACGAAATTGTCCACACCTTCTTCGACGACGTCGGCGAGGCGGTCCGGTACCGGGGGGGCAGCGCCGAGGCCGCCGACGACTGGCAGCTCGAGCTACTCTGTAATCTTGGCGCGTCCGAGATTGTCATGCCGGTGGGCAGCCTGCCGAAGTCGGAAACCGTGCCGCCGCTCGAGAGGCTGCTTGAGGACCGTTTGAAGTTTGATGTTTCGATAGAGGCCTACCTGATCCGTATTGTCAGCGTCACGGAGCAGCCTGTCACGATGTTCATCGCGTCGCCTCGCCCGACGGGCACCCAGCTCGACTACCGCGTGGATTATGCCGTGTCGTCCTCCTCGGCGCCTCGACTGCAGCTCAGTGATTTCGCTGTCCCCAGAACTAGCGCTGTGCGTCAGTGCACGGCCATTGGGTCCACAGCTCATGGCCTCGAGCAGTGGTTGAGCGACGAGCGGGCTGCGACAGAATGCGTAGGTGTGCCAGGATATCCCGGTGCTCTACTGCCGCGGGTAGCCGGCCTCATCAGGCACGGCGAGCGCCAGCACACTGATGCGATCCATTTCATTCATGGGGACATACTCGCGCCGCGTGAACTACCTCCCGTCCTGATGTGCCAGCTCGTCAACGACAGAGCAATCCGGTGGGGCGGCGGAGTCGCGCGCAAGATGGCGCACCGCTATCCAAACGCAGAGGCCGAGTTTGGGCAATGGATCAAGACAGTTCCGAGAGCGGATCGGCTCGGTGAGGTGCATTTCGCGACGACAGCCGACGGCACGATGCTTGCCAGTCTCGTGGCGCAGGAGGGATACGGGGTCGGCCCGCAGCGGATAAGGTATCAGGCGCTGTCGAACTGCCTAACCCACGTTGCATCCTTTGCCTTCAAAAAAAATGCTTCGGTGCACATGCCAAGAATAGGGACGGGTGGAGCGGGAGCGGATTGGGAGATCGTCGAGGCGCTCGTGAGACAGAATCTGGAAGGGCTGCCGAAGGGCGTCTGGATCTACGATTTGCCACCTCGGCAAACCCAGCACGCGCTGGATCTCTGATGATGCACCGGCACAGATTGCAGGTCGTCCTGCTTTCTGGGCGTATCGGGTCCGGGAAAACTCGATTGGCGGATAGCTTGGTCGAGCGTCACGGTGCCCGGCTCGTTAAAACGCGGGAACTCATAGTCAGAGCGATGCCGCGCGTGCAAGAGCGGCGGCAGGACCTTCAGCGGGCGGGAGAACGCCTCGACAGGAGCAGTGGCGGCGGGTGGGTCGCCGATGCGTTTGTCGGGCTGATGGAAGAGGACGGAGGAAGCGACCTCCCGACGGGCCTGTACGTCCTTGATGCCGTGCGAATTGCGGGACAGATCGAGGCAATCCGGCGGGTCTTTGGCGGATCCGTGGTCCACCATGTCCATTTGACTGCCTCGCCCAAAACGCTTGAGACTCGCTACGGTGGCCGTAGCACTCGGTCGGACGAAGGCGTCTCATGGCAGAAAGCAGCGTCGAATGCGACGGAACGTCAGGTTGAGACGTTGAAGGATCTCGCGGACACGGTAGTGAATACGGACTACTGTACCGCGGATGCCGTCCTTGTCCGCGCCACGGCGCTGCTTGGCTTGATTCCGCGCTCTGTAGACCGTCTCGTGGACGTTCTTGTCGGCGGCCAGTACGGAAGTGAAGGGAAAGGTAACATTGTTGGACACATCGCGCCCGAGTACGAGCTGTTCGTGAGGGTTGGTGGTCCGAATGCTGGCCATCAGGTCTATGCCGAGCCGCAGCCGGAAAAATATTTCCACCTGCCTTCAGGATCGGAACGCGCGCCAAACGCGCGGCTGCTACTGGGGCCGGGTGCGGTGATCTACCCGCCAAAGCTTTTGGCCGAAATCAGCGCTCACAAGATTTCGCTGGATCGGCTTGTCATTGACGAGCGCGCGATGATCATCGAGGACGCGGACCGCGATATCGAGCTGCGGAAACTTGCAAGTATGGGTTCGACGATCCAGGGGGTTGGCTCCGCTTCAGCGCGCAAAATCATGGGGCGCGGGGGGTGTGAGGATCCGGAAGTCCGGCTCGCGAAGGACGTGAGTGAACTCCGCCCATACATCGGAAGCGCGCAGGCGGTATTAGATCAGGCATACTGCGCCGGCCAACCTGTTCTATTGGAAGGGACGCAAGGAACGGGTCTCAGCCTGCACCACGGGCCTTATCCGCATGTAACGTCGAGAGACACCACCGTCGCCGGCTGTCTCGCTGATGCAGGCATCGCCCCAGGACGCGTTCGACGGGTTATCGCCGTTTTCAGGACTTATCCGATCAGGGTTGGCGGACCGTCCGGTGCCTTAGAAGGAGGTGAGATTGACCACGCCGAGATTGCCCGCCGCTCCGGGATCCCAGAGGAGGAGCTTCGTAGTCGTGAAGTGACCACAACTACCGGGAGGCCGCGTCGCTTTGGCGAGTTCGATTGGGTACAACTCCATAGATCGTGCGTACTAAACACGCCGACAGACATCGCTTTAACTTTTATCGATTACCTTTCAATACGTAACCGTCACGCCTATCGCTTCGAACAGTTAACCGAGGAAACGCTACGCTTCATTGAAGAGGTGGAACGCGTGTCGGGTCAGCCCGTGTCGTTGATCTCGACCAAGTTCGACTGGCGCAATGTGATCGACAGGAGGGCCTGGTGACCAATGAAGAACTGGACGAGTTGGTCGGCGAATGCCCCCAGCTGTACCACATGGCGATGAAGCATAGCTGGCCGTCGATAAGAAAACACGGGCTTCTTCCGACGCATGGATTGCTGAATTTGTTCGAAATCGATGAGTCCCGTCGCGAGGAAATGACAACGAGGCGGCGGCCCGCGTCGATTGCGATCACACATCCGGTTCATGGTGAAGCTATGATCCGCGACCAGATACCAATGCACGACCGACATCTCAAGAGCTGCGTTCGTGGAGGTCTCACGGTCCGCGAGTGGCACGACCGACTCAACGAACGCGTCTTCTTTTGGTTGACGGAGGAGAGGCTTGAGAAGCTTCTATGCGCAAGGTCGTACAGGAACCAAGAGCACGTCGTGCTGACCGTCGACACCGCACCGCTGGTCGCAGATCACCGGGACCGCATCGAACTCTGCCCAATGAACAGCGGTTGCACCATGCCGTTCGCGCATGCACGCGGAGCGGACACGTTCCTCCCCATTTCGTCGTATCCGTATGCGGATTGGCGTAGGAAGCGGCGTGCGAGAGAGGCGGTCGTTGAGCTGACTGTTCTGGGCGGAGTGCCGAACATCGCCAACTACGTGCTCGAAGTGTCCACAAGAAGGTGTGGGGAAGTCCTCGGCCAGCTTTATCAGCGCCCTTAAGCAAGGAGGTCTGCAGACGTTTTTGGGCTCTCGCCGCTGACGCTAAACAACGGCAGCTTTCGACCCAAAGCCGGTCGTTCGGTTCCGCTTCGATGAACGTCCGGTTCCGACGGAAGCTGCCGAATAGCTGATCGAAGCGCACGATCAGCGATGCGCGCTAGTATCAGATGTTCAGAGAGTTGACGACTTTTGTTAGAAGCTGCCGTCCGATCGCGCTCAGTGACCGATCAGTTAAGAATGTTGAGCCCAGCGGCTCCTAGAAATGGACTAGGAGCGTTGCCCCACCGGTCCCGCTCGGCAACATACATCAGCAGCTTTTCCGCCCTCGTAATTGCTACATAGAACTGTCGCCTCTCAGCAACCAGGTCGTCGCTGTATTTGAAAGGGAAGGACCCCGTCCGCAGACCGATGATCGCGACCGCCGAGTATTCGCGCCCCTTGGCATAGTGGATGGTCGACAACCTGAGCGCGCGCGTCGGACTTGCGAACAAGCCGAGATGCTCGATTGTGAGGTTCAAAACGTCGATCTTCTGCCGGATCATGTCGGCCTTCATCTCCTGCACCGAGGCATAAAAGAGCCCGGACTGGATGCGGTCGACATACTCCGCACGTAGGAGTATATCTCCAGTGGCTTGGGACATGGCGTCCAGCCAGGCGACCGCCCCGTGGCCGAGATTTGCTAGCCGCACGGCTTCGCGCTGCAGTCGGACAAGTATTTGACGGCCCTTGAAGCCGAACAGTTCGAGATGGGTTTGGCCGGTAACATCCTGCACGGTGTGGAACAGCGCGCGCTCGAGCTGCCGGGTCGTGTCGGCGGTCGGCTCAACAATGGCGCCGCACAGCTGCTCAGCCAGTTGCGCGAAGAGGCGCGAGCGCTTGTATGGCCTGGCTCCCGGTCCCACGATGGCCGTCCCGAAGTCTCTGAGCTCCCTCGCCAAGGTGCTGAGCGAGAACCAGTCCTTGGCTAGGATCGTCGCGTCGCCAAGGGCGATGCGCTGCGCTTCGAGGGCAGGCAGGAACTGCTCGGTGATTGCCTCGAACGCCGTCCCACCGCGAACGAGGATGGGGTCGACTGGATGGTCGCGTGTCAGTCCGGCCGCCGTCATGGGCGGGAGTCGCGGGAATAAGCGCTCGCCGTGGTTCACGATGCGCTGGCTCGATCGGAAATTCACCGATAGGCTCAGATCGGACCGGGCTCCTATGTGGACGCCGAACGGTGCAACGAGTTCCGGCCGGGCGCCGGTGAAACCGTAGATCGACTGGAATAGGTCGCCGACGGCGAAAAACTTCGATCTTTGCGTGGCGTGGAGTAGCTTTAGCATCTCCACCTGTAGTTCGGTAGTGTCCTGGAATTCGTCGATCAGGAACCACGGGTGGCGGGCACACAGTGACCGGGCGATCTGTGGATGGTCGCTGAGGAGCAGGTAGGCCCCATAGACTATGTTGCCGAAGTCGATGTATCCGAGTTGCGCGCATCGCTGCCAGAAGTGTGGGGCGGCACGGCACACCGCCTCGTTCTTCCCTGCGACGCCGATGATCCGACCGTTAGTATCGACGCTAAGGCTCTCAAACGCCTCATAATCGGCGTGATTTAGCTGAAGCAGGTTTACCTGTGCGGCGGCGTATTCGCAGATTGCCTCGAAGTCCGGATTGTCGCGGGTCAGGACTTTCCTGGCGCCACCGAGGTTGGGCCGGAGCCAAGCGAAGGGACGAAGAATCGATTGCAGGCAGAAGGAGTGGATCGTTGAGACGTAGACGTAGCGCTCGTCCCCGGCCTGGAACTGTTCGCTCGCGCGCTGCTCGATCTCCTGGACGGCGGTGTTAGTGTAGGTGATGCAGCAAATTGAACGCGGGGTTCCGCGGACGCCCTCGATCTCTGCTACGAGCTTGGCGATTAGGGTGCGAGTTTTGCCGCTGCCGGGGCACGCGGTTAGTAGCAGGTTCTCCTGCCAATTGACCGCATTCTGCTGTTCGTCGGTGAGTATATTCACCATTTTCTCAGCCAGTTCACGGCCTGCTCAATATAGGGCGGGAGCTTCTCAGCCCTCTCTACGTGGCGTGCTGCAGCTTGCGCGAAGCGGGCTTTTCCGAAACGGATAGCGGTCCGCAGGACTTTCGCCTTCAGCTCTTCTGTCGTTCCGAAAAACTCTGCAGTGTCGAGATGACCCTTTATCTTGGTTGCGCCTAAATCACCTGCGGCCGCAGCTAACATGGTCAAATTTCCGTCCATAGTGATCTCGCGCTCGAAGGTTGTGGAACCCACGAACGCCTTCACGAACTGCCCCTCCAGAGCGACGAGGTTCTCCGGTGGCACGACATCGTCGTCTGGATCACCGATACTTGGAACGCGATCCGCATCGGCGACGATGGCGCAGCGCTTGGGGAGGCAATCGGCGGCGAACATTCGGGCGAAGGGCCCGAAGTGCGTGCCGTATATGGCAACGACGGATATGCCCTCGCGTTCGAGATCAATCCCAATGATCTGCTTTACCATTGGCGGAATCAGGAGCAGCTCGGCCGGCCCTTCGACTAGCATGACGCGCCGCGCGAACAGGAGGTTCGACTTGGTTGCATCTAGATATCTTTCGAGATCCTCGCGGTCGTCCGGCGTGAGGCCGGCCGCCCGGCTGGGGACGGCGGCCACAGGTATCCCGTTCGGTTGCTGGGAAATAATGGCGAAAGAGGAGAGCGGCGCACCCGCCGTGACCTGGGTGCTGTGGGTGGTAGCGATGACCTGGAAGGGGAGTTGCCGCAACGCGTCCATAAGGGTCGACTGCAACTGCGGGTGCAGATGTGCTTCTGGTTCCTCGATGAGGATAAGTTCCCCGGCTGCGTTGCCGCCCTCCGCACGCTTACGGAACTGCTCGATAAGCATAGCGATGAAAAGGACATTGTTGAGACCGAGGCCATTACGGCGAGGTTCGACGTTTCGCGCCAGCATGCCTGAGAGTAACACTATCAAATTGCGTATGATCGACTGGAAGGTCGGTGCGGAAAGGCCAAGGTTCACGTCTAGCGCGAAGGCGGGGCCGGTTATCTCCTTTAGGGCTCCGTCGATAGACCCTGCCAAATCGCTTATCGGAGGGGAGGCCTCGATCTGAGCGTTCACGGCCTTGACCGCGTCGACGATCGCCGATTGTTCGGCGAGGTCCATTTCGCTCGCCTCTACCAGCTTCATCAGCGGCGAGCGCCGAAAATGCTGCAGATCGGCCTCGACATCGCGGAGCGCGGGAAGGAATACGACAAGGAAGGACTGAAGAATCTGGAGACCGACGGAGCAGGCGCCGATGTCGCTGTTCTCGTTATGCCACTCAATGGTCGCGATATCTATCTCGGGGTTGCCGCCGCCGAAGAGTTCCCAGCCAAAGTCGTCCAGTTTCAACGGCCTGTCGAGATCGTCCGAGGCTATTAGTTCGCGCACGAGACGCTTTGGCCGAAACCGGTAGAAAAGCCGGGCGCGGTCGGGACCAATCTGCGTGCCGTGCAGCAGCGCCTCTTCGTTCTCATTGCCGGCGAACCCTGTGAATTCGACGGCGACGAGCACTTGAAATGGGTCTGTCTGATCCACGGCGCAGTGGACATCTTCCTTGGAGAGGGAGCGGAAGGCGGAGGATAGGGTTACGTCGAGACAGAGCCGGATGCCGTGGAGCAGCGTCGACTTGCCAGCATTATTCTCGCCGATGACGACGGTCGCCGCATCGGTGATCGGGATATCGAGCGTTTGGATTGCTCGTAAGTTCTTTATGACAACCCTACTCAATCTCACGACACTGCCCCCCCGCAACCGTTTGGAAGATGAGAGGCGATCTATCTTGGCGCGTCAACGCCGGAAGTTTGTGTGGGAGATCTAGACTGTTCACGAGCGGCGTTCCGATCACAGCGAGACGAAGGTAGCCGCTATCCTCTAAACCAACCAAACCAGCGCCTGCGCCGCTTTGGCGTGGCTGGCCCACGGGGCGGCAATGCCCGTCTCGTGGGCGAAGATGTCGAGGGAGGAGGCAGCGCTGCCTGAAGCGCGGTGTCGAGATCAGGCGTGTCGAACCGCAAGACATGATCAATGTCGCGGTAGAAGCCCCAAGCCGCAGTGACATAGGCCGCCCGCCGGCTTAGCAACGCTTCGCCCGTTAGCACTCGCACCAGCAGATCCCGAAATATTTTGTTCTCGCCGGTCTTGGGCAGATTGCGTACGCAGCGCACGGCCACGTCGAAGATATAAGCTTTGAATTTTTCTCCCACATTGGCGGCGCGCAGGATCCGCTCGACGACGTCACCAAGAGCGATAATCGCGGCGCGGGGGATTCGGTCCTCGCTGCGGTCGAGCGCGTGCCCGTCGGTGTTGCGATGATAGTTGTCCTCGGGCAGCAGCTTGATGAGCTCGATCCAGCCCGTCAGCGCGGCCACAATTCGATACAGGAGCTCGGAGCTGCGGGTCGGCCATTCAGCGGCGCGATCGACGTCGGCGCCGCTCTCGTCATGGATCTTTAGCAGGTCTTTGACGAAGTGATCCGCGTACATCAGCCAAACGTGCGATTGGACGCCCTGCCGCGCCACGTTGGTTACCATCAGATCGAAGAAGGTGATCGTTGCTAAGCCCGCGTCACGATGGCAACCGATATCAGTCCACTGTCGGTCCGGTTTGAGGCTGAGCGAGCGGACATAAGCGAGGTCATTGTCCGGATTAAGCCGCGCCAGGAAATGCTCTGCGATCGGCGTATACGCCTCGATCTCATCCACCACCGAAGCATCGTTGAGAAGGGCGGCGAGCAGCGGGCTATCTTCGTCGAAACGGCGGCCGTGGAAATGATCGGCACCGCCCGACTGCTCGATTTCAAGGTAGAGGCTGCTCTCAGAATCCGCTGCCAATTCAGTGATGAAGAGCTTCATGAAATCACCGGCTGCGAAGCCCGGCAGTACCATCAACCGCGCGCCGAAGGCGGGGCGGTGCTGCACCAGATAGCGGCGCAATCCCGGGTCCGTCAGCAGCCTCTTGCTGATCCGCTCGGCCGCGTCTTCAATGGCCCTGCCATGGGGCAGAACCCACCCCAACCATCCCGCTTTCTTGCGAACCCAGGCTAGGGCAGGGTGCCAGCACCGCGGCGACGGGGCCGGCCGCCCGCCAAAAGGCATGCCGGCGATCAACAGCGCCGGGTTGGCCATGCGAAGCCGCGCCCACCAGTCATAGTGTCGCTGGCGTAAAAGCTGACGCCGTTCCGCGCGGTCAATCAGATCGAGCTGCGGTTCGATAAGATCGATCAGGGTCGCATAGTCACGGCCCCGTACCAAGCGATCGACGGTAGTCCTCAGAACCGGAAGCGCCCCCGGCCCGATCGCACTGATTTGATACATGATGCCGATGAAGATCGTCCATATCGCCGCCACCGCGAAAGCCGCGTCACGGGGTGCAAAGCGGCTCTCGTCGCTCATCATCAGCGCGGCACACAGGCCGTCGCTGAAAGCGGTCGGACAGCGAAGCTGCGTCATGGCGTAAAACTCGAAATAGAGCACCAGCACGAGCGCGGGTAGCGACACGGCCAGTATGCGCAACACCGTCACGCGCAAATGGAGCTGGCGAACCCTCGGCAGGAAGCCGAGGGCGGCGAGCACCAGCGCCATCAGCGTTATGAAGCCGTCGGGAGTCATCGCAGCGGCTAAGTCCATCAGGTACGCCGACCGCCCCTGCGGCCGCGCGTGCCATGTAATAGGCTGGAGTCCGCGGGCCATCAATCGGCCAATCGCGCATCCCCAGGATCGTTACCCCCTTAGGCAGCAATGTCGCAGGCGGCTCGGAACGCAACCTAATTTCCTACACGGCATACCGGGGCCGCCCCTTTGCGAACCTGCTCGACCCACATGCCCTACGATATGATCGCGAACGTTGCAGGACTAGGCGCGCGAACGTCGGCATATGGCAGCAGCTGACGTTTGACAGGCCACGCGGGACCGGTCGGAATGTCCCAAAGGCCGTCGTTCCGCGCCGTTGCATTTTTTCACATGAACCGACAGCGGCTTTGTTATTCCCTTGCGTGCGTCTGACGTAGAGCAGTGCACCGAAAGCGACCCAAGCCTGCCCATCCCTCACTCAGCGCTCAACGATGCGCTGCCGGGTCGGCCGCACTGTGGCGCAGGACGGCGCGCCGTCCCTGTCAGTGCCGAGCACCGTCATCTCGATGATGCCGCCATTGGCCGCGCGATCCAGCAGGTCTTGCTCCAGGTCGTGGATGTCGATCTTCATTCGGCGTGCCCATGGCGAGGCAGCGTCGCCGGCATATTGGCCAACACGGATATAGACGAACCGCCGCTCCGGCCCTTCGCGCCGCACCTGGTCGCCGAAGAATTTGGGCCCCGGCGCAATGCGGATCGGGAAATCGAATATCAGCGGCTCGCCCGCATGCGAAGATTTCGGATCGAGCGGACTGTCGTCCTTGGCCTGAAGGCTGTGGAGCACGCCGAGGACCGGACGCTCGATCACGATCCGCATGCGAATCTCGGTCTGGTCTGCGCGCGCCATGCGCGTTGATAGCGCGATGAGGGCGGCGCCTGAAGGCTTGATCCGCAGCGTGCCGCCAAACCCGGCCCCTCGGCTGCGTCGGCCGCATCTCGTTCGGAGGGCCGCTTCGGGTACGGTTGCGCTACACGCGGAACGGCTGCCAATATTGCGGGTGTACCGGCTCCCCGAATAGATCGGGAAGCCGGCGATGGCTCGAAATGCCCGGCATCCTCAAGGCTTCCGCCTCCGCGCGCCGGGACATGATCGCGCGCATGTCCCGGACGTCGGGTTGGCATGACGGGACGATCACGCGCCGCGTTGGAAAAGCCTTGGCAGCAACATGCCCGTGCGCCTGCGATAGCGGACATAGACCTCGCCGAAGGTGGCGATCAGGTCGCGTTCCTCGAACTGGATGGCGACCAGCATGAACGCAGACATCCCGGTCGCGAACAGCAGATGGCCCAGGGTCATCGTCGGGGTCGCCCAGAAGGCGAGGAAGAAGCCCAGATAGAGTGGATGCCGCACCAGCCGGTACAGCCACGGGGTGTAGAAGGTCGGCGAGGCCTCGATCCTGTCGCACCAGTGGTTCCACGCCTGCTTCAGCCCGAACAGCTCGAAGTGACTGATCAGGAAGGTACTGACGAGCACCAGCAGCCAGCCGGCCGCGAACAGCGCCCAGAGCATCGCAGCGATGACGCCGCTCGTCGTCCAGACGATGCCCGGAATCGGGTGCCACCCGGCGAACAGGAGGATCAGCGCGAGACTCGCGGCGAGGACATAGGCACTGCGCTCGACCGCTGACGGCACCAACCGGGTCCACCACCGCTTGAACCACGGGCGCGCCATGCTGCTGTGCTGGACCGCGAAGATCAGGATCAGCACGAGGTCGATCGCCGCGGCGGCGAGGGCGGGCCTCGCGCTGCCGCCCTGATCGACGTCGTACGGCACGATCGCCAGTCCGCTGAGAAAGGCGATCAGATAGACGAAGGTCGCCAGGAAGACGACGTAGGCGATGGCACTGAAGGCCAGGATAGCAATGCGTTTCATGGTGTTGCTCCCATCCCTGGCGGTGGCGGCCGCATTCGGCCGCCACCGCGTCAGGTCAGACGACCGCACCGGTCGAAAGATAGATCACGAACCGGCTCAGCGATCCGAACTGGATCAGCGTGCAGAATGCGGCGAAGGCGAGAGCCGTCGAGCGGCCCTTCAGGGCTGTCAGAATTTTCATGGGAACCTCCCGGTCAAATATGTCAAAAATAGAAGAAGGGATCGAGCACCCGGACCTCGGTGATCCGGTTCACGGGCAGGCCGTTGCGTTCGGCCGTGATCCGGATCGATTCGGGGTTGGGCGCGTCATAGATGCAGAAGCTGTTCTGCTTGTCGGTCGAGACGAAGCTCTGGACCCAGTTCACGCCATCCACGGCGTTGCGGTCGACCACGCCCATGCAGGCGCCGGCACCGTCCGCGTTGCAGGGGATGTGGAGACCCGAGGAAAAGGTCCGTTCGACGAGATAACGAGGCATTTGCATTCTCCTTGTGCTTGGTTGGCCCGCACAAGATCGCCCGGATCGCCCCGCGCCGCATCGGCTGCATTCCCTATATTGCCGGTCCCGATTCCCTATTTTGGCTTCCCTATTTCCGGGCCGCGGCTTTCCCCGTAAATTCGCCGCATGCTGCTCGAACGGGACGACATTGTCGCGCAACTCGACAGCCTGGCGAGGAATGCCCTCGGCGGGCGCGGCTGCGTCGTCTTCGTCGTCGGCGAGGCCGGCATCGGCAAGACCAGCGTGCTGCGCGCGACTGCCGAACGCCTGGCCGACCGCCCGGCCGACCGCCCGAGGCTGCTGTGGTCCGCCTGCGAAGACCTCAGCACCGCCGAGGCGCTGACCTTGCTGCGCGAACTCCCCGTCGTCGATGGCGACGCGCTCGATCGCGCCACCGACAGCGGATCCCGGCTGGCGCTGTTCGGCGACACACTGGCGCGTCTCGCGAAGGATCCGACCGTGCTGCTGATCGAGGATCTGCACTGGGCCGACGACGGCAGCATCGATTTCGTCCGCTATATCGGCCGCCGCGTGGCCGATCTGCCGCTGATGCTGATCGTCTCCGCGCGCAACGAGGACCAGGGCGCGCGGAGCCGGCTGGCCCGGGCGGCCAATGATCTGCCGCCGACGATCCGCCACCGCTTCGATCTCGCCCGCCTGTCGCCGGTCGCCGTCGGCAGGCTGGCGGCGGCGCGCGGGCTGATCGGTGCGGCGATCCACGAGGTGACCGGCGGCAACCCGCTGCTCGTTGCCGAACTGCTCGCGGCGGGCGGCAAGCGCTCGGCCTCGATCGACGATATCGTCGTCGGCCGCGCCGATCGCCTCGACGAAGCGGCGCGCGGCTTCCTCGATTACTGCTCGATCATACCGCGCCGCGTCTCGCTCGAGCAGATCGAGGAAGCCGACGTCCCCGACGCGGTGATCGCGGCCTGCTGCGAGACCGGGCTGCTGCTCGCCGACGGCACCGGCCTGGCCTTCCGCCACGAGATCACGCGCCGCGCGGTCGAGGATGCGCTGTCGCCGCTGCGCCGCGCGCAGCTGCATCGCCGCGAGCTCGCGCGGCTCGACCGCGCCGGGGCCAGCGCTGCGCGCCGGCTGCACCACGCGATCGGCGCCGGCGATCGGGCCCGGGTCGAGGAGCTTGCGCCGCTCGCCGCCGCGCAGGCGTCGCGCCTGGGCGCGCACCGCG
>Ga0105247_10001343_pt1 | contig 17878 bp, 14 predicted proteins | sample KBSS24metaG_FD_81519 | JGI IMG/M metagenome (GOLD analysis project Ga0105247, IMG submission 81519) | Switchgrass rhizosphere microbial communities from Kellogg Biological Station, Michigan, USA - KBS S2-4 metaG | ecosystem: Host-associated > Plants > Roots > Rhizosphere > Soil | place...
AATGCCGACCTCCCGGGCGCGCCCCACCGCCCGTGCCAGAAGCAGGTTGGCAATGTTGGCGCACGTGACGAGCAGCACCACCGCCACCATCGCGGTCAGCGCGAAGAGCGCATCGGAGAACTGCGCGCGCAGACCGGAGAATCCCCGCGACAAGGGTTCCACGGCGAGCGTGTGCGCGAGCGTGCCGGTCCGCTCCTTCGGGTTCTCGAACCGCTGGGCGAGCTCCGCCAGGCCCTGCTGATTGGCGGTTTTCAACCGGGCGATCGCGCGCGGCCGGTTCGCCGGGGCGACGCGGGCCACGAGATTCAGCCACGCGACCAGGTCCTCCCCGAGCCACGACGAATCACCGTCGTACCTGCCGTAGGAGCTCGTGTTGTTCTGATAGTGCAACGCGTGCTGCAACGCGACCGGCAGCCACACGTCAGCCTCCCGATCGGTCCACATCCCGACGAACCCTGGCGGCGTGATGCCGACCACCGTCACCGGCACGCCGTTGACGATGAGGGTCTGCCCTATCGCGGCGTCGGCAGCGCCCATCATGCGCTTCCAGTACCCGTCGCTGATCACGGCGACTGGCGCGACGTGGTCGAGGTGCCCGTCTTCAGGGGTCAGCACCCGCCCTCGGGCCGCAGACACGCCCAGCGTCTCGAAGTAGCGGGCCGACACCAGCTGCGCGTTCAGGAACTCCGGCGTGGTCGCGCCCGCAAGGCGGACCGTGAACAACGAGCTGCGCGTGACCGCCGCCATCGAGCCGAGCGATCCGAGGGCCTCTTCGAGGCGCTGGAACCGCGGATAGCTGAACCGCAGGTATCGGCCCGAGCCACCGGTCGGATCGGGAGCCCCCTCGGGTCCGTTCTCGTAGAACATCACGAGCTCGCTGGCCGCGGGCACGGGTAGTGGCTTCAGAACGACGGCGTCGAGCAACGTGAAGATCGTCACGTTGGCGCCGATGCCGAGGGCGAGCGTCAGGATGGCCACGGCCGCGAACCCGGGAGTCCGGCGCAGCGACCGCGCCGCGTACTGCACGTCCCGCCGCGCATCGTCGAGCCACACGAACGAGCGCGCGTCGCGGTGGCGATCCTTCATCTGCTCGACGCCACCGAAGGCGCGCCGCGCCGCGATGCGCGCCTCGTCGAGCGCGATCCCGCGCCGCCGGAGATCCTCTTCCACCAGCGCGAGATGTGCGGCCGTCTCGCGCGCGAGCTCGTCTTCAGCCCGCTCGGACCGGAACACGTTGACGAGGCGAAGGATGAATCGCCGCATGGGACACCTATTCGTAGCGCAGCGCGGTCAGCGGATCGATCCGCGTCGCGCGCCGCGCCGGCACATAACAGGCCGCCAGTCCGACGAGCGCGAAGATCGCGGCGGCACCGCCAAAGATCAACGGGTCCAGCGGCGGAATGCCGAAGAGGAAGACGACGAGCGCCCGGCTCGCGCCGGCGGCGAGTACCAGGCCAATCGCCGAGCCGATGATCGCCAGCCAGACACCCTGCTGCAGCACCATGCGAACGACGTCGGCACGCTGCGCACCCAGCGCCATGCGAATCCCGATCTCGCGTGTGCGGCGTGCGACGGCGTACGCCGCGACGCCGTAGATCCCGATGGCCGCGAGCAGCGCACCGATCAGACCAAGGCTTCCGGCCGCGGACGCGACGATGCGCTGAGGCACGAGGCCGATCGACGTGGCGTCCTCCAGGGTCTGCGACGTCACGATCGGCAGGTTCGGATCGGCCGCCGTCACCACGGAGCGAATCTCGTCGGCGATGCGCTGCCCGTGCGTCGTGCGCGCGACGATCGTCACCGACGGCAGGTACTGTTGCTGGAGCGGCACGTAGACGAGCGCACGCGAGAGGCCGTCGATCAGCGTGGTGGCCTTTACGTCGCGGGCGACACCGACGACCAGCAGCGGCTTCGCCCCGCCGGGATTCGGCCGCCCCGTCGGACCAATGGCCTGTTGGACGATGTACTGACCGACCGCATCTCGTCCGGGCCAGAACTGGCGCGCGGTCGCTTCGGCAACGATGGCCACCGGCTGGGCGCCGTCGCGATCGGCTTCGGTGAAGTCTCTGCCCGCCGCGAGCGGGACGCGCAGCGTCGCGAAGTAGCCTGGCTCGACGTTGTTCCAGTCCACGCCGAAGAAGCGCTGTCCGTCCGGCGGCGTCACGCCCGGCACGCTCACCGTCCTGCGCTGCGTTTCGAAGCCGCCCGGCAGTCCGGTCGCGACGCTGGCCTGCTGCACCTCCGGCAGCGCGCGCACACGATCGGCCAGCTCGCGTACGAAGCGCGAGCCCGTCGTGTTGGTGTAACCGGCGAGCGAGAGGTTCAGCGACGCGAGCTCGACGCCGCGCTGATCGAATCCCGGATCGCCCGAGCCGGCCGCCTGAAGCGCGCGCACGAACATGCCGGCGACGACGACGAGCAGGATGCTGAATGCGACCTGTGCGATCACGAAGGCGTGCCGCAACCGCACCCGGGCCGGGATCTGCGCATCATCCTTGAGGGCGGAGACGACGTCAGCGCTGGACGCCTGAAGCGCCGGGACGAGACCCGACAGCACGGCAGCGACAAACACCAGCCCCGCCGTGAACAGCAGCGCCCGTACGTCGAATGCGAGCGGTACGTTCACTGGAAACGGCAGCGCCGGCAGCAGCGAGACCAGCACCGACATCAGCCAGCGCGCAAACATCAGGCCGGCGACGCCGCCCAGCGCAAACAGCATCAGCGTTTCGGCGAGCAGCTGGCGCACCAGCCGCGATCGTCCGGCACCCATCGCCAGCCGCACGGCGATCTCCTGGCGCCGCGCCGCCGCCCGGGCCAGCAGCACGCCGGCAAGATTGGCGCAGGCGATGACGAGCACCAGCGTCACGATCGCCATCAGCAGCGCGAAGAACACAGCGAGCGGTGCGAGGCTGCCGGGCACCGGCGACAAGGCTTCGAGCCGGAACGCCAGATCCTTGTTGTCGTCTCGATACTGGGCCGCGAGCCCGCGGCCGATCGCAGCGACTTCCGCTGCTCCCGCCGGCAGCGGCACGCCCTGCTTCAAGCGGCCGCCGGCGAGCAGCCAGTGCGACGCGCGATCCGTGAGCGACGACGGCGCGGCCAGCGTCCGCATTGGCACCCACACGTCACCCGCGCGAATGCCGGTGCCCTGGAATCCCTCGGCGGCCACGCCGACGATGGTGAGCGGACGTCCGTTCACCGAGACCGCGCGGCCGACGACGGTCGGATCCTGATTGAAGCGCCGCGTCCAGAAGCGATGGCTCAGGACGACCGCCGCCGCAGCCTCTCCTTCGGTTTCGTCCAGATTGAAGAGGCTGCCCGCCGCCGGAATCACGCCGAGCACGGAGAAGTAGTTGCCGGTGACCAGCGTGCCGAAGATCCGCTCGGTCCCGGCTGCCCCGCTGATGCCCAGGCTCATCGCGCGGGGAAACAGCGAGTACGCGTAGACACCGTCCAACATCGTGGTCCGTTGACGCAGGTCGAGGTAGTTGGGATACGAGCTGTTGCCGAAGCCGCCGCCCGGGGTCCGGGTGCCGATGTCGACCAGCCTGGCGGGATCGACGACGCCCGAGGGAGGGCGAACGAGCACGGCGCTGGCGACGGTGAAGATCGTCGTGTTGGCGCCGATCCCGATCGCGAGCGAGAGCGCGGCGGTCAGCGTGAAGAGCGGATCACGGCGCAGCAGCCGCGTCGCGTGACCGATGTCCCGGCGCGCGTCGTCCAGCCAGGCGAACGAGCGCGCGTCGCGCTGGCGATCCTTCATCTGCTCGACGCCGCCGAAGGCGCGCCGCGCCGCGACCCGCGCGGCGTCCTTCGTCATCCCGCGGCGCTGGCAGTCGTCCTCGAGGAGCGCGAAATGTGCCGCGGTTTCGCGGGCGAGTTCGTCTTCCGCGCGGCCGGGCCAGAGTGTGTTGCGCAGACGCCGGAAGAAGCGCCTCATCCGTCACCTCTCATTCAGGAGCCGCCTGTCTGGCGATGACACCGTTTGTAAGGTGTCGGACACCTTACGATTCTCCGAGGAGCAGCTTGTCGACCAGACCGGCGAGCCGCCGCCAGCGCGCGGTCTGCTTGTCCAGCGCGCGCAGGCCAGATTTGGTGATCGCGTAATACTTTGCGTCGCGGTTGTTCTCGGTCCTCTGCCAGGTGCCCTTGATCAGCCCCTGCTGCTCGAGACGGACGAGGGCGGGGTACAGCGTGCCCTGATTGAGCTCGAGTGGATGCTCGGCGACCTGCTCGAGCCTCGCCGTCAGCCCGTAGGCGTGCTGCGGGCCCATCGTCGACAGCGCGCGCAGCACGATGAGGTCGAGCGTGCCCTGCAGCAGCTCGACGCGATCCCCTCCACTAGGCATTCAAGTGCGCTCCTGCGCAGACGATGCCATGCTCTCACTGGCCTGTCAAGTGGAAGCCTGCCGTGGCCCTGTGTATTATGCAACCGTGAGGTTGCATAATGACGACTGACGAACTGAGCCGCATCGACCGAACGATTGACGTCAACGCCCCGCCCGACCGCGTGTGGCGCGCCCTGACGACGGCGAAGGATCTCTCCAGCTGGTTTCACGTGACGATCGAAGGCGAAATCGCCCCGGGCGCCGAGGTCTGGATGACGTCGACGCACCCGGGACACGAGGGCCAGCGCTTCCTCGTCCGCTTCACCGAGATGAGCAAACCGCATCGCTTCGTCTGGCAATGGCACCCCGGCGCCGTGGATCCCGCGGTCGACTACTCGCGCGAGCCGTGGACGACCGTCACCTTCACGCTGGAGCCGTCGGGTCGGGGAACGCGCCTCAGCGTGTCGGAGACCGGGTTCAACGAGATCTCGCTCTCGCGCCGGGCGAAGGTCTTCGCCGACAACAGCGGCGGCTGGACCGAGGTCATCGTCTGGATCCAGAAGTATGCCGAAGCCCACTAAGCGGAACCTGACGAGCGCCGCGCTGCTGTTCGCGGCGCTCGGCGATCCCACGCGGCTCATGCTGGTGCGCCAGTTGTCGGAAGGCGGGCCGGCGTCGATCTCGGTGCTCGCGGAACAGCAGGACATGACGCGGCAGGGGGTGACCAAGCACCTCCAGGTGCTCGCCGCCGCCGGAATCATCGACGGCAGCCGTCAGGGGCGCGAGCAGGTCTGGACGCTCAACCCGAAACGGCTCGCCGAGGGACGCCGGCATCTCGACGTCATCGCCGCCGGGTGGGACGAGGCGCTGGAACGGTTCAAAAAGCTTGTCGAAGAATGACGGCCTGAATGTTTAATAGGACCCTCATGAATCTCCTCAACGAGCTCAAGTTCGCGCTCCGATCCCTGTCCCGGGCCAAGGGGCTGTCGGCCACCGTCGTGCTGACCCTGGCGCTCGGGATCGGCGCCAACGCGTCGATTTTCAGCGTCGTCAGCGGCGTGCTGTTGCGGCCGCTGGTCAACCGCGACGAAAGCCGGCTGATCTACATCCGCCAGAGCGCGCCGGGCATCAACTCCGAGAACCAGGCGTTCTCGGTGCCGGAGATCATCGACCTGCGCGGCCGGCTGAAATCGGTCACCGCGATCGGCGAGTTCTCGCAGATCACGTTCACGATGGTCGGCCTCGGCGAGCCGCGCACGGTCCGCGCCGGTGTGGTGGACGGCTCGTACTTCGAGGTGATGGGCCTGCGCCCCGTGCTCGGCCGCCTCTTGAACACGGGCGATGACGGCCCGGGCGCCGCAGGCGCGGCGGTGCTGACGCACCGCTTCTGGACGACGGGGCTGAAGAGCGATCCGGACGTCCTCGGCAAGACCGTGCGCCTCGGGACGCGCAGCGCGGTCATCGTCGGCGTGCTCGAGCCGTCGGTGCCCTACCCGGCGGAGACGGAGATCATCGCCAACGTCGTCACCAGCCCGCATCATCTGTCGGCGACGATGGTCACGGGGCGCGAGCACCGGATGACGGAGCTGTTCGCCCGTCTCGCGCCGGGCGCCGACGTCGAGTCGGCGCGCGCCGAGCTGCGCGCGGTGCAGGGCGCGATCATCAAGGAACATCCCGAGGCCTATCCGCCGAAGAACGATTTCCGGATCAACGCCGTGCGTCTGCGCGATCAGATCACGTCGCGCGCGCGCATTGTGCTGCTCGTGCTGCTGGCCGCGTCGGGCCTGGTGTTCATCATCGCGGTGTCGAATGTCGCGAACCTGATCCTGGCCCGCTCGGTGCGTCGCGAGTCGGAGCTGGCCGTGCGGGCCGCGCTCGGCGCGAGCGCAGCCACGCTGCGCCGGACGCTGCTCGCCGAGAGCCTCGTCCTCTGCACCACGGGCGCCGTGCTCGGCGTGGCGATCGCGCGGCCGATGGTCGCCGTGCTCGGCCGCTACGCGGCGCGCTTCTCGGTCCGGGCGCTGGATCTCACGCTGGACGCGAGCATGTTGTGGGTCGGCGTCGGCCTGGCGCTGCTCGCCGCCGTGCTGCTGGCGTTCGTGCCGCGTCTGCCCAATGCGGACTCCAGGCACGGCTTCGCGCTCTCGAGCGGCGGCCTGCGCATCACCGGCGCGACCAACCGCCGCTTGCGCATGTTCGCGGTGACACAGATCGCGGCGTCGTTCGTGCTGCTGGCCGGCGCCGGCATGCTGCTCAAGACCTTGCTCTCGCTGCAGGCGGCAAAGCCCGGCTTCCAGACGGCGAACATCCTGGCGGTCAACGTGCCGGCATCGTCATTCGGCCGGACGCCGGAGCAGATCCGCGGTTTCTACCGTGAACTGCAGCGCCGCGTCAGCGAAGTGCCCGGGGTCGATCGCGTCGCCCTCGGCAGTACGGTGCCATGGCGGGACGGCGGCAACTTCGGCGACGGCTTCCAGTTCTCGGTCGAGGGACGGGCGCGCGAGAACGCCCAGGACGATCCCCGTGCGCGATTCCGATCGGTGTCGCCCGGATTCTTCGCAGCGCTCGGCATGCCCATCGTCGCCGGCCGCGACTTCAACGAAGGCGACCGGCTCGGTTCGGAGCCGGTCGTCATCATCAGCGCCGGCCTGGCGCAGCAGTTCTTTCCAGGGCAGGATCCGCTCAACCGTCATCTGATGTGGACCGACGGCGTCATGAAGTTCATCGGCATCTCCACCGACGCCCGTCGCATCGTCGGCGTCACTGCCGACATCGACGACGAGCGGATCGATCCGAAGGCGGTGATGACCGTGTATCACCCGTTCGAGCAGCAGCTCGGCAGCCGGCTGTTCGTGCACACGCGCAGCGATCCGTACGCGCTGGTCCCGGCCATCACCAGGACCGTGCGCGAGCTGGCGGCCGATCAGGTGGTCGAGCGCGCCGCGACGCTGGACGACATCCGCGCCGAGGTGCTGGCACCCGATCGCCTGAACGCGATCGTGTTCGGCGGCTTCGCGGGTGTCGCGCTCGCGATCTCGATCGTCGGGGTCGCGGGCGTGCTGGCCTTCTCCGTCAGCGGACGGACGCGCGAGTTCGGCATCCGGCTCGCCATCGGCTCGCAGCCGCGCGAGATCCTGACGAGCGTGCTCGGCGAGGGGCTGTGGATGACGGGGATCGGGGTGATCGCAGGAGCCGCCGGCGGGTTCGCAGTGGCGCGGATCGTGGGCAGCTACCTGCAGAACGTGCAGCTGCCGGGCGCCCTGCCGACGATCGTGTCGGCGGCCGTGTTGCTGGTGGCCGCGATCATCGGATCGCTGTTGCCCGCGGCGCGCGCCGCGCGGGTGGACGTGGTACAAGCGCTGCGAGCAGAGTGAATTAAGAATCTACTTCTTAATTCGGAACGAACCGTCGTCGAACCGCTCGCGGTAGACCCCGTGACACTGGCCGCACGCCTGAGCGACGGTCGCGGCGTGGGCTTTGGCTTCGTCCCACTTGCCCGCGGCGACGGCGGCCTGCACCGCCTCGACTTCCTTCCTCGCGTTCTGCGCCCACAGAGTCGGCTCGGCCTTCTTCGGCTTCCAGAACGCTTCGGTGTCCGCGAACCCTTTCTGCAGGATTGCGGCGTTCTTCGCCGCGACTTCGGCGTTCGACGAGTCGACCGCCGGCCGCAGTGCGGCGGCCGCCGGACCGACGGCGCGCATCACTTTCTGGAACTCGGTCTCTTCCGCGTTGAGGGGCGGCGGCAGCCGCTTGGCGACGTCGTCGAACTTGTCGTTGATGACCGATGTCGCGATCAGCACGGGGCGGCCGGCATACTTCGCGAGCGCTTCAGGTGGAAGATCGATCTTGTAGTCCTTGGCCTTCTTCGCGACTTCGGCAGGATCGAATTTGATGAGCTCGCCCATCACAGTGACGTAGCTCTTGAGATCGACCGGGCGCTGGATGTTCGGCACCAGCACGAGCACGTCGGTCGGACGCGGCGGCGGCGGGGCCGAGCCGACGCGGCGCTGATCGACGGTAAACGACGACTTCGTGAAAATCTGATCGACCGACGCGGTGATCGTGACCGCCTGGCCGTAATACGCATCGGGGTTGGCGGCGATCGTATTGGTGGCGACCGGCACGAGCGGTTTCGGCGCGGGAGCGGCCGGCGCGGCACCGCGGCCTTCCGCGCCGCGTCCCTGGGCTCCGCGGCCTTCTGCGCCGCGTCCCTCGGCAGGCGCCCCGGCAGCCGGCGGCTGCTGTGCCGGCGGTTGCTGTGCCGGCGGCTGCTGCGCGCGGAGCGAGACGAACATCAACATCGCAACCGCGACGAACGACGCGCCGTGTGCGGTCTTGAATGATTTCTTCATGAGTGCATTGTAGAAGAAGAGCCCCTCGCCCGGCCAGTGACGGGTGTGCGAACTCTGTTACGATCGGAGACGTTGCCCCTGCAGACCAGCACAACCAGAGAGAGTGTTGACGCGTGGAACGCCGTGCTGGACGCCGCCGGTCACGCGGAATCGCTGGTGCGCGCCAACCAGCACGCGGCGCTGGCGCCAGGTGCCGACGGCCGGCTGCACGTCGTCCAGCCGGGCCACCCCGACGCAGTGATCGCCTGGCGCCCGCATGCCGGGTTCGAGGTCGTCCTGTCGTCTGACGATCCCCGACACGCGATGATCGATCTCTACCTGCCGATGTGCGGCGCGACCGGCGCGAACCCGATCACCGTCGGCCATCTCGGCCAGAGCCTCGACGGATTCATCGCGACGCATTCCGGCGAGTCGCAGTACGTCACCGGTGAAGAGAACATTCTTCACCTGCACCGTATGCGCGCCTTGTGCGACGCGGTTGTCGTCGGTTCCGGGACCGTGGCGGCCGATGATCCACAGTTGACGACGCGGTATGTGGTGGGGCCGAGCCCGCTGCGCGTCGTGCTCGATCCGACGCGGCGCTTGGCCGAGCACTACAAGGTGTTCAACGACACGTCGGCGGTCACGCTGTATATGTGCGGGGCAGCGCTGGTGCGGGACGGAGAGACGCACGTCGGCCGCGCGACGATCGTCGCGCTGGACGAGGGACCGGATGGCGTCGACGTCGGCGGCGTGTTGCGCGAACTGCGCGCCCGCGGCTGCCGCCGCATCTTCGTCGAAGGCGGCGGCGTCACGGTGTCGATGTTCCTCGAAGCCAATCTGCTCGACCGTCTGCATATTGCGATCGCGCCGCTGCTCATCGGCGACGGCCGGCCGGCGATCCGCCTGGCGCCGCGCACGACGCTCAGCGACTGCCATCGGCCGCGCTACCGGGTGTTCCGTATGGGCGCAGACGTGCTGTTCGACTGCGAGATCGGCCCGGACGGCAACAATGCGGCGCCGCCGCCGGATCCGCATCCGGCGATTACGCGGGTCATCTGACGTTTTGTAAATTGTGAATTTACCATTGTAAATTTACAAAGGCCACGCAGCCATGTCCTCGTGGCCAACCGCGATCTCCGATCGTCCCGCGAGGACGTGCGCGAGGCGACGGTCCCGCCATGCATCGATGACGGCCTCGCGCGCGGGCGCGATCTCGGCGGCGGCCTGCGCCCATCCGTCGATCAGTTGACGCTGCAGTTGGCGCGACTCCGGCGTCAGCACCCAGTCGCTGCGCGCGCGCTGAACCCGATACCCAAGGCCTTCGAAACAGTGCGCCGCGACATCAATCGCATCCGGTCCGAGCGCCGGACCGAACCCCTTGTCCGTATGCTGGTGACGATTCACCAGCGATACGATCCCGGCATCGTCTGGATCCTGCGGCGAACAGGTGATGCGTCCGTCGTAGGTGAGCGCGAACAGCACCGCCGCGCCGGCTTGCGCGCAGCGCACCGCCAGCGCGCGCAGCCATGCTTCGGATACCAGATCGAGCAGCGCTGACGCGGTCACCAGCGTGCGGCCGTCGAAGATGCCGCGATCGTCGAGCGTTGAAAGATCCACACAACGCGTGTCGACGCCCGGGGCCCTCGCGACATGCGCGAGCAGCGCCGGATCGTGATCGACAAGCAACCACGATGGGCGGACACCTGGGTCCGCCCCTACGGGTACGGGTGACGCCAGAGAACCCGCTAGAGGTGCGCGTACATTCGATTCCGTAGGGGCCGACCCGTGTGTCGGCCCCGCGAATACACTCGCGAGATACCGCAGGTTCGCACCGGTGCCCGCTGCGAGATCGAGGATCCGTTGCGGCCCATCTCGCGGCAGCGCATTCAACACTGCGCGCGTGAGATCCGCGGATCGTGCCGCGTGATCCGCCGGCTCGCGCAGCGCCAGCCATTCCGCGCTGAAGCCTGCCATTGCTAGTGTCCCATCCCCCACTCGGAGTGGCGCAGGGCTTCAGCCCTGCGAGCACCCTTTCGCAGCGCTGAAGCGCGGCGCCACGGCTGCGGGCTCATCGGATCCTCGCCGCACGTGCGAGCGCCCGCTCCATCGCCGCAGTGGCCACCTCCCACGTCGAGAGCCGATCGCGGACACTGCGGGCGTTCGCCGTCAGCGACGCGCGCAGCACCGGATCGCCGATCGCCCGCGACAGCGCGGCGGTGAAAGCAGGCAGGTCACCGGGAGGTACGACGATGCCGGCGGCAAGATCCGGCTTGAGCCGGACGTCACCAGTGCCCAGGACCAGATCGGCTATTGATCCGGTGGTCGTACTGACAACCGGCAGTCCGCGCGCCAGCGCTTCGGCGACCGCCATCCCGTATCCTTCATAGAGTGTCGGCAGGACGAATAGATCCGCGCGATCGTACTCGGCCGCCAGTGCGGTCGCGTCGAGGTCGCCGGCGAGGCGCACGCGATCTTCGAGGCCGCTGTCCCGCAACCGCGCGCGCACACGGGCAACGGTTGGCGCGTCGCGATCGAGGCTGCCGGCGCACGTCAGCCGCCAGTGACGATGGGGGATCGCGGCGAGTGCGTCGATCAGGATCTCGTAACCCTTGCGCGGCGTCAGCGTCGCCACGCACAAGAGAGCAACGTCGCATGTAGGGCGGGACTCTTCGGACCCGCCGCGGGCCGGGTCCAAAAGGACCCGGCCTACATCGGGAGAGCCGACCGCCGATCCTCTCGCGATCGGCGCGGGATCGGTCCCCGGCTCGACGACGAAGATCCGATCGGCGGCGACACCGTAATCGACGATGCGGACCGCTGTGGCGCGGCTGGTCACGACGACGGCGAGCGCCGCGGCGAGGGCGCGGCGCTCGCTGATCTCGAGGGCGGTGGCCAGGGCGGGATCGATTCCGGTCTCGTCGGCAAGCGGATGATGAACGAGCGCGACGATTCTCAGCCGATCGCGTTCATCCTCCACCTGCTCGGGCAAGGTGCCCAGCGCGAGGCCGTCAGCCAGCACGAGCGAGCCATCGGGAATCCGGGCGAAGGCGGCTGCCGCGTGCGCGCGCGCCGCCGGCGCAGGCGTGGGAAAACCATCGGCGAGCTTCACGACCTCGACCGACCAGCCCCGGCGGCGCAGCCCGCCGATGATGCGGCGATCGTAGCCGTAGCCGCCGGTGCGCGTTTCGAGATCGCCGGGGATCACGACGTACAACGCAGAACTCGCAGAAACCGCAGAACAATCCTGGCTCTGCGAGTTCAGCGGGCTCGGCGTTGTACGTTGTGGTGTCACGAGACGCTGCCGGTGTACGACGCCGACGCCACATGCGATTCGTGCAGCGTCACGCACACGCTTTCGACGCCGCTCGCCGCCGCGCCGAGGTCGCCACGGCCGATCGCCGCCGCGATCCGCGTGAAAATCTCATGCGCCAGAAACTCGGTCGTCGTGTTACGCCCTTTGAACGCCGTTTCCTCATCGAGGTTGCGGTAGTTGAGCGCGGCAAGCGTCGTCTTCAACACGTCGGCCGCCAGACCGATGTCGACCACCATGCCGTGCGCGTCGAGCTCGGGGCGGCGGAATTCGAGATCGACCACATACGTCGCCCCATGGAGGCGCTGCGCCGGGCCGAAGACCGCGCCCTGAAAGCTGTGGGCGATCATGAAGTGGTCGCGGACGGAAACGGTGTACATGAATTTACAAGCCGTGAAATTGACGATTTACGAAGGGTAGCGAATTCGGTGGCAGAGCGTGTTGCCGGGTACGATCGCGAGTTGAGCCATGACGTCTGGCAGCGCGTCGAAGTCGCTCTCGCCGGTGATCAGCGCGTCGAGGGCCGGTTCGGCGAGCATCGACAGCGCGAGCTCCATGCGACGTGCATGGGTCCATCGTGCGCGCTGCGTGGCTGCCACGCTGCCGACCTGCGACGATTTCAGCGTCAACCGTCTGGCGTGAAACCCTTCGCCCAGCGCGATCGGTACCGCGCCCTCACCGTACCAGCTCATCTCGACCACGATGGCCTCGAAGGCGGCGATGGAAAGCGCAAGTGCAAGCCCCGACGCCGAGCCGCTGGCGTGGATGACGACGTCCCTGCCGTCGCTGGCCGCGGCCGGCTCTGCGAACCTGACGCCGAGCGCGCGCGCGATCGACGCGCGCTGCGGATTGATGTCGACGAGTTCCACGTCGCATCCACCGATGCGGCCCGCCACCCACGCCACGAGACAGCCGACGGCGCCACCTCCCACGACCGTGATGCGATCGCCGACGTGAGGGCGCGCATCCCATACGCCGTTGATCGCCGTTTCAAGATTGGCGGCGAGCACGGCTCGTGGCGGCGGCACGTTCTCGGGGAGCAGCGAGACCGCGTGCGCCGGCACGACATAGCGCGTCTGATGCGGGTACAACGCGAACACGCGGCGGCCTTCCAGACCGCGGGGACCGCGCTCGATCGTTCCGACGCTGGCGTATCCGTACTTCACCGGCGCCGGAAACGCGCCGGCTTGAAACGGCGCGCGCATGCGCTCGTGCTCGCTGGCCGGCACGCGCCCCCGGAACACGAGCGCTTCGGTGCCGCGGCTCACGCCGCTGAACAGCGCGCGGACGACGACCTCGTCCGCGCCGGGCGCCGGCAGCGTCTCGCCGCGAATCTCGCCGCGCCCCGGCTCCGCTACCCAGAACGCGCGCGCGTCGTGTCCAATCACGCTTGATACAATAACTTGAAGTCAAAACTTAAGACTTGAAACTCAGAACGCAGAGCGCCAAACCGCGAACCCCGAACTCCGAACAGAACCCCTGAACGTTGAACCCTGAACCCTGATCATGATCCCCGACGCCGGCTGGCGGCTCCCCGATTCGCCGCTGCGCGCGAGCGCCCTCACTTCGAAGCTGCTCGGCCTCGCCGCCGTCGTCGCGCTCGCCGGGGCCGCTCGCACGGCGCTGCCGCTCGGCGATCGCTATCCGTTGAAAGCCGCCGGACTCTTTGCCGCGGTCATGGGGCTGTCGATCGGCTTCCTGCGGCAGCATCATCCGTTCACGCGGTTTGGCGCCGCGAACCAGATCACCACGCTGCGGGCGATTGTCGTCGCGCTGGTCGCCGGGCTCGTCGGCGAACCGCGGGTGCCGGCGGTGGCCCTCGCGGCGGCCGCCGCGAGCGTCGCGGTGACGGCACTCGACGGCGTCGACGGCTGGCTGGCGCGCCGCCATCGCATCGCCAGCCGGTTCGGTGCCCGCTTCGACATGGAGATCGACGCGCTGCTCATTCTGGCGCTGTCGGTCCTGGCGTGGCGTCACGACAAGGCCGGCGCCTGGGTCATCGCCTCCGGGATGCTGCGCTACGCCTTCGTTGCGGCCGGCGCGCTGGCGCCGCGGCTGCGCGCGGCGCTGCCACCCAGCCGGCGCCGGCAGACGATCTGCGTCGTCCAGATTGCCGCGCTGACGATCGTCATGCTGCCGGCGATTCAACCGCCGGCGAGCACGCTGCTGGCCGCGGTCGCGCTTGTCGCACTGGCGTATTCATTCATGGCCGACACGATCTGGCTGTGGCGGAACGCGGCGTGACGCGCCAACTCACGCTGGGCGCCGCGGTGGCGCTGCTCGACATCTCGCTCGCGTTTCAGAATGTGTGGCCGACGCCGCTGATCCGCTGGAGCGGCGAATTCTCGGTCGAGTGCGGCGTTCTGCTCATGCTCATCGTTGCCGGCCAGTTGTGGCTCGGCCCGTTGTCCCGCCGCGCGGCCCGGTGGCTGGCCGTTGGCTGGATCGTCCTCGTCCTCGGCCACTACGCCGATGTCACGACGCCGGCACTCTACGGACGCGACATCAACCTGTACTGGGATCTCCGCTACATGCCGGACGTCGCGGCGATGGTCGCCCGTGCGGCGCCGCTCTGGCTCCTCGTCTGCGTGGTCGCGGCGGTCGTGCTCGTCTTCGCGCTCCTCTACGTCGCGTTTCGATGGGCCATCCGGCGGGTGGGCGCCGCTGCCTTCGACGCCAGGGAACGTGTCCCAATCTTCATGGCGGGCGTGATGATTGTTGGCTTCTTCACGGCGCAGCAGCTCGGCAGTCATTTCGACACGGAGCCCACGTTCGCGACGCCGGTCGTCGAGACCTACGCGCGCCAGCTCCGACTCGTCGCCGGCGCGCTCAACGCGTCGAAGGCGCTGCCGCCCAGCCCGCCGATGACCGCTGACCTGGCGGCGGTCCGCGACGCTGACGTCCTCCTGATCTTCATCGAGTCATACGGTGCGATTGCTTTCGAGCGGCCGGACATGGCGCCGCTGCTCGCGGCGGGGCGCGCCGACCTGGACGCGGCGATCCGCGCCAGCGGCCGCGAGGTCGTGTCCGCCTATGTGGAATCGCCGACCTTCGGAGGCTCGTCGTGGCTGGCGCATCTGAGCCTGATGTCAGGCATCGAGGTGCGGGACCCGGAAACGAACGCGCGGTTGATGACCGAGCAGCGCGAGACGATCGTGACCAGCTTCCGGCGCGCGGGGCATCGCACGCTGGCGTTGATGCCCGGGCTCCGTCAGGCGTGGCCGGAGGGAGCGTTCTACAACTTCGACGAGACCTACGGCGCCGCGCGGCTCGGCTACGGCGGGCCGGAGTTCGGCTGGTTCGCGATCCCCGATCAGTTCTCGCTCGCGAAGTTCGATGCGCTCGAAGCCGCCCAGCCGTCGCGCACGCCGCGGTTCGTCTTCTTCCCCACCATCAGCACGCATTTCCCGTTCATCCCGACGCCGCCGTACCAGCCTGACTGGAGCCGGATCTTCGACGCGCACCCGTACGACGGTCCGTCAATCGTCCGTGCGTACGCGCAGCAGCCGGACTGGACGCATTTCGGTCCCGGCTACGTGCAGGCGATCGCCTATGACTACGCGACGCTGGCCGGCTATCTGCGGCGGCCCAAGCAACGCGACTTCGTGATGATTCTGCTCGGCGACCACGAGCCGGCCGCGGCCGTGAGCGGCGAGGGTGCGGCGTGGGACGTGCCGGTGCACATCATCACCAGCAGGCCGCGGAGCCTGGACGTGCTGCGAACGCACGGCTTCCGCGACGGGCTGATGCCCGCGCGGCCGTCGCTCGGCAAGATGCACACGCTGCTGCCGGTGCTGCTCGAAGCGTTCAGTTCACGATAAAAAAAACCGCGGAGATCGCCGGGATCGCAAGAGCACATGCTTTCTCTGCGTACATTGCGATCTCTGCGGTTTTTTCTTATCGTCCTGCCGCTGCGCGGCCGATCGTGATGGCTTCGTCGGCCGTCGGTCCCTGCATCAGCAGCGCGAGGAACCCTTCCTTCACACGCTGCGCCACGTCCTGCGGGTTTGCGGTGAGCATGTCGGCCAGCTTCGCGCGCTTCGCTTCCACGAGGACCTTCTGCGTGCCCGCTTCCGCGCCGGCGCGATCGCCCCCCAGAGCCTGCGCCAGGCTGCCGATGCCGCACGCGAGAATGCTGTAGCCCTTCAGATCCGCGACCTCCCTCGCCTGAGCGACGGCGGCCGGATCTTCGAGCATCAGCATCGCGATCGTGCGCCCGGCCGGATTCGACGGCGACCAGACGTTCGCCTTCGCGTCCTGGAAAAAGCTGATCGCCAGCTTCGCTTCGTCGACGCTGGTCACGTGCGGAATGGTGACGCCGTCCGCGCCGAGATCGAGGATCTCCTTCACGCGCGCTTTCGTGGCCGCGGCGCCGTCCTTCTCGATCGGCGGAATGCGGACGATGAGCGCTTTGCGGCTCACCGCGTTGGGGCTGCGCAGACCGTCGGCCATGGCCTTTACCGCGGCCGCGTCGTAGCTGCCTTCGAGGTTGAGGAACACGTAGTCGTACAACGGGTTCATGGCGAGCTTCTCGCCGCCAGCGCGCGTGTACACGGCGGGCTGCGGCGGCTGACCGCGCGGTCCCCGCGGTCCGGGATTCTCGTTCGGCGCGTAGACGCCGAACGCCGGCTTGCCCTGCGCCCACAGCTCAATCAGCCCATGAGTGCGCGCGGCGGCCTGCGGCTGCGTCGCGGCAGGCGCGAGCGCGTTGAGCACGCGCAGCGCGAGATCCCCGCCGGCGGTGTTCTCCAGGGCGCGCGTGGCCGATCGCGCGCGGCTCGCAAACAGGTATTGCTTGCCGCCGCTCTCCAACGCACCGACGAGCCAGCTGACACGCTCGCCGTTCACCGTCCCGTTGCCGCTCTTCACGCGGACAACCGTGCCCGCGGGCCAGCGCAGCGCGAAGTCGTGCACGCCGGACGCATTCACGAACTTCCCGCGCGGCATCGTCAGGTCCGCTTTCACCGTGTCGATGTGGACGCGATCGACCGGCAGGTCGTACGAGAACATCCGGCGGAGAAAGGCGACCTCCTCGATGGGCGAGATCTGCAGATCGCCGTTCAGCCAGAACCTGGTCACGTCGTGTTCGAAGGTGGCCGAGCCGTAGCGAAATGCGCGGAGATGCTCGAGTTCGCGGTCGCGTCCGATCGCGACTGCGAACTGCTGGAAGACCCACACGGCCGACATCTTGATCGCCGACTCGAGCGTCTGATCCCGGTTCCAGGCCGGATACTCGCGCTTCGTCCCGTCCCACTTGATCACGGTCGTATCGGTGACCACGTGGGTCTGCAGCGCGATGAGCGCGTGCGGGATCTTGAAGGTGGACGCGGGAAGCGTGCGGCGGCTGCATTCCTCGCCGCCGACGATCGTCTCGGACCCGCCGAGCGGGGCGAAGACCACGCATTCGCCGGCACCGACGGCCGGCGGCGAAACAGCCGCCACAAGCGCGAATGCCAGCGATGGGATCAGCAGCATGATCAGAAGGGACGTTTGCGGGCGCGGAGCGTCATGCGGTAATTGTTTTCGCCGTTGAGATTGATCAACGCGACGAACGTGCGCCCCTCGTACGTGCCGATGGTGCCTGACTGCGAGAGCGCCGAGATCTCCCATCCCGCGGGCAGGATGATCGTGTTCCGCAGGCCGTACAACGTCCGATCGAACAGCAGTTCCTCGCCGGCGAGTTTGTAGCCGGGATCGCGGAACCCGCCGGTGATCTTGATGTGCGCGCTCTGCTTGTCGTCGACAATCGGGACGTCGAGCTTGACGAAGGTCGCGGCCCCATCCTTCGCGGTCGGGAACGCCTTTCCGGTATCGAGATCGATCACCTTGAGGTCCTGCAGCGGCAGCTGGCCGAGCGTATCGAGCTGCGCGCGCGCGCCCTTGCGGTAGTCGCTGTAGATCTGTTC
>Ga0105247_10001344_pt1 | contig 17865 bp, 16 predicted proteins | sample KBSS24metaG_FD_81519 | JGI IMG/M metagenome (GOLD analysis project Ga0105247, IMG submission 81519) | Switchgrass rhizosphere microbial communities from Kellogg Biological Station, Michigan, USA - KBS S2-4 metaG | ecosystem: Host-associated > Plants > Roots > Rhizosphere > Soil | place...
GATCGGCAGGTCGTCACTCGCCGCCTCCAACACGACTCGTTCGGCGATCGCCTTCGACTCGGCGTACCAAGCGTCGCAGCGTCCGGTGATCGCCGGCTCGGCGGCGTGCACCGCCGTCGGCCGGAGGCGCGCCGGCGCGCTCGTCCGCTGCACGAGCTCCCACGACCACCGCGGCGGCGCGTTGAGGTGCGCCGGCCCGGTCTGCGCGCCGGTCAGGAGCACGCGCGGATCGAACGCGCCGTAGTCGCCGAACGCGCGCGCCGGCCGCGGCGCGAGGACGACGAGGAGAAACCCCCACGCGGAGATCGCGATGATCCAGGCTGCCCGTCGCACGGCGCACAATCTAGTGGAAGCGGAGCGACACGTCGAAGGCCCGCGTGCGGCGCGTGCGCGGCGGCCTCGCGTGCGCGTGCGCGCGTGCGCGCGGAGTCAGTTGAAGTCGTCGACGCGCCAGACGCCGCCTTCGCGCTTCAATCGCACCTGGTGCCCGCCCGGGACGGCCGCCGTCGCGGAGTCGCCGGAGACCTGGACGGGGAGCGTGTCGGCGTGCTCGAGGCCGACGACGAGCGATCGCAGATCTTGCTCCACCGCCGCGCGCGTCGCCGGCGACAGGACCCGCATCAGCCCGGCGTAGCTTCGCCGCGCGAGCACGCGGCGGAGCTGGTCGAGCGCCTCCTCGGGCGTGCGCGCGCCGCCCGGCACCGCGCCGGCGCTCGTTATCCAGAAGCGGCCATCTCGGAGCTCGAGCGCGGTCTCTTCTCCGTCCTCGAAGCGCAGGCGCGCGGTGGCCTCGACGCGCGCGTCCTTGGCCGCGATGGCGCGGGCGCGCTCGGTGAGCTCGGCGCGCTCGTCGCGCACGAGGCGGCGCACGTCGTCCTTCGTGCGCGCCTTGCGGGCCGACGAGGACATCATCGCGTAGATCGCGTCGCCGTCGCCGCGCTCGGCCGAGGCGGCGTACGCGTCCGCCGCCTCCTTCGGATCCGGGACGCTCCGAGACGCGCACCCTGCGGCGGCCACCACGAGGAGCCAGGGTGCTCGTACGCTGCGCATCCCGCGGCAGCCTACCCCACGGGGCGCGACGAGGATCGAGGAATGAGCTCCACCTCGAGCCCGAACACGTCCTTCAAGAGGCCGCTCTTCGCGCGCACGGTCCACTCTTCGAGCTCGCGGTCCTCGTCGCCGACGACCGCGAGGAGGAGCCGCCCGCGCGGCGCGTCGACGTCGGCGCGGACGTCCTTCACCTTGCCGAGGTGCTCGCGGTCGAGCGCGTCGGCGATCCGCAAGATCGCCGCGAGCGCGCGCACCTTGGCGCGCCCCTCCTTGTCGAGATCGCGGAAGTTCGGGTGCGACGGATCGGGGACGCTCTTCCTGTGATACCGCGCGACGTTGGCGACGATCGCGCGCTCGTCGGGGGTGAGCCCCATGATGTCGGCGTGGAGGATCAGGTAGTGGCTGTGTTTGTGGTGGCCGTCGTATCGGACGAAATCGCCGATGTCGTGCAGGAGCGCGGCGGCGCGCAGGAGCAGGCGGTCCCGCTCGCCGAGGCCGTGCTCTCGCTGGATGTCGTCGAAGAGGCGCGTCGCCAGGTGCATCACGAGCGCGCCGTGGCTCGCGTCGAAGCCGTAGCGCGCCCCGACGCGCCCGCACGCCGCGAGCACCCCTTCGGCCTCGCGCGCCGCGTCCCACACCTGAAAATATCGGTCGACGAGCTCCTCGAGGATCCCGTCTTTGAGGCCCACGCCGGGCGAGAGGATCGATCTCACGCCGAAGAGCTCGGCCAGGCGGAGGAAGATCGCCGTCGCGGGGACGAGCGTGTCGGCGCGATCCATCCGCAGGCCGAACGCGCGGGCGCGCTCGGCGGTCGACATCGCCGACATCTTCGCGAAGAGCACCTTCGCCGCGGCGACGTCGACGGTCGGCACGTGCGCGCGCGGCTCGCGGCCCGACGGCGCGAGCGGGCACAGCTCGGCGAGCGTCTCGACGTTCCCTCCGGTGCCGATGAGCGCGTCGAACGTCGCGCGCGCGAGGTGGGGCCGCGCCTCGACGAGCGCGCGGTCGATGGCCTCGCGGATCAGCCCGGTGCGCTCGCGGTCGATGGTGCTCGCGCCGCGGAGGTACGCCTCGATGAGGCGCACCGCGCCGACGGGGAGCGATATCGAGAACGTCGACTCGCCGTGATCGAGGGCGGTGAGCTCGGTCGAGCCGCCGCCCACGTCGATCAAGAGGACGCGTTGATCGCCGATCGGCACGCGGCGGCCCACCGCGAGCTGGATCAGCCGCGCCTCCTCGACGCCCTCGATCACCTCGAGATCGATCCCCGCCTCGCGGCGCGCGCGCTCGACCAGCGTCGAGCCGTTCTGCGCCTCGCGGACCGCGCTGGTCGCCGTCGCGCGGTACGACGCGATCTTCGCCTCGTCCATCTGACGGCGGAACTCCTTGAGCGCCGCCGCCGCCTGGCCGATCGACGCGGGCGTGAGGCGCCCGGTCTGGAACACCTCGCCGCCTAGGCGTACCGGCGCGCGGACGCTCACGACGTCGCGCCACGCCGAGATCGGCTCGTGGAGCAGCGCGAGCTGGGCGGTCGGCGCGCGCGAGGAGCCGTCGGCCTCGACGATGCGCAGGCGGAGCGCGTTCGACCCGACGTCGATCGCGGCGAAGCGAGGCATGCCCCCAGGGTAGTGGATCGCGGGCAAAAACGCGGTCGGAATCGGCGCGGGCCGGCGCCCTCGACAGGAGACGATCGCGCCCGCGCGCGCGAGTGCTAGGGTCGTCGCGTGAAACCCAACGAGGCGCGCGCGCGGCGGTTTCTGACGTGGGGCGCGCTCGTCACGGCGCTCGGCCTCGCCGTGAGCGGCACGGTGTCGCAGGCGATCGGCGGCGTCGTGCTCGTCGCCGGCTGGGCGACGATCGTCTTGGGGATCCACGCGTACGGTCGCGCGGGCGGCGCCGCGGGCCGCGCGCGGTAGGCGTCCCGCCGCGCTCGACGTCGGCGCCGTCGACGTCCGGCGTCGCGATCAGAGCTCGGAGCGGAGGACCACGACCCCGATCTCCGGGCCGAGCTTCGGCGCGCGCGCTGCGGCGTAGCCGAAGTCGCGATCGGTGATCGACAGCGGCGCCTGCGCGACGCCGGACGCCGTCTTGTCGACGAGCGACGCGTCGGCCAGCGCCTTCTCGTTGACCGCGGGGGTCTGCGGCGCCGCGTACACGCCGGTCCGGTCGAAGACGGCGACGTAGAGGATGGGGAGCTTGCCGGTGTCGTGCTCCTTGCGGAGCCGCTCCGCGAGCTCGTGCTTCAACGACTCTTGGAGGTGGAGCGCGAAGCGGCGATACGTCCACCCGGTGACGAACACGCCGACCACGCGGCCGTCGTCGGCCTTCACGGGCGCGGCCGCGATCCAGTCGCGATCGGGCGCGGCCGGCGTCGACGTGCCGGGGAACGCGCCGGTCGTCGTCACGTACGCGCCGCCCTGGGCCTTCGCGAGCTCGGGGAACGGCGCGACGAGGCTCTGCCCCGCCATCACGTCCTGCTCGAGGTTGTTCCGAATCGCGACCCCCTTCGCGTCGGCGAGCGCGAAGAACGTCGATTTGGAGATGTTGAGATCGGCGACGTCGCGGCGCGTCTTGAGGAGCGCCGCGCGCACCGACGGCACGTCGTCGTGCGGATCGCCCTTGGCGAAGAGCGGCGCGAGCCGCTTCGCCCCCTCGGGCATCCCACGCTCGACCTCGCCGACGTCGGACTCGACCAGCGCCGTCAGGAACGCGACGTCGGCGGTCGCCTTTTGCGCGCTCGCCTTGCCGCGATCTTCGCACCCGGCGCACGCCGCCGCGGCGAGGCCCGCGAGGCCCCACGCGAGCCGCGCGAGACGAGACGCGAGACGAGACGACGGGTGGATCGGGACGGCGAGGCCGGCGCGCATCGACGGTTCCATTCGTCGCGAGCGTAGCCGACCTGGGCGCGCTCGTGTCTCCGATACCCGCCTGGGCGTGGGCTTCGTTCGACTCATCTCGTTCGACTCGTCATGTGCTCCGAATGTGCTCCGAACGTGCTCCGAACGTGCTCCCGACGCGGAGCGAGCGCTCGTGACGATGCCGCAGACGAGCGCGAGCGCAGGGCGCGAGCGGGCGCCGCCGCGCGCGGATCCGACGAAAGGAGCTTCGTAGCGCTCAAAGTCATCAAGAGGGCCCAATCGAAACTTGGTGGACAAGCTCATGGAGGCCGATGTTCCCGCGGGCGACGTGAATCACCGGCATCACGCCACGAGCGGAGCGCGTCGCGTCTCGCACACCAGAGCGGGAGTATGAAAGAGGAGCCCACGGACATATGTCCGATCGGGGGCCAATCTTCTCGACCCGCCGGCGGCTCTCCGTCTCCGTCCGACTCCTCCGCTCGCTCGAATACCAGGTCTCGCCGCCGACCCGACGCGAGCCTGTGCCGCGGGATACCCATCACGCCCCCCGGCGTATCCCCACGTCGACGCGGTGCGACCCGATTCGACCGAGATCGGGAAGCGAGCGCTCACTACCCGTCGACGGGGCCATGTCGGGACACGGGCCCGCTCCAGTGTACGCCGGGTCGAGAGGTCACCTCCCTCGCCGCACGCGCGGCGGCCTTTTTCTCGAGCTGCTGCTGAACGCGAGGGCGACGAGCGTGACCCGATCGTTCGATCGGGGTGCCGAGTCCTCCGTCCGGTCTGCCCCCGTTTGCGCTGCGCCGCGCCCCTCCCGTCCTTCGTTGTTGCCCTCTCTCGTCGCCCGGCCAGCGGCCGTATCGGTCGTTGGGGGTTTCGTGCCATGGCACCGGTAGGGGCGACTCCGCTCCTCGCCTTGGCGCGGTAACGGATGTCGGATGTCCCGACTGGCGAGACCGTCTCACGAACGAGCCGCGTCTTCACGACACCTCCCGCCGCGCGGCTGTCCACAGGTGCCGTCACCGCGCCCCTCACTACGATAGTGTTCCGAAATTTGCCATCGTCGTTCGAATGGTGTCCCTGCGGGAGACGCCGCCGGCGACGACGAGGAGTGGAGTCCGCGCCGGACAACGAGCGCCAAAGGCGGCGCGCCAGGACGCCGGCGACGAGCGTGCTCCTGGGCTGGATGCGCTGACGTGCCCGCCCTTTCCCGCTGCTGAACGGTCTCGATACCCGGCCGGGCCTCGCGGTGGAACTCCAAAATTCGCATGCGCTTCGAGGCAAGAGGGTGTCCGGTCGACTGCTGAGGATGGATCGCGCGTGTCTTTTTGGGCTCGTCTCGAGCAATTTCGAGACTTGCGTGGACGCGCGACGTGCTAGGAGTGCTGCCCGTAGAGCCGAAGTGGCGGAATGGCAGACGCAGCGGATTCAAAATCCGCCGTCCGAAAGGGCGTGAGGGTTCGAGTCCCTCCTTCGGCACCCGATATCCCGTGTGAAATCACGCGATGCCGGCGCCCGGCCGTGAGCGCCGAGCGGCCTTTTCGACACCGGATGGGACTCGGGTATCGCGGCTCGACGCGCGCGGCCGGCCGCGGGCCTCGCGCCCCCGGCGTCCGAGGATTCGCCGGTCATCGCGCGGAAAATACGGCGCGCGCCGCGCGAGGGCGGCCCCCGGCGCACCCCTCGTAGCCGCTCGTGGCGGGCGTGAACGAGGAGTCGACATCGAGTCGACTCCCCGTCGACGGCGGCGGTCGACTGACGCGGAGTGACGGAACTGGAGAGACGGGAGACGGCGAGACACCGGCGAAAGACAGCCGAGGAGCGCACGACGGCGACGAAACAGAACGGAACAGGAGCGGAGGCGAACGTCTGGGTCCCCCGTCCCGGATTCCCGAACCGCTCCGATACCGTTCCGTGTTGGATACGCACCGGCCCCGCGAGGGATACGCGACCCGATACGGGGTCGATACCTCGGCTGGCCGATACCGCGGGACGCGGGACGGCGAGTTACCAGTACCGTGGCGGGGCGAAATCGCTCGCTGGGGCGAATGGCAACGGCGCGAGCGCTGCAGCCGCCGGCTCGGCCTCGGCGCGGACCGCTTCGGCCGGGCTTTCCCGCGGTCTCGCGGGCCCGCGGCCTCCGCGGCGCTCGAGCGGCCACGGCGAGCGAGCGAGCGAGACGGGGGTTACCGGATGGCCACGAAGCCGGTGACGAGGCCCGTTACGAGGGAGAGGAGCCGCCGTACGGACGTCACCAGCGTTACCAGACCACGGGAGCGAGCGGCGCGCCGGCGCGGGGAGGCGAGGCGGTTCGATATCCAAAGTTGTCTCAAAGGGGAGAACGAACTGCACTGAACTTACGAAAAGGTGCTTGACCCATTCGGGTCTCGGCGTCTACAACCAACCAATTGGAGACCGCGTCGGATTACACGTCGTATTCCTGACGTGCCCAAGTGGCGTATTCGATAGGAGGCGGCGGATGACCACTCTGCGCAGCACGATTTCGCAATTGGCCAACGATTTTGCAGCAGGCGTCCTGGAGGCGATTCGTGGCGCGTCGCTCGAGCAAATCCTGGCGGAGACCGGCGGCACGCCGGCTCGCCGTGGACGCCCGGCGGCCGCGCCCCGTAGCGAGGCGGGCGCTCCGGCGCCGGCCCGCCCGCGCCGCGGCGGACGCCTGGGGCGGCGATCGGCGAAGGACATCGCCGCCCTCGTCGAGCAGATCGTTCGCTTGCTCGAGGCGCACCCCGAAGGGCTGCGCGCCGAGCAGATTCGGCAGGAGCTCGGCCTCGAGGCCAAGGAGCTACCGCGTCCGTTGACCGAGGCGCTCTCCTCGCGCCGCATCTCGAAGGAAGGCCAGAAGCGGGCGACGACGTACTTCGCGCGCGGCGCGGGCGGCGGGCGCGCGGCTCGCGGCGCGGCGGCGGCGAGCGCCGGCGGCGGCCGGGCCCCGGGTCGGGCGAAGCGCGGCGGACCCCGGGCGAAGGCCGCGGGCGCCAAGCGGGCGAGCGGCAAGCGCGCGAAGCGTCGCGCGGGCGGCCGCGGGCGCCGGGCCGAGAAGGGGCAGCAAGCTCCGGCCTCGACCAACGGCGCGCAGGCGGCCGGCTGACACCTTCTCCACAGTCGCCTCGTCGTGTCGCCTCGCCATACGCGCGATCTACATGGGTCGAGTGTGGGTCGAGCCCCCCACGCGAGAGGCGATCGATGGCCGGCGGCTGCAAAGAGCCGTCCGCGCTCGGCCTGGCGAAGGCGGGCCGCGTCCGGGGCGCCGAACAGCGCCTCGAATAGACAGAGGAGAGTATCGAGGCTACGAACGCCGTGGGGCCGCGCCTTGCGGAAGACTCGGGCGAGCGCAAATGCGCGCCGCGCGCGTCGCGAAGGGGGATCGGGCTGTCCGACGTGCGGGCAGCGGCGCTCCTCCGGTTGCTTTCCGCTCCGCCGGCGTGCTAAACGCCCGGCCTCGTAGTCTTTCGACCCATTGGAGTCCGTGGAGAACGTTCATGCCGACTGATGCGATTCAGTGCAAACCCCTCGAGGTCGTGGTCAGCGACCGCGGGATCGAGCGAGCGATCAAGATGCTGAAGCGAAAGCTCGCCTCCGAGGGGGTTCTTCGCGAGCTGAAGATGCGACGGCACTACATGAAGCCGAGCGTCAAGCGCCGGAAGAAGCAGGCGGAAGCGGCCCGTCGGCGCCGTAAGCGCGCGAAGATGGACGCGGCTCCGCCGAAGAGCTGAGACGCGTCGAGAAGAGATGATGCCGAGCTCGCTTACATAAGGCGAGCTCGGGTCGTACGAGGTTGCGCGCGAGGCCGAAGAAGGCTTCGCGCGCGTTACCTTTTTGTAGCTTCGTGGGTCCGCGCCTACACCGAGCGCGGCTCGAGCTCGTCGTCCCTGCGCCTCGCGACGTTGGCTCATGGAGGCGCTGAGCGTGCTCGCGACGTGGCTCGTCGGCGCCCGGGATGAAGCGCGGCGAGCCACGCTGAGCGCGGTCGCGACGTGGCTCGTCGGCGCCCGCGACGGCGCGCAACGAGCCGCGTGCTCGAGGCGCGAAACGGCGCGAGACAGCGCGTGAAGTGGCTCAGGCGAGCTGCTAGCATCCGCGCCCGTGACCGTTCATCCGCATTCGCCCGACGAGCTCGCGCGTGCCGGAGGCGCCGCGTCGTCGCCTTCGCGCGCGAATTTTCTCCCCCTGTTCCTCACGCCGCCGCCGACCGTGGACGCGGTCGCGGTCGAGGAGCGGGCCGCCGCGCTCGCCAAGCGGTCCATCAAGAAGCAGGCGAAGGTCGCGGGGCTCCGCCTCGCCGTCGCGATGATGGACCTGACGACGCTCGAGGGGAAAGACACGCCGGGCAAGGTGCGTGCGCTATGCAACAAGGCGCGCTGGCCGCTCGAGACCGACGCGTCGATCGGCCCGTGCGCCGCGATCTGCGTCTATCCGAACTTCGTGACGGTGGCGCGCCGCGCGCTCGAAGGGTCGGGCGTGAAGGTCGCGAGCGTCGCCACCGCGTTCCCGAGCGGGCAGTCGCCGCTCGCCGTGAAGCTCGACGACGTGCGCCGCGCCGTCGACTTCGGCGCCGACGAGATCGACATGGTGATCGACCGCGGCGCGATGCTCGCGGGCGACTACGGCAAGGTGTTCGACGAGATCGCGAAGACCAAGGAGGCGTGCGGCGCGGCGCACCTCAAGGTCATCCTCGAGACCGGCGAGCTCGGCTCGTACGACGTGGTCCGCAAGGCGAGCGAGATCGGCATCGCCGCGGGCGGCGATTTCATCAAGACGTCGACCGGGAAGATCCAGCCCGCGGCGACGCCGCCGGTCACGCTCGTCATGCTCGAGGCGATCCGCGATCACTACTACGCCACCGGCCGCAAGATCGGCATGAAGCCCGCGGGCGGCGTCCGCACCGCGAAGCAGGCGCTCCACTACCTCGTCCTCGTCAAGGAGACCCTGGGCGACGCGTGGCTCACCCCCGATCTCTTCCGCTTCGGCGCGAGCGCGCTCTTGAACGACGTGCTCATGCAGCTCGAGAAAGAGCGGACCGGCAGCTACCAGGCGTCGGAAGATTTCTCGAAGGACTGAAAAGACGGCCGAGGAGCGAGGGATCATGAGTCGACAGATGACCAAGGCTCCGCCGTCGGCGCCCGAAGGGCCGCGAGAGGCGGGCGAAGAGCCCCGCCTCGTGTTCGGCGACGCGTGGGACTACGCGCCGGCGCCCGAGTCGCCGGATCACGTCACGATCGCGCCGCGCTACGATCTGTTCATCGGCGGCGCGTGGCGCGCGCCGCGATCGGGGAGGTACTTCGACACGATCGACCCGGCGTCGGAGGCGAAGCTCTCCGAGGTCGCCGAGGCGAACGCCGCCGACGTCGACGACGCCGTGCGCGCCGCGCGCGCCGCGTACGAGACGACGTGGTCGAAGATGAAGGGGAGCGAGCGGGCGAAGTACATATTCCGCGTCGCCCGCGCGATTCAGGAGAAGGCGCGCGAGCTCGCGATCGTCGAGTCGATGGACGGCGGTAAGCCGATCAAGGAGTCGCGCGACGTGGACGTCCCGCTCGCCGCGGCTCATTTTTTCTATCACGCGGGGTGGGCCGACAAGCTCGACTACGCGTTTCACGGGCGCAGGCCGCGCCCGCTCGGCGTCGCGGGGCAGATCATCCCGTGGAACTTCCCGCTCCTCATGGCCGCGTGGAAGATCGCGCCCGCGCTCGCGTGCGGCAACACCGTGGTCCTCAAGCCGGCCGAGACGACGCCGCTGACCGCGCTCCTCCTCGCGCGGATCGTCGAGGAGGCGGAGCTCCCGCCCGGCGTGGTGAACGTCGTCACCGGCGCGGGCGAGACCGGCGCGGCGCTCGCCGGGCACCCCGGGGTCGACAAGATCGCGTTCACCGGGTCGACCGAGATCGGCAAGCGGATCCAGAAGGCGCTCGCCGGGACGCGCAAGCGGCTCACCCTCGAGCTCGGCGGGAAGGCCGCGAACATCGTCTTCGCCGACGCGCCGATCGACCAGGCCGTCGAGGGGATCGTCAACGGGATCTATTTCAATCAGGGGCACGTGTGCTGCGCCGGGTCGCGCCTCCTCGTCAGGAGAGCGTGCACGACCTCGTGGTGCGCAAGCTCCGCGATCGCGTCGCGACGCTGCGCCTCGGCGATCCGCTCGACAAGAACACCGACGTCGGCGCCATCAACTCGAAGGCGCAGCTCGACAAGATCAGGCAGCTCGTCGAGGCGGGCGAGGCAGAGGGCGGGGAGCGGTATTCGTCGTCGTGCGCCCTGCCGCAGAAGGGGTATTGGTTCCCGCCGACGTTCTTCACCGGCGTCAGCCAGTCGAGCCGGATCGCGCGGGAGGAGGTCTTCGGCCCGGTGCTCACCGTGCTCACGTTCCGCACGCCCGACGAGGCGCTCGAGAAGGCGAACAACACGATGTACGGCCTCTCCGCCGGCGTATGGACCGACAAGGGGGCGAAGATCTTCTGGATGGCGCAGCGGCTCAAGGCGGGCGTCGTCTGGGGGAACACGTACAACAAGTTCGATCCCAGCTCGCCGTTCGGCGGTTACAAGGAGAGCGGCTTCGGGCGAGAGGGCGGCCGGCAGGGCCTTTCGGCGTACGTGGAGCTCGACGGATGACGACGACCCGCACGAAGACCAAGACCGACGACGTGGCCATCATCTCCTCGGCGGCCGACGCGCCGTCCGCCGCGCTCGCGCGAGACGGCGACGACGGCGCGGCGCGCGCGCGCCTCCGCGTGAACAAGGCGTACAAGATGTACGTGGGCGGCGCGTTCGTCCGCTCCGAGTCCGGCCGGTACTTCCAGGTAAAGGGGGCGGCGCTCGAAGGCGCCGGCGCCGATCCCGACGTCGTGAACGTGCCGCGGGGGTCGCGCAAGGACGCGCGCGACGCCGTGCTCGCGGCGAAGAGCGCGTGGGGCGGCTGGGCGGGGCGCACCGCGTACAACCGCGGGCAGATCCTCTACCGCCTCGCCGAGGTGATGGAGTCGCGGCGCCCGGAGCTCGCCGCGTCGCTCGAGCGCGCCGGCGCGTCGCCCGGGGACGCCGCGGCCGAGGTCGACGCGTCGATCGATCGCGCCGTCTTCTACGCCGGCTTCTGCGACAAGTTCCACGCGCTGGTCGCGTCGTCGAACCCGGTGTCGGGCCCGCACTTCGGCTTCAGCGTCCCCGAGTCGATGGGCGTCGTCGCGATCTGCGCGCCGGAGAGGCCGGCGCTCCTCGGCCTGGTGTCGACGATCCTGCCGGTGATCGCGGGCGGGAACGCGGCGGTCGCGATCGCGAGCGCGGAGGACCCGCGCACCGCGGTCGTCTTCTGCGAGTGCCTGGCGACGAGCGATCTCCCGGGCGGCGTGGCGAACGTCCTCACCGGGCGGGCGGGGGAGATCGCGCCGCCGCTTGCGAAGCACCGCGAGGTCGCCGCGATCGACGCGTGGACGGCCGACGAGGCGCTGAGGAGCGCGCTCGAGCGCGACGGGAGCGAGAGCGTGAAGCGCGTGAAGACGCACGCGCCGCCCACGCTCGAGGCGTGGTTGGACGAGCGCTCCGGGCAAGGGCTCGGCTTCATCGAGCGCTTCCTCGAGACGAAGACCGTTTGGCATCCGGTCGGCCTTTGAGTCTATCGTCGCCTGGTCCGTCGCGACAGGCGACGAAAGGAGCGTCATGAGCAAGTCCGTCTACGACTTCGAAGTGAAGACGATCGATGGGAAGGTGCGGAGCCTCGCCGAATACCGCGGCAAGCCGCTCCTCATCGTCAACGTCGCCTCGGAGTGCGGCCTCACCCCGCAATACCGGGGCCTCGAGGAGCTCCACGAGAAATACGCGGCGAAGGGGCTCGCCATCCTCGGCTTTCCGGCGAACGAGTTCGGCGCGCAAGAGCCGGGCTCGGACGATCAAATCCAGTCGTTCTGCCGCACGCAGTACGGCGTCGCGTTCGACATGTTCTCCAAGGTCAAGGTGAAGGGCGAGGGGATTCACCCGCTCTTCGCGTTCCTGACGAGCAAAGACACGAACCCGTCGTTCGGCGGCGACATCAAGTGGAACTTCAATAAGTTCCTCGTCGGCAAAGACGGCGCGATCATCGGCCGCTTCGAGCCGCAGGTCGAGCCGGCCAGCGCCGACGTGACGAAGGCGATCGAAGCTTCACTTTAGCCGCGAGCCGCCCGGCTCGTCAGCGGCCCGGAGGGATGCGGCGGGCGGCGGCGCTCGTCGGATATCGCGAGCGGAGCGTCGCGCAGGCGCGCCGAGACGCGGCGGCGTCGCCGAGCACGTCGTATGTCTCGGCGAGCGGCGCGCTCCTTCGGGCTCACACGTCTCGGCGAGCGGCGCGCTCCTTCGGGCTCACGCGACGAGCACGGTGCCGACGCTCCCCGGCGCGCCGATCTCGCGCGCGAGGTCGCCGGGCGCGAGCCGCCCGACGACGTGCACCGCGCGCACCCCTTCGCGGATCGCGGCAAACGACTCTTCGAGCTTCGGGATCATCCCCTTGGTGACGACGCCCTCTTCGATGGCGCGCGCGCCCTCGGCGGCGGTCATCCTGGCGATCCGCGACGACGGATCGGCGACGTCGCGGAGCACCGCCGGCACGTCGGTGACGAGGACGAGCGACCGCGCGTCGAGCTCGATCGCGAGGCGGTTCGCCACCGTGTCGGCGTTGATGTTGTAGACGCGCCCGCCCTCGTCCGCGCCGAGGCACGCGATGACGGGGACGTACCCCGCGCCCGTCAGGAGGGCGACCAGCTCGCGGTTCACCCCGGTGACGTCGCCCACGTGGCCGAAGTCGATCGGATCGGGCCCGCCGCCGCTCACGACCTTGGGCGGCCTTCGGGCGGCGCGCACGGTGAGGGCGCTCGCGCCGTGCAAGCCGACCGGCCTCGCGCCCGCGGCGACGAGCGCCGCGCACAGGTCGACGTTCACCTTGCCCGCGACCGTCATCTTCATGATCTCGAGCGTCTCGTCGTCGGTGACGCGCCTCCCGGCGACGATGTTCGGCGCGATGCCGAGGCGCTTCTGGAGCGCCGTCGCCTGCGGGCCGCCGCCGTGCACGAGGACGACCCCCGTGCCGGCGCGCGCCAGCGCGGCGACGTCGCCGGCGATCGCCGCGAGGTGCGGCCCGGCGACGACCTCGCCGCCCAGCTTGACGAGGATCGCGCCGCTCACGGCCAGCCGCCGACGTCTTCGAGCGTGAGCCGCTCGTCGAGGCCGAGCATCAGGTTCATCGACTGGATCGCCTGGCCCGCGCCGCCCTTGATCAGGTTGTCGGTGGCGGAGAAGCACGCGACGACGCGCTTGCCGTTCCGCGCCTCGCCCGGCTGGACGCCGACCTCGGCGTGGTTGCTCCCGCTCACCGCCACCACCTCGGGGAGGCGCTTCGCCGGCACGCGGACGAACGGCTCGCGGGCGAACGTCTCTTGGTAGAGCGCGCGTATCTGGTCGGCCGACGCGCTCTCGTTCACGTGCGCGAACGACGTGGCGAAGATCCCGCGCGACAAGGGCGCGCTGACGGGGACGAACCGGATCGACAGGTCGCGCGCCCCGGCGTCCGCGAGGGTCTGCAAGATCTCCGGGATGTGCTGGTGATCGAGCGGCTTGTACGTCTTCAGGTTGTTCGCGCGCACCGGGTGGTGCGTCCCGGCGCTCGGCGCGATGCCGCTCCCGCTCGACCCGGTGATGCCGACGACCTCGACCTCGCCCTCGAGCAGCCCCGCCTTCGCGAGCGGGAGCAGCGCGAGCTCGATGGTGGTCGCGAAGCAGCCGGGCGACGCGACGTACCTCGCCTTGCGGATGGCGTCGCGGTGGAGCTCCGGGAGGCCGTAGACGAACGTCCCGTCGAGCTTTTCGGGGCAGGGGTGATCGGCGCCGTAGTACCGCTTGTAGACGTCCTTGTCGCGGAGGCGGAAATCGCCCGAGAGGTCGACGACGCGCGCGCCGCTCGCCATCAGCTCGGGCATCTTGGTCGCGCTCACCTTGTGCGGCAGGCCGAGGAGGACGACGTCCATCCCCTTCGCCGCCTCGGCCGGCGAGAGCCCTTCGAACGTGAGCGGCGTCATCCCTTCGAGGTTGGGGTGCGCCGCGGCGAGGGGCTCGCCGATGTAGTCGACGGAGGCGACGCGGACGAGCTCGATCTCGGGGTGAACGAGGAGCCGGCGAATCAGCTCCGCCCCTCCGTAACCGCTGCCGCCGATGACGGCGGCCTTGAAGCGTTTGGCCATGAGCCGGAGGTTAGCCCAGATCGTTCGTCCGCCAACGATCTGGCGCGCGCGTCCTGGGGCGCGCGAGGCGAGGTCAGTGACGAAACGAGATCCGGCGCGCGACGCCCTCGCACCGCGCGACGTCGGCGCCGGCGTCGCCTGGCGGGAACGTGAGGTGGTAGGTGGCGTAGCGGTCGTCGGTCACCACCGCGCCCTCGCAGAACGGGCGCGACTCGCCGGGGCGTGGGCCGGTGAACCCGGCCACGAGGTACGACGTGGACCGCATCTCGCTGGTCGAGATCCACCCTCGGTCGAGGTCGATCCCGCGCGCGTCGTCGAACAGCTTGTGGAGCGTCGTCTTCGCGTCGAGCTTGCCGCCGCCCAGGCGAAGCTCGGAGCCGTCCGCGCCGTCGAGGACGCCGGAGCTCCGCTCCACGAAGCCGTCGAGCGGGGCGAGCTTGAAGCCGGTGCGCTCGTCGCAGTACGTGTCGGGCCCGCACGCCGCCGGGGCGGGGCCGGCGTCGACCGGGTCGACGCTGCTCGCGCTGGGCACGGGGGCGGCGCCCGTCGCGATCGCGGCGATCGCGGGATCGTTCGCCGCCGGGTCGCGCGCGCCGCGGTCCGGCGCGATGGCGCGCGACGCGACGTACGCCCCGCCCGCCAGCGCGGCCAGCGACGCGACGACCACGATCGCGGCGCGCCGCGGGGGCGCCGGGGGGTCGACCAGATCGCGCGCGGCGCGCTTCGTCGGCGGAGCGCCCTGAGGCTCCGGGAAGCTCGGCGCGGCGCCGGGCTCGGCGCGGAGGAGGACGAGCGGCGCCGCGTCGCTCTCTTCCAGCGCTTCCGGCGCCGCGGCGGACGGCGCGAGCGCCGCGGCGCCCTCCTCCGCCTGGCCCGGCGCCGCCGAGCCGCCGTCCCGGCGCGTCGACGGCGCGCCGGCGAGGCGGCTCGCGTCGAACGACGCGACGGTGGGCGCGTGCGCCGCGGCGGCGGCGAGCGCCGACCAGAGCTCCGGCGCGCTCGCGTACCTCGCAGACGGCGTCACGGCGAGGGCGCGCTCGAGGACCGCCTCGACGGCGTCGCCCGCGTCGACGCCTCGGCCGCGGGGCGTCGGGCGGTGCGCGACGTTGCTCGCGGCGACGAAGAGCTGCGCGGCGTCGCCCTCCATGGCGCGCTTGCCGGTCACCGCCTCGACGACGACGAGCCCGAGCGCGAACACGTCGGTCCACGGGCCGGTCGCGCCGAACCGCCGATCGAACTGCTCCGGCGCGCCGTAGTGCGGCGTGAACGCGGTCGGCGCCGGGCCGGTCGCCTCGTACGCGCGCGCCAGGTCCGACGCGTCGGACAGCACCTTCGCGATCCCGAAGTCGAGCACCTTGCACGTCCGCCGGTGCGCGCCGTCCGCGCGCACGTCGCGCACGACGAACAGGTTCGCCGGCTTCACGTCGCGGTGCGCGATCCCCTGCGCATGCGCGGTGCCGAGCGCGCGGACCGCCGGCTCGAGGAGCGGCAGCAGCTCCGACAGCTCGACCCGCCCGTCGCCTGGGCGATCATCGCGACCCTGCGTCGCGTCATGCCCCGTGGCGCGGCCGAGGCGGCGCCGCTCGCGGAGCTCCTCTTCGAGCGTGTGCCCTTCGAGCCACTCGAGGACGAGGAACGGCGTCCACGTCCCGCTCGGCGACGTCGCGGCGCCGACGTCGAGCGCCTGCACGATCCCCGCGTCGGCGCGGGAGAGGCGGTGCAAGAGCTTCCCCTCGGCGAGGAACGACGCGAGGAACCGCTCGCGCTCTTCGCCGTCGAGCTTGCGCGGGATCTTCAGGCACTTGATCGCGACGCTCTCGCCGAAGCCGCGGTGGTGCCCGCGGTAGACGACGGCGAACCCCCCTTCGCCGACGACCGCCTCGACGTCGTACTTGTCGTCGATCGACCGCCCGATCCACCCGAACGGGTCGTCCACCATCGCCGCAGGACTTTTGTCGCATCGCGTCGCCTAGGCAAGTGGTACGTCGTTTTCATGCGCGACCCGGCAGCCTGGCTCGAAGGGAAGACGGTCGAGATGGAGCAGGCGATCCGCCGCCTCGTCGACATCAACTCCTTCACCGACAACGTCGAGGGGGGGCGCGCGGTCGGGCAGGTGCTCCGCGACGAGACGTTCGCCATCTTTGGGCTCACGTCGTCCTCGCGCAAGAGCGAGCGCTACGCCGATCACGTGCTCTTCACGTCGAGCGATCGCGGCGAACGCGCGCCGATCGCGCTCGTCGGCCACCTCGACACCGTGTTCCCTCCGGGGACGTTCGAGGGGTATCGCCGCGACGGCGGCCTCGCGCGCGGTCCGGGCGTCCTCGACATGAAGGGGGGGCTCGTCGTCGTCGCGTACGCGCTCCGCGCGATCGCCGAGACGGTCGGCCTCGACGCGATCCGCCCGATCCGCCTCGTGATCGTCGCCGACGAAGAGGTCGGCTCGCCGGAGGGGGCGAAGTGGATCGGCGAGCACGTGCTCGGCTCCGCGTGCGCGCTCGTGTTCGAGGCCGGGCGCACCACCGACGCGATCATCACCCGCCGAAAGGGGACCGGCGCGATGACCGCGTCGGCGACCGGCCGCGCCGCGCACGCCGGGGCGAACCACAAGGACGGCGCGAACGCGATCTGGGCGCTCGCGAAGTTCGTCGACCTCGCGCAGCGCGTGACCGACTACGATCGCGGCGTCACGGTCAACGTCGGCAAGATCGGGGGAGGGCAGGGGAAGAACACCGTCCCCGACGCCGCGGAGGCGCTCCTCGACCTCCGCTACTGCACGTCGAGCGACGGCGAGCAGCTCGTGACCCGGCTCGGCGAGGCCGCCGCCGCCGCCGCCGCCGAGGTGCCCGGGACCGCGGTGCGCCTCGAGGGCGGCATCGCGCGCCTGCCGCTCGAGCGCACCGACGCGAGCGCGGCGCTCATGCAGGCCTACGCCGCCTGCGCCCGCGCGTTCGGCCTCGGCGCCGACGAGGCGCCGCTCATCGGCGGCGGGTCCGACGCGAGCACGACCAGCGCGCTCGGCATCCCGTCGATCGACGGCCTCGGCCCGCGCGGCCGCGGCTTCCACACCAAGGACGAACAGATCGAGGTCGCGACCCTCGTCCCCAAGGCGCAGGCCCTCGCGCGGTTCCTAGCCACGTTTTGACCCACGCCCCCGCGCGCGCCGCGCGCCGCATCGACTCGCCCCGCGCGCGCCTCGCGCTCGCCGTCGCGTCGCTCTCGTGCATGGCGTCGCCGCTCGCGCCGCTCTCGTGGATCGCGGGGTGTGCGCCGCCGGCCGACGTCACGCCCCCGATCCGCGTCGTCCCCGGCGCCGCGGCCCGCGCGCTCTGGATCGGCGCGCGCGGCGGGCCGGGCGCGCCCGCTCCTCCGCCGCCGGTCGCGATCGCGCGCGCCGACGGCGCCGACGTCGTCCTCGAGAACGAGGAGGTCGCGTTCCGCTTCGTGCGCGGCCGGCTCGTCGCGGCGGTCGACGCGCGCCGGCACGCCGACGCGCTCGCGTACCTCGCCCCGGCGATCGACGGGCTCGAGATCGCCGTGGACGACGCGAAGCCCGCCGCCGCGGCCGGCGGCGCGGCGACCGTGGTCACGACGGGCCGCGACGCGCGCGACCCGCCGACCACCGTGTCGGCGCGCTACACGCTCCACGCCGGCGATCGCGCGCTCCTCGTCGAGATCGACGCCGCGCGCCCCGCCGCGCCGCCCAGCCCCGAAGCGCGCCCCGCCGCGCCGCCCAGCCCCGA
>Ga0105247_10001346_pt1 | contig 17858 bp, 18 predicted proteins | sample KBSS24metaG_FD_81519 | JGI IMG/M metagenome (GOLD analysis project Ga0105247, IMG submission 81519) | Switchgrass rhizosphere microbial communities from Kellogg Biological Station, Michigan, USA - KBS S2-4 metaG | ecosystem: Host-associated > Plants > Roots > Rhizosphere > Soil | place...
GGATTCGAGAACGTCTCCATCACGGAGGCCTACTTGCTCAGGGTCAAGGATGGAAAAGAGTCTCTGGTCACCAAAGATCCCATCGACGTGACCCAGTACCTGAAGTAGATCACCGCATCATGCCCGAGCGCGGGCCAGATGTGCATGCTCGATGAATTTGTCTCTGCGGCTTGCCCCCGTGGTCGTTGATCATGCAGCGGCTGCAGGGAGTGGATGTGCTGCTCGTGGCGTAGCACTGGGAACACCCGACGACGTCCGAAGCGATTCCGCCGTTCGCCAGGCGTACCTGAGCCGAGCCCCCTGAAGATCCGCGAGCCGACACAAGGACGAGTTACGCATGGGAAAGTGATGCACGTCGGAGACCTATGAAAGGCGGGCACGCAGGATGGAACTACCCGATTACGAGTCCCTTCCCCCCGCCCCTCGTGGCGGCCGTTCGGGCTGGGGTCTGTTTGGTAGCGAGGACTCTCTGGGCTTGATGAATTTGATCGGTCCCGAGGAGACCTTGGCCGCGGTTCAGGTTGTCCGGTCGGGCGAGGTGATCCCGCTCAACGCGTCGCTCAGCTTTGCCTCGCCCCCATTGTTCGGTCGTGCACCGTTGGCTATTGACCTTCAGACCACAGCGAAGGGCCGGGCCGTCGACGACGTCTACCACGACTTCAGTCCGAGCGCGTCCTCTCAGTGGGATGCACTCGGACATGTAGCCTATGATCTCGACGCGTTCTACAACGGCGCTTCTCTGTCCGACGTGCTTAACGAGGGACGGAATAGCATCGGGCATCTGGCCCAGAAGGGCATCGCTACTCGCGGTGTTGTGCTAGACCTCGAATCAGTAGCGCGGGAGCGCGATGAGTCGTATTCGCCAGGAACCTCATTTGCATTTACGGTCGATGACCTCGAGCGGGCTCGAGTCAACGCCGAGATCACCTACCGGCAAGGCGATATCATCGTGCTCCGCACTGGATTCCTGCGGTGGTATCGGTCTTTGCCATCCCCGGACCGGGAGCGTATCTCACACCCAAGGGAGCTGCGCGCGTGCGGTCTGGAGCACACAGAACGGATGGCGGAATATCTGTGGAACAGTCATGCTGCAGCTGTCGCCGCGGATTGCCCGTCGCTGGAAGTCTGGCCGTACGATTACAGCGCCGCCGCGTTCCCGTTCGGAGCGTTGCATCGAATACTGCTAGGTCAGTTCGGCATGTGGATCGGCGAGCTGTGGGAGCTTGACAAGCTGGCCGATCGTTGCGTCGAGATTGGTCGGCACGAGGTTCTCATTGCCAGCGCACCGTTGAACGCCGACGGTGGAGTCAGCTCGCCGGCAAACGCCTTGGCCATATTGTAGTTGTGGCATCGAAATCCTACGGAGCGGCCCGAATGCCAGACACTCACTGCGTGCTCGCGTCCAGGCGCGGGCGCTAGAGAAGCCATACTGAGCAACGCTCGCATCAGCAGCCGCGACGATCGCATCCTCAGGCCTCCCTGCGGCAGAGACGCGAGCCCCCCCTCATAGGCCTACTGTCCTCCCTGGCAATCAGTCCGCTGAGCGCGCCGACGCGGAGGTCATCGCGCGCAGCCGCTGAGCACGACGAGCACGGTGTGCTGCCTGCGGTTTGACGACAGTCGATGCGCGATCACCGTTCTCTTTCTTGCCCGCTACCCCATGTGTGCACGCCCGTGCCAGTTGGAATCTGGCTCGCTCTGCGTGAGCAGCGTGGGCATTTTGCGGCGTTCGCATCCCCCCCCCCCTTTCTGGACGGGTGGAAGCGGGGGACGCTGATGGTTCAGACCTGAACAATCTTCGGTCACATTCCATCGCAGGAGGCCATTCACGAGCTCGAGGACCTCGGCACCGTTTCCGTTCCGGCGATGCGACGCCTTGCCTTCCCGGAGTCCTCGCGCCTAACGACGGCTACTGCGTTTGCAAGCAGCGGCAGGTACGGGCCACTCGACGCAAGCGCAACCGGATGCTAACGTGGCTCCACCTTATATGTGACCGGGCACACATTCGAGAAGACTGTAGGAGTTGCAGAGTGGTCATCAAGGTAGAGCGGATCGAGATAGCCGGCATCAACGTTCACGATGTTGCGGCGGCGGAGAAAAAGTTTTCGGAACTTTTTGGAATCGAATTCCTGAGTGCGGTGATGTTCACTGAAGCAGAGATTGTGCACATCCCTCCGAAGACAGGGGAGAAGGCGGAGGACCCCCGGACCATCACGCAGCCCACTCGGATATCTATCGATACGAAGGGATATTTCGAGTTGGTGGAGTCCCATGAAGACTCCAGCAGGGATCGCATGCGCAACATTCATTTCAAGGTACCTGACATAGACGAGGCAATAGCCGAGATGCAAAGTCACGGCGTTCGGCTCGTCGCTAACGTCCTGGTCGGGACAATGCGCGAAGCGGTCTTTGAGGCCGACGACCTCTTTGGCCTGCGGATCTGCCTTGTCGAGTACAGCGAGCCCAGCCTCATCGAGGCGCTCGTCGCGAAGACACCGGATTCTGCGGTTCGTCGCACGGGTGGCACCGTTTCCTGAGAATCGGAGCCGACGGCTGGCCCGGGAGCGCCGTACTCACGTCGTCTCGGCAACGACTGCAGGTCTCACAGTGAGTCTTGACGGTGCTGGGCGAGCCGAGGAACACCGGGTTCTCCTCGGCGGCAGTAGACACCGGCAGCGTCAGCGAAAGGCGTCCACCGCGCAGTCGATCAGCGACAGCAGGCCCGGGAGCGATATCGGCGGTCGTGCCACGCGAGGATGATCCTGCGGCTCAGTGGCGGGCCGGCGACGTCGACGAGTGCGATCCGGTGCTGCTCGCATTTGGCGAAGGACTTGGGAACCAGGGCGACGCCGAGCCCCATGCTGACGAAGGCGACCGCGGTGCTGATGTCGCTGCTCTCCAGCGCGACCCGCGGGGCGAACCCGGAACCCTGCATCGCAAGATCGTCCCGACAAACCGAGATCAACAGACCGAGGGCCCGCCGAGTATTCAGCGGTCTCCTAGGCCGACGCGTAGCGATGATCCACTCTGCAACCAACGGTCCGCGCAGCGGACTTCGATCGAGGCCGCGTGCTCTCCTCGATCTTATTGTAATAGAACGTGGCATCATGTTACTTTCACTGAATTCGAGCGTGGTGACTATCGGAGCGACGCAGTCGCCCAGATGGGGGGCTCAATGCTGAGCAGACTCGACCCAGAGTTCGTCCGACGCGCGGTGAACAGGGGTGAGCTGAATGCAATACGGCTCGCGCTCTGCCAGCTCACATGGGACCCCGAGCTCGTGGACCTGCCTCCTGTGTCCACTCTCGACGAGGCAGGCCGGGAGGTCATCGTCGACAAGGCAGTCGCCTGGCTGATGGACCACGCAGGGCCGCGCAGACTGGCCGAACCACCGCCCGACGAACTGCGGCGATTGATGCAACTAGCCGCCGGTGAGACCCTGAACGACGTCGAGTTCGACTTCCGTCGCGAGATCCCCGCGTTCACCGAGTATCCCTGGGCGGTGGTCTGGGGCGAGAGTCGACCCACGGTGCCACCGGGCTTCAGCGTTGCCATCGTTGGCGCCGGCTTCAGTGGGCTAGCGATGGCGGTCCAGCTCCAGTTGCTGGATATCCCGTACGTGGTCCTGGAAAAGCAGAGGGAAATCGGCGGCACCTGGAGTCAGAACAGGTATCCCGACGTACGTGTGGACACTGTCTCCCTCGGCTACGAATTCAGTTTCGAGAAGGACCACCGCTGGAGCGAGTACTTCGCGCGAGGCGACGAGGTGCGAAAGTACCTGCAATTCATCGCGCAAAAGTACGGCGTGACTCCCAATGTTCGACTCGACACCGAAATCGAAGTGGCCGAGTTCGACGATCAGACCAGCAATTGGCGCCTCACCGTCAAAACGCCCGATGGCCAGGACACGGTGACCGCGAACATACTGGTCACCGGGACGGGCACCTTCGCCAACGCCAGGAAGCCCGACTTCGAGTCGCAAGAGGACTTTCGCGGCAAGATCGTCGTACCGTCCCGGTGGCCGGAAGAGCTGAGCCTCGAGGGCGCCAGGGTCGCTATCGTCGGGAACGGCTCCACCGGCGTGCAACTGCTTGCTCCAATCGCCGCAGTGGCGGATCACGTCACGGTGTTTCAGAGAACGCCGCAATGGATCGCGCCGCGCCCCTTGTACGGAAAACCGATCGAGCCTGAAGTGCACTGGCTGTGCGACAACCTTCCCGGATACTGGAACTGGCAGCGCTACATCTACAATTCTGCGCAGTTCGGCGCTTACGATCTTCTGCTCACAAACGAGGAGTGGGTGGCAAAGGGCGGCCTGGTCAACGAGAAGAATGACAAGCTGCGCGACGAACTCCTCACCTACCTCACTCGCGAAGTGGGCGGCCGTCAGGATCTCGTGCAAAAATTGGTACCTGACTACGCGCCGTTCTCACGCCGTCCTGTGGTCGACAACGGCTGGTACGAGGCCTTGACCCGACCGCATGTCTCCCTAGTCACGGAGTCGATCACCCGACTCGACCCCAAGGGCATCAGAACGTCCGACGGCCGCCTCCACGAAGTCGACGTCATCGTCGCCGCGCTCGGTTTCGAAGTGGTGCACTACCTCAAGCCGGCCACCATAAAGGGTACGGGCGGCAAAGACTTGCATGAAACGTGGGAACGCGACGGACCGCGTGCATATCTCGGCATGATGGTTCCCGATTTCCCTAACATGTTCATGCTCTATGGACCCAATGCTCAAGGTCTGCCAAGCGGCCATCAGTTGCCGGCCATGTTCGTCATCTGGGCCTCTTATGTCGCCAAATGTATTGTCAAATTGTTGACCGATCAGAAGACTCGCGTAGAGGTGACCGAGGAGGCGTTCGAGGCCTACAACCAGCGACTGGATGCTCAAGCAGCGAAACTAATCTTCATGGACAAGCGCGGTGCACCGGACAAGAATTACTATGTCAACCAGAAGCACAATCGATTGCAGGTTAACGCCCCCTGGTGGGGGCCGGACTTCCACCGAATGTGCTCCATCGTAGAGTGGCGCGACCTACACCTGTCCTGAGGCTTCCCGCACGCGAACCGGTGTCGCTCCGATGAATCTGGAGGTGTTCCGTCATTTCAGATATGAATCAGTCGCTCGGATCGCCGAATCGCACTGAACGTCGATGGTCTCTTCCAGACTTGCGCCCAGGACGGCCGTCGTCGAGCGAGATCCAGGCGGCCAGGCTGCAACAGGTGCCGGAGTCGCCTTTGAGCCCCGACGTTGTCATCGGGACAGAGACAATCGCCGGAATCTCCTGCGCGACCTGCACCCCGCCTGTCGTGCACGGCGCCATCGTTTATCTGCACGGTGGGGCGTTCTGGCGCGGTGCGCCGTCGATGTGGGTTCCATACGCGTCGCGCCTGGCGAGCACCATGGGCTTGCGCGTCATCCTGCCGGAATACAGCCTGGCTCCCGAACGGCCGTTCCCTGCCGCGATCCATGATGCCCTTGCGGTCTACGCCATTCTGTCGAGCCTGCCCGGTCCTCTGTTCGTGGGCGGCGACTCGGCAGGCGGTGGCATCGCGGCGTCTGTCGTTCTCGCACTCGTGAAAATGGCAAGACGGGTTCCGGACGGCCTGATGCTGGTCTCAGCATGGCTGGACCTGACTATCGAAGCGAGCGCCTACGAACGCAACGAGGAGAGGGACAAGGTGTTCGGCCGCGACAACGCTCTCGCGTCCGCTGAGCGATACCTCCAGGGCATCGATCCGCGAGATGAACTGGCGTCACCTGCTCTCGCGCAGTTGGAGGGCTTTCCTCCCACGCTCGTGCTCGTCGGGTCCGAGGAAGTCTTGCTAGACGACTCGCTTCGATTCGTCCACAGCGCGAGCCTCTCCGGAGTCACGTGTGAGCTCCACGCATTCGGCGGGATGCAACATGTGTGGCCCCTACTGCAGCCAGCACTTCCTCAGTCGCTTCAGGCCCTTCAGGTCATGAGCGGCTTCATCCAGCGGCGACTGACGTAGGCTGCTTCGGTGGTTCGGCCGGTGACGGAGGGGCGCGAACCGCCCCTCCACCGTTCCGGCAGTACCGAGAGGATCACCGGGAAGGCGGCCGGATTGCGCTGTCAGAGACGGATAGCCTCGCCGTCGAGCATGGGAATCGCGATGACATGGGCCGACCAGGTCAGCGAACTCCTCGCCCCAGCCGACTCCGATTCGGTAGCTGCCCGCCCATGGATTCGGGCTTCTCCCGGCAGTGCCGGGAGAAGTGGGCTTGGCTGACGGCTACGTCGAACTCGGCGAGCCGTTTGGTGACCGGGAACGCCGCGGACCGCATGTGGGCGCGGGTGCGGGTCTGATGAGAAGGGCATTCCCCTCATGCCGCAGCGGCCCCACCTTACCCCACGTCTATGCTTGGCCTGTGAAGAATGCTGAAGTGCGCCCCGCAAAGCGCCGCGCGCGCGAACAAGGTGACCCCGACGTAGAAATTCCCAAGCTCGTTGACGGTTTGACCGCCAGCATTATTTCTATCGCTCGCCTTTGGCGACGCGTTAATGCCCGAAAATTCAACCCGTCAGAGCTAATATTGCTCGGAGCCATTAAACGTAATGCGCCGATTTCCTTGGCCGAACTCGTAGTACTGGAACATTTGACTGCACCGACCGTAAGCCGGGTGGTGCGTTCTCTCGAGGTTCGAGGTTTGGTCGAGCGGCTTGGCGCCGCCGATCGTCGGGTGTCCCTTGTGCGGCTATCCCCTCAGGGTATCGAGGTCCAGCGAAGCTTGATCGGCGACATCAACGTCGAACTGGCCGCTCGACTTGAAAAACTGTCGAGGGAGCAGCGCAAGGTACTGGAGCTAGCGGTACCTGTCCTCAATCTCCTACTAGCTACCGGGGAGGAACGCTGAGCAGGAAGCACCCGTCCCGACGTCGCCACGTCAGCGCAGCATCTGTCGACAGCTGTATGTGCGGAAATCGTTAGCTCGTCCGGGGAAAGTTGTAGACCAGGCGAGCGTTCAACTCCGCGATCTTACGGGCTTCTTCGTCTGGCACGTCCGCCAAGGCGTCCTCGAGCATCTTCCGGCTGTGCGGCCAGTTGCTATCTGAATGCGGGTAATCACTCTCGAAGAGAATGTTGTCGATTCCGATTCGGTGCCGCATCGCGATGCCGACCTCGTCGGAAATAAAGCATCCGAAGATGTGCTTCGCAAATATTTCTGACGGCGGGATTTCGCGGTTGACATTGTTGTACCAGCGGTGCCGCTCCCAGACGTAATCCATACGTTCAAGCATGTATGGCATCCATCCTATGCCACCCTCGGACAGCGCAAACCGGAGGCCCGGAAACTTATGAAATGTTGGCGACGTAACTAACTGAGCCATGGCAAATGCTGAATTCAGGCCCATGACCGAGATGCGGTTGATGTTGTTAGTACCCTCATGGCCGCCTTCCGGAGGTATCATGTCCGAAGCGCCTGAACCTCCGAAGTGCACCGAGATGGCTAGATCAGTCTCCTGCGTGGCGGCGAATAGTGGGTCCCAATGGTCGGTGTGGAAGGACGGAAAGCCCCGCATGTGCGGAAGCTCCATGAAGCCGTAAGTGCGGGCGCCCTTCTCGGCCGTCCGGTAGAGTTCCTTGACGGCTTCGTCCATGTTCCAATACGGAACCAATACGAGCGGTATCTGACGCTCTGGGTCATAAGCACACCACTCATCGAGTATCCAGTCGTTGTATGCCTTGACGCAGGCCAGCCCGAGCTCTTTATCCTTTGATTCTTCGAAGACGCGACCGGCGAAGCCGGCCATATTTGGGAAGCACAATTGTGCCCACACGCCGTCGATGTCCATATCCTTGATGCGCTCGGCAATATCGTGGCAGCCCGGCCGCATATCATCGTAGGTGCGCGGATCGAGACCGAACTGCTGTGGCGGCTTTCCAGCCACTGCGTTTAAGGCAAAGTTACCGGCGGGCTTGCCTTCGTAGTACCACCAGTCGTTCCCGTCAGCTTCTCGGACGATGTGCGGGATCGCGTCTCCAAATTTGGCCGGCACGCGGTCCAGCCAGACTTGAGGATGTTCGATCACATGATCATCGACGGAGATGAGTTGAGCGTCAATTGGCAATGGCATGACTAAGTCCTCCTCGCCACGGATCGAACCGTGACATCGTCATCATGGACGGCGCCGTCAATCGGAGACGCCCACCGTTCGTCGTCCTGTTCCAAGCGACGCTTTGGACAGGACGCTTGCAACGCATCGCGGGCCGGATGTCCGACATTCGATCGCCGCAGCAGGCTCGATGCGGATCACGCAAGCACCGAAGTCGGCGGGGCGCCTCATCGCGATGGAGCCCGCAATGCCGCTGCGTCGGATCAATCACCCGCATGCCCTAGGATACCTCCGTCACAATCAACTCCTTGTAGGCCGTTGAAGAAACACGCGATCCCAGGCGAGAGGCCGAGCAGCGCCGGCTAGTTCACATCGAAAAGGTCTCATACTGAAAGTATTTAGGCAACCCCCTAGAGATGCCGGACACGCGGTACAGCTCCCGCGGCGTCGCGGGCAGACCTGCGGCCTTGACCAACCGCTCGACTGTGCACTGGGTGTGCTCGGTGTGTTCTGGCGGTTCAACTCGGCATGGATCTTGGCTTGGCCTCAGTGCTGAGGTGGGGTCGATCAGACGTGCTGTCCGGTTGTTGGCGCCTCACAAGTCCCCGGCTGTATCGCTGGCGCCCGTCCTGGAAACCCATCGATGCCTGAATGTTGTCCGCGCCGTACGGCATGAGTCAGGCGCGGGGGGCACCCACGGCGAACACGGCCATCGTGCAGTCGGTGCCGCTTCGATTTATCCACTCATGCCGAGTCCCGTTCTGGACTACGCAGTCTCCGGGATCGAGGTCCACCTCGGTGCCGTCCGCCATGACCAGAGAAACACCGCCGCTGAGCACGATGACGTAATCGACCGTGTTCGTTGAATGCATGCCCGCTGGGTTCGGTCCATGCTCGACAGGGGGGAGCCTCCATACCGCGAACTGCGTCTCCCCGGGAGCGATGCCTATGTCGACCGGCGTCGAGTCTTTCTCGGCGCTCAACGTAACGTCACCCCGAGACTTGGCGACAGCCGCGTAGGCCCAGCCGGCAATGTCCGGCAGCGTCATAACTTCGGAGACGGTGGCGTCGACGGCGATTGTCGAGGTGCCTTGGGCGTTAAGGCCTGTCAGGATCATGCGGACGTTCAAGGGGCCCGGCTCCTATCTCGCTGCGGTTCCAGCTCTCAAGCCTCGACCGGTCGGGCTACCCCAACTCACATCTGGCTGCCTCCATCAGGCTCCCTTGACAACCTCTTGTCAAGGCCTTGTCGTCCTCGAAGTCGAGCGATAGGCTCACCCCGCCTCAGCCGACCACCGCTGCGCGGGCCAACAAGGAGACTGGGAGTGCGCGTGAGCTACGACCTCATCTCACCCGACAATGATGTCAACGAGCCTCCGGACACATGGTCCCTCCGTGTGCCAAGGCAATACCATGACTGTGCGCCGAAGATCATCCCCACGCCGCGCGGTGGTCACGGTTCGTACGTCGAAGGTCTGCCGCCCAAGGGATCATCCGGCCTGAGCGCGGTCGCAATTCGTCAGCTTAGAGGCCACAAGGTGAGCGGCCTCAAGTTCGGAGAGATGGTGCAGGGCAAACGCGGCTCCCTGACGTCCGTGGCTCCGCGAGCCGATGAACCTAGTCTTTAGGATGCCCGGCGGGTCAGTACCCGCGCGCGTCGATTTGCTGTCGGCTTCGGCGATTGGACGTGTGGCGCGTACCGCTGAGGATGCTGGCTGGGCAGGAATCTGCTTTGACGAGCATCCGATCCCGCCGGCGTATTGGCGCGACGGAGGGGATGGCCACGACGCGGTCGATCCGTTCGTAGCGCTTGCGGCGGCGGCCGCGGTCACACAGCATATTCGTCTCGTCGTGTACGCGACGATCATCTCGATCCGAAATCCCTTTCTGCTCGCGAAGACGGTGGCTACACTCGACGTGGTCTCGGAGGGGCGCGTCGAACTCGGGCTGGTTACCGGCTATCTCCCAGAGGAATTCGCCGCGCTAGGAGTCTCGTTCGAACGTCGCAACCAGTATTTCGAGGAAAACATCGACGCGATGAAGTCGGTGTGGACTGGAGAGCCCGTAACGCTTCATACCGACAGGTTCAATGCGGTTGACGTTTGTGCGCAACCGCGACCTGTTCAACGACCTCACCCGCCGCTGTGGGTCGGCGGCAACAGCCTTTCGGCCATGCGCCGCGTCGCGAACTGCGGTGCCGGCTGGATGGCTCTCGTCAATCCACGGGGTCGCACCGTCAGTCGTCGCAGTCCAGCCCTGGAGACAATAGAGGATTTCAAGCGCCTGCTGGCGCTGCTGGACGCAGAGGCCGAAACGGCGGGCCGAACCGATCGGATCCCGGTAATGGTGTCGGCGAACTTCAACCCTGATGAGCCGGTCCACACGCTCAAGCAAACCCTCGAGCAATTCGAAGATGCTGGCGCCGGATGGGTCACAGTCAATGTCCCGAGCGACTCTGTGGACGACGCATGCCGATCACTTGAGCTGCTTGCCGACGAACTAGGGGCATGCGTGGTGTCCTCATGAGAGATGAAGGAGCGTGACCGTGCCGACGGCGCTCGATGGTGTGCGAATTGTTGATCTGACGCAGGGAATGGCCGGACCCTTGGCGACCATGATTCTCTGCGACTTCGGAGCCGAGGTCATCAGGATCGAACCGCCGGATCCGGACCCAATGTGGTCGCATCCAGCGTATCTAACATGGAATCGCGGCAAGAAGAGCGTAGCGATCGAGTTCGGCTCCGAACAGGGTCAAGCAAACCTTGATCAACTCATCGCCGATGCCGATGTGCTCATCGAGAGCTTCCGGCCGGGCGAAGCGGACGCGTTGGGGTTCGGATATACGCACGCCGCTCGGTTGAACCCAGGACTTGTGTATTTCTCGATCTCTGCGTTTGGCCAGAACGGACCTTACAAGGACCTCAAGGCGTGCGACGGAATCGTCAATGCCAAGTCCGGACGAATGTACGATCAAGTCGGCTGGCACCCAGGACGCCCGAACTACCGCGCTGTCAACGACACGTCCTATCACACCGCAATGTTCGCGGTGCAGGGAATCCTTGCCGGTCTGCGAGTCCGCTGGACGACGGGCCAAGGCCAACGAATCGATACGAGCCTACTACGGGGCACGACCGCACCGAACAATCCGTGGCGTAAATTCGAAGGACAGAGCCTTCCGGCGGACCGCTATCCGGGCGAGTTGGCAGCGGGCGACGTGCTCAAAGGAGAGCTGGTCCCGGACCGGAAGGAGACAGACCCGTACAAAGCCAATCCCTCGATGCTGTGCCTGCCGTGCAAAGACGGTCGCTGGATCATGCACGCACATATTCAGTACAATCTGTTTCGGGCGTGGATTCACGCGATCGGATTCGATTGGATCTGGGACGATCCCCGCTACAAGGGCGCACCGAATCATTTCGAATCCGATCAGGATCGAATCGACCTGAACTTGGCGATCCGCGCACGCTTTATGGAAAAGACTGCGGACGAGTGGATTGACGTCTACCTGCAGCATCCGGATTGCGCTGGTGAGATCATGCAGACGACGCAGGAGGCTCTGCGCCATCCGCAGTTCATTCACAATGGCCACTTGATCGAAATCCAAGACCCACGTGTCGGAACAATCAAGATGATTGGCCCGTTCGCGAGGATGTCGGAGACTCCCGCGATCATCGAATCTCCTGCCCCGTTCCCGGGCCAGCACACCGACGAGATCGTGTCCCAGACGCCGCGCGGCCGCCGTTATGACACGGCGTTGGAAGCTGCTCGCAAGCCAAGCCGCCCGTTGGAAGGCGTCGTGATGTTGGAGCTGGCTTCGTGGTTAGCTGCTCCGTTCGCGGGCGCCTTACTTGCTGATCTCGGCGCGACAGTGATCAAGGTCGAGCCGCTGGGTGGTGACCCCTTCCGGGGAATGATCACCAATGAGAATTTCATCCGGGCGACACAGGGCAAAAAAAGTATCGCTGTGGATCTTAAATCGCCGGAGGGCCGAGAAATATTGCGCGCGTTGGTTGCTCGCGCCGATGTGCTGATGCACAACTACCGGCCAGGCGTGCCCGAGCGACTTGGTCTTGGATATGAGGCGTTGAAGGCAGTAAATCCAGACCTTGTTTACGTCTGCGCGGCGTCGTATGGGTCCACGGGGCCGCACTCGGCCCGTGCGGCGTTCAATCCCACGATGGGAGCTTTCAGCGGCAACTCTGTCTTCCAGTCCGGTGAGGGCAATGACCCAATTGGCGACCAGTCCCCGGATCCAATCGCGGGTAGCGGTGTGGCCACGGGGATCATGCTCGGCTTAGCAGCGAAGTGGCGTACCGGCAAAGGTCAATACGTCGAGACCACCATGATGAATTCAATCATCATGTGTAACTCCGACGATGCACTGATTTACGAGGGGAAGCCGGGCCGGCGTCAGCCGGACAGACACCAGCTGGGCCTAGAGGCGACCTATCGCCTCTACGAAACCAAGGACGGGTGGATTTTCCTGGCCGCTACGACGGACGCGGAGTTCTCTACGTTCTGCTCGGCAGCAGGCTGCGAAGATCTGAGCCGGGATGCCCGGATGGCGACGATGGCGGGCCGCTACGAGTCCCGCGAAGATCTCGGTGCAGCGCTTGAGCTGGTCTTCATGGAACGGACCGCGGATGAGTGGGAAGACCTGCTCACAGGAGTGGGCGTCTCCTGCGTCCGAGCAGATCGACAGGGGTACCGGCGGTTCCTGCACGAGGACCCGCATGCCACCTCGACAAGGTTCATGGTCGAAACTGCGCATCCGGCCTTCTCCGACCATGCGCCTGGCGGTCGCTATTGGCGTCACGGGCCCGTGCTCGATTTCTCGGAGACGCCGTGCTTGGAAGGGCTCCCCTATGCTGGGCTGGGCGAGCACACGGCAGCGATTCTTGCTGATCTCGGATACAGCCTTGAGGCCATCCAGAGGTTTGCGGAACAAGGCGTCATCCTGCCGACCGGTACCGGTGCATCGGGTGACAAGGCCCCGGCCAGGTAGAGCGGTGGAACACTCGCCTGAAGTGCCTTGATAGCTGATGTATGGCAGCGTGGCCGCCGCCGACATCGATAGTGAATGCGCAACTGGCGCTTGTTACCCGGCGAAGGAACCGTTTCGGCCCCGTCCACTGCATGGTGTCGCCGATCAGATGTCCTGGCCTCGACGCCATTCGACTTCGGGACAGCCTCAACCTGACGGTGACAGGTTGGCGACCGACGATCCTGCGCGTGTGCTGTTTGCAGTGCACCAGTTGCGGGCACGTGTGGCGGCAGGACACGAGGAGGGCGGCAGCGGCGCGAGCGAAGCGACGCGGTGCCTGGGTGTTGAAGCCGATGATCGGCAGCCGGACTGCGCCGGCGCGGAAACCGACGGCCAAGGTGATCGGCTCGATCAGCCGCAGCGCCCCGAAGGAGCTCACCGAACTCGCGACCCACCGCCGGCACCAGCAACGGCTTAACCGAGGCGACCAACGGCTAGGCCAAGCACCCGGGCTCCGCATGTGCCGCGCCGACCGTCAACTCGCCGCACCGTCGATAGCGAGCGCAGTACTGACACGACGAGCGCATCACCATGCCGCGACTGGGCGGGCCACCGGCTTGGCTAGGCCATAGGCCTGCCGGCGGGCGAGTCAGCGCCAGTTACTGCACACCTGCCGAGGCACGTAACTTGGAGCGCTCACTCGACGGGCGCCAATCAGGCCGATGGTGCTTGCCGCAACGATGGGACCGGATCCTTGTCCAGGAAACGAAATTCCGGACCAGCATCACGCCAGTTGGGATCTTGACGATTCCACGTCGCGAGTTCAAGGTCCAACCCATCGGGATCTTTTAGGTAGATCGATTTGACGAGCCGTGTCTCTTCCCGTTCCGAGATCTCACTCACGCGGACGCCATGCGCACGCAGGCGCTCCTGCCAGTAGACGAGCGATTCGCGCGAGTCCACGTCCAGCGCGAGATGGTCCAACTTGGTGGGATGCTGTGGCGCCTCCGGCTCACCCCAAAGATCGTTGGTGAGGGATGGCGCAGCAGAGTTCTCAGGTAACGAGGGAATCTCGAAGAACGCGATGATGGCAGGATTGCCCGGGAACCGGAAGAAGTATGTCCGCGTCCACCGCGGATCCGCCTTGAAGTCCGCCGCGATACTCGTGTCATCGCGATGATCGACGGTGTACACAGCCTGCATCCCCAGGATGTCCTGGTAGAAGCGGACCGTCCGGTCCAAGTCCTTGCAGTACAACACGATGTGGTTCACACCGGAGATTGCATGGGCTCCCGCGACCGGGGCCGGAGTCTCGACGATCGCCGCTGGATGGATATCGCTAACGCTGCTGGACAAGTCGATCACCGCTTCTCGAAGAGGAACAACAGAACCCCAGCGTCGGCGCATGACAAGTACTTGTCAACCCCCTGCTACGGACGTGCGCGAGCGAGCTGGCTATGTCCTTCGGCCGTTCCCTGGAAAGAGTATTTTGACGCCGGATTACTTCGTGACAGGGGCGGAGATGTGTGTCACGATCTCCGGCAGTCTCACGGGTAGCGGCGATGGGCCGCTATCGGCGTTAGTCCGACGGCTAGGGGTAATGGATGATCACGTTTCGGGCGGCCGGGTTGCGGTTGCGGGTTGTCGCTGGCCTGGGGTTGGTGGCGTTGGTTCTGGCCGCATGCGGCAGCAGCGGGGGCGGCAGTGGTCCTAGCGGGGGCAGCAGCGGTAGTAGTGGGCCGTCGACGAGTGGGGGGTCGTCGGTGTCGAGTGGTCACGCTGCTGACAAGAGCCTGTCGACGATCCAGCTCGGGATGATCGCGGATGTGGCCGGGATTCATTCGTCGTCGTTTCAGGGGGCGTTGACGGTCGCGCCGGCGTGGGAGAAGTGGGTCAACACTGAGATGGGTGGGATCGGTGGCCATCCGGTGCAGGTGAATGTGCTTGATGACAAGGAAGATCCGGCGACCGGTCTGGCTGATGCGAAGGACCTGGTTGAGAGCAAGCATGTCATCGCGATCGTGGGTGAGGTGTCAGTTACCACGCCGGCGTGGGCGGATTACGTGCTGCAGAAGAAGGTGCCGGTGATCGGTGGGACCGCGGATTATGCCCCGAACTGGACGAATCCGATGTTCTTCCCGTTGACCGTGAACGGTCTGACGGCGAATTTCACGGTGGGTGATCTGGCGAAGAAGGTTGGTGCCACGAAGGCGGGCCTGGTGTATTGCGCCGAGGTCGCCCAGTGCAAGGCGTTGGCGGGCCTGATCGAGCCCGGGTTGACGCGCAACAACATCCAGTTCGTTGGTGGATTCGCGATTTCGGCGACGGCGCCGAGTTACACGTCGCAGTGTCTGCAGCTGCACAGCGCTGGTGCGGATCTGGTCGAGGTCGCCAGCTCGGTACCGACGTTTGGGCGGATGGTCCAGGACTGTAAGCGACAGGGCTTCACGCCTAAGTGGCTCACGACTCCCGGCGCGGAGCAGGTGAGCTTCTCGTCGAAGCTCCCTGGCGATGTCGTGGGCTACGCGGGTAACTTCCCGTACTGGGCGGATTTCCCGGCGGTGGCGCAGTACCGCGATATCATGGGTAAGTACGCCAAGAGCGAGGCGTGGCAGGCCGAAGACGGTTCCCAGGCGTGGACGTCGTTGGAAATGCTTCGCCAGAAGGTCTTGCCGCATCCGAGCGCGAACCCGACCAGCGCAGACGTCCTCGCTGGGCTGTATGCGTTGCATGATGAGAACCTGGGTGGGCTCATGGCCAACAAGGTCACCTTCACCGAGGGCAAGCCAGTCAGTCCCGGATGGCTATGCGCATGGGCCGCCCAGTGGAAAGACGGAAAGCCCCTCCCAGTGACCCTTTCCGCCTCAGACACCGTCTGCGGAAAGCCATGACCCAACCGCCCGGCTTCCCGACAGCACCTTGACCTAATGGACGTGTAAGACACTTGATTGGGGCCTCATACGTGACTATGCCGGCCGACGAATGGATGCTGTTGCCCGAACTAAGTGCTGAGGCGCAGCTCGATCAGATCCCGGGAAGGGGTGCGCTTGGCGGGCTGGCATTGGATCACATCGGCATGGCGGTCTACGACGTGGATGTCGCCATGCGTCGGTTTACCGATCTGCTCGGGCTCCATGACTGGTCGCGGGTTGTTTTCGAGGGTATGGCCGAATGCCGTGGCGTCCGCCAAATGGTGGGGTCCATTATCGCCGTCGCGAAGATGGGGCCATTGTTCCTAGAACTCGTGCAACCGACGCTTGGTCAGTGGGCGCCTTCCGAGTTCCTCGAGCAGTCGGGTGAGGGGGTGTATCACCTCGGCTTCCGCGTGCCGGACGTAACGGCGGCCGCGACTCGCGCAGAGAGTGTGGGACTCCATGTCGCCAACACCGGTTTCCATGGCAATATGCCGTTCTTCGCTTATACGGACGGCGGCGATCTCTTCGGTCTTTGTCTGGAGTTTATCACTGCACGGACGCCCACCAGCGTCATGAAATCCTTCGAGCACGTACTCTGACCGTCGTTAGTCGAGGTCGTAATTCCCACTATAGTTGACATCGACGACAGGCGTATCGACGCTCAAGCTGGAAGGAATCAATTCGCGTGACGACATCCTGGGTCCCGACGGGTTTCGATGGAGCTTCAGCGACTAGCTGGCTCATGGACGACCCGGTGTCCTTGCCGATGATCCGCCTGTGGTGCGAAGTGCTCGAGGACGCGAATCCCGTCTATTACGACATGGCGGAGGCGGCAAAATACGGATTCGAAGGGATCATAGCGCCGCCCCCCATGATCATGGCTTGGATGAACCGCGCTGAGTGGACACCACGTGGTTCGTCTACCTCCTTTTCCGAGGGACTAAAGAACGATAGTTCGGAGTACCCGCATGGCGCCGGCTTGCGCAGCATTCAAGTCCACGCTCGGCCCTTGCGGCTCGGGGAGCAACTCTGGGTCCACCAGTTCATCTCCGGTCTCTCGGAGCCGAGTGCCAGCGCTCGTGGATATGGCTGCCGTCAGCGTCGCTACGTCGGCCTGCGTGACGGAGCCGGCAACGAAGTGGCGCGGATAGAGTTCGAGACGCTGCGAATGAAGACCGTCGAGAGTCAGGAACTGCCGCTGAGGGAGATGCCGCAATTCATCGGGCCGAAGGCGCAGCCTGTCGAACCGATGGAAGGACACGTGCTGCCCCCTCTTGAGATCCCGATCTCATTCAAGCGTTGCATCAAGTGGGTAGCTGCGACACGTGACTTCTACGAGGTCCATCTTGACCCGGCGTACGCCAAGCAAACTGGCGCGCAAGACCTATACATCGGAGTGCACTTCTTTCAGGGGCTCGTGGGCCGCTATATCACCGATTGGACCGGGCCTTCCGGACTGCTGCGGCGCATGGACTTCGCGCAGGAGGGTCGATGCTTCCCGGGCGAAAACGCGACAGTCGTTGGACGGGTCGCCGCCGTTCGGCATGACCGCGACGGTGCTGACGTGGAACTCGACATTTCGGTAGGCTGTGAGCGGGGGAGACTCTATGACGCTCGGGCGACGGTGCGCCTAACGGTGTGATCGACGTGCTACTGGCGGCGGCGCACAGCGGTAAACCGAACTGCTGTGTGGCCGAACGGGCTCCCGGTCGGCGGCGGACTAGTTCGACCTCGTTGACACCTTGACAGATGATTGAGAGCAGCACCATGACTGGACCTCCTGGGACAACGGAATGAAGGCCAACCGCCAAGCGGCTGTGGTGGGCGTCGGCAGCACGAGCTATGTCAAGCGAGGCCAGTCCAGCCCTGCGACCA
>Ga0105247_10001348_pt1 | contig 17852 bp, 24 predicted proteins | sample KBSS24metaG_FD_81519 | JGI IMG/M metagenome (GOLD analysis project Ga0105247, IMG submission 81519) | Switchgrass rhizosphere microbial communities from Kellogg Biological Station, Michigan, USA - KBS S2-4 metaG | ecosystem: Host-associated > Plants > Roots > Rhizosphere > Soil | place...
ATGCAATGACGATTTAATAATTACTTCTTGCACTATAAAAATATTTCATTATGAAAAAGAGTTTTCTAAACCTGATTATTCCTACAACATTATTAATAAACATAAACAACTTAGTTATGGCACAACCTAACAATTCCGCAAAAGCAGAAAATGATCCCCGCATTCTTACACAAGTAAGAGGGTTTCTGAAAGCACTTAATTCTGGAACAGGAAAACCCATGGAACAGCTCAGTCCTGAAGACGCAAGAAAAGTATTAATTGATGCGCAAAAATCTGTAACTGTTAATTATTCAGGTATTGAAGAATCTGAAAAAACAATTGTGCAGGATGGAGAGAAAGTCCGGATACATATCACTAAGCCTATTGGCGTTAGCGCCAATGCACCGGTGTTCATATTTATTCATGGAGGTGGATGGGTGCTGGGAGACTATCCAACACATCGAAGATTAGTAAGAGACCTAGTAGTAGAAAGTGGCGCTGTTGCTGTATTTCCTGATTATACACCATCCCCTGAAGCGCATTATCCTGTAGCAATTAATCAGATCTATGCAACCATTAAATGGGTATCGGATCATGGTAATGAGATAGGTGTTAATGGAAAAAATCTTGCTGTCGTTGGTAATAGTGTAGGAGGAAACATGACAGCTTCTGTCGTTTTGATGGCGAAAGAAAAAAAAGGTCCGGCGATAAAACTCCAGGTAATGCTATGGCCGGTCACCGATGCAAATTTCGAAACCGGCTCATACAAGGAATTAGGTGAAGGAAGATTTCTTACAAAAAACATGATGATCTGGTTTTGGGATAACTATTTACCTGATAAAAAAACACGCAAAGAAATTTATGCTTCGCCATTGCAGGCAAGTATCGAACAGTTGAGAGGTCTTCCTCCGGCATTAATTCAAACTGCAGAAAATGATGTGTTGCGTGATGAAGGAGAAGCGTATGCAAGAAAATTAGATGAAGCAGGTGTGCCGGTAACATTAACGAGGTATGGTGGATTGATTCATGATTATGGTTTATTGAATCCCCTCGCAGAGGTCCCTGCCATTAAAATAGCTTTATTGCAAGCCGCGGCAGTTATAAAGGAAGCACTTACAAATCGTGAGTCTTCTTATACTAAAATCAATTCTGCTCTTAAAGAAGAAGCATCTCTTGACTGGTAAACAAATTATAATCAAACTAAAAATCAAATTATGAAAATAGTTGTAATAGGCGGTAGTGGCCTTATTGGCTCACAGCTCGTAAACAAACTTAATAAACTTGATCAAACGGTGATACCAGCCTCGCCTGCATCAGGTGTTAACACAATTACCGGTGAGGGCCTTAATGAAGTGTTGAAGGATGCAGATGTTGTTGTTGATGTTTCAAATTCTCCATCATTCGAAGACAAAGCAGTGATGGATTTTTTCCAGAGGTCTACAATGAACCTGTTGGCTGCGGCAACCTATGCAGAGGTGAAACATTACGTTGCTTTATCGATCGTAGGTACTGATCGTCTCCCGGGAAGTGGCTATCTGCGTGCAAAATTTGCACAGGAAGAACTCATCAGGTTATCTGGTATTCCTTACAGCATTTTGCGTTCTACCCAATTCTTCGAATTCGCAGGCCGGATATCAAAAGAAGCTACGATTGGCAACGAAGTTCATATCTCAACTGGTACAATTCAACCAATTGCCTCGGATGAGACAGTAGCTGCGCTTGCTGATATCGTAAACAATCCACCGATAAATGCTATTGTTGAAGTGGGGGGGCCGGAACGTATGCCAATGACCGAGTTTGTCCGCTATTATCTGAATGCAACCGAAGATCCACGTCAACTAATCGCAGATGAGCATGCACTTTATTTTGGTGTTGAATTGCATGATGATTCATTGCTTACAGGTGAAAATGCACGTCTTGGAAAAATGAAGTATGAGGATTGGTTCAGTGAACAATTAGTAAAAGCATAATAATTGTCTGCTTTCGTAAACGAAGATGACGGGTGTCAGTTCGTTGAGGCGGCTGTAAGAGGCGTGCACTTTCCATCCGTTCGTGCACGGGACAACTCACGTCGGCACGGTGTCCCCGTGAAAACCGATCAGCTACACAACGATACGGCAGGCAACAGGCGTTCTTATTTGTTAATAATAAAAAACGGTGTAAATGAAGACGATTCCTACTCCTAAAAAAGGAGATGCCGACAAAGATCAGACGTTATCGGAAGGAATTCAGGAAAGCATTCATCCATATAAATACGAAGTAAACGTTACTGATGGAGGTGAATTCCTGGATGATGCCATCCGAATGAATGATCAACCCTTTGAGGAAAATTCGATTGAAGAAAATCAACAAACAAAATTTTAAACGAAAAAAATCATTTATTATGAACACTATTAAAAAACAACTTGCATTTATTATAGCAATGTGCTGCGTTTATTTTCTTTCGCAAAATGCAAGTGCACAATCAGTGTCAAAAGGAGTAAAAAATATAGTATTGGTTCATGGCGCATTTGCTGATGGTTCCAGTTGGGCAAAAGTTATTCCATTGCTGCAGGCAAAAGGATATAATGTAATTGCTGTACAAAACCCACTCACTTCATTCCAAGATGATGTCGCTGCCGCGAGGCGTGCTATCGCTTCAATGGACGGACCGGTTTTACTGGTAGCACATTCCTATGGTGGAATGGTGATTTCCGAAGCCGGAAATGACCCTAAGGTAGCCGGATTGCTCTATGTTGCTGCATTGGTTCCCGAAGAGGGACAAAACGCTAACGCCGTTAACGCTGCAATGCCCACAACGGGAGTAGAAAAAAAGTTCCAGGTTAGTCCAGAGGGCTTTGTGTCCTTGTCACTGAATGCAGTCGAGGAGAATTTCGTACCGGATGCAGCACCTGAAGAAAGAAAACTAATATATGCTACACAAGTGCCATTGCATGCGTCAGCCGGTGAGGGGAAAGTGCTCAGTCCCGCCTGGAAAACCAAACCTTCATGGTATATAGTCGCAACACAAGATGGTGTGATCAACCCTAACCTGGAACGATACAAAGCCAAATTGATCAAAGCAACAACCATCGAATTGACATCCGGTCATGTTCCTATGATATCACAGCCAAACAAAGTAGCCAATTTCATCATTGGTGCTGCTCAGAAATTATAACGCAGGCCGGCTTCAGTTGCAGGATGCTTTAGATTATTTGAATGCCTTTGGGCTGGCAAAGGCATTTCTTTCGGTTGTTTTGAATACTGCTATTCCATAAAAAGTGTATGATAAACAAAATATGATACACATCACGGGTAGGAAAAAATATTGTGGGTTTAAAATATAATTAGAAATGACAAACATTCTCTTCGATAAGAAACATCTTAAAGAATACGCGGTGTACGGAAGTATCGCAGGAATATCTCATATCCTTACTGTGTGGTACTTTTTGTCCAGACCAAATTACCATACATCACCTATACTTTTCATTGGGTCCATTTTTTTCATGTTAGTAATTATGATATATGCGCTGAAGTTGGCAAAACGGAAACCCGATTTTGATAGCACCTGGTTTATGATAATTGAGGGTCAAATTGCCGTGGCAGTTGGCATCGTTGTATCAGTGATCGGCTCTTTTATACTATGCTGTATTTACGTGCCCGAATTTGTGAGCGGCGGCAGTGCTGACTTCTTGCGCTACGCTCCCGGTGGCCTCAACGTGCATAATTCAGGCACTTTAGGGCTAATTTTTATTACGTCTACAGTTGAGAATTATGGCGCGGGGGGATTCATCTCAGCAATGATAGCCTATGCTATTAAACCGAACCAAACGCAGGATCAAACCCCACTGATTTTTGAAGAGCCAGCTGAAACAAAGAATTGGTAAACAAATGAACAATATAGATATGTCAGAGGAAGAAAGAAGGCCGGGCATAATAAACTTACTGAAATGCAAATGTCCACGATGCAGAAAAGGAGACATGTTTGAAAACAGAAACCCATATGTATTAAGAGAAACTATGAAAATGAATAAACAATGTCCTGTTTGTGGTCAGCCTTTAAATATTGAAGTAGGTTTTTATTATGGATCAGGCTTCATTAGTTATGCAGTTGCAGTTGCTTTGAGTGCAATAACATTTATAGTATGGTGGGTGCTTATAGGCTTTTCGTTATCTGATGATCGCTTTTTTTATTGGTTAGTTTTTAATGGAGGCTTTTTAATTGCTGCGCAACCGTATTTAATGCGTGTCGCCCGAACAGGATGGCTTGCCTTCTTTGTAAAATATGATAAAAACTGGAGAACAAATCCACCACGGGCTCTTGAAAGAACAAATGAAGATCAGGAGAGTAATTGGTAATAGATAGCAAACTTTAATACCTGAGAATCGGAAATAGTACAATAGAGTTGATACAACAAAAGTCCATCGTAAAACAAAGGAATTCCTTGCAGGTTTTTTGAATACTAATATTCCTATAAAAAGCTCATGATAATAACAATATTACAATAACACATAAAACATCTTATATGATACCGATTGGAACTTTCGCACCTGACTTTGAACTTTATTCCACACCTGATCAAAAACTAGGATTAAGTGAACTAAGAGATAAAAAAATTGTCCTGGCATTTTATCCGGCTGATTGGAGTCCTGTTTGCGATGATCAATTGACATTGTATAATGAAATGGGAAAATATTTTGCTAAACACAATGCACAATTGATCGGGATCTCAGTAGACAGTAAATGGAGTCATTTGGCTTTTGCTGATGATCGAAAATTTCATTTTCCATTGCTTTCTGATTTTGAACCCAAGGGTGAAGTAGCAAGATCCTATGAAGTGTACGATGCGAAAACAGGAGAATGCCAACGGGCACTGTATGTAATTGATGAAAATGGAATGATCCGATGGAATTACCTGTCGCCTGTTGGACTTAACCCCGGTGCAGATGGAATAATGAATGCATTGGAAGAAATTGATAAACTAAAAAAAATAATCTAATGAAACAATTAATACCTGCTGTAAATATGAATGATCATAGTTATGGCAACCGGAATGCTACTCTTGAATTAGTCGAGTATGGGGACTATGAATGTCCTCATTGTGGCCGGGCCTACCCGATCATAAAACGGATCCAGGAAAACTTTGAGAGTAACCTGAAATTTGTTTTCCGAAATTTTCCTTTATCGACAATTCATACACATGCGTTTTCAGCCGCACTAGCGACAGAAGCTGCAGGCATGCAAGATAAGTTTTGGGAAATGCATGACATCATTTTTGAAAATCAGCAAACGCTGGATACTGAAAGTGTTTTTCTTTTTGCCAAAACTATTGGCATTAATGCGGAGCAATTTAAAAATGATATACAAAAAAAAGAACTAGCCGAAAAAGTTGAGAGGGATATTGAAAGTGGTTTCAGAAGCGGAGTGAATAGAACGCCAACTTTTTTTATTAATGGTGAAAAATATGATGGCGATTGGACGGGGGATCAATTATTTCAATACCTGGAAGGTCTGTTGATGGGGGCTTCAATTTCCCCGGAATAGACATTAGCTGTTTCGCTATACAACCAATTTTTTGACCATTTAATTTTAATAAAATGAATAAGAAAACTCTTGCAACTATCATTATGAGCATAGTGATCGTTGCATGCGGCAACGACAAGAATTCTTCATCAAATAATGTTACCCAGGAAGTGAAAAGCGTCACCAACATTGACCAGCTGACGGAAGAGCGATTAAGGCGCATGGATTCGCTCGATTTTCAATTTTACAGTAACCAAATATGGGATTCTCTTGGAATCAGCCATGACGCTAATATAAAAGCTTACTACCCCGACGGTGCGACTACTACCGGGTTATTTCCCCAACACATTGACATGTTGAAACCGATGTTTGTTTTTTCCCCCGAAACAAAAGCCATATCACACCCTGTTAAATTCGGTACAGGAGACTGGACCTGTGTAATCGGAGAAGTGGAAGGAGCTTTCTCTAAGGCTATGCCTGCCGGCAACGGTAAAGTTATCGCCCCAACAGGAAAAAAATTTAAGTTCAGCATGTGTACAGTTGGGCACTGGAAAGGTGGAAAAATGATCGAAGAGTATCTTTTTTGGGATAACCATGCTATCCTGAAGCAAATAGGGTTGAGTAACTAATGCATACGCTGAGAAGATAGAATTAGAAATTATAGTTACGAAAAATTCAACAAATCATGCATGCAGGAAAATCATACAAACTAGGCGAATTTCTTTTCTGGACAAGAAGAAATATTTTTTTACTGGTAATTGTGGGGATTGTCCCTGTGACGTTATATCAATTGTTTGATTTTACCTGGTTAGCTATTCCTTTTACTATTATTGCTTTACTTGGTACGGCAACAGCCTTCATCATTACTTTCAGAAACCAGGAAACATACAATCGAACCTGGGAAGCAAGGCAAATATGGGGAGCTACCATAAGTGCCAGCCGTTCGTGGGTAATGATGTGCAGGGATTATTTGAATAACGACGATAGATCCCGTGATATCATCAACCGTCATATTGCATGGCTCACCGCACTGCGTTATCAATTAAGGACAGAACGGAATTGGGAAACCGTAAATAAATGTTACAATAAAGAATACAAACGAAATTATTCCATTCCCGAAATGGAAACACCATTGGAAGAAGAATTGAAAAAGTATATATCCCAGGCAGAATTAAATTCTATTTTGTCCGCCAGCAATAAAGCCACGCAGTTACTGAGTTTGCAAAGTATTGCGCTAAAAAACCTGCGTCATGAAGGATGGCTTGACGAGTTTAGATTTTTGGACATGCACAATGCATTAAGAGATCTTTCTAATCATCAGGGCCGAAGTGAAAGGATAAAAAATTTTCCCTATCCGAGGCAATATGCTACTGTTAATAATCTTTTTGTGAAACTCTTTTGCATTCTCCTTCCATTTGGATTACTGGAAGAATTTGATAAACTCAACAATGGAGTAACCGGTTTTTTGCGAGGGCATATGATCTGGTTGGTCATACCATTTAGTGCTTTAATATCATGGGTATTTACTTCATTGGAACAAGTAGGGGAAAGCACCGAGAATCCATTTGAAGGTAGTGCTAATGATGTTCCGATCTCCCAAATGAGTCGAACTGTAGAGATCGATATAAAGGAAATGCTTGGTGAAACAGATCTGCCATCTCCTTTCCCGATCCGAAACAATATTATTTTATAAAAAAAAATTTATCATGGAACATACAATCGGCATCAAACCTGAAAATCTATCTAAAACCGCTGACCAGCTTAACATTTTTCTCGCAGACGAATTCTTGCTTTATACAAAAACAAAGAATGCCCACTGGAATACAGAGGGGCGGGATTTTTATGAGAAACATAAATTCTATGAAATGCAATTCGAAGAATTGGATAAAATAATAGATGATTTGGCCGAACGTATTCGAATGTTGAATCACTACGTCCCTGCCACTTTAAAACGTTTTCTCCAACTAACTCATTTGAATGAAACAATCGGCGGTGGGAATGACAGCATAGACTTTGTAAAAAAATTACTCGCAGATCATGAAAGCCTTATCATTCACTTCCGTGAAAACATCGGTCTCTTTGGTAATGAATTTAACGACCAGGGAACAAGTGACTTCATTACAGGCATAATGGAAAGACATGAGAAAATGGCCTGGATGTTACGGGAGCAACTAAAATAGAAAATACAACTATCTCAATTTTTTGATCTCTTAATTTATGTTATGACTATTGTAATTATATCAGCAAGTGTAAGGATTGGGAGAAGAAGCCACAGGATGGCCCTGTTTTTCAGAAATTATATTATTGAAAACAATTTAGCTGATGTAGAGCTGCTTGATTTGAACGAATTCAAGTTTCCCATTTTCGAAGAACGATTAAGTAATATGCAAAACCCTTCATCTGAAGTTTTGCAATTTGCCCAAAAAATCAAGGATGCAGACGCTGTGATTATTGTGACACCGGAATACAATGGCGGTTATCCCGCAAGTCTTAAAAATGCAATTGATCTTTTGTATAACGAATGGAAAAGAAAGCCGGTAGCTTTGGCTACTGCTTCGTATGGACAATTTGGAGGGGCCCAAGTAACTACGTCACTAGTATTCACTCTTTGGAAAATTGGAGTACGCCTGGTACCGGCTATGTACCTGGGGCCATACGTTCAGAACGCATATACAGAGGAAGGTTACGCGGTAAGCAAAAATGAGACGGAAAAAAAAGCAAAATTATTTATTGAAGAATTATTATGGTATATAAGTCAAAGTAAAGTGCTTTCGGTATAAGCCAGGCTAATCTATCTTTCATGGCATCAATTATCTTTTCCTCTTCACGATGAATAGGCGATAGAAATTTTTCTTTATTGGTAGAATCTTTCATTATCGGAAGGCAACCAGATAACGGATCCAACAATAATTCGTTGAAATCAATTTCGGCCATAGACGTTTTTGAGCAATATACAAATACTGCTTCTATGATAACAAACTTGAATATACCTAAAACCAAAATATCTCAGTATTTCAAAAAATAGAAGTCAACAAAAAATGAGCCCTGCATTCGCACGAAGAAAATTGGCACTTTTTGTAAATTGGTTTCCATGAAAAAATAATAGAGACTGTTATTGATCGCGTTTCCTATTTATTTATAGGTGGTGATGAAAAAGAACGTGAGGCAATTTCATTTAAAACAAAATTGCGAATCGTTATTGGTTGAACCATTAGGATTGCTTTCTGCGTTATGATGTTGGCTTTATTGCTTATATGATAAAAGCAAATAAAGTCCAGTCAAATAGTACGGGACCGTCGCACGAAATAAAAACAAAACTCGTTCACAAGACCATCGTTCATACAACCAACAAATACTTGAAAGAGTCCAGATTTTCTGATTAATTGACCAATCATAATTATTATATTCTCCTCTTATTTGTTATCGATTCAACTCTGTTTTTTTTGAGCACATCTAAAATGTCACTGAGCAAATAATAAGTTCGTGGACTATTAGGACCAAACTTGTGAATTGGAATTATTTGGTCTTTTTTCAAATATTGCAGCGTTCGTTTCGAAATTTTTAGCTGGGCCATTACGTCATTGTCATCCATAATTATCTCGGTGGGCGGTCTTTGCATTTGAGATAGTTCATAGCGAAGAAGGTGAACAAATTCCTGGTATGATGGACTGTTTCTTTCCATATCCCAAATCTAAAAGAGAGTTTCAAATCTTTTAAAAAAAACTTCGCAATACTGACATATTGCGAACGCCTAGTTATGCAATATAATTTTCTGTAATCGGCTCCGGAAAAGGCTTTCAGAATTGACAAAATATTGCGAAACTTTTTTTTAATCTATACGTTTAAATCAGCAAGTCAATTCTTTTTGTGTGATTCATCCGGATGAATGCTCTTTCACGACTGGTTTAATTTCGGAGACATGAAAAAAATTAGTAGAAAGAACACTTGCGATATTTAATTGAAGAGCATTGTACTATTTCAAAAAAATAGGAGAGGAGTTCGAATCTGGGGGAGCTCCACCTCGGAAAAAAAACGCTGGAAATTGGATTTACAAATTAATCCGCCTATGCCAACTTATAAACGGTAACAGGATCAGGCCATCCTTTGAGATGCATATCTCCCATGAATTCGTGATGCATGTTTTTCCCAGTTGAATGGAGCACATTCGCCGAGATAAGCAATTGGGAATTCAATTCCTTATTTAATTGTTCTATCCGGGATGCAAGTATCACTACACTGCCGGTAATGGAATATTGCTGGCGTTCTTCATTCCCAATATTGCCGGTTACCGCTTCTCCAGTATGAATGCCCATACCAATTCTTGTGTTAGGCAATGATCCGTTACGAATTGCTTTTTCAAGGTTTGTCAGGAGTTCTTTTGCTGCATTGACAGCCGGAGCTGATGGATTATCAGAACGAATAGGTGCGCCAAAAGTCACCATACAGCCATCCCCTAATATCTGGTTCACAATCCCACCATGCTTTGTTATTGTATCAATAACGATGGTGAAAAAAGCATTTTGGTACCGGACAATCTCTTCGGGTGTCTTTTCATTGGTAAGACTTGTAAAATCTCTGATGTCAATAAAAAGGATAGCGACATTCATCCGTTTGCTTTTGAGCTCACCTTCATTGTCGATCATTTTATCAGCAATCTCTTTTGATATTTGTTGGCTGAAAAGATTGGCAATACGGTTTCTTTTTTCAACTTGTTCCAATGAGAAATTAATTCCTTTTTTAATTTGGGTAGCCACAAGTCCCGAAGCTGTTCCGCATGAAAGAATAAGGATAACTTTAATGCTATCTGTTAACATGAAATGGTCATAAATAAAAAGCCCGATAAATAAATAAGAAGCTGCTGCAAGTATGCCGCTAAACAAAGACAATCCGAAATTGAGACGCAAGGTGCATAATATGATGAAAACAAAATACACGAATACAGCCGGGGATTCCAGCACATTTATCCGGGGATATTGTTTTGCTACATGCAACATAATACCCGACAATAATAATAGCTCAGCAGCTACAATGAAATAGCGGGCTATTAAGGGAATGTGCTTATCTGTTCCTTTGAAACGTACCCTGATATATATAAGGTAGACGAGTTCAAACGAGATAATGAGTACCGGGAAAATCCAGGTAGCCCGAAATGATAAGGCTTTATCTTCTTGTGGTTGATTAAAAAAAAGGGCGTTAATGACCTGGTATAAAACTCCAAATAGCAAAGTAGCAAGTAGTATAATAGTTCGTCTCTTTTCACTTTGCAGCAATTCTTCATTGAACTGTTGTTGAAAAGAGAGTTTCATTAATTGTAATTTGGTTGACATAACCTGTTTTATGTTGGTTTAATTTCTTTTAATAAAAAAACGTGATTGCAATAATGCCGCAAACCGCTTTTACAAGCATTAGCCCATCAACAATACTGAGATAATAAATCAATGATCTTCTTTTTTTCAAAGAATAGGCAACAACGGCCAGTAATACAAAGGGTATAATATTTAATAAAAGTTTTATCTCATTAAAGCCGTGATCAATGGCATAATAGATAAAAGAAAAAAGACCGAGTATTACCAGGGGAAGAAGAATTTGAAAAATAGTTTTGCGCAAGCCTATTTTAACGACAAAAGTTTTAAGCCGGCACAGGTAGTCAGCTTTGTAATCTTTTATATCAAACATGATACACAGAATAGCTATGAACATAAAATTTTTAAAAAACAATAATGCAGCAACCCAATTCAGGTCATAGTTAAGGTTATTGATAATATCATAAAATAAAACCGGGTAAACAGTTACAAGGCCGGCCCAGGTAAAACCAATAATAAAAGGTTTTAACCACCCGATCCGTCGCAGATTGTAGTTACCAAATAAGAGATTAGATCCATAATATAATACACCCGTAACGGGGAAAATCAGGATAAGTAAACATTCGGAAGAAGAGATGTTTATCAAGCAATACCAATAATCAACTACAAATGAAATCAAGGCAAGTAATAGTATAATAGTTATAAAAAGCTGATTGCTTTTGATCAGCTTATAATTCCTCGAGTACCAGTTTGTTCTTGGATTGTTGTTTATAGTCGGATATTTTTTTACATATGGATAAATATAGTATAGGACAGTTGTAAGAAAAATCAAACCGAAATATAACAGGCTGTTAACGGGGGAATGTTGCTGCAGTGTGGCTTCAATAGATAATGCCACTGCGCAAATACCATAGAAATAATTGCCATAGAACAATCCTTCCACGAATTGATTGTCTTTCTTTATGATAAGTTGCTCTCTCATTTGAATATTATTTTTCGGTTTGATTGATTACACTAAATTGTTATGACCTTGTCCATTCAGTAGTTTTTCCAAAAAAGCCGAGATAACCTCTTATTTGCAGGCTATTTCCTTTAATCCACATTTTACTGTTATAAGTTTTGCCACTTTTAGGATTGTAGATTTCTCCGCCTGTCCATTCGCCATCTTCATAAGTAAACCCGGATAAGATGACAAGATTGTTTAAGCTCCGGGTTCTTAATTTTTCATTTGGATTCTGTATATCTTTTTTTGGTGTTTTGCCATCTTGCTCATACATATTGTTTGTCCATATTATCTTACCGAAATACTGATTGCCTGATTTGTAAATTTCGATTTTGACGTCTTTATCCGCATTGATCCAAACACCTTTGACGATATTATCATCTTGTGCAAGTGTTGCTGCAAATGATGTGAATAGAATTGCCGACAATAAAATAAATTTTTTCATTTTTCTTTTTTCTTTCTGTTTTTAGTTATTAAAAATTGTTTCTTAGGTTGTTCTCCTGGGAATACGTATTAATTGAAAACCGGCTAATACCTGGCCTGCCGCGAATAAGCCAAGTATTGCTATTACCGGGATCGCTTCTTTAAGAAAATTCATTTTAACTGAGACGGCGCTGATGATACCAATGCCGAACCCTCCAATAATGATCCATTGAGATATTCCTGAAATTATTCTTTGCTTGTGAAGACCAATTATCAAAACAAGCCCACCGATGAATAAAGAGAGCAGGAGAGGAAGTAAAAAAACAACTCCTGCTGTTTGCATAAAATCCATCACCTGTATTACGTCCTGCTGGATAGTGACCGACTTATCGGTCATAAAATAAGCAAGCAAGTGAAAGAATGCGTCGGCGCATAAACCCATAGCGCCAATTCCAAATAAAATAGCTCCTGTCAATATTGCTTTGTTGCTAAAGCGTCTTTTTACTAAAAGAAAAAGAGTAATTAAATATAGGACCGAGGAAATAATTTGTGTTATCACGGACAAGAGAACAGCAGTTCTTGACTGGTTTACTATTTCAAGGATGTGCCTCGTATCTGTTGTGCCCGGATCCGGCATAAGAAACCAACTGATCCAGAATGTAAGTGCTGCATGTATCAGCAACCATCCTATTGTACGTAAGTGTTTATTCATTTTTTATTTTAATCAGGTTAAAGACAACTTCCGTTATTACGCAGCTTTTTTATTAGTGAATCTGATATTGCTCTCTTTTGCCGGTGGGAAGAATCTTTTCCACTTCTTTACAGTTGCTCTGTATTCAGTAATAGTTTCCCTCAGCTGAGCATGAATATCTTTTTCTGTTTCTTTTATATCTGAGTGAATTGACAGAAAAACTTTCTCATACTGTTGCATTATTTCTTTACGCTCTGCAATTGTTTCTGCTAGTTGAGTATGAATATCTTTCTTTGCTTCTGCTGGCTTTTTCAGACAGGCCAGTAAAATCTGTATGGTTATATATTTTCCTTTCATGTATTCAATTTTTATTTTTTTTTGCATTTTAAAGATTTCGATTTGTCACGATTTTAATTTTTTTTTAATAAAAAGAAAATCGAATATTTCTTCATTCTCGACAGCCCTAACCCTTTTTTCTTTCGATTTATCACGCAGACAGATAAGAATGATATTTGCTATCAAGGGCAGTGGTATTCCTATAAAAAACCAGGGCCAGAATTTTCTTCCAAAACTTTTTGCCATTTGACCTGTAATAAAAGGGAGCATCAACGGCATAAAAAGTAAGGGTATTGCAAAAATGAATTCCATAATTATTTTTTTATCTATAATAAAATCCCAACACGAAATTGCGATGTCGCAGGTCCGATTTCGCCCCGTTTGATGAATCCGAACTAACCAGAACCATATTTATTGGTTCCGATTTATAAATCAGTTCGCCAGGTTGTGCGCCGATACCGCTTAATTCACTAACCTGCCTGTTCCTTGTTTCAAAGAATTGCTCGATTTGCGGATTCCTGAATGTTGAAATTGATTTGATTTTCATTGTTTATGTTTTTTCATTATTAAATTCATAAAGGTCAATTCAATTATTATACAAGTTGATGAGCCTCGTAAGCAAATAGGAAACTGCCAATAAAAGCGAGCACAGAAGCGATCAACCCAAACATAAAGACCCGGTAACCAATGTTCAGATAACGATACTTTTTGGCGAGAGCTTTTCCGAGGAAATACACATCAGTTGTCAAACTTTTTTGCATATAATCCTGGTCTCGGCCCATTTCATCAATACCCCATTGATAAGTTTCCAGGTTCATCTGGTGAAAATTGCCGAAAAAAAGAAGATTAACTTCTTTATTGCGGATCTGTTCGGTTGTAAAAACTCCCTTTCCGATTTTGGGTCTTGTGGTAAGAATGGCAAAAACAATGGAGACAAGACAAACCGACAAAAGTAAAACTGTAGGCAGTATCAAATAGTGTTGGGCAATAAGTTTATGCGCTAATACAGACAGTACGATTGAAATAATAATAGAATTGATGTTGAGAAGAATGTGCGCTTTATTATCGGCCATGCCGCTCAAACTCATATGATTTCTTGACACAGTTCTGAACATCGTTTCTAAATTTTTCCCCGGCTTATATTCCTTTGCTTTTTCCTGCTTAACCGCTTTTTCATTTACATTCTTTGCCATAAAATGATTTTGCTTTTAAATTTTTTAAAAACAGCAGGCAGCTGTGCCGTCCGCTGTTACATCAACCATCAACCAACGAACCTATAAGAGCTTATATCGGCTTTGGTACAAGAGAAGCCCATATCAAATACACTGTGCCTAAATATTTTACTTCTACTCTTTTTATTTGAAGACCTGAAACACAGATGATTGACCGTATATCTCTGTCTATATGCGAACCTGTTCTTTTATAATGAAACGGTTCGTATTTTTTCTGTATCCATCTCACTATATTATGTTTGCTTAATCCATATTCCAGTAATAGTATCAGCCCACCAGGTTTGCACCATTCATTAAATCGATTAAGTACCAGGACCGGATCTTCATAAGCACACAAGGAAAAGGTGGAAACGATCGTATCATAATATTGCTTTTGCAATTGCAACTTTTCAACCGGTGAAACGATAAAAGTTACTTTTATTCCTTTATTGATCGCCTCCACTTTCGCCTTCTCAATTACTCTTGCACTCATATCTGTCGCTGTGACATTGGCCGACATAGGATAGTATTTGAAATTGTTTCCGACACCAACACCTACTTCTAGAATATTTCCTTTGGCATAAGCCAATAATTGTTTTCGCCATTTATGTTCAAGTTTTTTCCAACTGGTTTCCATAGTTTATTATTTATTCATTAAAAAAGAAACCCTGCGCTTACACTTATCAGCTTGCCTTCTTTTGAAACACCATAAGTGGCAGTCATTGCCATTTTATTAAATGGTAAAAGCCAAAGACCACCGCCATAACCATAGTGCCATATATCAGATTCTTCATTGGGCATCCACACTTTTCCATGATCGGTGAAAGCTAGCAATCCCCATCCGCCTTTTATTACGTATGCATTCATGTTGCCCATGCTTACCCGGAGTTCGGTATTTTGATATACACTTGTTTTCCCTGCATATCTGTCCCTGCGGAAACCACGGAGATTGGTTAGCCCACCCAAACTATTTGCCTGGTAGAATTCATATTTATCGCCGGTATTTGTTGCAATACCCGTGCGGCTTGCTAATGTGAAGCGACCTTTCGAAGTATAAAAAGCGGCTTCAGAATATAACTGAACGAAATTTTGTTCATTTTCATCAATATTCTGTGTGTAACGGGCTCCGGCATTTATTTGAATACCCTTTCTTGGATACAAAGGATTATCTACAGTATTGAATTGATAATTGAATTGAAGATTTGTGAATTTTTTGCTTGTAAAATCGGAAGAATCCAACTTGGTGCTACTGCTTGTTACATACCTGTTCTCGCTTTCCTGAAGTTTTACCCATTGAAATTCATTGCCAATTGATATGGTATGATATTTACCTAACTGCCTGTTCATTGAAGAAGAAAAACTAAACTGGCTCATTCGCACACGGTAGTAATCTTTGCTAACATCGTCTCTGTTTATAGTTTCATTGCCCAAACCATAATAGTTCCTGGTATATGTAGGTGAATTATACTTTACGGCAATATGCAGATCAGATTTGCCAATGAATTCTTTGAATATTCCTTTATACCAGATTGAATAAGCGCTGGTACTGAATGCATAACTGCCACCGATCATTTGCATACTTGCGTAGGGAGCTTTTCCAAAACCCTGCTTTTTATAAATGATCTTACCATTGATCAGCAATCCATCGTCGGCATTATAACCAGGGGATTGGAAAGGAGCCAGCCAATTATTGACAAATGCCTTGCGATTATATTCATTCTTCAGGCTATCCGAAGAAATATGAAGCCTTGTTTCTTTTCCTTTATTAAAATTATTATTCTCATCATCATAAACTTTTGTTTGATGGCTTAATCCTGCTACAGAAGAATTATCTGATAAACTATCTTCTCCTTTTCCACCGATCACTCTTATAAGGATGCCTTTTTTTGTTTCACCATTAAGATTAAAAATATCATTGCCTGCCAATCCATATAACCGGATTTCTTTTGTTTCGGAACGAAGGAAGGTTCTTTGAAAAATGATCCTGTTTCCCGCATCTGCGTTTGCAGCTTTGTAAACGATCACTGAAGTTGAGCCATCATTAATTCTTGTTACATTAAAAATTTCCTGGTCTTTTGTACCTGTAATGTTGACCTGCTCTGCTAAGAATTTATAATAACTTATCGCATATTTCTGCAGATCATTTCTTCTGCCTTTCAACTTTGCTTCTGTTTCCCTGCCCGATATATTATAAATCGCAGCCGGCATTTCTTTAAAGGCTGCCGCAATAGCTGCATCGGTTAACTCAGTTTGTAATTCTTTGGCGACAACAATCCAATCATTAGAAGTAAGTCTTGTTGTGAAATTTCTATCTAAATGCCCGCCATTTATATTCAATCCATTTACGTCGTGAATAGTGTAATCAAAATCTTTTACCTTACGGATCATCCATTTTTGCGTAGCCATGTGAGGTATTACGCCGTCAAGTCTTGAAAATGCCTGATCCCTGTCTCTTGGTATAGGTTTGTAAATAATTCTGCCATCTTCTTTAAATGCTGCCCATAACCATTGATCTTCGTGGCGATCCCAATCGCCGATAAGCAGATCGAACAATCTTGCTTTTAAGAATGCTTTTTCATCAACCTGGTGATTGCTATTGCTGAAAACTTTTTCTAAAAGCTTTTCCGTATTCACTACATTTTTGGAAAAACCAAAGGCCTCGCTATTCTCTTCATTTCCTGAAGGTCTTTGTTCAATAAGGCAGAGGGTTTCACCAAATGTATTTGCATATTCACCAAGCTGATTTGATTTAGTAACATATACCAGTTTAGGTGTACTGTGAAAAATTCCTGCTGCTTCTGCTAATGAAGCAACCACCATTGGTGCATAGGGATTAGAAGAAGATATCTGGTCCTGTACAATATCTTCAGCAACTGTTTCTCTTAATTCAACCGGGATTGCTTTAGCAGGGTCCTTATTTACTGAACGTAAAACGTACTCATTTCCATCAGCACCTTTTAATCGTAATGATTTTGTTTGAAGGCCACCGCCCATTTTGATCGGCGTTAATCCGCCCGCAAAAGTTTCCATATCCAATATCTCAACATCAACAGGCGTAGCCCACTCTTTCCGGTAATGATCGCCAAACATGAAACGTTTTATTTTTCCTGATTTATCATATTCATTATTTGCTGCCATTTTTATAGTATTGTTTCCCTGGCTGGCTTGTTGTGCAAAAGCTGCTATAGAGAGGAGACTTACTGCAAGGATCAGCACTCCCTGTATAAATAATATGTGAAATATTTTTTTCATTTAGTTTTTATTTTTAATGTTTAATTAATTAGAGGCCGGTAATAATTTTATTTCAACGATTTCCTCTTTTTTCTTTTTTGAAAACTTGTCTTTTACTTTATCAATAATTACATAGATAACCGGGACTACTACAAGTGTGAGCAACATAGAG
>Ga0105247_10001349_pt1 | contig 17847 bp, 21 predicted proteins | sample KBSS24metaG_FD_81519 | JGI IMG/M metagenome (GOLD analysis project Ga0105247, IMG submission 81519) | Switchgrass rhizosphere microbial communities from Kellogg Biological Station, Michigan, USA - KBS S2-4 metaG | ecosystem: Host-associated > Plants > Roots > Rhizosphere > Soil | place...
CACGAGGATGTCGTCCATGGTGAGCTCCACCGGTTCCCTGTCGCGGGCGATGCGAGCGATGACCTCGGCGTTGGTCTCCGTGGCCGCGTCAGCATCCATCAGGTCCCGCAAGTACCCGGACAGCGACTGGCCCAGCGATCTAGCGCGCTCGCGGAGGACCGCGAGCGTCGTCGGATCGACATCGCGCACCTGGACGATGCCCACGTCGGCGGACTCGCTCATATGTCCACACTACCACGCTTTCATGCATGGCGCATGAATGCATCCGGTGCCCAACCAGACCCGAGCGCTACGGCATCAGGCTCGCCGCCGGGCTGGCGCCCAGCTCCCAGCAGGCCTCCTGGTCCTTCGCGTCCGGGGTACCGATCACCGTCACCGGCTCGCGCAACCGCCGCCAGCGCAGGCCGGTAGGATCGACTCCACCGCCCGCACCGCACCGCACCGCACCGCACCGCACCCATCGTGTCGTTGTTGCCATGCACGTACAGCGCGTAAGGACGGCCGACGGTGGCGTCCAAACAGGGGTAATAGGCTTGATCGCAGAAATGCCGAACCCTGGTCATGCGGTCCTCGCCCTCCGCGACGGTCCCGCCAGGCTTTCGCGACGTGCTCGCTTCTGCTACCGGGTGACAATGCCCGTCGCGCGGTGTCCGGCAGCGTTCTTGAGCTTGGTGCCGCCAGTGAGTAGTTCGCAGCCGAGTGCTTCGGCGAGCGCGATGCAGGCGGCGTCGTAGGCGCCGAGGTTGTGCCGCAGCTCGCAGATCCGGGGGTGGTAGGTCCAGACCGGACGGCGGGTGATCCGCAGACATGCATAATCAGCCAGCGTCTGCTCGCCGCGATGGTCAGTGACCTTCTTCGCGGCGAACTCTCACGGACGCGTGAGCGACCTCGACGGCCGACTCGACGTGCGACGACCGAGCGACGGGCCACGCGGTGTCCCTTCCGGTCAGCGGAGGAGCTGGTCGAGGGCGTCGGCGGTCAGGACGCGGGCGGTCCAGGCCTGAAGCTGGTCGGCGGAGGCGTTGCGCACGGTAGTGAGCACGGCCTCGGGAAGCGGGCCGAACTTGAGCGTCAGCTGCTGGACGAGTATCTCGACCCGCCCCTCGAGACGGCCCTCGACACGCCCCTCGGCGCGGTGCAGCTCGGCGATGGTCATGTAGACCTCCTCCGCGTCAGGACCAAGAGCGACGATCAGATCATGCAGCCGGTCACGGGTCTCCACCTCCCCGACCAGCTGAATGCCACCCACGGCCACAGTCCTTCGCCAGCCACGGGTTCCCCGGAGCGATCTTCAGGAGGAGCAGCGTCAGCCGCACCGACGACGTCAACGGCCGTTCCGTCTGACTACGACGCCCGCGCAGACGGGCCACCGCCCGGCCGCTCCCAGGCGATAATCTTGAACGAAACCGAGGGGACCCCCGAATACTGCCAGGTTCCCAGCGTCACAATCTCCAGCGCGGCATAGCGATCTTCCGATGTGAAGACACAGTACCGAGAACCCTGACGCATTTTTTGCCAGCTTATATGGCTGACAAATCCCGTCTGCGAGCGGCATGACTCGTAGGACAAGGGCAGGTCCTCGGGGAGCTCCTTGATGGTGGCCGTACTCACTGTTTCCAGACCGTACTCCGACGGCAGCTCAAGATCTTGCCCCGCCGAGGAATGAGTTCCCCAGTTAGGATCGAGCGCGTCGAGGTCGATACCTGTTCCATGCCTCTGCAATTGCACGGGGCTGCCCTGGTTCCTGATCGCGGGCGTGGTCGACGTGGGAGGCGTAGGCGGACTGGCGGAAGTTGCCGACGGTGTGGACGGCGTGACAGAGATGGACGGCGTCACCGAGGTCGACGGCGACGACGATGGGCCCGTCGAGATGCCTGGTCCGAGGGGGCTGTCCCGCGCCGGCTCTTCGGAGCGGTCTCTCACGAGAATCACGGCGAAGACAAGGACGATCACCATGCCGGCGGCCGCGGCGATCAGCCAGCGGCCCACGCGCGGGCGGACCGGACCGCGGTGGGCGCCGGTCTCGCCGGGTATGGCGGGCGGTCGCTGGGTCGGATGCGGTCCAGGGACAATCCTGTTGGGTCCCGGCGAAGGGGCCGGCACCGGTGTCCCCGTCGGCCAGGTCCCGGGCCGGGACAGTGACCGCATCGTGCTGGCATCCGGTACCTCGCCCGGGCCACCGGTGCCGCGGGAGGTGGCGACGTCCGCGAGCGAGCCGAGCCAGTCGAGTAGGGGTGTGGGCCGATCGTCGGGAGCGCGCGTGACCGCGTCGAGGATCCTATTAATCAGAACGTGGCGGCGAGCCGTGATCTGGCTGGTGTGCAGCAGGACCTCGAGTGCATCCCGGTCGAGCCAACCGTCCTGGCCGACGGGAACCGGCTGGCCGGCAAGCACTTGGGCTGTCGTGACCGCGAAGGCGAACCGGTCGGCCTCCGGTGAGGGCAGGGCGCCGGGCCGGCGCAGTTCGGGCGCCGCGTACGGAGCGCTGCGGCCTGCGATACCCGTCGCGTCCGCCAGTCTGGTCAGCCCGAGGTCAACGAGAACGGTACCGCCGTCCGGACGGACGACGATGTTGGACGGTTTGACGTCGCCGTGCGCGACCGGGACGGCGGTGGAGACGCCGGAATGCATGTGATCGAGCGCGGCAGCGACGGTACGTAGCTTTCTGATCCGTTCGCTGGCGGAGGCGTCCGGGGTCTCATCGCACCACTCCCGTAGCGTGACGCCTTCGATGAGTTCCATGGCAACGTACCCCTGCCGGGTGGCGGGGTCAGCGAGGCCAGCCCGGTGCATCCGCGGGCCGACGAAAACATCCGTGACCCGGACCAGGCCCGGATGGCTAAGCGTCGTCAGCAGATGTTTGATGCGTTGCATCCTCGTTTCTTCCCCGGGCCGGGCTGGGAGAATCTTCACGGCCCTGGTACCGCGCCCGTTCGCCGACAGGCTCAGCTCGGATTTCCATACCTCACCCTCACCTCCGCCACCGAGAAGGGTTACGAGTCGGAATGTGTCCGGTGCCGAATCGGGACCGACGTAGAACTCTGATCCGACCACTTCTCCTCCGTAAAATAGCCTGTCGACTCAGGCCGTCTCGGCCGCAGCACGCAGGAAAGGTGTTCGCCAGGTATTCGAAAATAGTTGACGGGTGATGGGGATTAGACCAGCGGGGCCCGACGCAGGAAAGGCCACGCTGGCGCGGTTTGGCAACGGCCTGCCGGGTCATGCTTCCAGCCATGAACACGGCTCCCGGTGAAAGGTCGTCGGAGGCGGCAGGAGGTAGCCGGCCTGGACCAGCACGTACAGGTACTCGGGGCTGGACGGTGCGACGTCCCGGTGCTGCCCCAGTTGCCTGGCCTTGCCGAGTGCGCCGGCGAGCCGGCTGCGCAGGCTGCTGTCGGAGATGTCGAGACGGCGGGCGACGGCCTCCAGAATCGGCGGCCCAACGGCCGGCCGGGGCGGCCAGTGTAGAAGGTGGGCGAAGGTATGACGAAGCGCCTCGGCCTGAAATCCGGTCAGGGGATGCGGCTCAGGACGTGGGGCTGTCGTCGTGGCGTCGCCGCTCACTAATGCGGAGGGCACGAGGGGCGCAAGAACTCTCGCGGGCCACTCGGTCCTCATTCCGTCCCCTCTGTCTCCTGTCGGTGTCTCCAGGAGCAGCCAGTGGGCAGCCTGGCCAGGCACACGCCGCACAGCCCCTGAATCAGCACGGCTATCGCTCTGATCGTTGAGGATCAGGATGGCTACCCGCGGCCCGGACACACCGTGGTGGCCCCGCCGGACAAACGTGGCCGCCTGGCCCCAGGGGCAGACAATCGCCCCGTTCGTGTTCAGAATGTCGAGGTGCCGGCCCCGATCGGTCGCAGCAGTCACCTCGATCGCTACCCGGGAGACACTATGGCTGTATATGCCGACCCCGAGAGGAAGATCACCCCGGCGGCCGGCAGTAAGCGAACGCCCGACACGCAAGCGTGCGCCTCTCGGCACGCAGCACCGAGTGTCGTCGTATTCGTAGGCGAGTGCCCATCGTTCCCCCGTACCAATCGACCTGCCGGCGCCCGGCCGCCTCCCTATCCATCTGTGCCCCGTCCCTGCGTTGGCGGCCCGTCCACCCAACCTCCGATGAGACAAGGACTGACCGGTTGGGTGACCGGTCGCGGGTGCAGTGTTTCAGCCCGTACCTGCCAGCGCACACCCGACCGGATTCTTTCTTTGTTTCCTGCAGGGTGCCTTCTTTCCGTGTTGCCCACCGGCTGGTCGTGACGGGCGGATAGCATCGCGGATGTACAGGTTCGGGGGGGAGCATGGTCGAGGCGCGCGGCCAGTACATGGCCAGGCGGGCGGGACGTCCCACAGAGGAGATCGCGACCGAAGCCGCACCAGCGCTGCGGGTCTTCGTCGCCGAGCTACGGGAGCTGACGGAGCGGGCCGGCTTCGGGAAGCGGGACACGCTCGCGAACGCCAGCGGCTACTCGGCTCCGGCGATCAGCAAAGCCCTACGTGGGAAGGACTGGCCGTCCGAGCAGGTCGTCCGAGCGCTCGCCCGTGCCTGCGGGGAGGACGAAGCGTCCTGGAGCGAGCGTTACCGCAGTGCCCGCGGGGCGGCCGTCGCGACTGGCCCGGGTCTGCCGCGCCAAGCCGACCCGGAGCAAATGTGGCAGGTTCCGCTGCCCAAGGATCCCTCGTTCGTCGGCCGAGACGCAGAATTGGCCGCGCTGCGTGCCGGCCTTCGTGCCCACACCGGCTCCTGCCAGGTGCTGTGCGGTCTTGGCGGAGTCGGGAAGACCGCGCTCGCTGCCGAGTTCGCCTACCGGCACAGCGCCGACTACGACCTGGTGTGGTGGGTACCCGCCGAGAACCCGGTGACGGCCACGGCCGCCTTGGCGGGCCTCGCCGAGGAGCTGGAGGTCGAGGTCGCCGGCAACGCGGAACGGTCGGCCCGGCGCGCCGTCGACGTTCTCGGTGGTGGGCGGCGGATCCCTCGCTGGCTGGTTATCTTGGACAACGCCGCACGGCCAGGGGATGTCCATGGCGTCCTGGGTGCCGCCGCCCGCGCCCCGGGTGGGCATGTGGTGGTGACGTCCCGACACCGCGACTGGTCGGCCGCCAGGACACTGACCATCTCGGAGCTTCCGAAAGCCGATGCGGTCGGCCTGCTGCGCACCCGGGCGGGATTCCTAACCGACGATGATGCGAGCCGGATCGCGGACGCGCTGGGCTGTCTTCCCCTGGCATTGCAACAGGCGGGAACGTGGATCGTGAACACCGGGATCACACCTGACGACTACCTCGATCTGCTGGATCGCAACATCGTCGACATGATGCGTCGCGGTGCCCCGCCGGACCAGGTATCCGTCGCCGCGACCTGGACTCTGGCAATCAACGCCGCGGGCGGCCCTGCGATGGGGCGTCTGCTCGAGCTCTGGGCGCAGTTCGGCTCCGCGCCCATCCCCACCGCCTGGATCCATCCCGGCGTAGCCGGGCTGCTGCCCGAACCGCTCGACCGGCTTGCGGCTCACGTCGCCGCGTTCCGAGAGCTCCAAGGCCAGATCTTCGTGGCGTCGCTCGTGAGTCGCGAAAACGGAAAGATCACGATGCACCGCCTCGTGCAGGCGGTGTTGCGGGACGCTACCCACCCAGCACAGCGGCCAGTGCTGCGCCGGGCCGTGCATCAGCTGCTGATCGCGGTCCACGAGGCCAGGCCGGCCGCGGCTGAGCCGGACCGGTCATATGTCGCTGACCTCGTCCCGCATGTTCTCGCGTCCGGCCTGGTGGACGGCGACCTGCCCGCCGGCAGGGACCTCGTCCTATGGCTGGCCTGGGCGCTGCGCGCCACGGGCGACACCCCAAACAGCCGGCGGCTCGCCGAGCTGGCCTTCCACCGGTGGACGGCTGCCCTAGGCCCCGAGCACCTAGACACGGTCCTGGCGGCGCACAACCTCTCCGCGACGCTGTGGGCCCAGGGCGAGCATGTCGCCGCCCGCTCGCTGGCTACCGCGGCCCACATCCGCGGAGTCGATGGGGACCGGCGCGTCGGTGCGGAACACCTCGCCCGCCTGCGCGCCGAGTTCGGCGACAGTCACTGGCACGTGATCTCGGCAACGGCCAACATCGCGGCCGTGTGCTGGTATGACGGCGAGTACGACGAGGCCCGCCGCAGGTTCGAGGACGTGCTCGACCATGCCCAACGGGTGCTCGGCGACGCGCACCCGCACACCATTCGTGCCACCACGTTCCTCGCCTCCGCGATGATCGCGCAGGGCGATGTGGAGCCCGCTCGGCCGTTGCTGATCGAGCTGCACTCCCGCGCCGAGCGTGTACTCGGCGACGAGCATCCCGACACCGCCGCTGTGCGCGCGCTCCTCACCGGCCACGGGTTCCTCCCACCGGCCTGATTCTCCGCACCGCCAGCGCGACGCGCGTCAGCAATCAATCCAATCCTATGGACTGCTGGATTGACGGTCGGAGCGGCCTGGGGATCGCCGACAACGTGTCGCGCGTACTGGTCGTCCAGCCTCCGTAGGTAGGTGACCTGCGCGCCGCCAGTTGTCCCGCCGCCCTTCCGTCTGACCTGCTCCTGGCTGCACCCTGGTCAAACGCGGCAGTCACTCGGTCATCAGCGATGCGGCGGCGGCGCCGAACTCCCAGCACGCCTCGCGTGAGGTGGCGTTGAGTTCCCGACGACGGTGTGGGGGTTCGCGGAGTCGCTTCCATTTCAACCCGCTGGCGATGGTCTCAACTCTGCGGATCGCTCGGGTCGTGTCGCTGTTGCCATGGACGTAGAGGGCATACGGGCGACCAACCGTGGCCTCGAGCACGGGATAGTAGATCTGGTCGCAGAACTTGCGGAAAGTCGCGTGCGTCGTACGGTCACGCCACGTGTCGCATGATGCTCGCCGTCACGATGCCGCATGTGCCACCGTCCGAGGTCGGACGCGATCACGCCTGAGCTCCCGGCTACGCCCCCGCAGCAGACATATACGCCGCTATTTCGCGGACGAACTCATCAAGGTCGTCAAGGGTATTCAGTCGAGCAACGACAATCTCATCGGTTACGTCGATGTAGTCGTGGACAGGACGTTTCTGAAACCGACGGCCTTGCGGAGCGACAGCGCGAGTGTAGAGGCCAGCACTTCATGGTCGCCAAGGAGACGGACCGCGTCGCCGTTGTCCGCCGGCGGTCCCCAGCCCTGTCTCGCGCAGATGTCCTGCGCGACGTCGACGCAGGCCTCGATCGCTTTCACGAAGGTGTACTTCACCCCACGCAGCCAGATCGGGTCCGCGCGGCGCTCGTCGTCGGCGTCCGACTCGCGGCGGAGCACGGACAGGTCGTCGATGATCGCGCGGAGCAGGCGTAGCACCCGGACTTCGTCGACCACCGGCTACGCGTTCCGGTCCAGAACAGCCGCGGCGAACTCTCGGTGCGCCCGAGTGATCCGCGGAAGTTCGTCGAAATAGATCTTTCTGGTCATCGCCTCCCAGCGCACCCGCGCGACCCGCTCGTCCTCGAAGAGCAGCCGCCCGCGGGCCGCGACCTGCCCGCGAGCTCGAGCGGCGCGTCGTCAAGGACGAGGAGGTCGACGCCCGGTGGCAGGAGTATGTCGAAGGAGCTCGGAGGCTGCGGCCCGCCGAAGTAGGCGGCGACATCGATGTCTGATTCCACCCGCTGACACCCGGCGGCGCGGCTACCGCGCAGATAGGCGAACTGGGCGCCCGCCTGACACAGCACAGCGACAGCGTCGCGATGTCCACGAGCGTCTCGTCCATGCCCTGATCACCGCAGACAGACAGCCACCCAGCACTCGGCTTCCGCCCGCGTCGCCGGGTCGCCCCCGCCAACTCGATCCACCGCAATGTGATCACGCGAGTCCACGCCGATAGCCTGTTCGACTTTTCGATCATCTGGCTACCCAGGCTCCGACGAGCGTTCTGATCCGAGGTTCAAGGAGGGCGGGGAGCCTCGCTGAAGTGCGGGCAGGACCATCTCGACCAGTGCGGCGACGTCGGCGTCGGCCATCGGCTCGCCGGTCATGCCCATCCGGTGGAGCAGGGTTCCGACCACGACGTCGGTGAAGAACAGGACCCGGGCCTCCGGCTCGCCGAGCGCGACCTGGAGTGCTAGCCGATACGGGTCCTGCAGCCGCGCGGACAGGATCTCGCGCAGGGCCGGGTCGCTGACGGCGTCACTGAACACGCCGGCGAACGCGTCGCCCACCCCGGGTTCGCCGATCTTCGCCGCGATCCAGCGGATAGCCGAGGACATGATCTCGGCTCGGCTGGTGCCCTCCAGCGGCGCCGGGCCGAAGGCGTTCAGGAGGCAGTCCACGATCAGCTCGCCTTTGGACGGCCAGCGCCGATAGATCGTCGTCTTGGCGACACCGGCCGCCGCAGCGATGCGTTCGACGGTGGCGCGCGCGTAGCCGAGCTCGTGGACCGTGCTCAGCGTGGCGGCGAACACCGCGGCGTGGACGCCTGTGCGCGGGCGGCCGGGTGGTCGGGCGGAGATGGCCGATGCCATGGACACACGATACCCATTTTCGCTACCGTAGGTTTCGATACTGAAAGTTGCGAAACTATGTTCCCGGGAGAGACCATGAGCGAGATCATGACTACGGGGCGTCCGTCGGAGCCCGACTGGTTGAAGATGACGGCCGAGGAGCTGCTCGCCTACCGCGACGCGGAGAACCGCTTTCGGGCGTCCAGCGCGGTGCGGACGATCACCGGGGATCCGGATCCCGGCGCCGCGATTGACTGGCAGGAGGTGGAGCCGCCCGGCCGCAGACTGCCGGTCCGGGTGTACCGTCCGGCAGCGCGCGCCGGCGGAGGCGCCGAGCTGCCGTTCGTGCTCCACGTGCACGGCGGCGGGTTCGTGGGTACGGCGGTGCAGAGCGACTGGGTCAACAGCCACCTCGCCGCCGGGTGCCCGCGGTTGTCGTCTCGGTCGAGCACCGACTCCTCGACCAGCGAACTCCGCTGTCGGCGGCCATCGCCGACGGCTGGGACGTGCTCCAGTATGTGGTCCAGGCCGCCGAGCAGTGGGGCATCGACCCGGCGAGGACGGCCGTGTTCGGCGAAAGCTGCGGCGCGTTGATCAGCGCCCTGGCCGCCATCCGGGCCAGAGAGTCCGACCTGCACCTCAAAGCGCAGGTGCTGGTCAACCCCGCCGTCGATGTGACCGAGACGATGCTCGACCACGCCTCGGTCACCCAGCACGCCCGCACCCCGACCCTCGCCGCGCCGGTGCTGCAGCTGTTCCAACGGCTCGCCGTTCCGCCGGGAACCGACCCGCGCGTGCTTTCGCCGCTGTATGCCGACAGCCTGAACGGGCTGGCCCCAGCGCTCGTGGTGGTGCCGACCCACGACCCGCTGGCCGATCACGGCCGCCGCTACGCCGAACGGCTGCAAGCGGCCGGGACGTCGACGCGTCTGACCGAATACCCCGGAGCGGGGCACGCGTTCCTCAGCACCCCGGGCTTGGCGCAGCAGGCCGACGCCGCGCGGGTGGAAATCCGCGAGTTCCTCCGAGCACACCTCGTTGGCTGACGTTGAGCCGCTGGAGCCACGACGCGTTGATCCCGGACCTGTGCCGTCCTGTCGTTGACGCCGCCCAGCCTGTCTCGCGCGGCACCGACCATGAGGCCGTCGATGGGCAGGGATTGCGACCCAATCCACCTGGAGTGACCATGATCGATAACAAGATCGACGGTACGGCCCTGGACGGTGTGGCGGCTACGTGCCTGTGGACGCTGCGCAACCGCGCCGAGGAGTCGATGCACCCGGGCTCGGCGTTCCACGATCCGCTGGCGGAGCGCCTCTACCGCGGGATCGACTACGATTACGAGCGGTTCGGCAGGCCCAGCCAGAGCCATCCGCTGCGCGCGCTCGCCCTGGACATCGCCATCCGCACCTATCTGGACCGGCGTCCCGCCGCCACGGTGGTCGCCCTCGGCGAGGGTCTGCAGACCACCTACTGGCGCCTGGGGCGGCCTGGCATCAACTGGATGTCCGTGGACCTGCCACCCGTGATCGACCTGCGCCGACGCCTGCTCCCGCAGGAGCCACGCATGACCGCAATCCCGGCCTCGGCGCTGGACCACACCTGGATGGACGCTCCCGATCCGGCGCACGGCGTGTTCATCTCCGCCGAGGGACTGTTCATGTACTTGGAACGCGGCCAGGTGATGACCCTGATTGCCGAGTGCGCCGCGCGGTTCCCCGGCGGGCAGCTGTTCTTCGATTCGATACCTGCTTCGCTCAGCAACCGGACGATGAAGGGCTACCGCATGTCGGCCCGCTACACCGCGCCGCCCATGCCGTTCAGTCTGTCGGTCTCCGAGGCCGCCCGCCTGCCCGCACAGATCCCCGGCGTGGCCACCGCCGAAGACCTACAGCCGCCGCTCGGCCGCAGGGCATGGCGGTCGAGAACACTCCGGAAGATCGCGGTCCTGCCCGGCCCGCGCGATCTGCGCCCGTCGATCGTCCTATTGAGTTTCGCCGCCCCTCCCGAACGGTAGGCCCGGTGCGCTGCCCAGCGAGTTCGGGCGGCGTATGGGCTGCCCTGCACGCAAGGGCGTACGGGTCACCCGTTTCCCTTGAAAAGCTCGGCGATTTTCTTTCCGCCCTGGCCAGCTAGCCAGCCAGGTCTCGAAACTCATCAGCCCCGGATGCAGCTCGACCTTCGGACCCCGGGCAAGGACGGCCTGGTTTCGGCCTGGCCATCTGCGCGCGGCGTGCGGTGGGTGGTCGTTCTGGCCTTCGGCGGAGATCGAGTACGGGCGGTCGCCCTGCTGCTTCTTCCCCCGTCTGTCTCGTATTCGGCTGGACGTACGTGGTCAACGACCAGAAGGTGTCCGCGATCGGCCGCTACCTTCGCCACGTCCTTGGACCCCGCATGGATGCCGGAGAACAGCACGACCTGCTCGGCTGGGAGTCGGAGCGCTGTCGGGATGCCGCTCACCGCCACTGCAAGCGCGCCCAGCTCGGCGTCACCCTGGCACTGTTCTGCGGCTCCAGCGTCGGCACGCTCGGTTCGTAGATCCTGGTCGAGACGTCCTCACCCGCCGCGACCGATCATCCAGTCAGCTACGGCATCAAACTCGCGGCCGTTGTCGCACCCAGCTCCCAGCACGCCTCTCGATCCTTCGCGTCGAGCGCGCCAGTTACCGTCACAGGGTCTCGGAGACGCTTCCACTTCAGGCCGGTCACGATCGTCTCAACGCTTCGAACGGCGCCAACGGTGTCGGAGCCACCGTGGACGTACAGGGCGTACGGCCGCCCGACCGTCGCTTCCAAGATCGGGTAGTACACGGTGTCACAGAAGTACCGAGAAGTCAGGTAAGCCGCGCGACCACGCTACGTGACCAATGAGGTCGGCTCCATGGTCGGACGGGTCGGGAGGGCAGCCCGACGACGCCGGCGCTGCCGAATGCTCGCCAAGGTCGACGCCCGCGAAAGTACCGTACTGATCGGTGTCAGGCTCCAAGACCCCTCAAGCTATTCGCAGTTTCGCGGTGCGGGCTACACTTCGGTCCCCCGGAGATCTTCTGGTTTTCGGGAAGGACCATGACGATCCATACGGGGGTCCGATGACTGAGCCGGCAGGGTGCTCGACGTCGATCAGGACGTGGCCAACGCCGCAGCACGGCTCCACGTGTCGGACCGGCGCCCGGCACACGACGCCTTGATCGCCGCCACAGCCCAGGTACACAGCCTCGTACTCGTCACCCGTAACGAGTACGGCTTCGCTCCCATGAGAGTTCCACTCGTGAATCCCTGGAGGGAGTAGATGTGAGCAGGCGGCCAGCTCCGGCGGCGCTGGCCGCCTGACAGCTTCGACAAGCCGACCGACTCCAACGAGGCACGACCCGTAGCGGTGGGACGCGAGAAGGCCCTCCACGGCGCGGCAATCAGGCAGGGTGGGGTTCCTTGACGCGCGCCCTACGGAGCGCGGTCGCGCTCGAAGTGCTCACTCGGGCGGGCTCTCACCCGGGAACAGCCCGGCAAGCTTCCTCCGTTGTTCATTGTCTAGATGGTCTACGGCCAGCGGGGCCTGTAAGATCATCCGGGCTTGGAGGGCCTCCGCCGCAAACCCTGCCATGATGGGTGGATGCCCGACGCATGGCTTTCCGCAGCGCTTCCGGTGCTGGGACTGGCGACCGCCTCGGTGGAGGCGGTGCGGTCTGCGGCCATCCGATCCGGTGCGACCGGTCCCGTCACCGGCGCGGATCTCAACCCCGAGCGCGTCGCCGCCGCCTTCTCCAGCGAACGTCTGTTCCGGGACGGCGACGCCCGCGCGGGCGCCTTCGCGCCGCTGTCCGGCTTCTTCCAAACCAAGGACGGGTACCTGCGGACCCACGCGAACTATCCGCATCACCGCGACCGGCTGCTGCGGATCCTCGGACTGGCCGGCTCCGGCCAGGAAGCCGAACCCGACAGGGAGACGGTCGCCGGGGCAATAGCCGGCCGCTCCGCCGCGGAGCTCGAGGACCAGGCGGCGCAGGTCGGCGCCATCGCCGTCCGGGTCCGGACCGAGGCCGAATGGCGAGCCTCGGCTCCCGGCGCGGCCGCCGCCACCGAGCCACTCGTACGAACCGCGGAGCGCGACGACGCGGCCGCCCTCACCCTGGTGGGCGGCGTGCTGCCCCTGAAGGGTGTCCGGGTACTCGACCTCACGCGCGTCCTCGCGGGACCGGTCTGCGGACGCACGCTCGCCCTGCTCGGCGCGGACGTCCTGCGCCTGGACCCGCCCGTTCCCGCGGAGATCGGGTGGCAGCACCTCGACACCGGCCAGGGCAAGCGCTCGGCGCTCCTGGATCTTCATACCGACCGGCCGCGCGCCCAGGAGCTTCTCAACCGGGCCGACGTCCTGATGACCGGTTACCGACCCGGCTCCATCGAGGCCTTCGGCCTGCGGATACCTCCCGGACTGGTCCGCGCCCGGATCAACGCCTGGGGAGACAGTGGCCCCTGGGCGGACCGGCGCGGCTTCGACTCCATCGTCCAGGCCGCCGCGGGCATCGCACTGATCGAGAGCGGGGACGGCGTGACGCCCGGCGCCCTGCCCGCGCAGGCGCTCGACCACGCCACGGGCTACTTCCTGGCGGCGGCGATCATCGACGCGCTGGCGGAACGCGCCGACGACGGCCGGGGCCGCGACCTCGTCGCATTCCTCGCGCGCACCGCGACCTGGCTCCTCGACGCCCCAGGCCGCGACGCCCACCACCTACCGGCCGCGACCCCCACGGCCGCGACGACGGTCACCCATGGCCGGGTCACCACCGCGCGCCCGGCGATCCCCGGTTTCGACGACTACCCGTTCCCCTCGCACCCGTGGGGTGGCGACCAGCCCACCTTCCCCTGACGGGGCCGGTCCCGACCGCCGTCCTGTCACCGGAGGCTGCCCGCCACCTCCACCGCTCCGACAGCTGGCGGGCCCGCAAAAGAACATCAACAAGGGGCTTACCCGATCATGAGACTGGCCGCCGCCGTGGCCCCCAACTCCCAGCATGCGGCCCGTGTCGCCTCATCCAGCCCTCCTGTGACCAGAACGGGCGGCTGAATCTGCTTCCATTTCAAACCAGTGGTGATGGTCTCCACACCGCGAACAGCGCCGGTCGTGTCACTCGCCCCGTGGACGTACAGCCCGTACGGGCGGCTTATGGTGGCTTCCAAGCAGGGATAGTAAATGCAATCGCAGAACTTGCAGAAAGTCACGTGCGTCGACTCGTCACCCTGTGTAGCGATCTTGCCAAGATTCTGCCCATGTGACGAAGCATCACGTTCTAGCATGGGTACATGGACAATCCACGCGAGGGCTACTGGGTCGGGCCGGGGGTCAACCCAGCGCGAACGCAGTCATTAAGTCTGATCATCAAATTCCCTGAAAATCCATCCAGCTTTCCAATACCGCCCGACCCGGTCGATCTAATTGCGACCCTGCTCGCCGCTATGGACGGTCCGCTATGGGGTTGTAGAGACGACAATTCCCAGATGGAGGTTTTGAACCGGCTGGTGGCGCTCGGCGGATTCACTGAAATTTCGATTGATACCCTGATCGAGATACTGCTGCCGCTACGCAGACGCACTCGGAACCCATAACAACCTACTTCATCAGATTCGCCGCCACGGTCGCCCCCAACTCCCAGCATGCTTCGCGGGCAACCGTGTCGAGCGCTCCCACCACCGTCAGTGGCTCCCGCAGGCGCCTCCACCTCAGCCCCGTAGTGATCGTCTCTACCGACCGTACGGCGCCCGTGGTGTCGCTGCCTCCGTGGACGTAGAGGGCATACGGCCGACCGACCGTTGCTTCAAGGCAAGGATAATACACACCATCAAAAAAGTGCTTCAAAGCCCCCGACATATAACCAATATTGGCTGGAGTACCGAGAATATATCCGTCGGCAGCCAAGACATCCGAGGCAGTTGCCGAGAGTGCCGGCCGAACCTCAACCTGCACGCCCTCAATTTCATCCGCCCGAGCGCCCGACAGAACCGCCTCCAGCATCTCCTGCATGGTCGGGGACGGGGTGTGATGGACTACCAGCAGCTTCGACACAGGCATACCCTACCAAGCTAAGGCCCACCCCCTCATACGAGAAGGTGGGCGGGTGGTCAGAGACAGTTACACGGGCTATACACCCAAACGCGCCTCCCAGCAGCATCGTGGCCGGCGAGATGGTGAATGGCATCCATGTAGCGGGCGGCTGCGTCCATATCTCCGAAGCAGTGATGGGGAGAGATCCAGCCGTTCGGTTCCCGGTAGGCGAGGTGAATTTTCACGTCCACCGGAATCGGCTGAGTCTCAATCCGCGGCTTCGGGTGCTCTACATGCGCCATACGACGTCCAAGCGGTGTGCGTCAAACGCCCGAAGGCCCTGCCGGGTTGCAGGCTTGAGCACCACGGCCTCCACTACGGTCTCGATGATCGCCCGGCGCTGCTCAAGATCCAGGCCGGGCCAGGACGAGGCGACGCCGGTTATGGTCGGGCCAGTGTTGGCCTTGAGCCATTCGCTGTGCTCACGCCGAAGCTCGGCTATCTCCGCCTCCTTCTTGCGGACCCGTGGGAAGACATACGCCCCCGGGAGTTCGTCGTTGTCGTAGGCCGCCATCAGTTCTTCGATTTTGGCTTCGGCAAGGTCAAGGGCTGCCTGGCCTTCCCAGACACCCTCTTTGATCTCGATGGTGTGCGAGGACAGGTAAGCAAGGACAAGCTCGGTGACAAGCCTGTCGATAGCCGGGCCGGCACCCGAGACACCTTTGCACGTACCTCCGGGGTGCATCCGGCCGATACAGAAGTACATGTAGCTCTTCTTGCCTGGCCGGTTGTTGTAGATCTTGGAGCCATACAGCTTACGGCCGCATAGCCCACAGCGGACGATTCCGGATAGCAGGTATACCCGCTTGCCCTTGGGGTCGGTACGGGTTCGCTTCGGCTTGATGGCCTCAACCGCCGCAGCCCACGTTTCATCATCGACAAGCGGCTCATGCTGGCCAACGATGCGCTGACCTTGGCCGTCAAGGGCGATCTTTCCTCGGTACACCTGCCAGCCAGCAAGCCTCGGGTTGTTCACCCAGGCGATGAGAGCCGGGCGTTCCCACATGCTTCCGCCTGCCGTCCTGATGCGCTTCTGGTTCCACTTCCGGCAGACGGTGTTTGCGGGTACGCCAAGGATGAGGTCGTAGAGGGCGTCCCGCCCGAGCTTGGCCTCAGTTGGGTCAAGGTGGTGGCGGTCAACCCACCCGAAACATCTGCGGCCCCCAACCGGGATGCCAGCCTGTGCCCTGGCGTGGTGGGAGTCTCGAAGCCGCCGAGCTGTCGCCGCACTCTGGGCGTTGTTGGCAACCACGATGTGCCGGGCCGCCTGCCTGCCAGAGTCCGTCAGGAGGTCGAGGCTCCCCCGGATGTCGAGGATCGGCCGACCCCAGTACTGGACGGCTTCGATACAGTCTTCAAGCTCCCGGGGGTCGCGGACGAGGCGGTCTTGGTCATACACCGCTAGCCCATCAAGCCTGGTCTCGCCGTCCTGGTAAATCCCATCCTTGAGGTTGTCGAGGGCACCTTGGAATACCGGCCGGATGACGCGATAGATGTACCGCCCATTGGGGAGCTGCACCCGGCGCTTCTTGAAGGCCGAGGTATCCGGCTCGTCGTAGGAGCCAAGGTAGGTCCCACCGCGGACGGTTACGTAGTGTCGGATGGCCTTCTCTTGGACTAGGCGATTATTGATCTCACCACCCGTCGTAGGCCTAGCACTATAAGCATCGAGGTCGGCTTCAAAGCTGAGTCGGATGAGGCCGGCGATGTTGAGACCCGTCAGGTCTCCGCTGCGAATACGGTCAAGGTCGACCGGGTACCTGGAATGATCCACCTCCATGTTATGCTACTCACGGTTTGGGATCTTCTGCTCCGGCTACACCGGCGCAGCCGGCGAGGAGATCCGCTACCTCACGCGCGACCAGGCCACCGGCCTCCCCAACTACGACTACTGGTTGTTCGACTCCCGCAAGCTCGTGCGGGTGCACCTCACCGACGACGGCCACTTCCTCGGGGGCGAGGTCATCACCGACCCCGCCATCGTGGTTGAACACGCCTACTGGCGCGATGCAGCGTGGCATCGCGCCGTGCGACGGGATGACTTTGCCCACCTCTAGATCCACTGGCACGACGAGCGTGCAAGAAGCCCGTCGTGCTCTGGGACTGCGGCTCCGCGAGCTACGCCAACGGGCCGGCCTCACCGGCCGCCAGCTCGCGGAGGCCGCTTCCTGGCCTGCCTCCAAAATCTCCAAGCTCGAAAACGGCCGTCAGACGCCCACCGACGACGACATCCGCGCCTGGACCCAGTTGACCGCCGCCGAGGGCGAGGCCGAAGGGCTCCTGGCGTCGTTGCATACGCTCGAACTTCAGCACGCCGAGTGGAGCAGGCAGCTATCCGCCGGGTTGCGGCCCCACCAGGACGAGATCGCCGACCTCGACGCCCGAACCCGGCTGTTCCGAGCCTTCGAGCCGACCGTCATCCCGGGCATCCTCCAAACCGCGGAGTACGCCCGGGCCCGCTTCGCCCAGAGCATCACCGTGTTCAAGGTCCCGAATGACATCGACGAGGCCGTGCGGGTGCGCATCCAGCGCCAAGAGATGCTCTACCGCCCGGACAAGCGCTTCCACTTCGTCATTACCGAAGCCACCCTGCGTTACCGCCTGTGCGCACCCGAGATCATGGCGGCCCAACTGGACCGGCTCGTTGCCCTGTCCGCCCTGCGCAACGTGCGCCTTGGGGTCATCGGCTTCGGCACTCAGTACGTGGTCGCCCCCGCGCATGGCTTCTGGCTGCTGGACCAGGAGCGGGTCATGGTCGAGACCTTCTCGGCCGAACTCAACCTCGCCCAGCCCCAGGAGATCGAGTTTTACGGCTCCATCTTCGAGCAGTTGGCCGCCGTCGCCAGCTACGGCAGTGGGGCCCGCGCCATCATCACCCGGGTCTTGGACGACTTGGCGGCCGAGATCGAGAGTAGCGCGTAGTTTCGCGGGTTGTGGTCTTCCCCGAAAGTTTCGAGCAATTCCGAGAAACATTCTGGTGCTGTGTGGTACAAGCGGCTTACCCTCCGACGCAAGCGAGTCACGCTGACCCGCTTGGGAGGTTTGGAGGGCCGCCGGGTGCACAGTTTCGTCCCGCTCTTGAGCGCGGGACAGATCGAACGCCTGCCGCCGCGAGCGCGCGAGGTCGTCGAGTACCGCAAGAGCGGATTGAGCCTCAACCACATCCAGGGCTGCCCGCTGGACTGTGCCTACTGCATCCGCCACACCTACGGCCTGTGGGACCAGCGCCAACCGCGGGCCCTGATGAGCGACGCCGA
>Ga0105247_10001350_pt1 | contig 17817 bp, 19 predicted proteins | sample KBSS24metaG_FD_81519 | JGI IMG/M metagenome (GOLD analysis project Ga0105247, IMG submission 81519) | Switchgrass rhizosphere microbial communities from Kellogg Biological Station, Michigan, USA - KBS S2-4 metaG | ecosystem: Host-associated > Plants > Roots > Rhizosphere > Soil | place...
ACGCCAGCCCTGGTCAGTTCCTCAACCAGCACCACCTGGTGCAGCGTCGTCAGCCCACGGCCTCCGTACTCGACCGGCCAGGCCACCCCGAGCAGCCCGCGCCGGTGCAGCGTCTGCCGCCACTTCCGCACGAAGGCCTCGGTGGCCGCGATGTCCGGGATCGCGCCCGTGCCGCGCCAGCCCTCCGGCAGCTCCGCCGCGAGCACCGCCCTGACCTCGGCACGGAACTCCTCCACCTCGGCGGGGTACGTCGTGTCCACTCGGCCTCCCGTCCGTTGACCGACTCAACCCACATTAGGTATACGATATGTATCATCTAGTAGCTCCAGATCCATCATCTCAGTCCGGCGGCCGCGCCGCGCCCTGCCGTGCAGGCCGTTGGGCGCGCTTGGGCGGATGCGGTTCGTCTATCACCACGAGATCCGCCGCGGCCGAGAGGGAGGCCCTGTGCGCTTCCGGTTTGATCCCGAACACGAGGAGCTACGCCGTGCTGTGCGGCGCTTCCTCGCCGACGTCGCGGGTGACGCGGCGCTGCGCCGCGACATGGCGACCGAGGCCGGCTGGGACCCGGCCGTCTGGCGACGCGTGTGCGACGAGCTGGAGCTGCCCGCGCTCGCCGTCCCGGAGCAGCACGGCGGCGCCGGGTTCGGCCTCGTCGAGCTCGGCATCGCGCTGGGCGAGGCGGGACGTGTCCTCCTGTGCGGCCCGCTGCTGTCGACGTCGATCGCGATCCAGGCACTGCTCGCGGCTGACGACCCGGACGCGGCCGCCGCCCACCTGCCCGGCCTGGCCGCCGGCACAACCATCGGTACCCTGGCTGCCCGCGAACCAGGACGAGACTGGGACGCGGCGCCCGCCACCCGCGCGACGCCAGGGAATGACGGCTGGACCCTGACCGGCCGTAAGGACTGGGTGCTCGACGGCCACACCGCCCAGCTGCTCATCGTGACCGCCACCGCCGCCACCACCACCGACGGCACCGGCGGCACCGCCGCCACCGCGGCGGGTCCGGCCACCTCGCTCTTCCTCGTCGACGCGGGCGCGGCCGGCCTGTCGGCCCGCCCGCTCGACACGGTCGACCCGACCAGGAAGGCCGCCGAGGTGACGTTCGACGCCACTCCGGCCACGCTGCTCGGCACCGCGGGCGGTGGGGACGAACCGCTTCGGCGCACGTTGGACCGCGCGGTCACGCTGCTGGCCGCGGAACAGGTCGGACTGGCCCAGGCGTGTCTTCAGACCGCGACCACCTACGCCGGCCAACGCCATCAGTTCGGCCGGCCCATCGGCTCGTTCCAAGCGATCAAGCACAAGCTCGCGGACGTGCTGCTGGAGGCCGAGGCGGCCCAGGCCGCGGCAATGTACGCGGCCTGGGCGGCCGACAACCGGCCGGACGAACTGGCCGAGGCGGCTTGCATCGCCGGCGTGACCTGCTCGGAGGCCGCACTGCTGGCCGCCGGGGAGAATATCCAGGTACATGGCGGTATGGGCGTCACCTGGGAGCACTCGGCCCACCTGTTCCTGAAGCGGGCCACCGTCAGCCGGCTGCTGCTACGGTCCCCAGCGCGGCATCTGGATCGGCTCGCGCGGCTCACCGGGATCGACCACGCGTTCCCGCCGGGCCCGGCCGCCGGCCCCGCCCCGGGCACGGACGTGACCGCCAACGGGCACCTGAGGGCGGACGGCGCGAGCGAGCGCGGCCTGACCACCCCGGCCGCCGTCGCCGGCTGACACAACAACGCCGGCTGACACAACCACAAGGAGGCACAGCGATGGCCACACCAGCGGCGGACAGCGCGGCAGGTGGATTACAAGGCAAGGTCGCCTTCATCACCGGGATTGCCCGCGGGCAGGGCCGTGCGCACGCGCTCGCCTTCGCCCAGGCGGGCGCGGACATCATCGGGATTGACCGAGCGACCGATGTCGCCACCATGGGCTACCCGCTGGGGACCGAGGACGAGCTCGCCGAGACGGTCGCGCTTGTCCAGGCGACCGGGCGGCGGATCGTCGCTCGCAAGGGCGACGTCCGGGACCGCAAGGCCATCGAGGAGTTGCTCGCCGAGGGCGTCGCCGAACTCGGCCGGCTCGACGTGGTCGTCGCCAGCGCCGGGATCTCACCCCCCGCCTACCGGTTGTGGGAGATTCCCACCGAGCAGTGGGACGACATCATCGGTGTCAATCTCACCGGCGTGTTCCACACGCTGGCAGTGTCCGTGCCGCATCTGCTGGCCGGCAGGCGCGGCGGGTCGATCATCGTGATCAGCTCGGGCGCGGCGATGAACAACGTGCCCAACATGTCCGACTACGTGACCACCAAAACCGGTGTCATCGGAATGGCGAAGTCACTGGCCAACGAGGTCGCGCACAAGCAGATCCGGGTCAACGTGATCGCGCCCGGGACGGTCAACACACCGATGGTCACGGCGAACGAGCCACAGTTCCGGCTGTTCCGGCCGGACCTGCCTAACCCCAGCCTCGAGGACTGCAAGGACGGGTTCACCCGGATGATGCCGATGGGCAAGCCCTGGCTCGAGCCCGACGAGATCTCCCGCGCCGTGCTGTTCCTCGCCAGCGACGAGGCCCGCTGGATCACCGGCGTCGTGCTTCCCGTCGACCAGGGCAACGTCAACCGCCGGTACTGACCCACACCGACAGGCGAGGGGGTTCACTGTGGAGCAGCCGGAGTTCGTCCGGGTTGAGATCGTCGACGCGGTGGCGACCGTCACCCTCGACCGGCCGCCGGTCAACGCGCTGAGCGCGCCGATGATGCGCGAGATAGGCCAGGTGTTCCGCCAGCTCGGCCACGGCGGCGACGCCGCGGTCGCCGTGCTCACCTCCGCGCATCCGAAAATCTTCTGCGCCGGCGCCGACATCTCCGAGTCAGAGCGCCGCTACGTCCAGCGCAGGCTGCTGCCAGCTGAGACCAACGCCGACCTGATCGACCCGGGCGCCGTCGTGCGCGAGTGCTTCGCGGGCATCCGGCACGGCGGGCTGCCGGTCATCGCGGCCGTGAACGGCGCGGCGGTCGGCGCGGGCGCCGCCCTGGTCGCCTGCGCCGACCTGGTCGTGATCGCCGAGGAGGCGTACCTCGCGCTTCCCGAGATCAACGTCGGCGTGCTCGGCGGGGCCCGGCACATGCAGCAGCTCGTCGGCGTCATGAAGACCCGCGAACTGGCCTACACCGGCCGGCGGCTGCCGGCCGCCGAGCTCCACAGGCTGGGCGGGGCCACCGAGGTGGTCCCGCTGGAGAAACTCACCGACGCGGCCGGCTCGCTGGCCCGCGAGATCGCCGGGAAGAGCCCACTGGCCCTGCGGCTGTCCAAGGAGTCGATCAACCGGTCCGAGCACCTGCCCCTCGACGAGGGCTACCGGCTCGAGCAGGACTACACCACGCGCGTCAGCAAGCTCGACGACGCCCGCGAGGCACGCGCCTCCTATCGCGAGAAGCGCGCACCCAGATGGAGCTGGCGATGACGGCACGTACGGCGGGCGCGCCACAGGCACAACAAACACCATCCGGGAAGGAGCCAATGGACGAGCGGGTCGTGGCCGACGGGCCGGTGCTACTCGACATCGGTGCCGACGGGGTCGCGGTAGTCACCCTGAACGCGCCCGAGCGACGCAACGGGTGGAACCCGGAAATGGAGCTACGCTACTTCGACATCCTGGAGCAGGTCGACCAGGAGCCACGGGTACGGGCTGTGCTGCTCACGGGCGCCGGCCGGACGTTCTGCCCCGGTGTCGACAGCGGCCGTCTCGAGGGGCTCGTGGGCAAGCCACTGGACACCTCCGGACGGCGCTCACCCGTGCGTGCCTGGGCGCTACGCAAGCCGCTCATCGCCGCGATCAACGGCGCGTGCGCCGGCATGGGGCTCGTCCAGGCATTGCTGTGCGACGTCCGGTTCGCCGCCCGCGGGGCCAGGTTCACCACCGCGTTCGCCCGCCGCGGCCTCGTCGGTGAGTACGGCATCACCTGGCTGCTCCCCCGGCTCGTCGGGCCGGAACGAGCCGCCGACCTCCTGCTGTCCGGCCGGACCTTCGACGCGACTGAGGCATTGGCACTCGGCGTCGTCAGCCGGGTGGTCGAGCCCAGCGAGCTGATGGCCGCGGCGCGCGCGTATGCAGCCGATATCGCGGCCAACTGCTCGCCTCTGTCGCTGGCGTTCATCCGCCACCAGCTGCACGCGGACCAACAGGCGGGGCTCGAGGCCACACTGCGCCGCGCCTACGCCGCAATGGCCGTCTCCACGACCAGCGCGGACTTCCGCGAGGGTCTAGACAGCTTTCTGCAGAAGCGCCCACCTGTCTTCCCGCCGCTGGCCTGTGGCCTCGACCCCGCGGCCGTCACCGGCGCCGAACTACCCGAACTCGGCATCGTCCCCGGCGAGGTTCTGGGCCACAGCTGAGGGCCGGGGAAACGGCGACGGTGTCTCTGTGCGCTGGCGGGGCGGCGCGCTTCGCCTGATGGGACCGGAAACCGGGGGGCTTGGAGACTCGGGCCTCGAGGAGAGGAGCAGGTTGTGGTGGCAGGGACGGTACAGATTGACCTGACGGGCCGGGTAGCCCTCGTCACCGGCGGCGGGTACGGGATGGGGCGGGCGTCAGCCCTGCGCTTCGCGGCCTGCGGAGCGTCGGTCGTCGTAGCGGACATCAACGATTCAACCGGCAAGGAAACCGTCGAACTCGTCCGCGCCTCCGGCGGCGCCGCCGAGTTCATCCAGGTCGACATTGGCTACGCCGACGGCGTGCGCGAGATGGTCGACTTCACGGTGGCGAGGTTCGGGGGCCTTGACTACGCCCATAACAATGCCGGCATCATCGAGTCGCAGGACCCGGTGGTCCGATACCCGGAGGATCTGTGGGAGCGGGTGCTGCGCACCAACCTCACCAGCGTCTTCCTCTGCCTGAAATACGAGATCCCCCAGCTGCTGCAACGTGGCGGCGGAGCCATCGTCAATGTCGCGTCCGAGGCGGCTTACAAGGGCAACGTGGCCGACATCGGCTACACCGCCAGCAAACACGGCGTCGTCGGCCTGACCACAGCGGCGGGCCTTCAGTACGCGAAGCGCGGCATCCGGGTGAACGCGGTCGCGCCAGGCAACATCGCCACCGGTATCACCGAACGGGCCCGCGAATACCTGACACCCGAGCAGTTCCACCGGATGGAGACCGCGATGCCGGTGGGGCGGCTGGGTCGGGCGGAGGAGATCGCCGAGATCGTTGTCTGGCTGTGCTCGGACGCGGCATCGTTGATCAACGCGACCCTTGTTGCCGCCGATACGGGCTTGCACGTCGCCTGAATGTAACCATCACCGCGGGGCATGGCACTCATGGCCGCGCGCCACGCGCTGACCTGCCGCCTCGTCGACCCGCCAGTCCTTGAGCACGTCACCGGCGGTCTCGACGTCACGGGCGGGTTTCGGCCAGGGCGTCGGTGTCCGAGAGAACCGGGGCGCCGGGGCTGCCTGGGGAACGCCACCGGGGCGTATGATCGTGGCGCGGGCGGCGAGGTGAGCGTGGGCCGCGGCCTCGTCGAAGCTCAGCACCGGTACCACGCAGGCGTCGACCCCGGCGAACGTCGCCGCCCAGTCGTCGCGGGTGCGGGTGGCGAACACCTCGGTGAATCTTTCCCGCAGCAGCGGCCAGTTGGCCTTGTCCCGCCGGTCAGGAAGATTCTCGCCGGTGAGTCCCAGTCCGTCGAGCAGCCGGGCATAGAAGGCAGGCTCGATCGCGGCGACGGAGATGAACTCGCCGTCAGCGCAGGCGTAGGTGTTGTTGAAGGGAGCGCCACCGTCAGAGGTGTTGCTTTCCCTGGCGGCGCTCCACTCCCCGCGCTCGCGCGCTGACCACACCATCTGGGCCAGCAAGCTGACACCGTCAACCGCGGCGGCGTCCACGACCTGCCCCAGACCGGTGCATTCGACCTCACGCAGCGCGGCGAGGATACCGACGACACCGAAGACGGCACTGCCGGCAAAGCCGAGCAGGTTCAGCGGCGGCAGCGGCACCTCGTCCGCCCGCCCGACCGCCCGCAGGACGCCGGTGAGGGCGACGTAGTTCATGTCGTGACCCGCGAACCGGGATAACGGGCCCTCCTGGCCCCAGCCAGTGATGCGGGCGTAGACAAGCCGCGGGTTGCGGGCCAGGCAGTCCGCCGGCCCGACGCCGAGCCGCTCGCAGACGCCCGGCCGCAAGGCCTCCAGCACCACGTCGGCACTGGCGGCCAGCTCGAGCGCCGCCGTGAGCCCCTCCTGGGTCTTGAGGTCGGCGGCCACTCGGCGACGGTCCCGCAGCAGCGGGTCGGTCCGCCTACTCGGGTGAGGGTCGTCGGGCCGTTCGAGGCGCACCACGTCCGCGCCCAGGCCCGCGAGCGTCATCGCCGCCATCCCGATCGCGCCGAACCCGGCCAGCTCCAGCACCCGCAGCCCCGCCAGCGGCCCGCCATCCCGTCGCACCAGTCCTCCATCCAGTCCGCGCACGGCGCCGTCAGGCCGCGGCGGCCTCGGCGGGGCCGCGGGGCCGCGGCCAGGCAGCCTCATCAGGCGCCGGGCGTTATCACCCATGAAGTCTCGGGCGCGCTTCTCGCTGAGGTCCCAGGCGTGACCCGCAGAGTAGGGCAAACTTGACGAAGGCGTCAATTTTTTGGGATAGCCAGACCATCGGGTGCGCCCGAGCCCCGGACCGCACCGGGAGCGCTTCAGCACCCTCGCCGACGTGTCCGTCAACGAGAGCGGCGACAGGCCCAATACACTCGAAGGACCATGGACGATTCGGCAATCGCGCAATCCCGGGACGGCGCCTCCACCGACAGACAGCTGGACCCCGACGCCGCCACCGATGCCCACGGTGCCGATGAGGAGGGCACCCGGCTGGGCCAGCGGGCGGCCCGCACCCGTGCGGCGATCCTGGAGGCGTCCAAGAAGCTCTTCCTCGAACGCGGTTATGCCGGCACCCGGATCCACAACATCACGGACGCCTGCGGCATCTCCCGAGCCGGCTTCTACACGTACTTCAAGGACAAAAGGGAGATCTTCAACACTCTCGGCGAGGAGACCTACCGGGAGGTGCTCACGGTCGTCGAGGCGTGGGAGCAGGTGCCACGCCCGTGCACCCACGCGGACGTCGAGGCGTGGGTGTGGAAGTACTTCGCGTACATGGATCGACACGGGGCGTTCGTGCTGTCAGCGCAGTCCAGGCCGGGCGACGAAGCTGTCGGCAGGGCGAGCAGACGCACGCAGATGCGGGTGGCGTGGCTCCTGGGCGTGCATCTGCGCGGTCGCCAGCGCACTCCGACCGACGCGCCCGAGGCCCTGGGCTTGGCAATCCAGTCCATGATGGACCGCGTCTGGTACCACACCCATGTCCAGCGCCTGCCGGTCGACAACGCGGACATGGTCCGCGTTGTCACCGACTTCGTCATGGCCGTCCTCGAGATCTGACCGTCGTCTCGCGCCGGCCGCCTCCCGACATCGCCAGCGGCGCCTCGCCGGCACCGAGCGGCCTCGCGCGCGACCAGCTCGGGTCCCGGCCACGGCGGCGGGCCGACTATCGGCACACCCTAGATGACACTTCTGTCAGACTTGCGGTACCACTGGCCAGGGCGGTCATGAGGACGGCGACCGTCCGGTAGACCATGCTGAGCCGGCCGGACGGCGAGGGCCAGCGTCCGACCGTCCACAGGTCACGTCAGTCATGATCTGGTCACCGATTCCAGGTCCAGACTTTCCGGGCCGCCGCGAACGGCCAACTCTTTCACGACGCCGATGCCCTGGACGTAGTACTTCTCATCGACGGTGTCGGCTTCGAGTGGCGTCCATTCCTTGGTCCGTAGCGCGGCGGTCGTCGAGGCCGCCGGCACCCGCACCGCCGCCGCGAGGGACAACACCTGGAAATGGTCCTCGGCGTGGCCGCGGTAGTATTCCTGGCGGAAGATCTGCCCGACCGCTGGTCTGCCTGGCATGTAGACGCCGGGCAACGCGCCGTCCCGGCCCGACCGCCATGAGCCGTCGGTGCTGGTCACATCGCCGTTGCCGGCGAGGGTGGCGGTCGCCTCGCCGAAGTACCAGACAGCGCCGTTGCGATCTTGGGCGTACCAGTCGGTGGTCCGCTCCGCGAGGATTCCGTCCAGGTAGAGGCGGTCCTGGACGACCACGCAGGTGACGCCGTCGACGTTCTCGGTCTCTCGTGTGACGGTGAAGACGTCCCGTGCGGCCTTCCCATCCTTGGTACCGGTGTAGGTGAGCGTCGTGCCGGGCGTCAGCGGGAACCAGGGGTTGTCGACCGGTCCGGCGAAGTCGGCGGCCCGGACAACCGTCGGCAACGGTTCGGCGGTGGCGCTCGCGTTCGTAGGCGGCGGCCCACCGTGGCCCGAGGAGCCACAGGCCGCCGCTAACGCGACCAGCGCGGACAGCGCCGCGATGAGGCCGCGCCGGCCTCCGGCAGGCGAGGGTCGCACCCCGGCCCGCGCCCGGCCGGTTCGGGCAGGCATACGGGCAGGACTGTGCGTCGGCCACCGGCCCGAAGCGACCGGGAAAATGGGCGGAGCCCCCGGTCGCGGAGGGCGGCAGGTTGGCGAAGGACGATGTCCAGGAAAGATTCGCATCGCACCCTTTCGATAGCTCCGTTGGCGGCGGAACGCAGCCTGGGCCTCGGCGGCTGAATGCGAGCTGAAAGATCAGATGTGACGGCGGGTACCGCCCGGCTCGAACCGGCACGACACTGGTGGCGAAGCCCGTCCGGAGGGTGGGGGTGGCGAGGGTGCGGGTGCTCGTGGTCGAGGACGAGCGACGACTGGCGGTCGCGCTCGGGCGTTGGCTGACCCGGGACGGTTTCGCGGTAGACCTGGCCTACGACGGAGACGACGGCCTTTGGCGCGCGCGGCACGGCAGCTACGACGCGATGGTGCTTGACATCCTGCTCCCGGGCCTGTCCGGATACGAGGTCGTGCGCCGGCTGCGGCGAGCCGAGATCTGGCTGCCGGTGCTGATGCTCACGGCCAAAGACGGGGAATACGACATCGCCGACGCACTGGACCTCGGCGCGGACGACTACCTGGTCAAACCCTTCTCCCTGGTAGTGCTCCTCGCCCGGCTCCGCGCGCTGCTGCGACGAGGTGCCACCGAACGGCCCCCGCTGCTACACGCCGCCGGGTTGACCCTGGATCCGGCGGCCCGGCGGTGCCGGCGCGGCGAGGTCGACATCGGGCTCACCTCCCGCGAGTTCGCCGTCCTGGAGTACCTCGTCCGCCATCGCGGCCGCGCGATCAGCAAGGCGGAACTGCTCGACCATGTCTGGGACGAACACTTCGATGGCGATCCCAACATCGTTGAGGTCTACATCGGCTACCTTCGCCGGAAGATCGATACGCCGTTTCAGGCGCGGTCGATCCTGACCATTCGAGGATCGGGCTACCTGGTCCCCGCGGATGACTAGAGGCGCGGGCGTCCGCCGGTGGTGGGGACGGCGCTCGCTGCGGACGCGGCTGACGGCGGCCGCTACCGTGGTCATTGCCGCTGCCCTGTGCGCCGCCGCGGCGTTCCTCGCCCAGCGCCTCGATTCTGGGCTGATCCGGGTCGCGAACAGCAACGCCACGCAACGACTCGACCAGACAGTCGGGGTGCTGCGGGCCGCCGACGCGCCTGGCCCGCTGCCACCGAGCGGCGAGCGCGACGTCATCGTGCAGGTGGTCGGCGCCGACGGCGCGGTCCTGTCGAGTTCACCGATGGCCGGCCCGGCGAGACCGATGTTCCATTTCGTACCGCCGTCCGGCCGGCGGGTGTCGCGGGCGATCTCCCGGCTGCCCGTGCCCGACAGCGCCGATTCCTACCGGGTCGCCGCGCAAACGATCACCGTCGGCGGCCGCCCGGTCGCCGTCTACGTGGCGGTGCCCTCGGACGACGCCGCGGACACCGTCGCCGCGCTCGGGGGAGCGATGGCCGTCGGCCTGCCGGTCGTCCTGGCCGTGCTCGCGACGGTTACGTGGCGGCTCGTCGGCCGCGCGTTGCGTCCCGTCGACGCACTGCGCCGGCAGGCGGCCGAGATCACCGCGACCGACCTGCACCGGCGGCTGGACCTGCCGCCGTCCCGGGACGAGGTGTACAGCCTCGCGGCCACCTTCAACGATCTCCTCGGCCGGCTGGAGGCCGCCACTCGCCGCCAGCGCGAGTTCGTCGCCAACGCCGCGCATGAGCTGCGCAGCCCGCTTGCCTCGCTACAGGCCCAGCTCGAGGTGGCGGCGGCGACCCATCCGCCGGCGACGATCCCGGCGGACGACCTGCTGGGACTGCTCGCGGACGCCGGCCGCCTGAGCGATCTCGTCAACGATCTGCTGCACCTCGCCCGCCTCGATGATCGCCCCCGGCTGAGCCTCCACCCCGTTGACCTCGACGACATCGTGCTCGACGAGGCCCGCCGCGCGCGCCGTGCGCGACCGATCACCGTCGCCACCGGCGGCGTCTCGGCCGGGCAGGTGCTCGGTGAGCCAGCTGCTCTGGCCCGGGTGGTCCACAACCTGCTCGACAACGCCACCCGCCACGCCCGCGGTCGAGTCGAAGTGACCCTGCGAACCGCCAGTTCCGTGGTCGTCCTCACCGTCGCCGACGACGGACCCGGCGTTCCCGCCGTCGACAGGGAGAGAATCTTCGACCGGTTCACCCGCCTCGGCGGGGACTCCCCGTCCGACGGTGGCTCGGGACTCGGCCTCGCCATCGTCCGCGAGGTCCTCAACGCCCACAACGGAACAGTCCACGCCACGGACGCCGCCCCCGACCTGCCCGGCGCGCGGTTCGAGGTTCGCATCCCCGCCGTGGCCAGTGATGGCGGTGCAGGTGGTGGGGCGGTCTTGCTGCCTCAGTCCGCGCTTCGGCGGCGGGCCGACCGAGGCGGCGGCGCCACGCCCGCGGCCTGAGTCCGTTCAAGTTCGGCTCGCAGCCGCGCGTTCTCGGTCTCCAACTCGAGCACCTTGGTGATCCCGGCGAGGTTCAGCCCGGCCGCGAGCAGCTGCGCGATCCGTTGAAGCCGGACCAGGTCGGCGCTGCTGTACCGGCGGGTCCCGCCGTCGGTGCGGGCCGGTTCCAACAGCCCGCGCCGCTCATACAGGCGCAGGCTCTGCGGGTCCATCCCGACCAGGTCGGCGGCCACCGAGATGCCGTACACCCCCTGGGTCGGGTCGACATCGGACGGTCTCACGGGGCGCCTCCAGGGACTCCGCCCGGCCGGCCGGCCGGGGACTTGCCTCAGTCTGCCACCGGTGCTATACACAATCTATGTCAGCCACGATAGATAAGTGGATGACCCAACGCTCCGATCTATCAGTCGTGATCATGGAGGTGAAGTTCCGATGTTGGTTCGCACCGACCCGTTCCGGGAACTGGATCGGCTGAGCCAGCAGGTGTTCGGCACCATGGGCACGGTGGCCCGGCCGAGCGGGATGCCGATCGACGCCTGGCGCGAGGGCGAGGAGTTCGTGGCGGAGTTCGATCTGCCTGGGGTGGACCCCGCCACGGTGGATCTGGACGTCGAGCGCAACGTGCTCACCGTGCGGGCGGAACGCCCGGCACTGAACAGCGACCGCGAAGTCCTGGTCGCCGAGCGGCCCCGCGGAGTGTTCAGCCGCCAGCTGATCCTCGGCGACAACCTGGACACAGAGAAGATCACCGCGAGCTACCACGCCGGCGTGCTGGCCCTGCGGATTCCGGTCGCGGAGAAGGCCAAGCCGAGGAAGATCGCGATCGAGACGTCCAGCGACGACCGCCAGGCCATCAACGCCTGACCTCAGGGCGGAACCGATGACGACTCCGCAAGGGGCGGCGCCGGTCCTGCCGGTCGAGGCGCAGCTGGCCGATCTGATCTGCTCCGACCCCGACCTCCTACAGGCCGAGTTCGACGCGATCATCTCGGCCGAGTGGGACAGCGACGTTCCACCGGTCGGGCCGAGGCAGCCGCCCGCGCCCAGACCACCATCGCCGGGACCACCGGCGAGCGCGGGCTCTTCCCACCCACACCCACCCGGACCGCCGGCAACCCCACGGCTGCAACGGCGGCCCGGGCAGCGAGCGCCGCCGCGGAGTCCAACCCCTGACACCGACTGAGCGGCACGGCGAAGGGAGGCACAACCACTACTTACGACCCAAAGGAATATTCCTAGGCACGTCGTCTCGCGCGCCGGTCTGGCCCCGGTCACCCCGACCGGGGCCAGGCCGGACTCTGCGCGCTCGAGCAGGCCTCGCCCACCGATGAGTTTCGCGGCCGTCAGGCGTCTAAGTGATCGTGAGTGTCCGCACGTTGCGCTGGGCAGCAGGAGGATCAGGTCATGAACGCGATGGCACGCCGGATGTTCGAGCTGGTCGAGCCGATCGGTGTCATCCCCTACGGCGCGGACGAACCCAATGAGGCGATGTTCGCCCTGGGGTTCACCAACTACTGGGATACCTACTTCGCCGGACGGGCGGCGCCGCTGGGTCTCGTCCCGGCGGACGTGGTGGACGCGCTCTTCTACAACTTCGCTCCCGGCGAGGTCGCCCGCCACATCCCGAAGGTGTGGGACACGACCACGCCCGAAGCGGCGATCGCCGCTCGTCAGATGGGTTGCGTGAAGGCGTTGCGCCGGATCCTCGGCGAGCACGTCGACTCGCCCGCCTTCGCGCGGGCCGCCGAGCTGTTGCTGCGGGCCGCGACCAGCGCGCCGTTCGAGGGCCGGCCCATGTACGCCGCGCTGCGCGCGATCCCGGTCCCCGACGACGTGGTGGCTCGTCTCTTCCATGCGGCTTCCATGCTGCGCGAGCACCGCGGCGACGGGCACATCGCCGCCCTGATGATCGAAGGTGTCGGCCGCCTGGAGGCGCACGTCCTCTACGCCCTCGGCCTGGGCATGCCCGCGCAGAAGTTCGGACGGATCCACCACCTTCCCCCAGCGCAGCTCGCCGCCGTGATCGACGGGATGCGCGCTCGCAACCTGATCGGCGATGATGGTTGGCTGAGCGACACGGGCCGCGCCGTCCGGCAGCGGGTCGAGGCGCTCACCGACGACCTCGCCGCGAAGCCGTACGAAAGCCTCGAGCCGGGCGAGCTCGACGAGCTCGTGACCACCCTCGAACCGCTCGCCACACTGCTACTCGCCGACCAGAAATGGTAGACGGAGAGTAGCTACCAGGACGCGCACGTGACAGAGCGGCGGGAAGCCGGCCGGGTGGTGCCTGGTCACCAATACCAGATCACTAATACCAGGGTCGCTAATACCAGGTCGCTTGCCACTGGTGTGGAGTGTCAGGACGGTCCGTCGGGCGGCGGATCGGAAGCCTGTCGGCGGAGTTGTTCGTTGATTTTTTGGGCTTCCGCGAGTTGGTCTTCGAGGATGACGATGCGGCAGGCGGCGTCAATCGCGGTGCCCTCGTCGACGAGTTCGCGGACGCGGGCGGCGAGGCGTAGCTGGTAGCGGGAATAGCGGCGGTGGCCGCCCTCGGAGCGCAGGGGGGCAATCAGACGGGCTTCACCCAGGGCGCGTAGGAAGGCGGGGGTGGTGCCGAGCATCTCGGCTGCGCGGCCCATGGTGTAGGCGGGGTAGTCGTCGTCGTCGAGGCTGTCGGCCGGTTTGCGGGTGGTTTTGCGGGTGGTTTCAGGGGTCATCGCGCCTCTCGGAACATGTAGAAGGGTCTCGGAACATGTAGAAGGGTCTCGGAACATGTAGAAGGGGCCCTGGTGCTGGTAAGCACCAGGGCCCCGAGGGTTCAACACCATCTGCCGGCTCGATGCGCCGGCTTCCTGATTCCGCGCCCGCGCCCGTGACGGCGGGTGCGCGGGGATCGCATATGCGTGACCGGGGACCACCTTCCAATCCGGGGCCTGCGGTAGCCGAGCGACCCGAACTGTCGCTCAGGCGATCCTGATGGCGTCTACTCCTCTCTCCTCGTGTATCACCTGGCGGGGCACTGCTGCGGTGGTGCTCGACGGCCTGTCCGGACCGCCGTCCCGCTCGCGCCAGTTCATGTCTGGCGCGACCACGGACTCTCTTGGCTACGAGATGAACCCTACTTGGGGCGGCGCCTGATGTCTACTGTGGCGGCAACAGACTTTCTGTGGGATCAGAGCGGTCTGTGGGATCAGAGCGGTCTGTGGGATCAGAGCGGTTTGCTGCCGCGCCCGGTCACGTCCCGGCGTCAGCGGCGACCACGGAGGACAGGCCGGCCGCGGGTCACGCCGCGTCGACCGCGGGCGACCACATGGGTCTCCATCGACCTGTGACGCAGGCGCTCCTGGGGAGGGCGGACGACAGACGCACAACTACCGGACAGTGTCCGTTCCCCAGGTCATCGTCCGGGGAACGGACACCCGACGGGACGGCTGCGAGGAGGCGGGCGGTGCCGGAGGGGACCTGGTCGGCCAGCGTGGACTTGCCCGTCAACGCGCGGGCGGCTGCCGCGGCCCGGGAGGTGCTACGCGGGCTGCTGCTCGCCTGGGGGCATGACCATCACTCGGATGATGCCGCGGTCGTGGTGTCGGAGCTGGTGACCAACGCGGTGCAGCACGCCGGCGAGCGAGGGCAGCTGCGGCTGGTGCTGGGGGTCACCGGTGAGGTCCTGCGCCTGGAGCTCGCCGACGGATCGTCGGTGCGCCCGCTGGCCCGCGAAGTCACCGAGGCCGACGAACGAGGCCGCGGAATGCACATCGTCGAGGTGCTCACCGCCCGCTGGGGCGTGGAAGAGCACGGCACCGGCAAGCGCGTCTGGGTCGAACTCGACTGACGAACCACCCCTTGAAATCTGTGCTGGGCGATGCATAATTTGTCTCGTGCCGAGGGTAGATAGACAGCGCGGGCACACAGCAAGGGAGGTGATGACCGTGACGGCGCTTCTACCGGTGGCCCGGGATGGCCGATGGCGCCGGCACTGCCCGACAGGACGACTCACCGCCGGCCGGCGCTCCGGCCGACCCCGGCCGCGACGCGTGACGCGACCGTGACCGCACCCGCCTGGATGACCAGGCACCACCGTTCAGGACCAGTAACGACTCTTCGTCAGGTTATGGGAGGGCTGTAGCTATGGCGCTGCGATTCGATCCGTTCCGTGACTTCGACCGGCTGGCCAGCGAAGCGCTCGGCACGGCGCGGACACCACAGATGATGCCGATGGACTGCTACCGCTCCGGCGACACCTACATCGCGCACTTCGATCTCCCCGGGGTCGACCCGGGCTCGATCGACGTGACCGCGGAGAACAACACGCTCACGGTCCGCGCCACCCGCGGCCGCACGGAGCCCGAGAACGCCCAGTTCCTGATCTCGGAACGCGGTACGGGCACCTACCGCCGCCAGCTCGTCCTCGGCGACGGCCTCAGCCTGGACAACGTCGCCGCCCACTACCGCGACGGCGTCCTCACCGTGATGATCCCCGTCGCCGAACACGCCAAGCCCCGGCGCATCGAGGTCGCCCGCGAAACCGACGACAACAAGGTCCTCACACAATGACGCCCGCGCCCCGGCGGCCGGCATGACACCTCGCGGCCGGTGGGCACCGCCGCCCACCGGCCGCGACCGACCGGAAGGCGGTCCGGCGATGAGCGGCGCGGACAGATTCGACGATGCCACCTACCCGGCCTACAGCATGGGCGCCGCCGCCGACCTCATCGGCGTCGAACCCGCCTTCCTGCGCACCCTCGGCCAGGAGGGACTGCTGACCCCGCACCGCTCCACCGGCGGCCACCGCCGCTACTCCCGCGACGATCTCACTCTCGCCACCCGGGCCCGCGCGATCGTCGACGAGGGCCACACCGTCGCGGCCGCCTGCCGCATCGTGCTGCTGGAACACCAGCTCGCCCGGACCCGCGCCGAACTCGCCGAACTGCGCCGCCAGCACCCATACCGTCGCCGCGGTCACGCTGATCGCCACAGTACACACGGGTCCGCCGCGCTCGACCCGCCAGCCCATCCCGCCTCGACTGCCGCTTGTTCACCGCTACGGTGAGAAACACCCGGTCGTTTCACGGTTCGGTGATCCGGCAGGGGGGCAACGGGGGTTGCAAAAGATCAGGACGCCGGGGAGGTGCCCCTATGGCCGCCGCGCTCGCGGAGCGTGCGTTTGAAATCCTGCTCGTCGACGACGACGACGGCGACATAATGATCATCGAGGAGGCACTCGCCGAGCGAGAGCTCAACCGGGGGCTCACCGTGGCGCACGACGGGGTGGACGCGCTGGAGATCCTCCACGATCCCGACCGCCCCCTCCCGGATCTCATCATTCTCGATCTGAACATGCCAAGGATGAACGGGCGGGAGCTCCTGGCCGAGATCAAGAACGACAGGTCCCTGCGGCACATCCCCGTGGTCGTACTCACCACGTCCGAGGCGGCCGACGACGTCCTGAGCAGCTATGCACTGCACGCCAACGCCTACGTGACCAAACCCGCCGGGTTCGAGGAGTTCGCCAGCCGGGTCCGCGAGATCGAGGACTTCTACCTGGGACTGGTCCGCCTCCCCGGCCGCTGGCGCCCTGGGCTCCAGCGGACGCCTGAGGACCCCCCGCACGGATAGACCGCGGCGGGCCTCGCTCATCCCCAGGCAGGTGTGGGCGCCGGTCCCCGGGCCGACAGCGGGACCGGTGTGATGTCAGGGCAGCAGCCCGAAGCGGCGAGCGTTGACCACGGCTTCGTGCCGGCTGCGCGCGTCCAGCTTCCGCATCGCGCTGCGCAGGTAAGCCTTGACCGTCTCCGGGCGCACCGCGAGCCGGGCAGCCGTCTGCGTATTGGTGCAGCCCATCGCCACCTCGGCGAGGACGTCGATCTCCCGTGCGGACAGCCGTGGGCCGGGCTTCTCCAGCCCGGCCGACCGCAATGCGGCGAGGCGTTCGCAGGCGTTGGCGAGCTTCCGCCGCAGGTCGTCGTCGGGTAATAATGCCGCTACCTCACGGATCTCCGCGTAGGCGGCCCGCACATCCTCGAGCTCGGCCGCCGACCACGCCGCGCCCCCGACCGCCGCGGCCTCCTGCAGCATGCCCAGCCGCCGATCGAACTCGTCTCGGCTGCCCACCTCGGCCGAGAGCCGTTGGCCGGCGCTGACCAGCAGGTCCTTGGCCCGGTTTCCCAGCGGTTCTTGTTGGCGGGTGGCGGCATAGAGCAGCGCCCGCGGCCGTTCGGCGACGGCGACCGGAGCGGCGGCCACCGACCACAGACCTTCACTCCGAACCGGCCCGTCATAGTCGTGGGTGATGCCGGAGGCGGCTTGGTAGTCGTCGACCGCTGCCGGTCGACCATGCGTGAACACGTACCCGCCCAGCCCGGCGCCGGGGCGGATCAGGAGGTTGCGCAGATCGCCGGTTCGCGTTCCGAACAGTTCGGTGATCCGGACGCCGGCATGCCCGACCACCCCCCCGAACAACACCGGTAGGCCGGACTGCCGTTGGAGATCGAGGAGCGTCCCTCTCACCGAACGACAGTCGCCCGGTCCCGCCGCGTGCAGTTGGTCGGGCATCACAACCACCGCCTGCCAGCCTCGTCGCACCTGGTCAGGGCACTATAGGCGGCTCGACGTCGACCCGCGGACGATCAGCGAGCCTGCTGGGGCCGGTCGGGGCCGCTACCCCCGTCCGGGGGTAGCGGCCGCCCGGCGGGCCCCACACCATGAGCGGCGTGAGCGAGACCGTCCACCCCCGGCCAGCACCGCCAAGCTACGCCTCGGGGGTGTCCCTGACTCCCCTGCTCGGCGACACAATCGGCGACAACCTCGACCGGACCGCGCGGGCGTTTCCCCACCGGGATGCGCTCATCGACCGGCCCAGTGGCCGGCGCTGGACCTACGCCGAGCTGACAGCGGAGGTGGACGCCCTCGCGCTG
>Ga0105247_10001352_pt1 | contig 17806 bp, 21 predicted proteins | sample KBSS24metaG_FD_81519 | JGI IMG/M metagenome (GOLD analysis project Ga0105247, IMG submission 81519) | Switchgrass rhizosphere microbial communities from Kellogg Biological Station, Michigan, USA - KBS S2-4 metaG | ecosystem: Host-associated > Plants > Roots > Rhizosphere > Soil | place...
GCGGTGTCGACGAGGGCGGCTTGCTCCGGAGGCGGAGCAAGCGGCGCGTCCAACGCCGGGATCGGTGCTGGCGGCGGGGCATCCGGCGGCGTCGTGGCGACGCCGTTCAGCTCGGGGTTGTCGAGCGGCGCGTCGGCGGGAGCGGGCGCACCCGAAGGGACATTGCGTGGCGTGGCACCCGAGAGCGGGCCGCCGCACACCGGCCAGGCACCACGGCCTTGCTGCGCGAGCACGCGCTCAGCGACAGCGATTTGCTGCTCTTTGGTGGCCAGATGCGCCGCGGGCGCGTACTGGCCGCCGCCGCTGGCGATCCACGTGCCGGGCGTGAACTGCAGTCCGCCCTGGTAGCCGTTACCGGTGTTGATGGCCCAGTTGCCGCCGGACTCGCAGCGCGCTACCTGGTCCCATTCGGCGTCGCTGGCCGCGCTGGCTTGGCCCGCCAGCGTCAGGCCGCTGCCACCGAGGACCGCGCCGGTAAAGGCGATCTTGGCGACAGTGACCGCAGATGTTTTGGGCTTGCGATGCCGTCCACTCATGAGTGTGCGTCGTCCTCTCTGTGCCGACAGCTGGGTGCTTGTTCCTCGCCGGTATCGGTCGGTTTCGCGCCAACCCGGCCGATCTGGGGTGCACCGAGCAGAATCTCGGAGGCTGTGGTCCGGCCTCCCTCTAGCAGCAGCATTTCTTCGTCAACGATCCGAACGGGCGGGTGGTGTGCTCCGCGGGTGCTGCCAATACCGTGAACTCTTTCTGATCGCCGAAAACCCAAGCGAGACAACGTCATACCGTTGCGGTATGGCGTTGCCAAGATGAAGCGCGAGAGCCGCTATCGCCGCGCGCGTCAGAATCGGCTTAGAGACCAGCCACTCGTCCACACACTCACTCAGGAGCTGGCCGTCCTTGCAAACGACCTCATAACCGAGCACGCCGGCAGCAATTAGGGCCCACGCCTGTCTCGCATTCATCGCTTGAGCCCAGCTGAAAAACGCACTGCTGGTGGTGTTCATGGTGATCGTGCCTCCTGCCGGTTAGTTGTCGTTGGTTTGCGGGGAGTAGGTCGGGGGTCTGCTCGATCTACTTCTTCTTCGGCTTCATGCTCGGCGAACTGGTCGGCGCCGTCGTCCGGAGCGTCTTCGAAGTCCCAGTCGTGGTAGAGGGAGGCGTCGATCGCGTTGCAGAGTTTGTTGCCGATGCCGGTGATGGCGGCGGCGAGGGCGGCGTCGATGCGTGCGATTAGGAATGTCATGCGGTCATCGCCTCCGCGCGGAATGTGTTCCGCTCGATGCGGATTGCAGCGAGTTCGCGGCGCAGTTGGTTGTTGTCGGCGTTGATAAGGGCGAGCGCGAGCGTGAGTTCGTCGACGCGGATCTGCAGCGCAGTGTTTTCAGTGCGGACCTGTTCTATGGAGAGCGGCGCGGTGCCCCGCCATGCTGCTTGAGTCGCGGCCTCGCGGTTGGAAGTAGGTGGCCCGTGCCGGGGCCCGGTGGGGGGTGGGGCCGCGCCGGCACGGGCCACTTCCTCGAATCCAGACGAGGAAGTCGGGTGGTTGGTCATGACGCCGCCGCCTGCGCGCGCTCGTCCCGCAATGCCTCGATGTCGGCGACTGTCGACCCAGGTGACACCAGTGGAAGGTGCGGCCATGATGGGAGTCCTTTCGGGGATGGTGAGGAAATCGGACAGGGTTCGATCTATTTCTTCAGGAAGTCGAGAAGGGCGGGGTTCACCACGTCGGGGTGAGTCCAGGCGATGTTGTGCGGTCCGCCCTTGACGGTGACGAAGGTGAGGTCCTCGATGAGACCGGGGAGTCGCTTGGCTGTGTTGGGGTAGGGCAGGATGCGGTCGGCGTCGCCGTGGATGAGCAGCACCGGCACGTCGATCATGGGGAGGTCGTCGCGGAAGTCGGTCAGCCAGGTGTCGACGCAGGCGTGAGCGGCGTGGGCGGAGGCGGCGACGGCGACATTGAAGCTGTTTTGCCACGCTTGGTCGCTGACCCTGGTGCCGGCGAGAACGTCGAAGTTGTAGAAGTTGTCGAGGAAGTTCTTGAAGTAAGCAGGTCGGTCAGCGATGACCGCGGCCTTGATGTCGTCGAAGACTGACTGCTCGACACCGTCGGGGTTGCCGTCGGTCTTGAGCAGAAACGGGGGAATGGCGCCCATCAGGACGGCCTTGCTGACTCGGGATGAGCCATAGGTGCTTAGGTAGCGGGTCACTTCGCCGGTGCCCATCGAGAACCCGACCAAGACGCACCGTGTGAGTTCGAGGTGCTCGAGAACCGCGGCGAGGTCCTCGGCGAAGGTGTCGTAGTCGTAGCCGACGGTGGGCTGGCTCGACTGGCCAAAGCCGCGGCGGTCATAGGTGATGACGCGGTATCCGGCTTGCAGCAGGACACGTTCCTGCTTCTCCCAGGAGTGTCCGTTCAGTGGGTATCCGTGGATCAGGACGACCGGCTGCCCGGTGCCGTGATCCTCGTAGTAGATGTCGATGTCGTCGGTGTTTTCTTGGCCAACGGTGATCGTGGACATATGGGCCCTTTCCGGTCCATGTGACGAGCGGTCTCGTCTTTGGCTCGCAGAACTCATTGCGGTGATCTGTTCAGCAGACATCGGTCAGGGCGCATGCGGCACCGAAGAACTACTTAGTGCACTACGTAGGTTTGCGTATCAAACAAGCTGCCGCTGGCCGAACCCTGCGTGTGCGGTATGCGGTGTACGCGTCCGCGGGCTGACTCATGGGACGTCGGCGACGGCACGTGACGGCTGACGGGTGACCGACCCCTTCCCAGGCCAGTACATAGGTCACCGATATAGTCGCGGGTAGGACGAGTAACTAGGCCGGGTCGGCATATGTGAGCAAAGTCGCTATGCAGATTCTGTCGATCTCGACTTCCTGGCCGCCTCTTTGTTGGGCAAACGCAACGGTGACGACTGCTAGTTGATGCGCCTGCTGACAATGTTCGAGGCTCAATTCCCCACTCCCGGGCCGAGCCAGGCGGGCAAGACACGTGGCCTGGCCGCCTTCAGCGAAAGGCATTTGAGTCCGACTCTGGTCAGCGAAAGCTGTTTCTACCAAATATTTTCTGCTCAATGATGTGTCCCTCAACGTGCCGGGATGGTTTCGCCGAACCTGGACTTCGAGCTGGCGCACGCAGAATGGTGCGGCCCGCGGTGGCGTCAGCAGACCACGCGACATCTCGGGCAGGCCCCTGCGTTTGGCACGTTCGCCTCGGCCGAAACGCCAAAGCGGTCCAGCCATCTTTGGGGCGACCCTCACTTCATCACCCGGACAGCGGCATGGCCAACGTCAAAACGGTAAACGCACATCTACATCGACGACCTATGTAGATGTGCGGTACAGTAGCCGCCGGACTCGGAACTTGAGTTCCGTCGCGGGTGCGGCCCACGACGGCGGTCCCGATCGCGGTGCGGCGTGTGGCCGACGGCGTTCGGTAGGCCGGTGGCCGGCAGGTAAGGAGACACAGGGTGTTTCGACTGTTCAGGAAGGGGTGGATCCCGCTACTTCTCGTCGTCGTCGTCGCGATCGGCGCGTATGCGGTCGTACGGATCCGCGACAGTTTCGGCGTCGAGGCCACCGCAGCAGCTGCCGACGGGACTGGCGACCAGACGAAACCCTTCAACCCCAAACACATCACATATGAAATAACGGGGCCGCCAGGGGGCATCGTCGACGTCGACTATCTGGACGCAGACGGGCAGCCCCAGCGTGTCGATGCCGCCCCGCTGCCGTGGACCTACACCGTGGTGACGACGCTGCCGTCGATGTCGGCCAACATCGTTGCCCAAGGCAACACCGACATGAACGCAATCCGGTGTCGCGTCATCGTCGACGGTCAAGTACGCGATGACCGCAAGAGCGACGAATACCAACCATTCATCTACTGCTTGGTGAAATCAGTATGAGCAACCCACATTCAAAGCCCGCTCGCCCCACCATTCCACGACTCGTTCGCATTCTTGCGATACCGATCATTCTGTTCTGGCTGCTGGTCGCCGTCGCGCTCAGCATGATCTCGCCACCACTCGAAGAAGTGGCCACCCAACACGCGGTGTCGATGACGCCTCAATCAGCGCCGGCGTTCAAGGCCATGATGCACATCGGTCAGGTATTCCATGAGTTCGATTCGGACTCGTCGGCGATGGTCGTTTTGGAGGGACAAGACAAACTCGGCGACAGCGCACACGAGTTCTACAACCACATCGTCAGTCAGCTGCGAGCAGACACCGCGCACGTCCAGAGTCTGCAGGACTTCTGGAGTGACCCACTGACCGCTGCCGGGTCGCAGAGCCCCGACGGCAAGGCCGCCTACGTGCAGGTATTCCTCGTCGGCAATCAAGGCACGACGCCCAGCATCGAGTCCGTGACCGCTGTGCGGAAAATCGTCGACCAGACACCCGCACCACCTGGCGTCAAGGCATACGTGGCGGGCAATACCGCGGTCGTCGCCGATACGAATACCGAGGGCCGCAAGAGCCTGGCCACGATGGCCCTGGTCTCGATCGGCGTCATCTTCGTGATGTTGTTGCTGGTTTACCGCTCCATCGTGACGACGATCCTGTGTCTGGTCATCGTTGGCATCGAACTCTTTGCCGCCCAAGGTGTCACGGCCACCCTGGGCAATCTGAACATCATCGGCCTCACGCCATATGCCACCAGCATGATCACCATGCTCGCCATCGCCGCGGCAACGGACTACGTCATATTCCTGTTGGGGCGCTATCACGAAGCCCGCTCCATCGGCCAGGATCGCGAACTGGCCTTCTACACGGCCTATCGAGGTGTGTCGCACGTCATCCTGGGTTCAGGCCTGACCATCGCGGGCGCCTGCCTGTGCCTGACGGCAACCCGGCTGCCCTATTTCCAGACCATGGGATTGCCATGTGCGATCGCCCTACTGGTCATCGTGTTCGCGGCGCTGACGCTGGCCCCGGCGATCCTCGTCATCGGGTCCAAGTTCGGCCTGTTTGATCCGAAACGCGAACTCTCAACGCGTGGCTGGCGCAAAGTCGGCACCGTCGTGGTGCGCTGGCCAAAGCCCATCATCGTCGTGACCTGTGCAATCGCGATCATCGGCTTCATCAGCCTGTTGACGTATGTACCGCAGTACAACGATCAGAAGTACACCCCGGCCGACATGCCCGCGAACATCGCGTATGCGGCGGCCGACCGGCATTTCAGCCAGGCACGGATGAACCCCGAATTGCTCATGGTCGAAGCCGACCACGATCTGCGCAACCCTTCTGACATGCTCGTCATCGACAGGATCGCCAAGAGCATCTTCCACCTGCGCGGTATCGAGAGAGTGCAGACCATCACCAGGCCCCTGGGGGCGCCGATCGAACACAGTTCCATCCCATTCCAGATCGCCATGCAGAACTCCGCCACACTCCAGACGGCCAAGATTCAGAACGACAACACGGCTCAGATGCTTGAGCAGGCCGACGAGTTGACCAAGACCATCGCCAACATGGAACACATGTACAGCGTTCTGCAACAGGTCACCAGCACCACACACGACTTGGTTGGCGCCACGAAGCAAATCCAGACCGACACCAACGAGCTCAGAGATCACATCGCGGACTTCGACGACTTCTTCCGGCCCCTGCGCAACTACTTCTACTGGGAGCCGCACTGCTTCGACATCCCGGTCTGCTGGTCCATCAAGTCGGTCTTCGACACACTTGATGGCGTCGACAAAGTGACCGACGACCTTGGCGCCGTGGTCAACTCCACGGAGAGGTTGGATGCGCTCATGCCGCAAATGCTGGCGACTCTCCCGCCGACCATCGCGTCGATGAAGACGATGCGTGACTTCATGGTGGCGTCGCACAGCACGATGGCCGGTATCCAGGCCCACATGCAAGAGGCCGCCCAGGGATCGACGCTCATGGGCCAGTACTTCGACGAAGCCAAGAACGACGACTCCTTCTACCTACCACCGGAAGTCTTCCAGAACCCCGACTTCCAACGCGGCCTGAAAATGTTCGTCTCCCCGGACGGTAAAGCTGTGCGGTTCATCATCACCCACCAAGGAGACCCCGCCTCGGTGGAAGGCATCCAGCACGTTGCCGGCATTAAAGACGCCGTCGCTGACGCCATCAAGGGAACTCCGCTGGAAAGCTCGAAGGTCTCGCTGGCCGGCACCGGATCGATGTACAGCGACATGCAGCAAGGCGTCATCATCGACCTATTGATCGCCGGAATCTCCGCGCTCATCCTGATTTTCGCGATCATGCTCGTCATCACACGCAGCGTGGTCGCCGCACTGGTGATCGTGGGGACCGTGGCCGCGTCACTGGGCACCGCATGCGGTCTGTCCGTACTCATCTGGCAGGACATCGCCGGATTCGGCGTTCAATGGATCGTGCTACCCCTGTCGGTCGTGATCCTGCTGGCGGTGGGCTCGGACTACAACCTGCTCGTGGTGTCCAGGCTCAAAGAAGAGATCCACGCCGGCCTGAACACCGGAATCATCCGCGGCATGGGCGCTACCGGCCGCGTCGTCACCGCAGCCGGCTTGGTCTTCGCCTTCACCATGGCATCGATGATCGTCAGTAACCTGCGCGTGGTCGGCCAGTTGGGCACCACCATCGGGTTGGGTCTGCTGGTCGACACGCTCATTGTGCGGTCGTTCATGACGCCGTCGATCGCCGCCGCGCTCGGACGATGGTTCTGGTGGCCGCTGAACACCTTCCGTATCCCGGGCAACGCTGCCCCCGAGCCAGAGCCAGAGGCCGCCACCATGCCACTACCGCGGTCGACGACGGCTGACACGCATTGACAAGCCATCGACGGACACTGTGTAACGCATCGGAGCGAGGCATGTGAGAGAACCTGAATCGAAACTGCGCCAACGCAGCGTTGGGCGACTGGACCGGTCACGCGATCCCGCGATCCTGAACGCCGCTTTAGCCGCACTTACCGAGAACGGTTATGACGCCACCAACATGGACGATATCGCCGCGCGCGCCGGTGTTGGCAAGGCCGCTATCTATCGGCGATGGTCTTCGAAAGCGGCATTGATCACCGATACACTGATCTACTGGCGGCCCGATTTGGTCACCAACGATGCCCCGGGCACCGGCAGCCTCGCCGGTGATCTCGACGAAGTCGTCGAACGCGTGGGGCGCAACGAGAATGACTTGATCACTACCGACCTGGTGCTGCGTGTCGCCCTCGAAGCCGTCCGCGACCCCGAACTCGCCTCCGCCCTCGATGGTCTGATGCTGTCAAGGGGAAAGCGGCTGTTCTCCACGATTCTGGCGCAGGCGGCGGCCCGCGGTGAAATATCCGCCGACCGCGACTGGTCGCTGGTCGCCGACGTGGTGCTGGCAATGGGCCTGCTGGAGGTCGTCAGAGGGCAATCCGTAGACGCCAAATTCGTGCGACACGTCATAGACACACTGGTCCTGCCCGCGTTGCAGACGCCGCCAACCGAGGCGCCCAACCACTGAAGCCGAAGTAAGCGGCCGATGGACAAAGCACCCTGGCGCGACTGATTGGCAGCGACACCGCGGCCCACTGATAGTGCAACAGTGCTGTGGGCGCTGAGAACCTTTGCGCAGGAACGTGTCTCGCGGCAGCAATGATTGCGGAACGCCGGCGACTTCGACAACACATGGCGGCATCCTCGTCACCTGTGGTCATTGACTCCTCAACAGGTCGGCGATTTCGTAGACACGGTGATTGCGCTCACCGACCAGATGCGCGCGGCGCTGACGGCGAAAGCATCGCTGATGGGCTCAATGCTGACCTTACTGCGGTGGCTGACGTTCGACGATCAGTGCTGTCGGCCAGCCGCTCGAGCGGCGCCAGAGCCTGGATCAGCGCGTCCAGCTCAGCCTCGCTGAGTCGGCTCAGCAGCGTGACCGCGTTGGCCTGGTGGTTGGCCAGCGACTCACGCAGTACGACGAGGCCCTTGCGCGTGAGCTCGACGAATACCAACCGCAAATCGGCTGTGTCGCGCGACCGCTTCACCAGCCCCAGCGTTGCCAGCCGACGGATCGCCCCGGTGATGGCGGGAGCGCCCACTCGCTCAACCACCGATAATTTCGACGTCCGAATGGGCCCTGGTCTCGCAGGGTCAATAGAATAGACAGCTGTGCCACAGTCAAATCGCCGATGGCGAGCCGACTTCTGTCACGGCGGTGCGCTCGAAGATTGAGCGCCATCAGGACGCGATGCAGTGCCTCCGCCAATTCGGTTACATCCGCAACGGTGGGGTTGGCCCTCCGCCATGATCAGCTGCCTAAGTCGGTTGGGCTGGCGCGTCGGCGACCACCTAGCCGGGCGATGGCCGCATTCACCCGGTCGGACCCGGAGCGCTCGGATCATTGTAGCCAGTGGTGATGGGTGGCGACGGACGCATCGGCAATCGTCAGGATGTGTGAGGCCACCAAACCTCGGGCAGTCGCATGTGCCAGAGCAGCGGGCACCCCAACGCCGATGGCCCAAGGCCGGGCCGGTGTGCCGACGCGCAGCGAAACCGGCACTGCGCCACGACGAATCAGCGCTATGCCGACCACGGTGTAGTAGCTGCTGGTGCAGCCGGCCGCGGCGGACCACAGTCGTCCTACGCCGCCAGCGCAGCTGTAGCAGCGGGGCTCATGCGTTGCAGCGGAAACCTCGTTATCCGCATGAGATCCAGGCGGAGCGCCTCGGAGATGCCCTGCGGGGCGTCCCCGCAACTAGTCCCGTCCCAAAGCTATTTATATAGGCTCCCGATGTGTTACTTCCAGTCTGTCCGTCACTTATATTGTTTTTGCGGCTTATTCAACAGTAGGGCGACTCATCTTAATAGGTACATGATTCTATTGCCGGAGACGAACGTCATCGCTCGGGCTCGGCAGTTCGAACGCAATCGCGTTGTTCATCAAGCGATCCGACCTTGACGTCCGCGGATCATCTTGGGGCGATTGCCTTTGGGTTGTCCTGGGGCGAGTGGCGGCATCCCTTCGTTACCGACAGGGCTCTGGATACGAACCCGATCGGTCTCGGCATTTAGTTTGCACGCCTGGATAACTCGAATGACTGGCTTCCCTACTTACATCGGGGACGCAATGCAGCTCTGGAAGCAACGAATCGTGAGCCGGTTGGGCTGACGGCGCACCGGCATCGGCTCGGGTCCGCGACCGATGCCTGCATCGGCATCAGGCGCGAAACCGGCTGAGCGTGCGCATCTTGTTCATCACGTCCAACGCGGCGACCTTGTAGGCCTCCGCAAATGTCGGGTAGTTGAACACCGCATCCACCAAGTACTCGACGGTGCCGCCAAGGCCGATGACGGCCTGCCCGATGTGCACGAGTTCGGTCGCGTTGGTGCCGAAGACGTGGACCCCCAGCAGCTTCAGGTCGTTGGGGGACACCAGCAGTTTGAGGAGGCCGTGGGAGTCGCCGACGATCTGTCCGCGAGCCAGCTCACGGTAACGTGACACCCCAACTTCGTAGGCGATCGAGTCGTTGGTGAGCTCAACCTCGGTGGCGCCGACGTAGGAGACCTCTGGGATCGAGTAGATGCCGATCGGATACAGCTCGGGCACCCCGGCCGTCGGTTCGCCGAACGCGTGGTGGGCGGCCAGCCGGCCCTGCTCCATCGACGTCGCGGCGAGCGCCGGGAAACCGATAACGTCGCCGATCGCGTAGATGTGGTGCACCTTCGTGTGGAACTGATCGTCGACGAAGATGCGCCCGCGGCTGTCGGCTTCGAGCCCGGCGTTGGCTAGGTCAAGATGATCGGTTTGGCCTTGGCGCCCAGCCGAATACATCACAGCGTCGGCAGGGATCTGCTTTCCGCTGGCGAGCGTGGTGACGGTGCCGCTGGCGCCGACGTCGACGGCTGCCACTGCCTCGCCGAACCGGAACGTCACCGCGAGCTCGCGGAGGTGAAACTGAAGGGCCTCGACGATCTCGGGATCGCAGAAGTCCAGCATCGAGTCGCGCTTTTCGACGACGGTGACTCTGGTGCCAAGGGCGGCGAACATCGACGCGTACTCCATGCCGATCACCCCAGCGCCGACCACCACCATTGACGCCGGGATGAACTTCAGGTCGAGGATCCCGTCGGAGTCCAGCACCCGCTCTTCGTCGAACTCGACACCGGCAGGACGCGCCGGTGTCGTGCCGGTGGCGATGATGATGTATCGACCGCTGATGTTGACCTGGTCGCCTCGTATCGGGTCCTCGACCAGCACGGTGTGCTCGTCGACAAACCGGCCGTGACCGGTGTAGAGCTCGATGCGGTTGCGGATCAGCTGCGAGCGGACAACGTCTTGCTCCTTGTCAATGACGTGCCGGGTGCGCGCTAAAAGGTCGGCGGGCGTGATGTTTTCCTTGACGCGGTAACTCGCGCCGTACAGCTCGCGCTGAGTAATGCCAGTCAGGTAGACCACCGCTTCGCGCAGTGTCTTCGATGGAATCGTACCGGTGTTGGTGCACACACCGCCGAGCATCTGGCTACGTTCGATCACCGCCACCGATTTGCCGAGCTTGGCTGCGGCGATGGCCGCCTTTTGTCCGCCGGGGCCGGAACCGATGACGACGAGATCGTACTCGCGTATGGACACGTGCGTATGCCTCCTTTGCTTCTCAACAACGCGGCTCTACGCCCACGTTTGACACGCTTGTTATGGGACTTGCCCCGGTCAGCCGGTCTTTCCGGGCTCGCCGATCGCTTCCAGCCGGCAAGCAAAGGATTTCCCGCGGGCAACTATCACCGGTACTCGACCAGCCTGCGCCACAACCGAACTCACCCCTCCGAACGGTTTGGCAATGACACTGCTGCGGCGGCCGCCGCCGACCACGACCAATTGGGCGTGCCGCGAATGTTTGAGCAAAGCTCGCACCGGATCATCTGGCGTGACGAACCTGCGCACGTCTACGTTGGGGAAGCGCAGCTGCCAGGTGGCCAACGCGTAAGCCCACACGTATTCGGCCCCGAGGTTCACGGCATCGCTCCCACTCGCTGCAGACCCATGTGCGGGCGCGACGGCCTGGACGGCGACCAGTTGTGTGTTCCGCCGCGCCGCCTCATCGAATGCGACAGCGATGGCTATCTGGCTGGCGGATGACGCGTTCACACCGACGACAACGGGGGCCCGGCCCGCTTCCGTTTGCGAGACGGGTTCGGGTGGCACGACCGTGACGGGGCAACGCGCCGTTCGCAGCATCTCGTCAGTGACCGACCCGAGCCGGCCCCCACGGGGTTTGCCTCGACCGTGCCGACCCAGCACAATCATCTGTGCACCTTCTTGAGTGAACTCCCACAACGTTGGCATGACCGGGCCAGACCTCAGTTCGCAAGTGATACGCGGCGGTTGCCGATTGATCTCCTTGATGGCGGTGAGGGCTTCGTCGATGACGTCTGCACCCTGCGCGACAACGACATTCGTTACGTCGTCGCCGAGAAACGACTTCATAAGCCATGACGTGTCTGTGTCCGCTTCGGATTCCGGAGCAACGACGTGCACGATGGTCAGTTCGATATTGCGCATCGCCGCTTCGTCCGCAGCCCACACCGCGGCGGCGGTGGATGACGATGAGCCGTCGACGCCGACGAGAATTCGATCCATGGCACACCTTTATTCGTCTGCATGGTTAGCCCGATCAACGGCGCGCGATCGCTTGAGGGATGTGCTGCTGCGCAGCGACCTGGGTCAATTGCTCGATGAGCGGCGCCGCGACGCGCATCGCCAAGCTCAACGTCGCCTGATCCTCGGCGGGCAGCGCCTCGAGCAGCGCAATCAAGCGGTCGTGTTTGGACTTCTGCAGCTTCACCCGGTGTGCGCGCCCGCGGGCGGTGATCTCCACCAACGTTGCGCGGCCGTCCTGCAGGTCGCTGAACCGAGTGACCAGGCCCTCGGGCTGCAATCGTCGGACCAATTCCGTCATGGATGGCTGGCTGACTCCGGAGGCCGCTGCCAGCACCGAGATACGCGCCGGACCACAGTCGTCAAGCTGGGCCAGCACCACAGCCGACGTAAGGCCGTGGCCGCAAGTGAGATGCCGCACGACCAGCACCGCGGCGGACTGCAGGACCGCGGCAATCTGTTCACCACCACTTGTGTCCATGGTCTAGGTATATCAGGAGCCTATGTAAAGAACAAAACATCGCTGGGAAAGATGAAGCACTACAGGATAGGACGCGTGACATAACTCTCAACTAGCTCGGGTTCCTATCTTTATTACCGAGTCCGGTGGTGTGCGGAATCGACACTCCAAACCGGCTTCGTGCCAGTTTTCGTGCCAGCTCGAGTCGACGCGCCAGCCCAGTCGGGTTCCATCGAACCCGGCGTTGTGCTCTTGCCCTAGCCCGCTAGGACTCCCAAACGGCTTGCAAACAATCACTCGGCAAGGGACCGCTCACCCTCTGACGCGGTCAGCAGACCGGCATGGCGGGCTAGGTGATCAAACGCGGTCGACTGCGGGATCTGGGTGCTGCGAGGCGAGCTGTGTCAGTTGGTCGATGAGCGGCGCGGCAACGCGCATCGCCAAGCTCAGAGTCGTCCGACTGTCGGCGGGCAGCATGTCGAGTAGCTCAATCAGGCGGTCGTGTATGGACTTCTGCAGCTCCACCCGGCGTGCGCGCCCGCGGGCGGTGATATCGACCAGCGTCGCGCGCGCGTCCTGCGGGTCGCTTAGACGAGTGACCAGGCCCTCGCGCTGTAGTCGCGCGACTAGTTCGGTCATAGCTGGTTGACTCACGCCGCTTGCTGCGGTCAGCCCCGAGATTCGCAGCGGGCCCTCGTCATCCAGGAGCATCAGCACTGTAGATGAGGTGAGGCTTTGGCCTCGACCTAAACTGAGATGCCGAACGAGCAGCACCGCAGCATTGTGCAGGCCCGCGGCGATCTGCTCCCCATCCGTTGTTGTCACAGCGCTCGTTATATCAGCCCCCTATATAAGGGGCAAACACTACGCTCGAAACGAGGGCGTTGAACTGCTCCGGTGTTCGGCGCAAACTTGAACTATTCGATGGACCGCCGATAGGTACGGTACTCACTCACGGACCCGGTCGGCGTTGGGCCATGCGATCGAGAAGGCCACCGACGCAATTGCATTGATTGGTACTCGCCACCGTTGCGAGCGGGGGCATTGGCCACACCGACGCTTGGGTTTCCGGCCAGCGCACCCGCGGCGGCCTATTGAGTCAAAACATGGTCGACAAGGCCGCGAAGATAACACTCATCTTCGTGCCCGGCGTAGGCGTCTAGCCACCGTGTGCACCGATGGACCAACTCGGCAGGCACGGTGATGTGTCCGTCGGCTGCCGAGGTGATCAGGTAGTGAATGACCCCGAAGGATTCGCCGACACCGATCGCGACGTGGACGTCGTTGCGCTGGGCGGCGCTGAGGTGTGGCGCTGCGGCTTCAACGAGTGCCCAGGCCAGGGTTCTTTCGTCGTCAAACAGCATCCGCGGTCAGCACCCCATTGATCTTCATGTCGGTAGTCCCGTTGACCCAGGAGGGCGGCTGTAGGCCCAGGACGCAAAGGAAAATAGTAACATAGGCTACTTATGTAGAGCTTGTCGAATTAATTCAGAAAGTGGAGGTAGAGCGGCATTTTGACGACGTCGGCTAGACCAATCATATAGGTATCTGATATAAAGTCGACATGGAGCAGGGACGCAGTATGGACACCCGGCACGGCATCGCCGATACCCTCATCAGTGGGGCGTCGCTGCTGGTGGGTTATCTGCCGTACGGCATCAGCCTCACGTCCCCAACAGCGCTGGCGACGCTGGCAGAGGACGGTCCGACCCGGCTCACGGCCCTGGCGGCGGGTACCGGCGTCAGCCAGCCCGCGATGACACAATGTGCGGGGCGAATGGAGCGGGACGACCTGGCCGTTCGGCTCATCGACCCCGAAGGCGCGCGCGACACTGGTCGGTGTCACCGACGCCGGGCGGGCACTGTGCAAGGAGTTGCTCGAGTCGATACGCGATCGGCTGGCCGAACTGCTGGCCACTCTTTCTCCCCAGGGCGAGGCCACGCTGGGCATGGCCATGCGGGTTGCGTTACCGCTCGTCGAGCAGCTGACCCGCGAGGCCGCCCAACAGCCACGTTCGCTGCCGCCCTCCGCACGCTGAGTGTCTGACCGCTGCGCATGATTCCCCAATCCGCTGACCAATCGTTTTGTGGCGACCAGGCGCTCGGCTCCAGCTGCCGCATCGGCACGGTGCCGACCTCCGACGACCGAGATGTCGGAATTAAGTGCATCGTGGTCGGTGTCGACGGATCACCGGCTGCGACGGCGGCGGCTCGGTGGGCAGCGTCCGAAGCGGCAATGCGCGGTGTCGATCTCACCGTCGTGCATGTGGTGCCGCCGGCGCCGGAAATCTGGTGGCAGACGGGATGGCCGGCGATCCCAGTACCCACCGGGGTTTTCGAACACCAACTCGGCCAAGGCGAGAAGATCCTCGAGGCCACCTTGGGGGTCATCGCCAAAACCATCGGTCCGCGCCGCCCCCGGAGCATCACCCCCAAATTGCGCGTTGGCGCAGTCTTGCCAATCCTGTCCAGCTTTGCCCGCGCTGAATCGCACATGATCGTGGTGGGCCAGCGCAGGCGAGGTGGAATACACAGGACGCTGCGGGGCTCAGTCAGCAGCGCCGTGCTACGCGCCGCACAGTGTCCCGTGACGGTGGTGCCCCGCCATATCGCGTCGGCTCGACCGAGTGGAGCACCGATCGTCGTAGGTGTTGACTGGTCGGCGGCCTCCGCGTGTGCCACCGCAATCGCATTCGACGAAGCGTCCAGGCGCGCCGCGAACGTGGTTGCCGTGCACGCCATTGGTGGCCCCCACACGTCGCAGGCCCAAGAACTGCTGACGCAGATCCTGGCCGCCTTCGAGCACCGCTACCCCGACGTGGGTGTCCGTCGTGTCATCGTCGGTGCCCATCCGGCCGACGCGCTACTGGACGAATCGCGGGCCGCTCAATTGGTCGTCGTCGGTGGCACTGGCCGCAGCAGGTTGACCGACAAGCTGCGCGGCTCAGTCAGCGCAGCCGTCGTGCAGGCCTGCCGAATCCCAGTCATCATCGCCAGCCGACACATCGATTCGGGACGTATACAACTTGAGATAGGGAAGTCATGAAGGGAACACGACTGGCCTCGATCGCTGCCGCAGCGATTGCGCCCGCGCTGGTGTTTGCCGCACCGGCACACGCCGACCCAGATGTGGATTTCGCGAACGAACTCCACACCTACGGGATCTACGGCCAGAAGGACTACAACGCGTGGATCGGCAAGATCACGTGTAAGCGGCTGTACAACGGCACCGATCTGGACGCCGACAAGTCCGCGAAATTCGTCTTCGTTCAACTGCCGAAGGGCAGTACCACAGCGCAGGCGTGGCAGTTCCTCGGTGCGGCGCTTCGCACATACTGCCCCGACAAGCTGCCGATCCTCGCAGCCGCCGTGCAACAGTAAGGAGACAGAAATGTTGATCAAAGTGAATGTCGCGGCGGCTGCGGTAAGCGTGGCGGCAGTGGCCCTGCCCGCGGTGGCGTCAGCCGACGCCAGCGATGACTATCCGATCCCGAACCGGATACTCAAGACCACCTGCACGGTCGATCAGTACATGGCCGCGGTGCGTGACGTCGAGCCGGTCTACTACGAGCGCTATATGACCGACTACAACAACAGGCCGCCCGACATTGAGCAGGGCGCCCGCGACCGGATCTACTGGTTCTTCTCGCTGGACTACGCGGGACGGCGGCAGTACTCGGAGGACACCGCGACCAACGTCTACTACGAGCAGATGGCAACTCACTGGGGCAACTGGGCGAAGCTGTTCTTCAACAACAAGGGCGTCGCGGCCCATGGCACCGACGTCTGCGCCGGCTACCCGCCCAACGACCCGTCCGTCTGGAACTGGTGACGACAACGCCGCGCCGAGCTCTGCCTGGCAGCAGGGTCCAGTCACGCAGGGATCGATCCCACCGTGGGCATGCCGCTTTGCCGGCGTCCTGTGCTGCGTAGGACACTTCCCGCCAGATTCGTTGATCGTCCGTCATGGCGCGATCGAATCGCGATCGTGCGACAGCGTTGTCGTTGCCTGGGGCGATCGTCCACAGCGCCCGAATCATCCACAGCTCAGAGTTCGAGTCCGCCGGCGTCGAGGTGGACGCCGACGGTGGGGGTTGCGGCCGCGGCGGCCACGCGTTCGTGACCCGCACGCCATGCCTGCGCCGTCTTCACGTGTGCCTGCCACACCGTGCGGCTCGATGCGGCTAACAACCACAGCGCTTGGTCGCGACCGCGGAGTTCGACGGGGGCTATCAAAAGCTGTGAGCAAGCTGGCAACTCGGTGCTGATCTGTTGTCTATCACTGCTTGCGGAATCGGAACTGTCGATTGCCTGCGGTCGTGTCTCTGGTGGTGCTTTGATGCGGATGGTCCTGTGTTTGCAGGCACCAAGCCTTGGGGGGTTTGGATAATTCGTGAAACGATGCGCTCGTCGACGGAAACGAGCGGACGGCCTGGGTCTTCCCGTACATCGGCGGAATCGCGCTGGGCGACTTCGATATTTACCACGCCGAGGTATTCATGAATGACGTTGCAACCAACGGTGAACTCGATATCGACTACATTGCCGGCAAGCTTGCGACCTACTCGTATTCGTCACAGCGACGAAATGGCCATGGACGGTCCGGCGTACTGCCGTTGGCCCAATTGCTCACGGGGTGAGAGCTTTTGGACGCAGAAGATGGGCTCGCGCGGTCGAATGGCGCCATTGTTGCAGCCAAACGGATTGGCCCCTCGTCAAACGGCCCGGTCTCGACCCGCTGCATAGGCGGGGTAATCTGGCCGGAGCTCGCCCGCGCGTGTCAATCTTCAGCAGATCACGATCATGCCGTCCCGCCAGCCGTCGTAAGTAATTGCCCGCGACGCGGTTTCACCACGCATTCCGCGGGCACGTGGGTTCTCAATGGACACCACGGCGATGGAAAGGACACCACAGGGCGCGGCAGACCCGGTGCCGTCGATCATCAGTCGCAACCGGGGATGTTTCGGCGCGGGCCTAAGTGAGCCTTTCATGGATAATAGAGAATATTCAGGGATGCTGCGGAACGTCTTTTCCAGGAGCATGATTCGGCGAATGCACACAGTTTGAATCGGCGAACGGATCGAGCGCGCACTGAGGCCCGCCGCAAGCCAATGAACCATTCAGGCCGTCGGACGCCATCGTGGTCAACCGGGACCCGCGTGAGGGGCGTCGGCCACGCCGACGTAAGGCGCGATTATCGGCGAATTCTGCTGTGCAGCAGAGGTGATAGTGGTTGGCGACGCCGGTCGCACACTTCTTCCGGCACCACGTTGGATCTGCTGCGATATGCCCCAAACGCGACGAGTATGGCGCGCTGGGCCGTCAAACTAATTCTGGACGGCCCATCCATCGCCGGTCGACGGCGTACTGAGGGTCGCCAGCATCGGTGCAGGCGCTGATTGCCGGCGTGTGGTCGTTCTGGTCGGCAAGAGTGACGGCACGAGTCGCGGCAAATCTTCGGCCATCTCTTGGGTACGCTGCGGGGGGCCGCGACCCACCAACATGTGTCATCGTCGCCAAGCGAATACAGGCCGATATGAACCTCGCCGCGCAGGTGCTGTCCGACGACGTCGGGAGTCAACGGAAGATACGGTGCATCGGCGCGGTTCATGCCGTTACGCCAGTAGCCGCGGATCGCCGGCATCCAACCGGATCGACCGTCACGGCGGTTCTCCCAACGCAGTGCGTAAACGTCGGAGCGACAACAAAACAGATCGAGGAAGAAGCGGACCTTGTCTTTGGGCGCCGA
>Ga0105247_10001355_pt1 | contig 17793 bp, 20 predicted proteins | sample KBSS24metaG_FD_81519 | JGI IMG/M metagenome (GOLD analysis project Ga0105247, IMG submission 81519) | Switchgrass rhizosphere microbial communities from Kellogg Biological Station, Michigan, USA - KBS S2-4 metaG | ecosystem: Host-associated > Plants > Roots > Rhizosphere > Soil | place...
CGCGACGTCCAAATATCCCCCGGCTCCGTCAGATGCGTATCAACATCAACAATCTTGATACCCCGAAGCGATTCAACCTCATCAAAAATCGGCCGATCCACAATCGTCATACTGATCCTTCCGGCATACATCGAAATCAAGACAGTGAGCTACAGACCGCCGCCACCCACCAAACCCACGCCAAGCGCACAGCCAACCAAATCGGTCGACACCAAGCGATCCCCTGAACACCAGGCACCCCCGGCACCGGCCGACTCCCGTCGCCACCGGCCCCGCGACAAAACCTCGCCCACCACCAACGTTACTTAGGCTACCTAACGAAGCTTATCAGATTTCCGACCACGAGCAAGGCCCAAACACCCCCCCAGCCGGACCGCCAACAGCCTGACTCCGACCCGTCACCACCACGACAGGCCGGAGCCAGACACCACGAACCGGGCTAGGACTTCACCATCCCCTCGGTCAACGGCCCAGCCACCAGAACCGTGTACGCCGACGCATCAGGCAACGGGACGTGATTCTGCTGGTCGTAGTAGTTGCTCTGCATTACTGCGTTGGGCGTCGACCCGAGCGATTCGAGCGCTTGCGCTGCCTTCAGTCCGTCACCGGTCCCTGACTTGGTCAGCGCCGCTGCCGCGAGTATGACAGCGTCATATTCATAACCGTAGGCACTGATGGCCTGGTTGATCCCACCATTTGCTTGCAGCGCTTGGTAGAAGGCTTTGCGAGCGCCCGTCAGCATGGCAGGGTCCACATACTTAGAGATCGTCGACGCCGAGAACGTCAAGTTACCCAGCTGCGCTGTGGTCGCGAGCTTAGTGAGATCAGTGGTAGAGAACGTATTTGCGCCCACCATCGGCGTCGAGATCATGCCCAACTTTTCCCGGTCTTTGAGGATGTAGCCGATCGGGGCGCCGTAGGCTTCGGCAAGGACGGCGTCGGGGTGGGTAGCTTGAAGCGTCTGCAGCTGCGGAGTCATATCCAACGCGGTCGGGTCGAACGATTGGCTGGACGTGATCGTGATACCAGCGGTCTCTATCGAGTGTGAATACGCCTTCTTCCATGCCTGGCCGTATGAATCGGTAGCCGACAGCATGGCCACCTTCTTGTACGACTTGCTCTTCAAGTAAGTCGCCATCACGTCGCCGAGAGTCGGCAGACTGGGCGAGGTGGTGAACTTAGTCGGATTGTGGCGTGGATCCGGATCGGTGAAGAGGATGCCTGAGGAACTCGCTACCGTGAAGATCTTGTTTTGCTGGACCACCGGCTGCATTGCCAACGACTCGGGACTCGTCGAACCGTCGACCAGGATGTCAGGCACCTTGCCCGAATTCACCGCTGCGCGCAGCAATGTCGCGGCCTTGCCACCGTCGCCTCCATCGTCTTGCAGATCTAGCTTAAGCATCCGACCGTTGACGCCACCGGCGCCGTTCACGGTAGCGATCGCGGCCTTCACTGCCGCCGCGTTGGTCTTGCCGCTTGGTGCCAGGGTCCCGCTCAAGGGCAAGATCGCTAATACCGACACCGGCTTGCTGTCGCCGCTCTTCGGGTCACTTGACTTCTTGGAACTGCTGCTGCAAGCGGCCACGCCGATGGCCATGATGCTGGCCACTGCGACTGTGAACGCCGATCTCGCGGTTCGATTCAATGGTTTTCCTCTCGCTGATGAGGCCCCACGGCGTCTTGCCGAGATGGCCACGCGGCCTGCCTATGGGCGCTCACGTTGCGACTGCGGACGGTAATCTGATGAGATTTGTTGCGCAAGGACGCGGACGGATTTCGTATCTATTCTGTGATCCATACATTGCACTGTCGATGCGGAGCCGCGGTCGGGGTACGACACCCGCCGCGATATGCCGCTGCGGCCAGACCACACAAAGCCCGGACGGTCCCGAATGTGCCACGTAATACGAAGCGGCATCAGTGGCCCCGACCGCCCGAGAGCTGCTCAACCCAGATCTGCGACTGCGGGCTGAACCACCAGGCGGCGCCAGGCACGGCACGTTTGGCTAGCAGCGAGAGGATGGCGTCCTGTGCATTCGCGAGCTCATCGTTGGCTATCCGATAGATCAGCATGTGCCGATACTTCGGCTCCTCGAGCTGGTCATCGGCCACGGTGTAACGCTCCGTGCACTTGAATGCGTTGAGCTTGTGCAGCGCGTCCCGGCCGTGTTCTGCGTACCAGTCGTCGAACTGCTCCTCTGTAGCCGCAACGCTGTTGCCAAACACAATCAAGAGATGGTCGTCGGCAGCGTCCGGTCCTATCGTCCCGTCAACGCGTTCAATCTGCCTGAACCACGTGCTGGCGCTTGCCTTCATGGCGGAATTGGGCAGGTAGAGGGTGTCCTCCGGATCGAAGCCGCCGGACCGCTTCATCGCGCGCAATTCGCGGACTGAGTCCATCGCTGCCACAAGCCCCACGTCAGCGTCGACGTCCCAAATCGCGATGTATCGCCACAACAGAGGCGAGGCGAGTTGACGTTCCGCCGCTCGGTAGCGGCTGACTGCCGTGTAGCCGCGCACCCGGGTCATAACGTCGGCTGCGTGGACCTCGTCATACCAGCGGTTGTACGCGTCCTCACGACTTGGGATCGCGTTGGACAGAACGACCATCTTGTCCGTCACGAACTCGTCCCGCCTCCCTGACCGACTCGAGTGCTCTGCGCGAACGGCTCCTCGCCGGGACTTCCCGGCAAGTAAATGTTAGCTACTCTAACTACTCTTCCAGGATGGTTCAGTCAACATCAATCGCCATGAGGTAGGCGCCGCCATGACAAGCTCTAACGGCGGGCTTGACGCGCGTGCCGGGTTTGAGGGATCGGAGTCGCGGGTAACTCTCCCGGCGACTGGCCCCGATCGGCTACCTCAATGTCCGGCACGTGGTGAGCGGTGTCGAAGTCCGCACCGTCGAGACCGATCCCGACCGCGCCGCCCACATCCGCTGGGCGTTCGACACCTACGCGACCGGCGACTGGACGCTGCGCCAGTTGGCCACCGAACTGGAGATCCGCGGACTGACTCAGCGACCCACTGCCAAGCGAGCCGCCCGGCCGCTCAGCCCCAAGGAACTCGGCAAGGTGCTGCATAACCCGTATTACAAGGGCACGGTCACCTGGAAAGGCGTCGAGTTCGACGGCAACCACGACTGCTGCGCATGTGGCACGTCTCGGCCGACATCAAGACTGCCGAGGACCTGCAGCTGCCCACCCCGGCACTGCGCAACGGCCACGCCGAGACCGTCGTCGGTCCCGCGACCGAGGAACTGACCGCGTTCATGGGCGAGCTGTCCGCGCGGGCCGACAAAGTCCTATCCCGGGCCGTGCCGCCCGAGGACAACATGCTCAAGGTCGCCACCCACGGCCGCATGGCCGCACTCGACCTGCGGCCGCTCGGCCGAGACCCCGGACAGGACGCCAAGCTCGCCGCCGCCGCCACCCGCATCGCGGGCATCCACCACGCCACCGCCGACCATGCCTACCCGACTCCGACTCCGACATTGCTGGGTCGCTGCAGATCGTGTTCTGCAACTTGGGCACCCCGTCGGCGCGTTCGCGCAGCGCCAGTTCTCTGTCCGCCGGCTGGAATGCCTACGACGAGCTGAAGCAGCTGCTCATCGAGCGGGGCGTGCCCGCGGAGAAGATCCGCTACGTCCACGAGGCCCGCAACGACAAGGAGAAGGGCGAGATGTTCGCCGCCGCGCGCAACGGGCGAATCTCCGTCCTGCTCGGGTCGACGGAGAAGATGGGCGTCGGCACCAACGTCCAAGCCCGCGCGATCGCACTGCACCACCTGGACTGCCCGTGGCGGCCTGCCGATATCGCGCAGCGCGAGGGGCGCCTGCTGCGCCAGGGCAATCTCAACCCAGAGGTCGAGGCGATCCGCTACGTCTCCGAAGGATCGTTCGACGCCTACCTCTGGCAGACCTCGAACGCAAGGCCCGCTTCGTCGGCCAGGTCATGCGCGGGCGGCCCGACGTCCGCCAGATCGAAGACATCGGCGACACCGCCCTGTCCTACAGCGAGGTCAAAGCCCTCGCGACCGGAGACCCCCGCATCCTGGAGAAAGCCCGCATCGACGCCGAGCTGACCCGCCTGGAACGCTTGGAACGCTCGCACGGCCGCAATCAGCGGGTGCTGTCCGGCACAATCAGCAAAGCCGAGACTGACCTGCCCAAACTCGCCCCAGAACGCCACGCAATCGACGAGGCGATCACCCGCCGCGTCGACACCTCCGGTGACCGGTTCGCCATGAGCGTCAACGGCACCCGGTGGTCAAGCCGCGCTGACGCCGCGATCGCGCTGCGCAAGGCCCTGGCCGCCGTGCACCCAGTCGGCGAGCACGGCTACGACAAACCGATCCACGTCGCGACTCTCGCCGGCATCGTTCCTCCAGCCTGGCGTACGCCGTTGTGCCGTAATGTACCGCGCAATACTTCGACACGAATGGAGCCCGATATGAGCGTGCTAATTACCGGTGGCACCGGCTTTCTCGGCGCCGAAATAGCGCGCGTACTCGTCGAGGAGGGCAACGAGAAAGTTGTGCTGTTCGACCTATATCCGAATGAAGACGCCGTCCGGGGGCTCGGCGACAACGCCACGATCGTCCGGGGCGATTTCTCCGAACCGGTCGACCTGATCAATGTGCTGACCAACGATGTCACCGCAATTGTCCACCTGGCTTATGTAATCGGCGAGGCTCAGACATTCCCCAACATGTCGATCAGGGTGAACTGCATGGGTACAAACATGCTCTTCGAAGCGGCCATGGCGCGAGGCATCCGGCGGGTCGTTTGGGCCAGTTCGGCCAACGTCTATGGCGGCGTCCCGACGTCACCGTCACCGACATGGGTCGACGAGGAGACTCCGTGCATTCCGAGCGACACGATGTACGGTGCCGAGAAATACTTCAACGAACTCACTGCGGAGCTCTACGCAAAACAACGCGGCTTCGACCATGTCGGGCTACGGATACCTTCGACCTTTGGCCCGCGTCGGCTGGCTCGGCGCGGTGTCCCAGCGGGCTTTTACGCGCAGTTCTTTCCAAATGCGCTCACCGGCGACCTCACCGTGGCGCCGCCGGCCGACACGATCTCGGTCTGGTCGTACTACAAGGATGTCGCGCGGGCGTTCTATCTGGCACTGGTCGCCGATCGGCCCGCCCATCGGATCTACAACATTCCTGGCTCCGCCATGACGCACGGCGAAGCGGTTAAGTTGATGACCGAACTCGCCCCGAAGACTCGGGTCGAGTTTGGGGCGTCGGTAAGGCATCTGGCCTATCTCAACGGTGATCGCATTGCGACCGACCTTGGCTTCAGGCCGAATCCGGCGTTGCGCGAGACATTCGCCGAGTGCTTGACTGGCGCCGCCGCGATCATCTCGGCCGCCTGAGCAGGCTCAACCGTCAAGCGGGATGGTGCACCAAACCGTTTACGGCAGCGCAGTCACAGGCTGGCTGGCGCCTGGAAGAGTCTGTCGTCCACCCGCTGCTCGAATGCGAGACCGGTTACATCGCCGACGGACCCAACGACAACGGACTGAACTACATCTTCAACCGACGCTCCGGACCCATCTCCGCCGCACTCGCCGTCACACTCGACGCTCCGTGAGCCTCACGAGGACCTGCCCTATCGCCGAGCAACGACTTGAACATCGAACCCGTCTGATCCGTCCGCTTCGAGGACGGCCTCGAAGCTGGATACGTCGTACACATCTCCACCGACCACCTAGTACTCAGACGGCCTATGGCGATCGGTCCAACGGTCCGCAATCAGCACGTGGCGCGCGTAGAGGTGCACTGCCTTCTTCCGCGGGCTCACGATGACAAGCGTGTCACACACGTCCGCCTGCGACCCACCAGCGGAATTGGCCAGTCCGCTGCCCCGGCGAAGCGCGGCCGACGCTCACGACAAGTCCGAGGTCATGAAATTGGATCGGGCGCGTAGCCCCTTGCGCGAGCCCCTTCGGTCGCATCTGTCCCGCGACCGGCGGGGCTCGCCACGTTGCACGCGATGGGTTACGAGCACTCGACTCGAAAGGCGCGAACCAACGTCTGGACAGGGTGAGTCGCAGCGGGCACGCTAGTTCGACCTGCGTGTAATCAGACCTCGGCCGACCAGGTCCAGGTATGCCGTAATGAGCGTTTCTCGTGCAGACTGTGCCTCGCCAGCCATCGGGCCGAGAAGGAGCATCGACAAACCATGCACGGCTCCCCAGGCGTTGGTGGCCGCAGTGGCGCGATCGGCCGCGTCGAGGACTCCTGCCTGCACCATGCCGTCGAGTGCCTGTTCGAGCAGTTCGTAGGCCGTCAGCCCCGAGTGGCCGACGCCACGTGATTCAGATCCGGGCGAAGGGACATGGTTCTCGGTCTGAACTGGTGCCTCCGCTGTAGGGGTCGCGCACTTCGGGGGCGCGAACGCGGTGGCGAACAGTCCGGGCTCGCTGAGGGCGAAGTTCACGTAGCCGCGGCCGACCGAGTTCAGGCGGTCAATCGCATCCTGGCCAGCGTTGCCGCTCGGTTGATTCTTGGCCAGCTCGTTCTCCATCGAGCGCGCCAAGGCGGCTAGCGCATCGAACGCCACGGCCTCGATCAGCTCAGGCAGCGCGTTGAAATGCCGGTATGCCGCGTTCGCTGAGACCCCGACTCGTCGGGCGGCTTCGCGCAGCACGATTGCCGACGGGCCGCCCTCTCTGGCGAGCTCGGTACCCGCCTGCACCAGGGCGCGGTACAGGTCGCCATGGTGGTAGGGCTGCTTGCCTGCGTCGGGTGCCGTCACGGCTGCAATGTTGACAGCGTGAACTTCGTTGTGGCAAGTTCACGCTGTCAACATTGAGTCTTGAGGAGATCGCCGTGTTCTATCGACTGGGTCTGAAGATCGTCGGCCGCGCCCGATTCGTCCTCGCATTGAGTTTGGTAGCGCTCACGATCTCTGCTGTGCTCGGGATCGGTGCGTTCGGCCGGCTGCTGAGTAATGGGTTCGACGATCCTTCCTCCGCGTCGAGCCAGGCGAAGGTACTGCTGGACCAGAAGTTCGGTGGTGAGCCGGACATGATCTTCCTGGTACACGCGCGGACCGGGACCGTCGACGGCACCGCCACCACCGCCACGGGCCAGGCGCTGGCTCGCCGGTTGAGCGCCGATACCCGCCTGCGTGGCGTCACCTCGTACTGGACGACCCACGCATCCGGACTGCGCTCGCGCGATAGCAGCGACGCCCTGATCCTGGCCCACGTCGTGGGCGATGACGAGAAGTCTGCGACGAACGCCAAGGCGCTGCTTGCCGACTACGCGCACCTGGACAACTCCTCGGCGACGGTGCGCATCGGTGGCGCGTTAGGCACCGATGTCGGCACCCAGGTCGGCAAGGATCTCGCGGTCGCCGAATCGATCGCGGTACCGATCACCATCATCTTGATGATCCTGGTCTTCGGCAGCCTGATCGCGGCGCTACTACCGCTGGCGATCGGTGTTCTGTCGATCTTCGCGACATTCGCGGCGCTGGATTTGCTCACCCACGTCACCAGCGTCAGCATCTTTGCGATCAACCTCGCCACCGGATTGGGGCTGGGGCTTGGCATGGACTACGCCCTGCTCATGGTCAGCCGGTTCCGTGAAGAGCTGGCCAAGGGTGTCGACGTCGGCGAGGCGGTAGCCCGCACGATGTCCACCGCGGGGCGCACCATCGCGTTCTCGGCACTCGCAGTCGCGTCCGCATTGTCAGCGATGCTGGTGTTCCCGGTCTATTTCCTGAAGTCTTTCGCTTACGCCGGAGTCGGCGTCACGATCTTCTCCGCGGCCAGTGCGCTGCTCGTGTTGCCGGCCTTGCTCGCAGTCCTCGGCGGGCGGGTGAACTCCGGACGGATCCGCGGGATTCGCCCGATGCGCAGCGTCGAAGCACCGTTCTGGGGGCGGCTGGCCACTGGCGTGATGCGCCGCCCGCTCGTGGCCGCGCTTCCCGTCATCGCCGCCTTGCTGTTCCTCACGACACCGCTGCTCTCGGTCACCTTCGGCACTCCGGACGAGCGCGTCCTCCCCACCAGCTCAGCGAGTCATCAGGTCGGCGACGCTCTGCGCAATGACTTCGCGACCACCCCCGACGTCATCGACGTGCTGATCACACCCGCCCCTCCGCAATCGCAGTTGCAGGGCTACACCGCGCAGCTCGCCCACTTGGGTGGCGTGCAACGACTAACCGTCAGCGTCGGCAACGGCATTGCCGGTCAGCCGGCCACACAACGGGTGAGCCTGAGCACCGGACTTGACTCGGCCTCGGGTGCGGCGCAGGACCTGGTGAAACATATACGTGCGCTCTCTGCACCAGCGGGAACGAAGGTGCTCGTCGGAGGAGCCACCGCGATTCTCATCGACGCGAAACACGCGATCAGCTCCCACCTACTCCTAGCCGGTGTGCTGATCGTGTTGACCACGTTCATCCTGCTGTTCCTGTTCACCGGCAGCATTCTGCAACCGATCCGTGCCCTGCTCGGCAACGCGCTCACGCTCGGCGCGACCCTAGGCATGATGGTGTGGATCTTCCAGGAAGGCCACTTCTCGTCCATTCTCGGTTTCACCCCGAGACCAACCGATACCGCGATGCCGGTCCTGCTGTTCTGCATCGCCTTCGGACTCTCGATGGACTACGAGATGTTCGTCATCAGCCGGATCAAGGAACTGCACGATGCCGGTGAGGCCAACGCGCACGCGGTCACCGCTGGTCTGGCTCGCACCGGACGCATCGTGTCCACGCTCGCCGCACTTTTGTCCGTCGGATTCTTCGCCTTCGGCACTAGCCACGTCAGCTTCATCCAACTGTTCGGCTTCGGCACCGGGCTGGCGATCCTCATCGACGCCACCCTGGTACGCGGCGTCCTCGTCCCCGCCTTCATGCGCGCGTTCGGTGAGCGGAGTTGGTACGCGCCTGCGCCGCTGCGGCGGATCCACAACCGGATCGGCGTCAGCGAGACCCCGCCCGACAAGGCCACGCTGGTCAATGTCTGATACCGCAGGACGGTTCGCCGAGACCGTCATCGAGATGGCCGGACTGACGATGCGCTACGGCGCGTTCGAGGCGGCGCAAGGGGTTCGACCTGCATGTGATGCGCGGTGAGGTGTTGCCTTTCTTGGCCCGAACGGCGCCGGCAAAACGACCACGGTCGAGATCCTCGAGGGATATCGGCGACGCACGGCGGGCGCGGTGCGCGTCCTTGGACAGGACCCGGAGCAGGCCCGGCCCACGAACAGGAGCATCCCTCCGAGCCCCCAGTCGAACGCGCGCCACAAGAGGTCCAGGAAACGCGCCCCCGTGCCGCCGCGACCGAATCGTTGCCCGACCCGCGGCTCAATCGCAACGGTGGCACCTCCGCCCGCAGCCACTCGCACCTTCGTAGCCACGCAGTGGTGTTTGCCGCCGCCTAGCTTCTTCTCTTGATTGCAGGATAGGGCTTCATGTGATCAGGACGAGCCACCATGACGGCGATCGAAACTACGGTTCATCAACTCGATTACGGCAGCGGCAGCATTCGCACCAGGGATAGACAACACGACTCCTATGGCAGGCCCCGCGGCGCGAATCAGGACAATTACTATGGGGATTGCGCAGGCTGCCACGACCACTACGAATCGAAGTCGCGTATCGCGCAAGGGCGCCCTCATCGGTGACGCCCTCCGAGAGCGGCACTCGCCCAACCCCCACTGCACACGCGACGGAAGCGCCACAGAGGCCAGCGCCAATTGCGCCGCCAACACCCGCGGCGCCTTGGAGGAATCCGCGCCAGTGTTTATCGAGCGTTGCGTGCCAGGCACCTCCAAGTGCGTAACACGCCGATCGAATCCAACTCCAGCATTGTTCACCGGTGAGGTCGGTTCCGTCGATGGGATCGGTCGGGTAGGTGTAGGCATTGGCGTTGCCGCCGGGGATGGGGTCGACGGACAGGAGTCGGCCGGTGGCGGGGTTCAAGATCTGACTTCTCGGAATACATCGCATGCCATGCTATGGCAGGCCGTATCGCCGTAATGAATCACCGACTGCTTCCCGATCCCTTTCAAGTCCGGCCTATGCGTGCGTATTCGTTGTCTCAGTCACTCTTTGTCCGGTGGCGTCGGTGGCTTTACTCCGCCGCGAAGGTCCGCGACACCAATGACCGCAGGTGCAGAGGGCTTGCGAACCAACGTCCACCGGGGAACCCGGAAACGCAAGACTAACGCGTCTCCTTCGGAAGCCTCGAAGGACTCCGAGTAGAACGGTTGCGCGGAGTCAGCGACCAGATCGATGGTGTGCCTTCCCGGAGCGACGTCTATCCAAATCGCCCATCTGGCGGTCTGAAACACGGCACCTCGATAGGTCCCGTCGACGAGAACGCGCACCGCTTGCCAACGCAAGGACAGATTGTATCTATATCGTACGAATTTTCCGGCGACGATGATGCCTGTCTCGGCTCGATGTCGCTGCTCAAGACGATCAACGCTCCGCCACCGCCGATTCAGATCCATCGGCGTCGTCTTGACTCGTTGTATGCAGCCCAACCAGCGCTCCCCGTGCTTCCGTTCCCATAGGCCGAAGCAATCGCCTTATATCGCGGTGCAAATTTCACCATTCCACGTGCAGCCGCCCGTCGGCCCAACGCCGACGCGGCACGTCCCTCGGCAGCAAAGCCCAGACTAACTGCCCCAACCGCGCAATCTTGTCCACGCCCATGAAGGCACGCATCTGCAGTATCGGCGGTTCCCAGCCCGACGCCGCTATAGAAAGCGCCGAGCAGACAGTGCATGCAAACGGCCCGGTCAGAGCCGGGGCATGCCGTACTTTCGAACCAGGCCCGAGTCAGCAGGTTATATAAGCGCCTCCAACCTGAACCAGCTTCGTTCCGAAGTAGGTATGCCGCGAGAATGACGGCCAGTGTTCCGCTCGGCCGACTCGAATCGGACTCCAGCGGCGCCCGAGAGCATGCCCAATCCAACATGTTCCTCATCGTTTCGGCGTCAGCCGTCCGCACGAACCCAGATTCGATCATCGAGGCAACGAGCTCCGCTCGACGCTTCTTCCTCATCTTGAATAGTGGCAGGATGCGCGCTCTCATCGTCTCACTGCAGAGAACGATCGCCACTGCATATGTGCGGCGAATGACGTCAGGTTCGTTGTCAAGGCCAGATCGTGCCGCAAGTTGCGAGAATTCCGCAACGTTGCCGGCTATCACGAGGGTGATCAAATCTCGTACGAGCTGGATATCGGCATCCCGAAATCTGTTGAGGTCGCTCATGTCAAAAGAACCGTAGAAAGTTTCTTACCGCGGGTCATAGACAACGGCGAACACCCCCCCGGGGCGCTACTGACGCCGACGTCCTCACCGGTGACCAGGCCGCGATGCTCGCTCGCCGAATCGTAGGTGTGACTGGTCTGAGGACCGACCCGAACCGAACAACGGATGCGCATTCGATCTGCTCCGCTACCGGCATTTCATATCATCGATCGAGAGGGCTTTTGAATAATATTCACGACCTGCGCCTTGCGCTCGATCCATTGCGTCGGACCACGCGATATGCGCATGCAAAGACGAGGACCATTGCAGCGCCGACAAATCCTCGGAGTGCAGCATTGCCCACACTCGAGCCCAAAAGCATATTCAGTGCTGCGAATAATATGAACGGGGCAAGGAAATCGCCAAGAAATCGCCTGGTCCGACCTGCACCTGACGCCGCCGACCCGACCCAATAGGTTCTGATATTCATAGCGTCACACCTCAGATGCGGCGACGGACGAGACACACCACACCGCTGCTCCATACCAGCCGCCACCTCGCGTCGCACCAGCGGCGCCGCCGACGAAACAACGCAGACCGTAGTGCTGGATGGTGTGCCACCTATTTTTAACCCAGTTCCAAATCTTGTTCCACACTCCGCTTCCCCGGCAGCTACCGTTCGGATTATGACCCAAAAGGCACCACTTCCCCGTGGGGTCGAGCTTGTTGATGGGGTCGGTCGGGTAGGTGTAGGCGTTGTCGTTGCCGCCGGGGATGGGGTCGGTGGTGAGGAATCGGCCGGTGGTGGGGTTGTAGAGGCGTACGCCCATGAGGGTGAGGCCGGCCAGGTCGTTGGTGGAGCGTTGGTGGGCGCCGAGCCAGCCGTAGCTGTCTGGCGCTGCCGCTGCGACCCGGGGGGTGCCGTATTCGGTGGATTCGCTGTAGCTGGCGATCCCGGTGGCGGCGGGGTCGTCGGGGGCGGTGGCGACCAGATCACCGTGCAGGTTCGCCAGTTGCAGCGTCACCGTCCCGGCCGGGTCGATCGTGGCGGCCAGGGTGCCGTCGATGCCGGGCACGTTCCGCACCATCCCGGCGGTACTGCTGGTGTAGGCGGGGCTGTCGGTGCCATCGTCGTAATGGTTCACCGTCACCGTGCCGTTGTCGGACTGGCTGGCGATCCGGTTCTGCGCCGGGTCCAGCGTGAACGACACGCTCTCACCGCCCTGGGTCTGGCTGGCGGCCATGTCGTTGGCGTAGTAGCCCACCGTGACGGCACCGGTGGTGCCGGCGTGGGAGCCGATCCCGGACGCGTCGACCGCCGGCACCGTCGTGGTGCGGCCCAGGGTGTCGTAGCTGTAGCCGGTGCTGGTGATCCGGTCCGCCCCATCGAAACTGCCACTCACCGTCACCGGCGTCGTGCCCGTGGAGCAGACGCCGCCGGTCCCGGCCGGGTAGGAGGCCAGCGAGGTGCGGTTCGAGTCGGTGTCGAACCCATACACCCGGGTGCTGCAGGCGCTGCTGTACGTGTCGGCGACGGTGGTGAGGCGGCCGGCACCGTCGAAGGCGAACACCTGCCCGGACTGCGGGCTAGACTGCCCCACCGTCCGCCCACCGACCCCGACGGTCGCGGTGAAACTCGTCCACGTCACACCGCCCTTGGCGTAGGTCAGGGCGAGCGGGTTCCCCGCGTTGTCCACGCTCGTGGTCGCGGTCAACCCGTTCGGGTAGCTCTGGCTCATCGTGCCGGCCGCGTCATAGACCGCCGTGAACACCGACGGCTGCCCCGCCGCAGCATGGAGATCCTCACCGGTCACCAGACCCCGATGCTCGCTGCTGCTGTCGTAGGTCCAGGTGGTCGTGCCGGCCGAGTCGGTGCGGGAGATTAGCTGCCCGTCCAGGTCGTAGCTGCTGGTGGCGACCGCGCCGGTGGCATCGGTATAGCTGCTCACCCGACCGAGGGTGTCATAGCTCGTGGTCAGCGTGCTGCCGCCGGCGGTGACCGTGGTCGGCAGACCGGTGGCCGGGTCGTAGCTGTAGGTGACCGCGGGCAGGGCGGCGCCGCCGGCCGCGGCAGGGCTCACCGCCACCGCGGACGTTGCGGCGCGTCCGGCGTGGGTCGGCACGATGAGGCCCTCCGTGGCACATGAAGCACAGGTTAAGTCCGTTAGGCGGAGACTGTGCCCTACGTGCGACCCGATGGAAAGAGACTTAGCTTAAGTGTTAGCTATGGGTTCAACCTGCGGCGGGTGGCGAGAACCATTGCCCGTGCAAGCGACGGCTCATCGACCTCGCCGCCGACGGCACGCTGTCCCGCAGCAAGATCCTGGAGCGTAGCAACGCCATCCAAGTCGAGCGCCAGCACGTGCAGAGCAGCCTCACCGACACCACGGCTGAGCTGGCACTTGGCGCCGAGCGGCTGCACGAAGCGTTGGGACTCATCAGCGACCCCGCCGGTTTCTATCGCAACGCGCCGGACGAGGTGCGTGGCAAGGTCAACAGCGCCTTTACCACCGATTCGAGATTGACGACGATCCCCTGACAATGCGGGGCGAACTCAAGCCGCCCTTCGATGAGATCCACGACGCCTTCGATGCCTACGGTCGCTACAAAGCAGCGACACTCGGTCAGCATCGCGAAGTATCGACGACAAACGACCATGCCGAACCGGCCAACGCAAACAGGCGCCGCAGCAATGCCGCGACGCCTGACCACCGGACACCCGTACTCGCTGACATGTTTCCGGTCAGTGGTTGGAGTAAGCGTGTTCTGGTGGAGCTGAGGGGATTCGAACCCCTGACCCCCTCGATGCGAACGGTGATTTTACGTCAATCTGTGTCACGTGATGTCGGGCTGTGATGTTCTGGTTCCCATACACGGCAGGGGTTTGGTCGTCCGGTGTCACCCGGTGTCGGGTAGTGCCGGCCAGAGTTAGCCGGTCCGTTCGGGGTCAAATGAGGGTCAAGCTGGTCGCCCAACCCACGACTCGACTATACGCACAACGCATGACATAATACGTTGTGTGAGTACCGCACCGCCCCGGCTCGCGCCGATCTTCCGCAGCGACACGCAGCTGCAGATCCTTGGTGCAACCTACCTGGAGCCCGAGCGCCACTTCACGATCCCCGAACTGGTGGAGCGCTCCGGGCGCCCTCAGCCCACCGTCGCCCGAGAAGTCGATCGCCTCACAGAGGCCGGACTGTTGCACAGTGAACTGCGCAGCGGCCGTCGCACCGTCTGGGCGGACACGACCTCGCCGATCTTCGACGAGCTGCATTCAATTCTGCTCAAGACGATCGGCCCCAAGGTAGTCATCGAACAACACCTCCACGGTCTCCAGGGCGTCGACCAGGCACTGATCTACGGCTGGTGGGCTCGACGCTACGATGGCGAGCCCGGTCCGCTTCCGCAGGACGTCGATCTGATGGTGATCGGCGACGCCGACGTGGCCGAGGTCCGTTCGGCGGCGGACGCCTCCTCCCGCCGGCTTGGCCGCGACGTCAACGTCACCGTCCTGACCGTTGAGGAATGGGAACGCGCCGAGACAGGATTCCTTACTCACCTCAAGACCCAGCCACTCGTCACCTTGAACGTAATTTAATGAGACCGCTTGCGGGGCATTCGTGACCGTGCCCAAAGCCGTCGCGAAACTGCTCACGGCGAAGCGCCTCGAACAAGTCCCAGCCGACCGCCCCAGCGCCGAGCTGCGTCTGGCTCGAGCCGAGGAGAAGCTCGAAGCAGCTCGCAAGATCGCGGCCATCGATACCGAGATCGCCTACGTGACTGCTATGACGCAATGCGCATCGCCGTGACCGCGCACATGCTCTCCGTCGGCTATCGAGTCCCTGGCATCGCCGGAGCGCATGAGGCAGTCGGCATTTACGCCGAAGCCACGATCTCCAGCCCGGGCACAACCGAATACCAACGAATCCGACGACGCCGCAACAAATCTGAATACGACGACATCACCATCGGCAAAGCAGACCTCACCACTGACCTCGCGCATGCGGCGGCCGTCATCCAAGCTGTCCGCGACGCGCTCTGACGACCGTCGACGGATACGTCCGGTATGGCCATCGTCGAGAGCGGTTGGATCGCACGCAAAAGAACCGTCGATACGCGCGCCTGACGGCCGCCTTGACTTGCGACCAGATGAATTAGTAGGGCTTCTTGCGTACCGCGGATTCCGCCGGCGAAGACATCCCGAGGGTCGGTCGCCGCTTGCGATCCGGGTAGTGGCTGACTCACGGTCGACCAGAATCGGCGGTACGTCGGGCTGGATTCGGCGACCAGATGGTTCCGTTGGAGCTGGGGAGCGCGATGGTGTCGATGGCATCGGTGTGGCAGACGTCGAGGAGGTCGGGGTCGGCGGTGGCGGGGTCGACTGGCAATGCCTCCAGTAATCCGAGTTGGGCCAGGTCGAGGACGGCATCGTCCTGACTCGGAGGTCCCGTAATTCCGGACCTTCGTGCTCGTCGACCCCCGCGGGCCATCTCGCTCTTGGCTTCAGTCCGCGATTAGTCCGCGATCCGCGCGAGTCAGTCCGGCTTCGACAGACGAGCGAGCCCAATCCGTCACGTCAGCTTTGAGACCGGCAGTGCGGTGACTGCGGCACGCGCTGCCTCCAGGGGGTTGATCGCGTCCTCAATCTTTGTGGCGAGATCGAGGAGGTCATCCGGCTTAACGGCAATCGTCCGGCCCACGATGCCCTGCGTGCTTCGATCCTGGAAGGTGTGAGCGAGTCCGGGAAGGTAGTCACCCTTCCCATCAACACCGGCTGTGAACGGGTGGGCATGCGACAGTCGATTCCGGACGGTGGCACGGAGGTCATCGAAGGCGACAATCGCGCTATCGATGATCGCCGCCTCCTGCTGGCCGTTGGTGCTCGCCCGGTAGGTGTCTGCGAGCGCGCGAAGCATCTTCACCTTCGCCCCTGCCATCAGGACACGTGATTGAGCCAGGCCTAGGAATCCCGCCTCGTAGAAGATCGCCACGACGGTCTCCTCAAGCGCCATGAAGTTGTACTGCGCTCGGCCCAACGCCATGAGCACGTCGGGGTGAGCCGGCGTCCGAAAGTGGCGTCCCAATGTCTCGTGAGTGCCCTCGCTCATAGCCTCAAGCTAAGACCGGGCACTGCGTCCTCGCAACAGACCGGCGCTGGCGCGGCCTTCCGCGCCGGCGCCGGCGCCGTCGCGCTTAGCGTCGACACGTGACCACGGCGGTACGCGCGATCCAGCCATCGCGCGGAGTCTCGCTCGAGGGAGTGACGGAGCGGCGGATGGCGCGCCGCCGTTGCACGACGCCACGTTTCGAGACGGCCGATTGGCCAGCAAAGTTGTCGCAGCCTCGCACTAGCCTTGCTGCGTGGCCCCTACTCCGTCGCTGTTCGCCATCGTCGATGGCGTGCACGGCCACGAGGTGTTCGCGGCCGACGCCGACGCCGTGCTCGCCGATGCCTGCGCGGTTCTTCAGACGGGCCATCGATCCGAGGTGCTTCGGGCCATCGATGCAGGCACGGCCACGGGCTACCTGTCTGAGCGAGCCTTCCACGAGGTCGGCTGGATGTCGGCGAAGAGCGCGCGCGGCCGAGCCGTAGACCACGTGCAGCTACGCGCCGTGATCGAGCATGAGTACCTTCCTCGCCTGCCGGTGGTTCAGATTCCCGGAGAGAACGACTCGTGCTGGGTGCCAGAGCGGTCCGACCTTCGCGATCCAGACGACGTGTCGCATGTTCAGCTCGCCCAGCTGATCGGAGCTAGAGCGGTCTACTCGCACGACAAGCACATACGGGGGCCGGGCTTCGCGCCGGCAACCAGGGACGACTACAACCGACGTGTGGTCTTCCTCTCTTATCTGTCGACTCGCAGAGAGACAGAGCAGAGTACGACGCGCGTCGTGGGCTTCGCAGGAAGTGGCACGGCTGAAACAGTGTCTTGGGCCTCGCGCCGATTCGAAATCAAGCCCGCCGTCGTCTGGGCGTTGCTCGCCTTCGCGGTCGCTGGGCTTACCTACTTGGTGTTGGCTCCGCCCGAACGGCGCCGGCGACTCTCGGCGGCGATCAGTCCTGTTATCGAGCGCGCTTCGGCAGCACTGGAGCGCAGCGACCTCGCCAGTCGAGAGCTCGCAGCGTCAGTCTTGGTGCCGCAGCTCGTGGTGTCTCGGAGACTTGAGCTTGAAGTCGCGTTCCACCTAGCCCGCTATCCGGATCTCAACATGGTCGAGATCGCGGCCACTCTCGACCTCACATCGACGCGCAAGCACGAACTGCCTGCGTTGCTGCGGATGCATCCGTCTTTCGAGCGTCGCAGTCAGTACGGCTGGGGAGTCGGCCGCGTTCGACCTGCTCTCGAAACCTATCCGTCAACGTCTTGGCGACCGGCAGACCGGCTATAGAGGTGGCAACCAGGGTCCCACGAACAGCACGCCTCGACCTCCCCAAGTGGTTCTGGGGTGGTGACATACCGGGATTTTTTGTTATCGCTCGACTGCGAGCCAAGCACAACGCCACGACTGGCGACGTGACGGTAGAGGCCGAGGAGCACTTCGGTCAGAACAGTCCGCC
>Ga0105247_10001358_pt1 | contig 17785 bp, 17 predicted proteins | sample KBSS24metaG_FD_81519 | JGI IMG/M metagenome (GOLD analysis project Ga0105247, IMG submission 81519) | Switchgrass rhizosphere microbial communities from Kellogg Biological Station, Michigan, USA - KBS S2-4 metaG | ecosystem: Host-associated > Plants > Roots > Rhizosphere > Soil | place...
CACGCGAGCCGGCTCAGGCGCAAACTCGATCCTGAGCACGGCCGCTATGTGGTCAACTGCTGGGGCGTCGGCTATCGCCTCATCGAAGGCTGAGGCCGCCGGATTCGCCCGAGCTACTTCGACTCGGCCGAGGGCGACTCGAAGTGGAGGATCGCCAGCTTGGTCTCGATCTTTTCGCCCTTGCCGTCGGCAAGGCGACCGGCGGATTCGTCCTGGATCTTGACCGCCTTCTCCGCCGCCTCGCCGAGCAGCTTGTTGAGCTCGGTCCAGCCCTTCTCGTCGAGGACCAGCGGGGTGCGGCTGACATGGGAGTCGCTGCGGGCGTCGATCGTGCCGGCGACGAGCGCCTCGGTCGAGTCCTGGCCGATCATCTCCAGAACGGCGCCGGAGATCCCTTTGCGGGCCGAGGCGGGGATCTTCTCCCAGTCGCTGTCGCTGAAGAAGGCACGCTCGGTGGCGCGGTAGAAGTGCTCGACGGCGCCACGGCGGGGCTCCGTTTTGACCAGTTCGACGCAGTCGAATTCGAGCAGCGTCTTGACGTGGTAGCTGACGTTGCCGAGTGGCTCGCCGAGTTCCTGGGCGAGCTGGTTGGGGCTGGAGATGCCCTTGTGCAGCGAGGTCAGGATCCTCACCCGAAGCGGGTGGGCGAGCGCCTTGGCGAGCTGCTGGGTGATGCCCTCGGGCGACGTGCGGGTCTGGGCCACTGTCTTGATCCTCCGATTTTGAGTGATGGGGGCGGGGCGAGGAAGAGGGGAAAGCGGAGCCTTATACCCCGGTTTCTCAATCAAAGTATTTCAAAACGCTCCGTCGTTTCTCTTCTCGAATGTGACTTATAGAGCGAAAAAAGCCTTTTGTTGCACTGTCGCTAAACACTGATTCCACGCTCACGGGGAACGACTTTCAGCGTTCAACGGGTCTCATCTATGCGCACCCGCCGCCTCGAGGCGCCTGGCCGAGACCGCATTGGGGCCGGCGGGTGCGCCCTTTGCATGGGCCGCCCCGGGTGGGAGGGGGAGAGACCGGGCGGCGCCGGCACTTGACCGGCCCATGCCCATCGACGGTCGCAAGCTGGGGCGGGGATGGATCTGAGCTTCTCTCAGTTCGCCGCGGGCTGGCCGTTGGCGGCGTCGCTGGCGGCGCTCGGGGTGCGCGGCGCGCAGGGGGAGCGGCGACGCCGCGCCCTCAACGAGTGCCTGCACGAGCTGCGCCGGCCGCTGCAGGCGCTGGCGCTCGCCGCTCCCCGTTCCGGTGACCCCGACGGCATCGGATCCTCGCTGCGACTGGCGACGCAGGCCTTGGAGCGGCTCGACCTCGAGATCAACGGCGGCGCGGAGGCGGCGACTGCGGCGCCGGTCCGAGTCGAGCCGCTGCTCCGTTCCTCGCTCGCCCGCTGGCGGGCGCGAGCCGAGCTGGCGGGCAGCTCGGCGCAGTTGCGCTGGCGGGCGGGCGAGGCGGTCGTGGCTGGCGATGCCACGCAGCTCGAACAGGCCTTCGACAACCTGCTCATCAACGCGATCGAGCACGGTGGCGCCACGATCGTCGTCGAGGCACGGCGCCAGGGAGGCTCGGCGACCGTCGCCGTGATCGACAAGGGCCCGCGGACGCCGCGGCGGCCGACCGGGCGGCTCTCTCGACACCCAGGTCGCCATCGCCACGGTCACGGCCTGCGGGTGGTGAGGCGGATCGCCGCCGAGCATGGCGGCAGCTTCGAGCTGCGCCGCTCGCCCGGTCGGACCGAAGCGCTGCTGCGGCTGCCGGCCGTCGAGGCGACGGTGGTCGCACGGTGAGTCGCCGTGCTCGCGCCGTTCTCTTCGCGGTGGCGGCGCTGTTCGCCGCCGCCCTCGCCGCCACGATCGCCGACGGCTATGGCGACAGCGTCGTTCGCGGCTACGGAGGGCTGCGTCCGGTGGCGGTGGCGACGGAGGCGCTGCGATCCGGCGAGCCGATCGACCCCGAGCGGGCCGCGGTCGCGCTGGAGACGCGGCGGGTGCCGGCGCGCTTCGTCCCCCCTGGCGCCCTGCGCTCGCCGGCCGAGGCGATCGGCCTGGTGCCGGCGGCGACCGTCCCCGCCGGCGCCTATCTGCTGGCCGCGCAGATGCGCCCTCCGCACGCGGCGGCGCCGGACTCGCGCCTCGGGGCAGGGCGGCGCCCGGTGCCGATCTCGGTCAGCGGCGCCACCGCGCTGGCGGCGGACGGCCCCGGCGGCGTCGGGACGATCGTCGACGTTGTCGTCACCACCGAACCGACTGCCGCCGGACACGGTCGCACCTACGTCGCCGCTGCCGGGGTGCCTCTGCTGGCTCTGACGCCGACCCAGGACGGTGTCGAAGGGGCGGCGACGGCGACCCTGGCGCTGACCCGCGGCCAGGCTCTCCACCTGATCGCCGCCGAGAGCTTCGCCCGCCAGCTGACCCTGTTGCCCGGCGCCTGAGATGAGTGCCCGCGAGCGTCACCTGGCTGGATTGGCAGCCTCGCTGCGGTCGCGCCTGGTCGAGACCCGTCGCCTCAAAGCGGCGGCCGGTCGAACCGGCGAGGCCGACCTTGCACTGGCGGCCCAGGACCTGGTCGCCGCCGAGGCGGCGATCCTCCCGGGCCCGGTGCGCGAGGAGGTGGTGGCGCGAATCGTCCGCGACAGCGTCGGCCTGGGGCCGCTGGAGGACCTGCTCGTCGATCCCGCGGTCGAGGAGGTGATGGTCAACGGGCCGCGGGTCGTCTATGTAGAGCGGCGCGGGCGGCTGGAGCCGACCGAGGTCCGCTTCGCTGACGAGGAGGAGCTCCGCAACACGATCGAGCGGATCCTCGCCCCGCTGGGCCGCCGCGTCGATGAGCTCAGCCCGATGGTCGACGCCCGGCTCGCCGACGGCTCACGGGTCAACGTCGTGGTGCCGCCGCTGGCGATCGACGGACCGGTCGTCTCGATCCGGCGCTTCGGCGCCGAGCGACCGGGCCTCGACGAGCTCGTCGCCCGCGGCAGCCTCAGCCCCGCTCAGCGGGAGCTGCTTGCCGCCGTCGTCGCCGAGCGCCGCAGCGTCCTGGTCAGCGGCGGCACCGGTTCCGGCAAGACGACCCTGCTCAACGCCCTGTCCGGATTCATCTCGCCGCGCGAGCGGGTGGTGACGATCGAGGACGCCGCCGAGCTGCGACTGCAGCAGCCGCACGTCGTGCGGCTGGAGAGCCGGCCGCCGGGGATCGAGGGGAGGGGCGAGGTGACGATCCGCGACCTGCTCCGCAACGCCCTGCGAATGCGGCCGGACCGGATCGTGATCGGCGAGGTGCGGGGTGTCGAGGCGCTCGATCTGCTCACCGCCCTCAACACCGGCCACGAGGGGGCGCTCTCGACCCTGCACGCCAACTCGCCGGCCGATGCGCTGGCGCGGCTGGAGACGCTGGCGCTGATGGCCGACGTCGGTCTTCCGCACGAGGCGATCGTCGAGCAGGTGCGGCGCGGCATCGACCTCGTCGTCCAGCTCGAGCGGCGTGGCGACGGCTCGCGCCTGGTCACCGAGATCGTCGAGGTCGAGGGCGGATGAGCGGCGGCGGCCCCCTGCCGCCCCTGGTCGGAGCCCTGGCCGGCGGCCTGATCGCGCTTGCCGGTCGCGAAGCGCTGCTGGCGAGTCCCGCCGCGGCGCGCTGGCTGCGGGCGGCACTGGAGCCGCTGTGGCGGGCCGGCCGCGAGGGCTATGCGCCCTCGGCGCTGGAGCGGCGCCGGCTGGCGGCACTCGGCACGGCGGGCGTGGCGTTTGCCGGCTGGCTGCTGGCCGGGCCGATCCTGGCGCTGCCGCTGCTGGCCGCCGGGCCGGCCCTGGCCGGCTGGGCGATCTCGAACCGCCGCCGCCGCTACCGCCGGGCGGTCGAGCGGGCGCTCCCCGATGTGGCGAGCGCGGTCGCCGACTCGCTCGCCGCTGGCCGCTCGCTGCGGGCGGCATTGAGCGCCGCCGCCGACTCGCTCGACGGCCCGCCGGCGGCGGAGCTGGCTCGGCTCGGTGCCGAGCTGGACCTCGGTGCTCCGACCGATGAGGCGGTCCTCTCCTGGCGACGGCGAATGGGCAGCGAGAGAGTCGACGCCTTTGCCACGGCCCTGCTGAGCCAACGGCTCGCCGGCGGCGACCTCGCCGGGCTGCTGCGCCGCTTCGGCGCGGGCGCCGCCGAGCGCGACCGGGTGCTCGAGGACGCGCGTTCGGCGACCGCCCAAGCTCGCTTCACCGGGCTGCTGGTGGTCGCGATGCCGAGCGGTGGGGCGCTGTTCGCCGAGCTGGTCCAGCCCGGCTTTGTCGCCGGCATGCTCGGCTCGGGCCCGGCGGCGATGCTGCTGGCCCTGGCGGCGGCGCTGCAGTTGGCCGGCTTCGTAGCGATCCGGCGACTCTCGGGGGTGGCGGAGTGAACGCGGCTGGCCTGCTCGCCGCGATCGCGGCGTTCTTCGGCTTCGCCGCAGCGCACCAGCTTGCCGCCGGGCGCCGCGGGCCGGCGCGGAGCTCTGCGGGAGGCGTGGGCGAGCCGAGAGGGGAAGGCGCGGACGGGGGCGAGCCGGCGGTGGCGGCGAGCGGAGGTCGGGCTGTCGGCTCGCCTCAGCCGCGGCTCAGCAGTCGCTCCGCCCAGGCGGCGCTGCGCCTGGGTCTCCCCGAGCGATTGCGCCGCTCCGGCCTCGAGCCGCGGCTGCCGCTCGCCGCGGTGCTGACCGCCAAGCTCGCCGCTGCCGCCTGCGGCGGACTCGCCGCCCTCGCCGCCGCCCCGGCAGCACCCGGCCGGACCGCGCTGTTGGTCATCGCGGGTCTGCCGATTGCCGGCTTCCTCGTCCCTGACGCGATGCTCGAGCGGGCGGCGCGCCGGCGGCGCCGGCGCCTGTTGGCGGCGCTTCCCGACGCACTGGACCTGCTGGCCGTCAACGCCGGCGCCGGCCGCGGCGTCCCGGCCAGCTTCGCGCAGCTGGCGGCGGGGGAGGGCCCGCTCGCCGAGGAGATGCGGGTCGCCGTCGCCGAGCTCTCCTGCGGCGCTCCGCTGGGGATCGTCCTGGGCTCGCTGCGGGGGCGGGTGCCGGGCCCGGAGCTGGCGGCGCTGGCGGCGACGATCGAACGCTCGCGGCGGCTCGGCTCGCCGATCGCCGAGCAGCTCCGCCGCCAGGCCGCCGGCCTGCGCCGCCAGGGCCACCGCGCGGTCGAGGAGCACGCCGCCCGCGCCGCTCCGAAGATCCAGCTCGTCGTCGCCCTCGTCCTCGTGCCCTCGGTCCTGCTGATGATCGCCGCCGGCCTGATCGCCAACGCCGGCACCCTGCTGGCGGGCTTCTAGTGCCGGGGGTGCTCCGTGGCTGTCGTCTCGAGTGGGGCCAGCTCAGTCGCCAGCTCCTGGTGCGCTCTCCTCAGATGAGCAGGGATTGGCAAGTAGGCCTGTCCACCGATGGTGATCCAGAGGGCGTGCACCTTCGCCTCGGCGCACGCCGATGGCTGAATCGCCCTGGGCGGCTGGGTTGAGATCTTCTTAGCCTCTACCACGTAGAGAGCCCGATCGGTGGCGACGAGTGCGATATGGCGCATCTGGAGGAGAAAAAGAAAGGCGACGAAGAACCCGAACAGGTTGAAGCCGCGTTCGCCGGTGAGCGCATCGGCGATCGGGCCTGCGGCGATTGCAGCCAGGGCCAGGTAGAGCCAGGGTCCGGTCTCGGTCATGACCACGCAGCGGCATTCCTCGCCGGGCATCAAAAGTGACTCGATTCGTTCCGCGACTCGTTTCGACTGCCGCCCGTTCATCCCGCCTTCACCGATGTCTCATCGGCAGGGGATGCATGGACCTTCAGCGCTACTCGGTCGACTCGTCGCGGAGGCGCTTCGCGACGGCGGCGGTGGCGACGGCGACGGCGTCGAGGTCGGCGGCGTCCTCCTTGTGCCCGTTGACGTAACAGCAGAGGGTGCCGCCGACCAGCTCGAAGGCGAACTTCTCGGGGGCGCTGTCGGCCAGCCAGACGATGAAGGTGGGGCTGAAGAGCCGCCGCAGCCAGACCGCGTCCTGCTCCTTGCCGGCGAAGATCTCGTAGCGCTCGTCGAGCGCCTCGCTCTCCAGCGTCACCCGCTCCTTGGAGCGGCGGAAGACGTCCTCGAACTTCTCCAGGGCGCGGAGGCCGAACTTGCGCTGGCAGTAGAGCTCGGGGACGCGGCCGGCGCACTCGGGGACCTCGGTGAGGCCGAGCGTGTAGCGGTAGTAGTTGGTTTGGCGGTTGCCCTCGCTGTCGGTGGTCTCGTCCTCGTAGGTATAGAGAGCGAGGATGCCGCCGACGTTCTCGCCGAGGACGCCGGTCAGGGTGCGCTCGGCGTAGCGGTCATCGCCCTTGCGCAGCAGCGGCGTCGCCGCGGGCAGGGAGGTGCGGCCGCCGAGGACGAGGTCGTGCTGCTGGGCGTAGGCCGCGAAGAAGGCGTCGGCGGCGCGCGAGTCGGCGATCGCGAAGACGATCCCGACGCCGACCAGGAGGGCGCCAGCGGCCGCGATCAGGCCGAGCAGCGGGGCGGTGACGGCGGCGACGCCGATCCCGACGATCAGCACGAAGGCGCCGATCAGGATCAGCGTCAGCGGCTTCCGCATCAAGCGCTTGAAGTGGAAGCCGCGCAGGTCGTTGGCGTCGTCGGGCGGGGCGGTGGCGTCGTCCGGCACGCGCGCAACCTACCGGCCCGGGCCGCGGTCCCCGGGTGCAAACGGGGTTGCAGAGGAGGGTCGTGTTGCAAAGTGGGGGACTGTGGGTTATTGTGGCGCTCGAGTTGAAGCCCAGGACCGGGGTGGTGAGGCTCCTCCCACCTCATCACCCCGGTCCAATTTCTTCTTCCCCCGGCCCTCCCGCTCAGAAAGGAACCCGCCGAAGTGGCTTTTCGGGGTCTCTACGAGCACAGCCTCGATTCGAAGGACCGGTTGACGGTTCCCTCGCGCTTCCGGGCCAGCCTCTCTGACGGAATCGTTCTGTCGAAGGGCTTCGACCCCTGCGTCTGGGTGCATACGACCGCGGAGTTCGAGCAGCTCTCCGACCGCTTCCTCTCGCCGCACAGCCCCTTCGGGCGCGACGCCAGGCAGCTGCGCCGCCGTTTCCACGGCGGCTCCTTCGACGAGAAGCTCGACGCCGCCGGGCGGATCCGCGTCCCCAAGCCGCTGATCGAGCACGCCGGGCTCGACGGCAACTGCGTTGTGATCGGCGCGGGGGAGTACCTCGAGATCTGGAACGCCGAGGCCTGGGCCAAGCAGGAGGAAGAGCTCGACGCTGCGGCACCGGAGATCGCCGAGGGCCTGGCCGGCGCCGGAGCCGGTGCGTGACGATGAGACTTCATGCCGCCCGCACTCCCACCATCTCCCACCACTCGGAGCCCCGGCCCGGGGGAGCGATCGAGCCGATGAGCCACGATCCCGTCCTCGCCCCCGAGTTGGTCTCGCTGCTCGCCCCCGAGCCCGGCCAGACGGCCGTCGACTGCACCTTCGGCGGTGGCGGCCACGCCCGCCAGGTGGCGGAGCATCTGGGCGCCGAGGGGACGCTGATCGCGATCGACCGCGACCCCGCCGCCGCGGCCCGCTTCGAGGAGTTCGCCGCCGAGGCGCCCTGCCGGACCCGCTTCATCGGCACCGACTTCGCGGAAGGGCTTCGCACCCTGCACGGCGAAAGTGTGCGCCCAGAGATGGTTTATGTAGACCTAGGGATGTCCTCGATGCAGGTCGACGCGTGGGAGCGAGGGTTCTCCTACTCCTATGACGCGCCGCTCGACATGCGCATGGACACGCGCCAGAGCTTCGACGCCGCCGACCTCGTCAACGAGTGGCCGGAGTCGCGGATCGCCCAGGTCCTGCGCAACTTCGGCGAGGAGCGCTACGCCGGCGGGATCGCCCGCGAGATCGTCCGGCGGCGGCCGCTGCGGACCACCGCCGACCTCGTCGCCGCTGTCAAGGCGGGGATGCCGACCGCGGCCCAGTTCGGCGGCGGCCATCCCGCCAAGCGCACCTTCCAGGCGATCCGGATCGCCGTCAACGGCGAGCTCGACTCGCTGGGGGAGATGCTGCCGCTGGCCTGGGAGATGCTGCCGGTCGGGGGTCGCTTCGCGGCGATCTCCTTCCACTCGCTCGAGGATCGGCCGGTCAAGCAGTTCCTGGCCGAGAAGGCGCGCGGCTGCCTCTGCCCGCCGGAGCTTCCGATCTGCGTCTGCGGCCACGAGCCGGAGGCGGAGCTGCTGACCCGCCGGGCGGTCCCGCCCGGCCCCGAGGAGGTCGAAGCGAACCCGCGGGCTCGCTCAGCCCATCTGCGGGCGGCGCTGAAGATCGCCGAGGCGACCGTGGGGGAGACCGCCTAGTGGCCGTTGCTGCCCCAGCTCGCCGTGCACCCGCGACGGCGCCGCCGAAACCGCCCCGCGCGCCCGCCAAACGGGCGACTGGCGCGCCGGCGGCGCCGCTGAAGAGGTCCTCCCGCGCCCAGACGGCCTCGCCCGCGAAGACGTCGCCCGCCCGCAAGCGGCCGCTGCGCCCGACGCGCGGCCGTCCCAAAGCCTCGGCCGCGGTTGCCGCACCGGCCCGCAAAGCACCGGCCCGCAAGGCCGCGCCACGGAAGGCGCCCGCCCGCAAGGCGGCGCCCCGCAAAACGGCAACGGCGTCCCGCGGCGCCCGCGCGACCGCGAGTCGCGCGCAGGCTGCCGCACCTCGCACCGCCCGCGCCACCGCTCAGCGCGCCGTCGCCGGCGGCCAGCTGATCCCGATCGCGGTCGGCCGCACGGCGGTCGCGGTCAGCCAGCTGCCCGACTCGGGCCTGGTCGTCCGCCTCACCCGCGGGCGCGCCTGGATCGGCCTGCTCGGGGTGCTCCTGGTCGGGATCGTCGCCCTCAACGTCGTCACCCTCAGCTTCGCCGCCTCCTCGGGCAAGATCGACGAACAGATCACCGCGCTGGAAGAGGAGAACTCGATCCTGCGCGGGCTGGACGCGAAGGGCTCCGGGGTCGGCGCCGTCCGCAACGCCGCCGGGCCGCTCGGTCTGGCGATGCCGAACAGCGACGCGATCCACTTCGTCGAGGCCGGCCACGGCGTCGTCGCCACCGCGGCGGCGCGGCTCGCGGCGGCCGGGGGGTAGGACGCCCGGATGCGCTTGATCGAGCGCCGGATCGGCCTGCTTTTCGCCGGCTTCCTGCTCTGCTTCCTCGTCGTCATCGGCCGCGCCTTCTGGCTGCAGGGCGTGCAGGGCTCCCAGCTCGCCTCCGAGGCGATCTCCCAGCAGACCGAGACGGTGACCGTGCCGGGCCTGCGTGGCAGCCTGCTCGACCGCAGCGGCAACGCGCTCGCCGCCTCCGAGGACGCGGCGACGATCTACGCGACGCCCTACCAGGTGAAGGACCCGCCGAAGGCGGCCCAGCAGCTGGCGCCGATCCTCGGCCTCGAGGACCAGGAAGTCCTCGAAGCCCTGACCGCCGAATCCGGCTTCTCATACATCGCCCACAAAGTCGACTTCGGCGCCGCCGCCAAGGTCGAAGCGCTGCACCTGGAAGGGATCGGCGAGCTGCCCGACAGCCGCCGCACCTACCCGCAGGGGGAAATGGCGGGGCAGGTGATCGGCTCGGTCGGCTCCGAAAACCAGGGCCTGACCGGGCTCGAGGCCGGCGAGGAATCGATCCTGCGCGGCGAAGACGGCGAGCGGCAGATCGTCCGCGACGCGCTCGGCGACCCGATCCGGCTGCAGACCGTCAAGGAAGCGAGCGACGGCGAAGACATCGAGCTGACCCTCGACCCGCTGATCCAGCAGAAGACCGAACAGGTCCTCGGCGAAGTCGGCGAAACGTACTCGCCGAAGGGAGCGACGGCGATCGTGGTCGACCCGCGCAACTCGCAGATCCTGGCGATGGCGAACTGGCCGCCGGTCGACCCCAGCGACCTCTCCGAAGCCAGCAACGAAGACCTGATGAACCGCGCCACCGGCTTCAACTACGAGCCGGGGTCGACCTTCAAGGCCTTCACGGTGGCCTCGGCGCTGGAAGAAAAAGTGGTGACGCCGACCTCGACCTTCACCCTGGCGCCGAGCCTCCAGGTCGCCGACCGCACGATCGAAGACGCCGAGCCGCGCGGCACCGAAACCCTCAGCGTCGGCGAAATCCTCGCCCACTCCTCCAACGTCGGCGCGGTCACGATCGGCCTCGAACTCGGGGCGACCCGGTTCAGCAAGTGGATCGAAAAGTTCGGCTTCGGCCGCAAGACCGGCGTCCAGTTCCCCGGCGAGGAAATCGGCATCGTCCCCAAGCTCGACGAATACTCGGGCTCGACGATCGGCAACCTGCCGATGGGCCAGGGCCTGGCGGTGACGCCGATGCAGATGGTCGCCGGCTACGACGCGATCGCCAGCGACGGGATGCTGCGGCCTCCGCAGCTGATCAAGCGGATCGGCGAAGAAGAGGTCCACGAGCCGAAGGGCAAGCGGGTGATCAGCCCCGCGGTCGCCGCCGAGGTGCGGGAAATGCTCGAGGGGGTGCTCGCCCCCGGCGGCACCGCCTCCGAGGTCAGCGTCCCCGGCTACACCCTCGCCGGCAAGACCGGAACCGCGCAGGTGGCGGAAGAAGGCGGGTACTCGGAGACGAAGTACGTCGCCTCCTTCATCGGCTTCGCGCCGGCCCAGAACCCGCAGCTGCTGGCGGCGGTGATCGTCGACCAGCCGCAGGGCGAAATCTACGGCGGCTCGGTCGCGGCGCCCGCGTTCGGGCAGATCGCGGCCTTCGCCCTCCCGTATCTCGGGGTCGCGCCCGAATAGGCCCGGCGAGGGCACCCGGAGCGCTACCTAGAATCGCCTGCGCATGAGGCTCGACGAGCTTGTCGCGGATCTCGAGGGCGCCCGTGTCGTCGGCGGCGACGCCGACGCCGAGGTGACCGGCCTGGCCTACGACAGCCGCAGGGTCCGGCCGGGCACGCTGTTCTTCTGCGTTCCCGGCGAGCGCGCCGACGGGCACGACTTCGGGCCGCAGGCGGTTGCCGACGGCGCCGTGGCGCTGGTCGTCGAGCGCGAGTTGGATGCGGCGGCTCCGCAGGTGCTGGTCGCCGACGCAAGGGCGGCGATGGCGCCACTGGCCGCCCGCTTCTTCGGCGACCCGACGGCGACCCTGCGGGTGGTCGGCGTTACCGGCACCAACGGCAAGACGACGACCGCCTTCCTGATCCGGGAGATCCTGGAGGCGGCCGCGATCCGGTCCGGTCTGATGGGCACGGTGAAGCAGATCGTCGCCGGCATCGAGGAGGAGGTGGTGCGGACGACGCCGGAGGCGATCGAGCTGCAGGGCACCTTCCGCCGCATGCTCGAAGGGGGCGACGAGGCCTGCGCGATCGAGGTCTCCTCGCACGCGATGGCGCTGCACCGGGCCGACGCGATCCACTTCGAGGCGGCCGTCTTCACCAACCTCACCCAGGACCACCTCGACTTCCACGCCGACATGGAGGACTACTTCCAGGCCAAGCGCCTGCTCTTCGCAGCGGGACCGGGGACGGCGATCGTCAACCTCGACGACGAGTACGGGCGGCGGCTTGCGGCGGAATTCGAGTGCGTGACCTTCTCGGCGGAGGGAGCGGAGGGCGCCGACCTCGCCGCCGCCGACGTCGCGTTCGACGCTGCCGGCGCGACCTTCAGCGTGCGGCTCGCGCCCGGTGCCGGTGGTCGTCGGACCGAGGGCGCTCTAGAGGCGGCGGACCCATCAGCGGCCACAGAGCTGACGGTGCGGACGCGCCTGCCTGGTCACTTCAACGTGGCCAACGCTCTCGGCGCCCTCGCGGCGGCCCTGGCCTTCGGGATCGAGCCCGAGCTCGCGGCTGCGGCACTGGCAGAGGCGGCGGCGCCGCCGGGCCGCTTCGAGCCAATCGACGAGGGGCAGGCGTTCACGGTCCTGGTCGACTACGCGCACACGCCCGACTCGCTGGAGAACGTGCTGCGGGCGGCGCGGCGGCTGACTTCCGGCCGGGTGATCTCGGTCTTCGGCGCCGGCGGCGACCGCGACCGCGACAAGCGGCCGAAGATGGGCCGGGCGGGGGCGGAGCTCTCCGACCTGGCGATCGTCACCTCCGACAACCCGCGCTCCGAGGACCCGGCCGCGATCGTCGCCGAAGTGCTGGCCGGCACCGAGGGAGCCGGCGGACAGGTCGAGAGCGAGGTCGACCGCCGCGCCGCGATCGCCATGGCGATCGGTCAGGCGCGACCCGGCGACACCGTCGTGATAGCCGGCAAGGGCCACGAGCAGGGCCAGGAATTCGAGGACGGCCGCAAGCTCCCCTTCGACGACCGCGACGTCGCCCGCGAGGAGCTGCGCGCGCTGGGTGGCGCCTCATGAAGCTGGCCCCGGCCGAGATCGCCGCCGCGCTCGGGGCTGAGGTCCTCGCCGAGGGCGCCTCCGAGCCTCCACGCCGCGCCGTCATCTCCTCCGCCGATGCCGGTCCAGGCGACCTCTTCTTCGGCCTCCTCGGCGCCAACCGCGACGGCGGCGAGTTCGCCCCGGCGGCGATCGAGGCCGGGGCATGGGGTGTGGTCGTGGGACCCGGAGTGCGTACGACATTTCCTCCGCATAGCGAGGGAAATGTCGTACGCGCCTCTGGCGAGGGCGCTCCGAGCGCTGTCGATGGTGCTTGGGTCTTCGCCGTCGAGGATCCGCTGGTGGCCCTGCAGGCGCTGGCCCGGGCCTGGCGGCTGGCGCTCGGGGCCCGCGTCGTCGGCGTCACCGGCTCGGTCGGCAAGACCTCGGTCAAGGACATCTCCCGAGCGCTGCTGCCGGGGCGGGTCCACGCCAACCGCGAGAACCTCAATACCGAGATCGGGCTGCCGCTGACCCTGCTGGAAGCGCCCGACGAGACCGAGACGCTGGTCCTCGAGATGGCGATGCGGGGAGCGGGGCAGATCGCCGAGCTGGCCGCGATCGCCGAGCCCGAGGTCGCGGTCATCACTAACGTCGGTCCCGTCCACGTCGAGCTGCTCGGATCGGTCGAGGCGATCGCGGCCGCCAAGGCCGAGGTGATCGATTTCCTCCCGGCCGACGGGACCCTGGTGGCCCCGGTCGAGGCCGGTGAGCTGGAGCCGCACCTGGGGCGGGCGCCGCGGCTGCTGCGCTTCGGGCCGGGCGGCGACGTCGAGGCGCTCGAGCACCGCATCGAGGAGGGGGTCACGGAAGCGCGGATCGCGACTCCGCTGGGTGAGACGGTCTTCCACCTGCCCTTCACGGAGGCCCACAACCTCGCCAACGCGCTGGCGGCGATCGCCGCCGGGGTCGCGCTCGGCGCCGACCCGGAGGAGATGGCCGACCGCGCTGCGAGCATAGGATTCTCTCGCTTCCGCGGCGAGCGCCTGGAGCTCGGCGACGGGATCCTCCTCGTGAACGACTGCTACAACGCCAACCCGGTCTCGATGCGCGCCGCCCTCGATCACCTCGCCGCCCTCGGCGCCGAGCGCACCGTCGCGGTGCTCGGCGAGATGGCCGAGCTCGGCCCCGGTGCCGCCGGCTACCACGGCGAGGTCGGCGAGCACGCCCGCGCCCACGGCATCGACCTCCTGGTCGGCGTCGGCGAGCCGGCCCGCGCCTACGGGCCCGACGAGCTGGTCGGCACGCCCGAGGAAGCGGCCGAGCTGCTGGCGGCGCGCCTGGAAAGCGGCGACGCCGTGCTCGTCAAGGGCTCCCGCTCGGCCGGCCTCGAGGCGGTTGCCGAGGCGCTGGAGGGGATGCTCTGATGGGCGAAGTCCTGATCGCCGGCATGGCGGCGATGCTGATCTGCATCTTCCTCGGCCCCAAATTCATCGAATACCTGCGGGTCCGAGAGTTCGGCCAGCACATCCGCGAGGACGGGCCCCAGGAGCACCACGCCAAGGCGGGTACGCCGACGATGGGCGGCCTGATCATCTTCGTCTCGATCTGCGTGCCGTACCTGGTCCTCTCCGACCGCAGCGCCCAGAGCCTGGCCGTCTTCGGCGTCGCCCTCGGCTGCGCCGGCCTCGGCTTCGCCGACGACTTCATCAAGATCGTCAAACGCCGCTCGCTCGGCCTCTCGGCGCGCTGGAAGATCGCCGGCCAGGTGGTCCTGGCGCTGGTCCTCTGGTGGGTGGCGCGGCACAAGGTCGGGCTCGAGCCGATCCTCTACTTCCGAATCGGCGACGGCAGCATCGACCTCGGCCCGGTCCTCTACTTCGTGCTCGTCTTCCTGGTCCTAGCCGGCACCTCCAACGGGGTCAACCTCACCGACGGCCTCGACGGCCTTGCCGCCGGCTCCTGCGCGATCGTCCTGCTCGCCTACACGGCGATCTCCTTCATCGCCAATCAGCAGCAGGACCTGGCCCTGCTCTCGGCCTGCCTGGTCGGCGCCTGCATCGGCTTCCTCTGGTTCAACGCCTTCCCGGCCTCGATCTTCATGGGCGACACCGGCTCGCTCGGGTTGGGTGGCGCGATCGGGGCCCTGGCGGTGATGACCCAGACCGAGGTGCTGCTGCTGATCATCGGCGGCATCTTCGTGATCGAGGCGCTCTCGGTGGCGATCCAGGTCTTCTCCTTCAAAACCTTCCGCCGCCGCGTCCTCCTGATGGCGCCGCTGCACCATCACTTCGAGATGATGGCTTGGTCGGAGACCAAGATCATGCTGCGCTTCTGGATCGTGGCGGCGGTGTGTTCGGGGATTGGGTTCACGCTTTATCAGCAGAGCATTGGGCGGTAGAGCGGCGGGCGTTGTACGTGGGGGCGGGTCCGATGCCCCTCCCCTGGAGGCCGTCGCGCAGCTGGGCGAACCTGGTTGTGCGAGGCGTGGTCGCTGGAGCCTCCCGGGGAGGGGCACCGGACCCGCCCTCGTCGCACAGGGTCCCGGCGCTGTACCGCGAACCTGTGTGAGTGACCATTCCGCCGCCGAAGGAGATTCGACCGCCGCTTCCCCGAGGCCCGTTTCTGGTGGTGGGGTTGGCGCGGTCGGGGGTGGCGGCGGCGCGGTTGCTCGTTTCTCTTGGGGAGGAGGTGGTGGGGGTCGATTCGGGGGTTCCCGATTCGGTGGCAGGACTTCGGGAGGTGGGCGTCGAAGTGTTCTTGGATTCGGATGGATTGGCGCAGCTCGACGGAGTACGGACGGTCGTGAAGAGCCCCGGGGTGCCGCGGGATGCTCCCGTCATCGCCGAGGCACTGCGGCGCCAGATCGAGGTGATGGGGGAACTGGAGTTGGCTTGGCGGGCGCTGCCGAACAGGTTCGTCGCGGTGACCGGGACGAACGGCAAGACGACCACGGTGGAGATGCTCGGGCATGTGTACCGGAGCGCTGGTGAGCCGGTCGCGGTCGCCGGCAACGTCGGCACGCCGCTGGCCTCGCTGGTTGGGGCGATCGAGCCGGACGCCACGGTCGTCTGCGAGTGCTCGAGCTTCCAGCTCGAAGACACCCTCGAGTTCGCCCCCGAGTGCGGTGTCTTCCTCAACCTCGCGCCCGACCATCTCGACCGCTACGAGGGGCTGCCCGACTACCTCGCCGCGAAGCTGCGGATCTTCGCCAACCAGGGCAACGACGACGTCGCCATCTACAACGCCGACGACCCGGAGCTGGCCGGCACCGACCTCGGCGGCTGCGGGCGCCGCGTCTCCTTCTGCGTCGGCGACGCCCCCGACTGCGAGGTCGCGGTCGCTGAGGGAACGATCTTCTACGACGGCGAGCCGCTGCTGCGGGTCGAGGAGCTGGGCGTGGTCGGCGAGCACAACGTCGCCAACGCGATGGCCGCCGCCGCGGCGGCGCTGACGATGGGGATCGGCCGCGAGGCGGTGCGCGAGGGGTTGCGCAGCTTCGCCGGGGTCCCGCACCGGCTCGAGCCTGTCGCCGAGATCGGCGGCGTCCGCTTCGTCAACGACTCGAAGGCGACCAACGTCGCCTCGGCGATGGTCGGCATCCGCGCCTTCGAGGCCGGCGTCCACGCGATCCTCGGCGGCAGCGAGAAGGGCGAGCCCTACGAGCCGCTGCTCGACCCGGTCCGCGAGCGCTGCCGCGCCGTCTACCTGACCGGCGCCTCCGCCGAGCGCCTTGCCGAGGCGCTGGCTCCGGCGATCGCCGCCGGGGTGGATCTGCACCGCTGCGATGACCTCGAGGACGCGGTCCGCCGCGCCGCCGTTGCGGCCGCGCCCGGCGACGTCGTGCTGCTCTCGCCCGCCTGCGCCAGCTTCGACGCCTTCGAGAACTTCGAGCGCCGCGGCGAGAGCTTCCGCGCGATCGTCGAGGGGCTGCGGTGAGCGCCAAGGCCCTCTCGCTGGGCGGCCTCGTTGGCCGTCCCGCCAAGTCGAAGAAGGGGCGGGCGAAGGCGAAGCCGCGCTCGCGCCGGCGGGCCGTCTCGACCGAGTACAACATGCTGCTGACCGCGACCCTCTGCCTGCTGGCGCTCGGCGCGGTGATGGTCTTCTCGGCCAGCTCGACGACCCGGATCCTCCAGGACGGCGGCCTCTCCGACAGCGCCTTCTACCTGAAGCGGACGCTGATGTTCGGCGCCGCCGGCCTGTTGATCATGCACCTCACCGCGCGCCACGGGTTGCAGGCGGTGCGCAACGTCACCCCGGCCCTGCTCGGGGTCTCGGTCTTCCTGCTCCTCGTCGTGCTCGGCGCCGGCACCAGCGTCAACGGCGCCAGCCGCTGGCTCGGCTCCGGCTTCATGCAGATCCAGCCCTCGGAGATCGCCAAGGTCGCGCTGGTCCTCTACGGCGCCGACATGCTCGCCCGCAAGCCGAAGCGGGCCCGCTCGATCGAAGGCTTCATGCCCTTCCTGGTCGTGGTCGGCATCTCCTGCCTGCTGATCATGATCGAGCCGGACATGGGGACGACGATGGTCACCGTCTTCGCCGTCGCCGCCACCCTGGTCGCCGCCGGCGCCCGTCCCCGCGACCTCGGCCTGATCGCCCTCTGCATCGGCGTCCTGGCCCTGCTGATGACGATCGTCGAGCCCTACCGGATGGCCCGCCTGACCGGATTCCTCAATCCCGGTGCCGACGCCAGCGGCGCCGGCTTCCAGGCTGCCCAGGCGAAGATCGCGCTCGGCTCCGGTGGCCTCTTCGGCGTCGGGATCGGCAACGGCGTCCAGAAGGCCTTCTACCTGCCCGAGGCGCACACCGACATGATCTCGGCGGTGATCGGCGAGGAGCTCGGCATGGTCGGGATCGTCGGCGTCGTCGGCCTCTTCGCGATGTTCGGCTACGCCGGGCTCAAAGTCGCCCAGAAAGCCAAGGACAACTACGGCAAGCTGCTGGTCGCGGGCCTGACCTCGATGATCCTCGCGCAGGCGATCATCAACCTCTTCGCGGTGATGGGGCTGGCGCCGCTTACCGGGGTGCCGCTGCCCTTCGTCTCCTACGGCGGCTCCAGCCTGATCACCACGCTCTTCGTCGTCGGCGTGATCCTCAACGTCGCCCGCGGCGGCACCGCCAAGGCGATGGCCACCGGCACCCAGGGCCGCTCCGGGGGCAGCGCGACGAGGCGATCCACCGGCGCTGGCAAACTGCGCGTCGTCGATGGCGGGCGCCGGCCCGCGCAACCGAGGAGTCGAGCCAAGAGTGCCAGCCGGAAAGCCCAAGGTCGTGGTGGCAGCGGGGGGAACCGCGGGTCACGTGGTGCCCGCAATGGCAGTCGCCGCCGAGCTTCGGGCTAGCGGCGCCGAGGTCTCCTTCCTCGGCACCCGCGAGCGGATCGAGGCGGAGCTGGTCCCGGCCGCCGGCTACGAGATCGACTTCCTCAAGGTGCGCGGGCTCGACCGGCGCAACCCCCTGCGGGCGGCCCGGGCGGGGCTGGAGGCGATCGGCGCCGTCTTCGCGGCGCGCCGGGCGCTGCGGGCACGCGA
>Ga0105247_10001363_pt1 | contig 17765 bp, 14 predicted proteins | sample KBSS24metaG_FD_81519 | JGI IMG/M metagenome (GOLD analysis project Ga0105247, IMG submission 81519) | Switchgrass rhizosphere microbial communities from Kellogg Biological Station, Michigan, USA - KBS S2-4 metaG | ecosystem: Host-associated > Plants > Roots > Rhizosphere > Soil | place...
CCAACGCCGGCTGCATTTTCAGAGATCTTCAAACGCACGGCGAAAGCGCGTGGCGTGGCGATCGATGAGGAGTGCCTGCGTCACATTCTCAAAAAGTACGTGGATGAGAATCGCATCATGAAGGGATGCGAGCCGCGCGACCTTTTGAACAAGGTCAATGACATTTGTCTCTTCGAAGGACGTGATATGAGACTGACCAGGGAGCTGGTCGATCTCGCGTGGGGAAACTACTTCGGCACGTCGCACGGGTTTGCGCCCGAGGCTGCGAAGTTCAGCTCCAACGGATCACACGGATAGTAGTTGTTATTTATGTGCGGACAGTGGAAACAGATTACGTGCGCGCTCGTGCTGTGTTTGCTGTCCGCTCTTGCTACAAAGGCGCAGGACAAGACTGCTAAAACCCCGCCAAAGGTTATCGGTTACACGATCACGCTCGCAGACGGTTACTCGTTCAACGTTGACGAGGTTAATAAGCAAGGCGATGAGACCTGGTATCGCAAGGGAAACATCCAACGGCAAGTCCAGGGACCGATCAAGTCGATCAAACCGATCCTCGAGCAATCAAAAGCCGAGGCCGCGGAAGCCCCAAAGCCTGTAACCGCCACCGCCACCAAACCTGAAACCTCGAATCCGATCTGGATCTATCTGGTCGACGGCGCCAAATTCCGCGTCGATCAGGTTCAGGAACAGGCTGACGGCGCCTGGTACAGCCGTCATAACGTCTCCATTTTTCTCGCCAAAGAACGGCTTTCCCGGATCGAGTACGAGGCCCCGAGCTCGCCCGCCGCCAGGACCAAAAATGCCGACTGGACCTCCGGAAGTCCCGTAATTGACCAGCTAATCCGCACAAATGCGAGCCGTGTTGGAATCGACCCCTATTTGGTCTTTTTAGTAATTGAGAAAGAGTCGCGTTTCCACACGCGCGCAGTCAGTCCAAAAGGGGCGATGGGCCTGATGCAACTGATGCCCGGCACAGCCCGCCGTTTAGGCGTTCGCAAGCCTTTCGACGCGGCTGAAAACATCAGAGCGGGTACCCAGTACATGCGGGAGCTGATGGACTTGTTTGAAGGGAAAGTCGATCTGGTGCTGGCGAGTTATAATGCGGGCGAAGGCGCGGTGCTCAAGTATGGTCGCAACGTCCCACCTTATCGAGAGACACGCGATTACGTTAAGACGATTGGCAAACGCTATGGACTGACGGGCCGGCAACCGGGAGCACAAACCGACGTTCCGGAACCGCAACGCTGAGGGGGTGCGCGATGAAATTCTTTTTCCCCAAAATTCTAATCACTTTATTGCTGCTGGCCGGCTGTGCTTTTGGTGTGCAGGCGCAAACCAAAGACGAAGGCCCGATGACGAATGCCGAGGTAATCAAACTCGTCAAAGCCGGCTTCAAAGAAAAAACCGTCGTACTGATCATCGCTTCGAGAATTCCGAACTTCGATCTCACGTCTGATCAGATGATTAAGCTCAAGCGCGCCGGCGTGAGTGAGAACATCATCGTCGCGATGCTTGCTCGTCAGGAAGGTACTGACGTGCCGGCCGACGATTCGTCGTGGGGCGATGATCCGTTCTTCAATTCAAAACTCGATCCCAAAGACGGCAGTACGAAGACTCCGGGTTCGGGATCTGGCTCAGGTGATGGCAGCACAGGCATCTTCGGCTCGAGTAGTGGCTCACGCGAACGGAACAGCACGCGAAGCGGAAACGGCTCGGCGTCTGGTGACAGTCAACTTTCCGGCAGCGCCACAGTGCGTCTTATCAAGCCGCCGAGTGAAGCCGGAAATGGTTCACCCGCGAAACTCGAGAAGACGAAGAGTTTGACTAATGAGTCGATCGTTGAGCTGGTGGAAGCAGGTTTTTCGGAAGGAACGATTATTCGTCGTATCGAGCAGTCGCCGGTCGAGTTTGATCTCGCCGCTGATAAGTTGGAAGCGCTTCGTAAAAAACGTGTTACTGACAAGGTCATCATCGCGATGAAAGCTGCGATGGGTGAAGAAAAGTAAATCTTGAAATTTCTTCTCTGTGTAACCTCTGTGTTCTCTGTGTCTCTGTGGTGAGTTTGCCGCAAATTCAGTTAACCACAGAGACACAGAGAACACAGAGGTTACACAGAGAAATACGTGGTTAAGGACGTATGAGAGTACAATCACTTCGTTGGATCGCGCTGCTTGTTTGTGCGGCGCTTTTATTTTCCGGCGCCAGCGCGCAGCGGAAAGGCCAGCGACAGACTAAGCCTCAACCAAAACCGAAGGCTACGCCTGCCCCACAGTCGTCGCTCGAAACAATGGGACCACCTCCTCCGGTTCCCAGCTTAAAGAAACCACCTGAACAGGAAGTCAGTCCCGGTGACGTTGTTTCAGTTGATACAACTGAAGTGATGTTTCCGGTGACGGTGCGCGATTCAAACGGGCGGCTCGTCAACGAGCTGACGCGCAACGATTTCCGCGTGTTTGAAGACGGCGCGATGCAGCCGTTGAGCGATCTCGCGTTGCGACAGGTGCCCGTCGATGTTGTGTTGATGGTCGACGCATCGTCGTCAGTGGCCAACAATCTCGACGACTTTCGCCGTGCTGCGCAGGGTTTTGCCGCGCGTCTCGAAGCGGACGATCGGATCAGCCTGATCAAGTTTGACGATCGGATCGAGCTGCTACAGGACTGGACCAAGAGCCGGTTCCAATTGCAACGCGCGCTGAATCGTATCGAGCCGGGCATGTTCACGCGTTTCAATGATGCGTTGCAGCTCGCTGCGAAGGAGCAGTTTGGGCCGGTGACGAAATCGCGTCGCGCGGTGATTGTGCTGTCTGATGGAATCGACAACGGCCAGGGGACCACGAGTCTCGAAGTTGCATTGACTTCGCTGATTAAGGCGCAGGTAGCGGTTTACATCGTTGCCAATACCGAAATTTCACGGGCGGCCAAACGCGCTGAGCTCGATACGTTGCTGGGCGGAACTGAGTCGTCGATCAAGTTCAACCAGGTGAATATCGATCGTTTGCGGCTCGGATTGAAGGTTCTCGATCAGAGTGAAGAGAACCTGGCCCAGCTCGCGAAGATGACTGGCGGACGCTTGTACAAGCCGCTCACGTTTGATGCGCTCGAGTCGACGTACGCGGAAGTGGCCGAAGAGCTGCGACACCAGTACGCGCTTTACTTCACGCCGCTGAACAAAGCGCGCGACGGGAGTTTTCGCAAGGTGCGAGTCGAGATGACGAATCCGGCCCTGTACACGCAAACGCGCGTCGGCTACTTCGCCCCGAAGAGCTAGTTTCAGACAGGATTAACAAGATATTTTCAGGATTTACATGTCAATCTTGAAAAATCTTGTAAATCCTGTCTAACAACTTTCGTCATGTCGAGCAGATTGCCCTACTGCTTACTCACTCTGGTATTGAGCTTGTCGTGTGTCTACGCGCAGGAAACCAAAGACAAGACGAAGGACGAAGCGCCGCAACAGGTCACGATCGTGCTCGCCACCGGCAATACGCTCCTCGTCGATGAAGTATCCGAGAGCGCCGATGGCTACTGGTACAAGCGCGGTAACATCACTACGTTTCTCGATCGCGAGCGCGTCACGCGCATCGAACACCCGAAACCCGAAGGCGAAGCTACAACTTCCGAACCCGCCCGCGAAGGCAAGTGGACCCTCGCGGAAGCAACGAAAGTCGAGCAGTTCTTCGTCTCGAAGTTCAAGAAGCCGTTGCCGCTCACCGCTTTCGGACAGTCAGATTTACACACGCGCTGGGGATTGGACCACCGCAACGGTATGGACGTTGGCCTGCATCCCGACAGCGTTGAAGGACGCGCTTTGACTGAATTCCTGCGCGCCGAGTCGATCCCGTTTTTGGTCTTTCGCGGCCCGGTTCCCGGGGTGGCCACCGGACCTCACATCCACATCGGAAACAGATCATCGAGATCCTACGGCCGCTAACCGGGTCAATTGTTTGTCCACTCTTCTTTGAGGATTGAAGCGATGAAGTTCCTCGAGTTTCCCCATCCTGAGGGCGGCAGAATGATAGTCCACGTCGATCACATTACCAGTGCGGTCTATCGTCAGGGCGAAGGCGACGTCAAAACGCGTTTGGGTCTCGATCTCGATCAACGCCAGAACGATATCGTGATCTTCGGCGACGACGCCGAGCAAGCGTGGGCTGAGCTGCAGAGGCTCAAGAGCGAGAGTTGATTCAGGATTCGAAGAAAAAACCAGCTCCCTCCAACGACCCACTCTCCGAACAGTGGATAGATCTCCGACTGATCGCGGGCATGCGTGTGGTGCTGGGCACTTCCGCCCTCCTCGTCCTCCTCATTGGACCACTGCGAAACCAGCCGGGGTACATGCCGGCCTACTTCACGCTCGTTTTCTACTCGCTGTATGGTCTGGTGATCTATCACCTGTCAGTTCGCCGCAATCCGCTCGTTGCTCATAAGGCGCTTCCCTGGCTCGACCTGCTGTGGTACTTGCCGCTCATTGCCTTCATGAGCAACAGCAACAGTCTCATTTACTACTTTTTCTTTTTTGCGATCATCGTTGGGTCGTTCAGTTGGGGGCTCACAGACGGTTTGCGACTGACACTCGCGTCTGCTGCAATCTATACGATCGTCGGTCTCACCGCGCCCAGGGACCAGCCACTCGATTTCGACCACCTGCTGATGGCGCCGATCGGAATGCTCATCTTCGGTTACATCATCGCGCGCTGGGGCGGTTATCACACTGAGCTGAAAAACCGCCTGAAACTGTTGAAGGAGGTGACGGTCTTTTCCAACCCTCGCTTCGGTATCGATCGGACCATCAAGGCAATCCTCGAAAGCATTCGGGCTTTTTACGACGCTGACACGTGTGTGCTCGTCGTTCCCGGCAAACCCGGAGACGCCGGCAGCTACCTGATGTATCGCGTGACGCGTGGCACACATCTGAGCCGATCCGCGCCACCTGAGATCGGCCAGGAAGCCGCCGAGCAGTTTCTCTCCCCTTCTCTCGAGTTCGCCGTCATCTACAAGAAAAACGGCAACGCGCGCAGCCGCTTGTTCGACGTTAAGTCGCGTGTCTTTTCTGATACAAACTCGGCCGACAGCGAAAAGCTCGCCGGCATGCTCGAGGCGCAAAGATACTTGTCTGTGCCGATTTACTATCGTCACCAGGCAGTGGGCCGGCTTTATATAATCAATGGTCCAGACCGTATCGACAGTGCCGACATGGATTTCATGTTGCAGTTGATGGACCATGTGACGCCGGTGATGGAGAACATCCGGCTGATCGATAATCTCGCTTCCGACGCCGCGGAGCAGGAACGCCAGCGCATCGCGCACGACATTCACGACAGCGTCATTCAGCCTTATCTCGGTTTGCAGTTTGGTCTTGTTGCACTCGATCAGAAGCTCGAAGCCGGCAACACGGGCATTCGCGACAACGTACAGGAGTTGCTCGAGTTGACCAATCACGAGCTCGCCGAGCTGCGACGCTTCGTCTGGGGACTCCGCGCGAATGAAGAGCGAACCGACGTGCTGCTGCCTGCGATCGAGCGCTATGCCGAGCGCTTCTCACTCGTCACCGGAATCAAGGTTGACGTCGAAGCGCGTGGAAAAGTGAAAGTTAACGACCGTCTTGCAGCCGAGTTGTTTCAGATTGTCGCCGAGGGTTTGAGCAACGTGCGCCGTCACGCCTTTTGTAGAGACGCGCGTGTTGAGATATCGTGTAAGGAGACTTCACTGCTGTTACAGATTAAAAACAGCAGGCCACGTATTGGCGCGAATCCTGAAGGCGAACGTGGCGAGGGGAATGAAGGTGTTAAGCCGTTTCGTCCCCATTCGATCGCCGAGCGCGCTGCCTCTCTCGGCGGAGACACGCAAGTGTTTGTTGATGACAAAGACTACACCGTAGTAAGTGTCGGAATCCCCCTGTAGCTTTTGGAGTTTCATCATGAGTTCTCGTCCGATCACTATCATGATAATTGACGATCACGTCGTAATCCGGAGTGGGTTACGTATGTTGATCGAGCACGATCAGCGAATGCAGGTCGTGGCGCAGGCCGGAAGTAGGGTTGAAGCGCTCGAACGAGCCGCGAGTACCAATCCGGATGTGATCATTTTGGATCTTTTGCTTGGTGACGAAGATGGGCTTTCGTTCCTGCCCGAGCTCTGCCAGACAAGTCCGAACTCACGCGTGCTCGTTTTGACGGGCGTGCAAAATCCCGACGCGCACCGTCGCGCGATTCGTCGTGGAGCGATGGGGATCGTGTTGAAAGAACATGCCGCCGATAAGCTTCTGAAAGCGATCATGAAGGTGAGCGAAGGCGAGGTGTGGATCGAGCGCTCGATGATGGGCAGCATGATCCAGGAGTTTAATAAGCCTGCTTTAGTGGACCCTGAGGTGTCGAAGATCGAGTCGCTCACCGATCGCGAGCGCGAGGTGATCGCGTTGATTGGTGAGGGACTGAAGAACAAGCAGGTCGGCGAGCGCCTTTTTATCAGCGAGACCACGGTGACTCACCACCTGAGCTCGGTATTCTCGAAGCTCGACGTCTCCGATCGCCTGGAGTTGATCATCTACGCCTTCCGCCACGGCCTCGCCAAAATGCCTAAGTAGTCCTAACTAGATAGACTGGCAGATTCCTGCCACACAAATTGGCAAATACCTCTATTGCAATAAAATCGCAACAACCTCCATAATCCGTCCAGAGCCTCAACACCCTACCGCACGGATTTGTCATGGAGCCTGCACCGATAAAAATCCGAATCTTGATAGTTGATGATCAGCTGGTGGTGCGTGAAGGTCTGCGTATGCTGATCGAGAACCATCCCGGCACCAAAGTCATTGCGATGGCCAGCACTCGCTCGGAAGCGCTCGACATCCTCGCTCGCGAATCATGTGATCTGATCATTCTCGATCTGGAGCTCGGCGGTTATAGCGCCACATCTTTCATTCCGCAGTTGCGCGAAGCGGCGAGAAATTCGCGCGTGCTCGTGTTGACTGGATCGCGTGATTCGGCCATTCATCAACAGGCGGCCCAGCTCGGCGCGATGGGTGTGGTGCTGAAGGAAGACGCTGCTGACCTGCTGCTCAAAGCAATCGAGAAGGTTTACAAAGGCGAAGCATGGCTCGATCGCGTAACGCTGGGAAACTTGCTGTTCCAGATGACAAATCAGGACAAACATCCGCTCGATCCACGCGCGCAAAAGATCTCTTCACTCACGGATCGTGAACGACAAGTCATCGCATTGATCGCCGAAGGATTGAAAAACCGTCAGATTGCGGAACGACTCTTCATCAGTCCGACCACTGTCACTCATCACCTCAGCTCAATCTATTCAAAGCTCGGCGTCTCCGATCGCCTCGAGCTCGTCATCTACGCCTTCGCCAACAAGCTCGCCAAAATGCCGGAGTAATTTCTCTGCGGTTCTCTGCGTATCTCCGCGTTCTCTGCGTTAATGTGCAATGTCAACGCAGAGGACGCAGAGATACACAGAGGACCGCAGAGACACTGCGGCAGATTTCCGAGCACGAAATTGCCGGAACTTTTTTGCTCTCCCGCACCACTCAAAATTCAACAAACGTGCCCTGAAAATAGGCAAGCTTGGCCCTTGTGGCGCAAGTGCAGGCTGACTAATCTTCCGCAACCCTTATGCGCTACAAGGCGAGAACCTGGGCGCAAGATCTTTTTGAACCAGGAGTAATTCCTTCTCGTCCCTTAACAGCCGGCCTTCCTTAAACCAGCCCAAGCCGTCGGTTACTCGGCCAGCCGAATTCTCCCGCTCTTTCAAGACCCGACACTTCATGGACTCCAGGCACAAGTGTCACTAACCCAGACCACAGCAATTGTGGGTGCTACACGCAAGGAGGAACTCCCGTGAACAAGAAACGAAATTTTTGGAAGTGGACCATTGGCGTCGGCGTGCTTAGCCTGCTGTTCGTTGCAACACTCGCTACCACGTCCGCGCGCTTGACCAGCGCCAAGATCGATCATTGGACCACCATGCTCAATCTCAAAGCGACTGCTGCCCCTACTCCCACTGGGACAGATTCCGTCGACGGAGTCTTCGAGCTCGATGGCAACATCACCGACGCCGCAGCCGGCCCCACCCCCGACGACTGGAACACACTCAACTGCGACGGCGGCAATGCCCTCGTAAAAACCGGAGTATTACACGACGGTATCGGTACCACGATTTTCACCGGCGGCGGCTCGAAAGATCCCGAGCTACTCGGTTCGTGGCGCCATAAAAACGGCTCCGTCCCGGACAAAGACGAGATCATCAATGCCTATGCAGCCAAGTACCTCGGCAACCCCTCAGGCGACAACATCATTGCTTTCGGCGCCGATCGCTTCGACAACAGCGGCACGGCATTCATCGGCTTCTGGTTCTTCAAAGAGACAGTTTTCGCCGCACCCGACGGCCGGTTCAGAAAAGGACCGTTAGCCACCGATCCACTCTCGTCACACCAGGTCGGCGACGTGCTCGTGCTCATCGAATTCTCGGTCGGCGGCACTGTGCCCACAGCAAAGGTGTTTGAGTGGGTGGGATCAGGCGGCTCAGAATCAGGTGGTACGCTTAACGATATTACTACTACGGCACCCCTGGGCAGCGTGAAGTCGATCTCCAACGGCGTAGCCCAGAACATCCCAGGTTCTTGCCCCGCCTGGGATTACACTCCGAAGGGTGGCGTCCAGGGTGGTCCAATATCAGCAAACAGCTTTTTCGAGGGCGCTATCAACACCGATGCGTTTCCAGCCCTCGCCGGCTCCTGCTTCTCGAGCTTCCTCGTCGAGACTCGCAGTTCGGCAAGTGTTACGGCAACTCTGAAAGACTTCGCGCTGGGCCAGTTCAACACCTGCGCCGCGATCGAAGTCAGCAAGACTGCCGACAACACTGCTGTTTGCGCGGGACACACCACTACCTACACGTACGTGGCCCATAACACGAGCGGCGTCGTTTTGGACGTGACGCTCGTCGACGACAATGAAACGGCAAGTACGGCGGACGACATCGACGTGCCGACCTGCATGCCGCTTTCGGCGTTACCCCTATCCCAACCAACACACTTCTCGCTACAGCCAAACGATAACGCGGCCGGAGGTGCGGACGAGCAGACCTTCACGTGTAATCGCTTGCTGTCGGTAGGTAGCCATACAAACGTGGTAACAGTGACGGGAACGTTTGGGACGTCGTCTGCTACGGCTACCGATAACGAGACGGTTGTAGTATCTCCAAACCCGACTGCGAATGCCGGACCGGATCAGAGTGTCTGCGATACGTCGCCACATGTCTTCAACATGGCGGCCACGGTCACAGGCGCGCCTCCGGGAACGATCACGTGGTCTGTCGATAGCAATTCGACGGGCGCGGCAGTCCAAATCTCGGATACTCATGCGGAAGATCCGACTGTTACGCTAAACGGCTTCGGATCAGTAACGCTGAAACTCATCGTGTCGAATCCGGTGACTGGTCCAAGCTGCGTCACGGCGGAAGATACTGTGACGGTGACGCTGAGCCAGAACCCGGCGGCGAATGCCGGTGCCGACAAGCAGGCGTGCGAAACAAATCCATCGCATGCGTTTAGCTTGTCAGACGCGACGTCGACTGTGCCGGCAGGTGGCACTCGCACCTGGTCAGTGACGAACAACACGACGGGTGCAGCAGTGCTGATCTCAAACGTCAATGCGGCTAATCCAACCGTTACGCTTCAGGGGTTTGGCACGGCTACGTTGACCCAGACGATTACGAACTCGGCTACCGGAACAGGATGCACTGGAGCATCCGATTCGGTGGTCCTGACATTGGACCAGAATCCGGTGATCACGATCGCTGACGTTGCATGCAATGCGCCAGGTGGCGGCACGCAGCTACAGTTGGTGGCAGTGGTGTCGGCCGGAGGCGGGGCCAGCCCGGCGTTCTCGTGGAGTGGTCCGTCGGGTGGAATCGTTTCTGGTGGCAGTACTGACACGGTAACAGTGAACAAACCCGGAACGTACACGGTTACGGTGACAAACGGAACCACTAGCTGCTTCAGCGTCAAGTCGAAGAACGTCGGCTTGTGCGCCACAGACGCAGCGCCATAAACAACAAATTCTATTTAAAGCGGGGGCAAGCCCCTCTTCCTGACTTGTTCATTGTCAACATTCTTGAAAAATCTCAGCATCTGAAAGAAGAACAAGTCAGGAAGAGGGGCTTGCCCCCGCTCTCCGAAGTCGCTTACTCGATAAATAATCCGGTTGACTGGTTCGCCAACATCGTGCTGCCGGAAGAGGCGCTCACAGAGACAGTACTCATTCCCTTACACGTATTAGGCGCAACGGAATACGCAATTGACACTAACTTACTCTCACCGCCACTGAACGATATCACTGACGAAGCAAGTACCGTTTCCGCACCGCAACTGGAGACCGCAGAGATCGTGACCGTGTATCGTCCTTTGCCAGACGAGCAATTCGTAATCCGGCTGAAGATACCAACGCTGTCTCCTCCAGCCGTCGCCGTAGACGAGCTTACCGTTGGCGTCGCAACGATGGCGCATGCAGTCGAGCCGCCGCCACCTTTGCCGCGCTGCGCGAATAAAGGCAGCGCCAGCAACACCACACACACCAATCCCAACGTGGGCCTCCATACACAATTCTTCATACTTCCTCCCAGACTAATAGAGAACTGAGCTAGTAGCTCTACCGTGAGTACTTATTTTCATTTGGGGCCGGGATTGCGCTTGACTGGTATGTTGAGTTGAATGCCGCTCGAACATCGATTCAGCGCGTTTGTGCTGTTTAATAGCAGCGGAAATCACCATACAGCTTTGTGCTCCAAGTCGCAATGGCCAAAAACTGCCATTTTCATGGGGGACATGTAACCGCAATCCTGCCCGTTTTCGACCTGTAAAAATTGCAGAATCTCGCCCGCTAAATCGGCAAAACACTCCGTTGTCTTACTTTGGAATATCACCATAATCACATCAATCAAGGAGTTAAAGATCTGCCTTGATTTCACGCGAGGGTCCTCAGTCCCAAGCTCCTCCCGGTTTACCTCCGGTGGATTTGGGTTTAACCAACCGGAACAAAGCCGGTGAAAGGAGATCGACTAAATGAATCCCGACAAAAGTAAGAGATCACGCGAAACGACCAGGTTTCGTCTGAGCTTAATCGTCTTTAGCTTGCTACTGGCAAGTGCGGTAATAACCTCAGTGGCCCTGATGGCTCCCCTACCGGGAGCTGTATTCACAACCGATGTGAACTGTAACGGAACCGACCTCAATATTTATGCGACCAAAGCTGACGTTTACATAGACGGTGGTCCAGCGCACGTAGGCTCAGCCGGATTGCCGCCGGGAGAGTATTACGTTCAGGTGACGGAGCCTGATGGCACTCTGCTCGGCACCAGCATCGGCACCACTGATGAAACGCCAGTGGTGGTTAATGCCAATGGCGAGTTTGCACAGTGTTACAAATTGATGGACATCGTCAGGAAAAACAGCAATCCAGGACCTTATCCGGTTGCGCCCGATGGTTTCGACGATACATCCAACCCCGGCGGAGAGTACAAAGTCTGGGTAAGCAGAGTTTCAAACTTTGCGAATGATGAAACCAAGACCGACAACTTCAAAGTTGCGAGTCCGGGAACGACTATGGATAAGGGAACACTGAACGTCATCAAGTTTTATGACACCAACACCAACGGCATAAAGGATCCGACGGATGTTGAAATAACTGGCTGGGAAGTGATCGTTGGCGCGCAGGAGTCTTTCCCAGCGACTGCCGAAACGAAACTTACGCCGGTGAGTATTATCGTATCTCCCGGCTGCTACACAGCTCAGGAAGGTGATGCGACCGGTTGGATACATACCAATCCCAAGATTGACTCTGAGCAAGTTGTTAGCGGCGGCACTACTACGATCAGCTTTGGTAATGTTTGCCTTGGTCCGGGTGGAGGTTTGACGCTGGGCTTCTGGTCCAACAAAAATGGCCAGGCATTGATTACCAGCACCGACCTTCAGCATTTGCGAGACGATTTCTGTCTGCGTAACGCTGATGGTACTGAGTTCAATCCCACTACGAATGCTCAGGTCAAGTCGTTCCTGCTGGGCGCCAACGCCACCAACATGGCCAACATGCTCTCAGCCCAGTTGACCGCGATGTATCTGAACGTTGCTCATGGATTCGTGAATGGTAATGCGTTGGTATTCGCCGGCACGAATCCCACCGGGTGCAATGTTCCGGTAAATGGAAATGGCTTCATCACCGTGAACGCGCTGCTCGCAGATGCTGCGACCGAGCTTTGTGCACACGGGCTCGTCCTCGCAGGTAATCCTGAACGTGCTTGTCAGGAATTCAAAAAGAACGCAATCGACAAGGCAAACAACAACTTGAACTTTGTTCAAGGCCCAGGTGTTTGCCCGGTTCCGACTGTGTTCACTTACACCGATCAGAGTGTGCCAGCTTGCCCGTAGAAAATAACTCGTAAGAGCGAAAGCCGGATTTTCCTGAGCACTTATCCGGCTTTCGTTCGATAAATCCGAACCCGGCAGGAACATGCCAATAAAACGCTTTCGAAAACCCTAAATTACTGCCAGAAAAATGGGCAAAGACCTCCGTTGTCGGCAATTTGCAATCTCTTCATAATCAAAACGCTTTAAATCCAAAATAAAAGTTGCCCCCTTTTATGCAGTGCGAACAACGAGCTAACTACACTCTCGATTACCATCTCTCGATAAGCGATTCCACGTTTCGACTTTCCCGATCAGTATTCGAACGGCGCGCCAAACCTCGCTCACAAAACAAAATGATTGCCCGTGTTTGGGGCGTAGATAGTCATGATCAGCCGTTCAGTCTCGACTGCGTTTTGGACAACATCAGCGCCTCAGGTCTTTACCTGCGCCTGCCACGACGCATGAAGTTTTGCGCGTCGATCAGTCTCGCAGTGCGGTTGCCGAATGGTCCGGTGGACGGCAGGTTCGCCGCCATCAATGGCACCGTCATACGAGATCACGTAGAGCACGATGGTCACACGGGCGTGGCAGTAAAGATTATCGAACACAGTTTTATTTAAGACTCGCTGTTTGTTGTTGAATTTCCGTGATTGAAAAATTGGGGTAATTAACCGGCAGGGTACAGGAGAGCGGGTCGGCCGCCCTTCTGTTGCCACGGGAACTGACAGCCTTTTAGCCAGCCGATTTGCCCCCGACGGGCGAAGAGGCGTTCAGTATTCCCAAATTCTTCACACTTCCGCAGAGTGTGAATGACGCTAGAAACTGGAGTGGTTTGATGCCTGTTTACCCGCAGTGCTTCTCCTACCAATCCACCCGCTAGTTAACAAAGATGATCAGGGTGTGGAACGCTCTCTCTTCACACCCGAATCATCGTCCAAGGAAGGAGCTTTAAAATGTCTCGGCTAATTAGTTTCCGCAAATATGCGATCTCACTCGCGATGTTTGCGGTGGTCGCACTCGGTTCGGCCGTCGTGGCAAATGCCGACTCGGTCGTTATAAGCATACCAAATGCCGGTCTGAGCGGTTCCCCTGGTCCATATGCAACTGTCAACTATGTGTTGAATGGCAGCAACATTGATGTGACAGTGACGATGTTTCCAGGCTTTGCCGCGTTCGGCACCGGCGATGCAAACAACGGGATCTTCGGATTCAACGTCGTCGGTAGCACCGCCGGACTGAACATTACGAACTTGCCTGCAGGATTTGCATTTAATCCTACTGGTGGTCAGATGGACGGTTTTGGGAATTTCGATGTAACGCTTTCCTGCTGCAATCCGCCCGGTGTGACGAGTTTTAGTTTCACCATCAGCCGTACCGGAGGGTTCTCTTCCGCCAGCGACATATTCGAGGCGAATAGCACGGGCTCACACTTCGCCATACACATCGCCCCGACTAATGGAAATCCGACTGGATTCGCGGCCGATGCGGTCCCGGAACCTGCCAGCCTGCTGCTGCTGGGAACCGGTCTTGTATCACTTGCCGCCGGCTTGCGAAGGCGGTTCAAGACATAAGTCGAGAACTGCTCGCGCAGGCGTGCAAACTACGGCCCCTGGGGTGGTTGGATAATTTGAAGTTTCCCGAACAGCATTAGTTTACGAACTTCGATAGTCAATGAAGCCGGACTCAAAACGACCCGATGCTGAAACTCAAAGCCGTGTCTGGCCGCCTCAGAGAGCTTTTTCGTGGCCGGGATCAAAATAATCGTAACTCTGAACCCGTACCACGGAAGCTACTCGTCGTGGACGATGAGGAATCGATCTGTTTCTCGATGAGTGAGTATTTCTCACAGCACGGGTTCAAGGTTGATACCGCGCGTGAGATGGAGGAAGCCGAAGGCCTCCTCAAAAAGACCGAGTACAAAGTCATCATTCAGGACTTGCGACTCGGCCCGGCTCGTCATCCCGACGGGATCGAAATCATAAAGATGGTCCACCAGCGGAATCCCGACACACGCATAGTGGTACTCACATCCTATGGTTCGCCGGAAGCGGAAGCAGAAGCTCGTAATGCGGGCGCGGATGCTTTTCTGCGCAAACCGAAGCCACTGTCGCAGGTGGCTCAGGTTGTTCAGGGATTGATCGAATCACCCCGGTCGCGCGCATCAGCTTAAAGGATTGTAGGAAAAGCGGGGCACAAGCCCTGAATCGCCACGAACTCAAAGGTGTAAAGCCACGTCTCCTGCGGTACACCTTCACCCACGTCGCGGCCCAATAAACTTGCACGCGCAGGATTCCGGCCAAGCCCAGAATCGGGGTCCTGCGTTTTGGAAGGTCACCGCGGATTCACCGGAGGCTGGTTATTGAGAGGGCGGTTTCCGGTAGTCTACCCGACCGGTCCTTCCGCAGAGGGCTCGGCGCAGTCTGAGCCCTCTTCTTTTGAATCCATCGTCATCACGCCTCTTAGAGGAATGAACAAGTCAGGAAGAGGGGCTTGCCCCCGCTGCTGGTGGCGTGCTGTCGCGCACACCTGCTCGCCAGCGAGCACTCATCAACAACGTTAACCACTCGTTTCCATTCCTTAACTCCTCACACGCGTGCACTTATCCCATCTCGAGCGTTCTGGTCTAACGATTGCAATTCTGGTTGCGCACGAAACTGCACTTGCGGAGTTTTTGATCGCGCAAAGGGATTGGGGTCACGTGCGGGTTCATCCTCATTCCGGCGGTTAGTCAAAACAAACAATACGTACCCAGAAAGCTTTGACTGGTGTTCGACCGTCTGAACGGTAGCGCCGGCCAAGGCAAGTATTTCTATCTTCCACACTCAGGAGTTTGACGATGGCCCCGAAGCACCCGACGCTGTTCTCCCGCTCGTTTTCTATCCGGACAACTCGCATCGCACTTTTACTCGGTTTAGTCGCCGTTGCTGCGAGTATTTTGTCCTCCACTTCCATTGCCAGCACCATCAGCCAAAGGTTCTTCGCTCGCGCCGCAGCGATCGTCACTGGCGGGCAAATGGCGCCAGCGAGTCACGCGCTCTCCGCCGAAGAAGCAGCTACACCGGCCGACAGCACGACCATGCTCGTCGAGCGACGTGGCCACACGGCAACGCGCCTCGCAGACGGTCGCGTGTTGATAGCAGGTGGCGAGAACAGCACCGGCACACTCAATGAAACGGAGCTTTACGATCCCTCGTCAGGAACGTTTTCAGCAGCCGCAAGCATGTCGACAGCGCGTGCGGATCACTCTGCAACGTTGCTGGCCGATGGTCGCGTGCTGATCGCGGGTGGTCACAACGCAAGCACTGAGATTTTTGATCCCGCCACCGGCGCGTTTACGAGTGGTCCATCGATGAGCGTTGTGCGTGCCGGACACAGCGCGACGCTTTTTGCTGATGGCCGCGTTTTGATCGCTGGTGGTGATGCTGCTGGAATTGCGGAGATCTACGATCCGGCTGCCGGAACGTTTACAGCAACTGGCAGCCTCGGCGTCGCTCGCTCGCTGCACTCGGCGGCGTTGCTTCAGGATGGACGCGTTCTGTTAGTTGGTGGACGTGACGGCAGTGGCAATGCGCTACTTTCGGGAGAGATCTTTGATACGTCTGCCGGCACATTTTCGAACGTCGACAACACGCTGAAAGTCGGGCGTGTGCGTGCGCAGATGCGTGTTTTGTTTGACGGGAAAGTTCAGATCATCGGTGGCAACGACGATGGCTCGATGGAGCTCTACGATCCAGTCTACGGCGGCTTCGGCGGCTATGCTCACGTCTTGCCCGAAGGCGATACCTGTGCGGGATTGGTCGGACAGATTCAGAATTCGCAAACGCGTGCGGCGCTGTTTCACAACGGCCAGGCAGATGCGATCTTCGATCGATCCGGTCACACGATTACTGAGTTGAATGGACAGGCACTCGTGCTTGGCGGTGCGAACAGCAGTGGCGCAGCGCTCAGCTCGAGCGTAGTGATGGCGAGTTCAGGAGCTTCGATTAGCACTGACAAGATGGATTACGCGCCGGGTGAGACCGCGCATATCGTGGGCCACGGCTTTCAAGCTGGCGAAGTTGTCAGAGTGAAGATTCACGAAGATCCGCACACACCGCAGGAGCGCGGTTTTGATGTTACGGCTGATGCGGATGGGAGCTTCAGTGGCGATTACCTCGTGCAGGAATACGACCTCGACATGAAGTTCATCGTCGGCGCGCGTGGGTTGACGTCTGGCGCGACGGCGCAGACGACGATGACCGATGCGAACCCGCAAACGATTACCGTTGCTGCTCCGACGAGCGTGACGGTAATTCAGGGTGCAACTGCGAACTATGGAAACGTAACCGTCGCCGTTGGTGGCAACACCAGTCCGTGCACTGTTACGTTGGGAGTTACAACGGGGCTTCCGGCAGGTGCTACACCGGTTTTCGGTAACAGTCCGGCAACTACAACCGGAGCGAGTATTGTTTCCACATTCAGTGTTACGACAACGGCGGCGACAGTCCCGGGCACTTACACATTCACCGTGCGGGGCACGAACAGCGGTGCGGGTTGCCAGGGACCTGGTCCAACGCCAAGCGGCACGCTCACGCTGATCGTCAATTCAGCGACTGTTAACACCACGACGACCGTCGCTAACGCTGTTGCCACTTACGGCGACGCGTCTGTCACGCTCAACGCGACCGTCACTCCCGCAAGCGGACCGGCAGTTAACAACGGTTCAGTTACGTTCACAGTTAAGCAGGGGTTGACTACGATCGGCGCAGCAACGACAGACAATACGATCGTTGCTGGGGCGGCGAGCGTGAGTTATGCACTGCCGGCAGGCACTGATGCTGGGCCATATACGATCGAAGCGTCATACACGCCGGGCACTGGCTTCAACGCCAGCAGCGGTACAGGCACGTTGACGATCAACAAGCGCGCGATCGAAGTCACCGCTGATTCCGGTCAGTTCAAGACTTACGGTGACGCCGATCCAGCAAGCTTCACCTACACGATCACGAGTGGCTCACTCGTTTCACCGGACGCTTTCACGGGCGCGCTGAGCCGCGTCGCCGGTGAGAACGCCGGGCTCTATGCGATCACCGTCGGCACACTTGCCATCAACGACGGTAACGGCGGCAACAACTACAATCTGACCTTTGTCTCGAAAAACTTCGAGATCAAGAAGCGGGCAGCTACTTGGACCACCAATCCAAACAGCAAGACCTATGGTGATGCCGATCCTTCGCCATTAACCACCGGCAGCGGCTCCAACTTCGTCGCCGCCGACAACATAACAGCAACGTATTCACGCGTCGCGGGTGAGAACGCAAGCCCGCCGACCTACCACATCACGGCCACGCTGAGCGCGACCCCGCTCTCAGCACTCGAC
>Ga0105247_10001365_pt1 | contig 17712 bp, 15 predicted proteins | sample KBSS24metaG_FD_81519 | JGI IMG/M metagenome (GOLD analysis project Ga0105247, IMG submission 81519) | Switchgrass rhizosphere microbial communities from Kellogg Biological Station, Michigan, USA - KBS S2-4 metaG | ecosystem: Host-associated > Plants > Roots > Rhizosphere > Soil | place...
ACCAGCCAGCGCACGCGCCCCCCGCACCCCCACCGAACAAGCCCTCTGCACCCTGTTCGCCGACACACTCGACCTCGACCTGATCGGACCCGACGACGGCTTCTTCGACCACGGCGGCGACTCGATCATGTCGATGCAACTGGTCGCCCGTGCTCGCCAGCGAGGCCTGGTGATCACTCCTCGGCAGGTGTTCGAGTGCGCGACGCCCGCTCGGCTCGCGCTGGTGGCGACGAGCGAGCCAGTCCGACCGACGGCCGACGACGTGGCTGTCGGCCCGGTCCCGCTGATCCCGGTCATGCGCTGGGTGGCCGAGCGCACCGCGTTGCGCCAGATCACCCAGTCGGTGCTGGTGATCGCGCCGGCCGCGCTGGGCGAGGAGCGATTGGCTGCGGCGGTGCAGGCTCTGGTCGACCGGCACGACATCCTACGTGCGCGCCTGGTGCGTCCAGATCCGAGCCCGGCCTCCTGGCGCCTGGACGTGCCGCCTCCTGGCTTGGACGCCGACGCGTTGGTGCATCGGGTAGACGCGGTCGGCCTGAGCGGCTCAGAACTGACCGCTCTGGCGGCCGACGAGGCCCGTGCGGCAGTCGACCGGCTGGATCCGGAGGCCGGCGTGATGCTGCGGGCGGTGTGGCTGGACCGAGGGCCGGACGTCCTCGGTCGGGTCCTGCTGGTGGCACACCACCTCGTGGTCGACGGCGTGTCGTGGCGAGTGCTTCTGCCGGACCTGGCCGCGGCCTGTGCGGGGGAGGCACTCGAGCCGGTGGGCACCTCGTTCCGCCGGTGGGCCGAACTGCTGGCCGGCCAGGCGGAGGATCCCGGGCGGATGGCGGAGCTGCCCAGGTGGCGGCGCCTGCTGGCCGATCCCGAGCCGCCGCTGGGCGGGCGCCCGCTGGACGCGGCGCGGGACACGGTGTCGACGGTGCGGCGGGTGTCCGTCGCGGTACCACGGGACGTCACGGCCACGCTGCTGACGACCGCGGCCGCGGCCTTCCACGCCGGGATCGGCGACCTCCTGCTGGCGGGTCTGTCGCTGGCCCTGACCGCATGGCGCGGGAGGCCCGGCCCGACGCTCGTGGATGTGGAAGGGCACGGGCGCGAGCCCTTGGCCGAGGACGTGGATCTGTCCCGCACGGTCGGCTGGTTCACCAGCGTGCGTCCCGTGCGGCTGGATCCGGGACCGGTGGACCTCGCCGAGGTGCGGGCGGGGGGCGAGACCGCCAGCGCGGTCATCAAGCAGGTGAAGGAACAGATGCGGGCGGCTGCCGGCGACGGTCTGGGTTTCGGCGTGCTGCGGTATCTCAACCCGGAGACGGCCGAGACGCTGGCCGCGTTGCCGGTGCCACAGGTCGGGTTCAACTACCTGGGCCGGTTCGCCATGGCGGCGGACCGTGAGCGGTGGCGGGCGGTGGAGCTCGGCGGCTACGTGCCCGAGGAGTCGCCCGTGGCGCACGCACTGGAGGCGGACGCGGTCGTCGAGGATGGTCCCGACGGAGCCCAGCTCACCATCTCGCTGTCGTGGCCGGCCGCACTCCTCGACGGTGACGCGGTCCGGAGACTGGCCGACGTCTGGGCGGAGATGCTGACCGGGCTGGCCAGGCACGCGGATCGGCCTGGGGCCGGCGGGCACAGCCCGTCCGACTTCCCGCTGCTGGACCTGGCCCAGCACCAGCTCGAGGACCTGGAAGCAGAACTCGCGATGGGGGACTAGCCGATGCCGTCGGCTCGGATCAACGGTATCAACCTGAGCTTCGATGACTACGGAACGGGCGCACCGGTACTCCTGGTGACGGGGACGGGGGCGCCCGGGCGCGTCTGGCGCACCCATCATGTGCCGGCGTTGCGGGCGGCGGGATATCGCGCCATCACGATCGACAACCGGGGCGTCCCGCCCTCCGACACCGGGCCTGCCGGATTCACTCTGGACGACATGGTGGCCGACACCGCTGCCCTCCTCGACCATCTGGGTATTGAGCGCTGCCGGGCTGTCGGTTACTCCCTTGGCGCCATGATCGTGCAGGAACTGCTCATCGCCCGGCCGGAGCTGGTCAGGCAGGCCGTGCTGCTGGCTGCCCGAGGCAGGTCGGACGCGCTGGCCACCGCGATGTCCACGGCGGAGGTGGAGATGGCGGACAGCGGCCTCACGATCCCGCCGCGCTACGCCGCTGTCCTCAAAGCGCTGCAGAACCTCTCGACCTCGACGCTCAACGACGAACGACAGGTCAGGGACTGGCTCGATATCTTCGAGGTCACTGCGGTGAACCTCTCGACGGTCCGGGCTCACCTGGGTCTGGAACTCATCCCGAACCGCCTGCCGGATCTCGCGAAGATCCAGTGCCCCTGCCTGGTGATCGGCTTCCAGGACGACCGGGTGGTCCGCCCAGCGCTGTGCCGCGAGGTGGCCGACGCCATCCCCGGAGCCAGCTATCAGGAGATCCCGGCCTGTGGCCACTACGGCTATCTCGAGCGCCCCGACGAGACGAACGCGGCGATCCTGCGCTTCTTCGCCGCGTAGTAGTGTGTCGCCGCGCAGGAGTTCGTCGGGCTGTAGCGGGGTCGTCCAGCGGGCTCGGTCTTCCGCCACCGATGACCGGGGTTGAGCGCAAGCTCCATGCATGAAGGACCTATTCAAGGTCGCCTAGGGCGTGGGCCGGTCGCAGCCGGCTCGTGCGCCAGGCCGCCAGTGCACCCGCGGCCAGGGCCGCGCCGATGGCCAGCAGGATCGCCGCGGCGAGAGTGCTCGGGTCGGCCCGCGCGGTCAGGTGCACGGCGAGGCTGCTCGAACCGCCCCCGGCACCAGGGCCGCGGTCGACGGTGGCAGTCAGCGATGGGGCGGTCGCGTTGACGAGGCTGATGCCCGCGTAGCCGACCGCGACCCCGAGCGCGGCACCGACCAGACCAACTGCGCCGGACTCGGCCATGACCTGCGCGATGACGCGATGACTGGTCCAACCGATCGCCTTGAGTGTGCCGAGTTCCCGAGTCCGCCGGCCTACTGAGGCCAGGGTGAGCAGAACAGCCGTAGCCACGGTGGCCAGCAACACGCCGACGGTGAGCCAGGTGCCGAGTTCATGCGCGAGGGTGGTGGCGCTGTCCAGCGACCCACTGACCGCGTCGGCGAGGTCCCGCGAGCTGGTCAGGGTGGCCGAGGGCAGGAGCGCGGCGAGTTCCTTCTCGACCGTGCCGATGTCGGCCGCGGTGCTCGCGGAAACGTAGATCGTGCTTACCTTCCCGGCCAGCGTGCTCGAGGACGGGCCGGCGGGCAGCCGCTGGGCGATGGCGAGTGGGAGGTAGATGCTGGCCGCGCCGCTCCCCGCAGTCTGGTCGACGATCTCCACGACTTTCAACCGGAACTCATCCACGGTGACCATGGATCCCGTGCCGAGGTGATGGGCGGTGGCGTACCGGCTGTCGACGACCGCCACGTCGGCGTGGGCATCGGAGCGCGACAGGGAACGGCCCGAGCGCAGTGTGGCAGCGGCATACGGCCCGAGGCCGGGGCGAGTGACATCGATGCCGTCGATCCTCGTGCTGGTCGGGATGGCGCCCGAGCCGGCCGGAGGAGGGCTGATCTCGGTGAGGACCAGGGAGTCCGCGACGCCCGAGACGTGTGCCAGCCGCGCGACAGCGTCCACCGCAGACGAGTCCAGCACCGCTCCGCCGTCCACGGACAGGCTGGTCCCGCTCCCGTCACCGGCGGCGGGAGCGCTGGTTCTACTGCCATCGCTGGGCGTCCGGGCGGTGACGGTCAGGTCGGCGCCGATGCGGTCCAGTGTGTGCAGCACCGTGCTCTGGGCGTTGCTGACCGCGGTCGAGGTCGCCGTCGTGGTGAAGACGAGCCCGACGCCGATCGCCAGCCCGACGATCACGAGCGTCGCCTGACGGGCCCGATGCCGAAGCTCGTGTCGGAGATAGGTCAGGGCGAACACGGTCCGCTCCGCGTTGGTGGGCGCACCGCGCGGTCTCGCACGCTTGACATGGCGGTCAGCCGATCCGGGTGTCGGTGGGTTTGATGGTCAGGGCGCCGTCGTGCATGACGGCGGTGCGTTCGGCTCGTTCGGCGACGGCGCTGTCGTGGGTGACGAGGATGAGGGTGAGGCCGTTGGTCCGCCAGATCTGATCGAGCAATGAGAGGATCTCGTCTCGGGTGTCGACGTCAAGGTTGCCGGTTGGCTCGTCGGCCAGCAGCACCTTCGGCTCCTTGACGAGGGCCCGGGCGATACCGACCCGCTGCTGCTGACCGCCGGAGAGCTCGGAGGGAAGATGCCCGGCCCGATCGGCCAGGCCTACGGCCGCTATCGCCTCGGTTGCGCGGCCGCGCCGCCGGGCGGCGGGGGTGCGCAGCGGAACGAGGGCGGCCTCGACGTTCTCGACGGCCGACAGCGTCGGGATCAGATTGAACGTCTGGAAGACGAAACCGATCCGGGTGGCACGAATCTGGGTCAGTTCCCGCTCGGAGAGCGCAGCCAGGTCCTGCCCGTCGAGATTGACGGACCCGGTGGTGGGCCGGTCCATGCCTCCCAGCAGCTGCAGCAGGGTGCTCTTGCCGCTGCCGGTCCGGCCCTGGATGGCGAGCCACTCGCCGTCGGCGATGAACAGGTCCACGTCATGCAGCGCTGTCACGGTGCCGCCCCGGGACCGGAAGCTCTTGGATATGCCGGTCAGTGTGTACATCATTCCTCTACGTGATCTGAAAAAAAGGGCGGGTGCGTGGTCCGTCGGAGGTGCGGGTGTCAGGCGACGCGGGCGAGGGCGTGGCTGGGGCGCAGCCGTGCGGCGCGCCAGCTGCCCAGGGCGCCGGCGAGGACAGCGCCGGCAATCGCGAGCCCGACCGCGAGCAGGATTGTGGTGGCCCCGACCGAGGCGTGTAGGTGAACGCTGAGTCGATTCACCCCACCGGGCAGCGTCAGCGTCTCCAGAGCGCCGTTTCTGATCAGCGCGCCCTGGGGCGGCGTCGAGCCCGGGTTGAGCGCGACGGCCGCGGCCAGTGTCGGCGTGGTGGCGTTGATGATGGCGGCGCCAGCGAACCCGAGCCCGATCCCGGCCGCCGCCCCGGCCACCCCGATCACCAGCGATTCGGCCATGATCTGTGCGACCAGGCGCCGGGTTCGCCAGCCGAGGGCTTTGAGCGTGCCGAACTCACGGACCCGCCGGCGAACAGCCATGCTGGTCAGCAGGCTGGCAAGCGCGAACGCGGCGAGGAGCATGGCCGCGGCCACCAGCCGGCCGAGGTTCCTGGACAGTCTGGCGGCGCTGGACAGCGACCCATTGACCTTGCTTGCCAGGTCGCCCGAACTGGTGACGGTGGCGGTCGGCAGCAGCCGCGCGATCCTGGTCCGCACCGTGGAGACGTCAGCCGCGTTGGCGGCGGCCACGTAGATCGCGGTGAGCTTGCCGGTCAGGGCGGGGCTGCCGTCGGAGGCCAGGGCCTGCGTGCGGCTGAGGGGGAGGAAAAGGTCCACGACGTTGCCCGTGGTGGGTTGGTTGACGGTCCCGATCACGGCGAACCGCCGGTCGCCGATCAGGATCGTCGAACCCACACCCAGGTTGTGCGCCGTCGCGTAGCGGCGGTCGACCACGGCGACATCGGACGCGGCGTCGGCGGCGGTGAAGGATCGGCCGGAGGCCCGTGTCGCCGAGGCGTACGGGCCGAGGGCGAGGTGGGCCACGTCGACCCCGTGGATACTGGTCGAGGTTAGGCTGGGCAGGGCGCCTGCGGCGGCCGCCGAGCCGACAACCGTCTGCGACACGCTCAGGCCGCCCGCGACCTCATGCACGCCCGACACCTTCGCGATCGAGCTCAGCGCGGAAGAACTGAGAAGTCCCAGGCCGGGCGGTAGCCGGAGGAACCTCCGGCCGGTGTCCCCGGTCGTGATCATCCCCTGGTTCGACCCGGATCCGCCCGACCTCGCGGCGGGCGCCGTCGTCACCGAGATGTCGGTGCCCAACCCGTACAGGGAGTGCAGCACAGCGCTCTGGGCACGGCCCACGCCGGTCGAGGCTGCGGTCAGCGTGACCACCGCGGCGACGCCGATCGCGAGCCCAGCGGCGACGATCGCTGTCTGGCGCAGCCGGCCGCGAATGCCTCGAGCCAGGTAGGTCAGGAAGAAGCTGTCTGCGGGTCTGGCGGTCGCGCGGCCGGGTACGTCGGCGCCGAGCAGCATCATGATCCACTTCCGCCCAGTGGCGGGAGGCTCGTGGACGGATGCCCGGAGGGCGTGAACGGAGTCCCCAGACTGGGCAGTGAGCCGCCGGGAGTGCCTTCCTGCTGCGGCTGGGCCTGGTTCGAGCCCGGGGAGCCGTTGCTCGGCACGCTGGTGACCGACTGGCCGGTGCCCGGGTCCTTCGAGTGGCCGCAGGCGGAGGCGCCGAACAGGCACAGCCCGACGGTCAGGGCACCGATCGTCACCCGCGCCACCGCAGAACCCCTCGCCGCGGGAGGGGTCGCGGGGTGCCGTCCGGTAGCTCCTGCTCGCAGCTTGTTGATCATTTTATTCCCGTCCTCGTTGGTCCGCCGATCGTGATCACTGTTGGTCCCGATCTGGTTGCCTGGTGATGCCAGATCGGTTCTAGCGCCCGGGAGGTAACGCGAGACCAACGCACGCTGTTGCCGTGCTGTTACCTCGCCGGAGGCATCATGGACGCTGAGAACTTCACTTCCCGACCGAGCCCTTCGCGGTGCTGGTCAAGGCGCGGTGAGCTGGGGGCGGGAAGGTGAATGGTGAGAGGGAAGGCGGCGAGCGCGTGGGGGTTTTGGTGAAACCTGCGGTGGCAGCCACCGCAGGTGGTGTCGAGCTCATCAGACAGCCGGGTTCGGGCTCGGCGCGCGGCCGCCGCGGCCAGAACGGGCCGACCCGGTCCGCGCCGACCCCGTCCGCCCGCCAGCCGCGATGGTCGTCGGTGAAGTGCTTCCCCCGGACGCTCCGGGTGCGCCTGACCCTGCTGTACGGCGGCTTGTTCGTTGTGTCCGGAGCCGCGCTGCTCGCGATCACGTATCTGCTGGTGCTCCACTTCACCGCCAACATCCAGATAACCACTGACGCGGCCGGTCAGCAGTCCGTCCAGGGTGTACTTCCGGGTGGGCAGTCGATCCCGCCGAAGCGTTCCCTCGCGGTGGCGTCGCACGTGCAGGCCAGCTACCTGCACCAGCTGTTCATCGAGTCCGGTGTGGCATTGGCGATCATGACGGTGGTGTCGATCTGGCTCGGCTGGCTGGTGGCCGGCCGGGTGCTACGCCCACTGCGCCTGATCACCGCGACCACCCTGCGGATCTCCCAGGAGAACCTGCACGAGCGCCTAGACCTGCCCGGGCCGCGGGACGATCTGACGGACTTGGCCGACACCATCGACGGGCTGCTCGAGCGGATGGAGACGGCATTCGACGCACAGCGACGGTTTGTCGCCAACGCGTCGCACGAGCTACGCACCCCGCTCGCGATGATGCGCACGTCACTCGACGTGGCGGAGGGCAAGCCCCAGCCCGTACCCCGCCAGGTCGTGGAGCTCGCCGGCAAGCTTCGCGCCGGTCTCGACCAGGCCGACCGGCTCATCGAGAGCTTTCTGGACCTGGCGCGTGCCTACCGCAGTTCCCCCGAAGAGGCGGTGGCGGTCTCACTTGCTGACCTGGTCACCACCGCGCTGGCGGTCCGCGAACTTCATGCCGCCGACCTGGGCATCCAGCTCAACCATGAGCTCTCGGAGGTGACCGTCGCCGGAGACCCGACCCTGCTCAGACGCCTGGTGGACAACCTCCTCGACAATGCTCTCCGTTACAACTACTCTGGTGGATTCGTCCGGGTCAGCTGTCAGGAGATCGATAGCGGGACTGGTCGAGAGGCGTTCGCTCGACTGGTAGTCGAGAACACCGGGCCGGTGCTTCAGGACACCGACGTGCGACAGCTCGGCCGACCGTTTCACCGGGTGGCCCCGGACCGCACGACCACCGGCAGCGTCGGGCTCGGCCTGTCGATCGTCACGGCGATCGCTGCTGCCTACGACGGCAAGCTGGCGCTGAGCGCGCGGCCCACTGGTGGTCTGCGCGCGGTTGTCGACGTGCCCCGCGCCAGCTGGACAAAGGTGCCAGGAGCCTGCCGATGAGGGTGCTCGTCGTCGAGGACGTCCATCTTCTTGCCGACGACATCGCCGAAGGTCTCCGCGACCACGGCATGGCCGTCGACGTCAGCTACGACGGTGTGGAAGCCGCGGCTAAAATCGATCTTAACCGCTACGACGTCGTGCTGCTCGATCGCGATCTGCCCGGACTCAGCGGCGACATCCTGTGCCGGATGATCATTGACTCCGAGGATCCGGCCATGGTGCTCATGCTCACAGCGGCCGATACCAGCGCCGACCGTGTCACCGGGCTGAGCCTGGGGGCGGACGACTACCTGGCCAAGCCCTTCCATTTCCCTGAGCTGGTGCTGCGGGTGCGGGCGTTGGCACGCCGCCGGCCCACGGCGCAGGCGCGCGTGCTGAAAGCCAATGGTGTGGAACTGGACCCCCTGCGTCATGCTGTCCTCCGCGACGGTCGACGCCTCGACCTGTCCGCCAAGGAGTTCGCCGTGTTGGAGGCTCTCCTACGCGCGATGCCAGCTCCGCTGAGTCCTGAGAGGCTCCTCGAACAGGTTTGGGACGAACATGCGGATCCGTTCACGAAGACCGTATCGGTCACCGTTGGCCGGCTGCGCCGCAAGCTTGGCGACCCGCCCATCATCGAGACGCTTCCTGGGGTCGGCTATCGCGTCAGCCCGAGTGGCTGACGCGGTCACGTTGAGTATCGACCGCCTTCCCGGCCAAAGTCGGAGGAAAGTCGAGACAACGGCAGCCCCGGCTATTGGTGAGCGTGGTTCTCACGGCCGCGCAGCTCTTCCGCGAGCAAGGTCCAGATATCGGCATATCCGGAGAGAAGATCGGCGAGGGAGGCTCGGCAGTGTTGCGGAACGTTGTCAATTATCTTTTTCTTCTCGCGCGCCGTGACCGTGCAGTACTGCAGGGTCTGAAGAAGCATCCTGCCGATTTCGTTGTACCGCAGCGAGGGATCCTTCCGCAGCGTATCGAAGAGAGCAGAAAGCTCATCCGGAGACTTCTTCCACCTTCGATCCACGGTGCCGTTCCGGCGAAGCGCGAGCCGTCTCCTGAGATCTACCGGCTCAGTGCCTCGTTGCTTGTCGGGCACAGGACTGACGCCCCGCAGTACTCGGCTCCGAACATCCGCCACCGTGGTCGGGGAGATACCGGCCTCCCTGGCGATCTGCCGAAGCGATGCCTCCGGATTTGCCCTGATGAGCTGGCCAGCCAGCTCCCTCCCGGCCGCAGCACTTAGCGGTCTCGTTCGTCCGTCAATCCCGACCCTGCTGGAGAACTGCGGCACCTCCTCGCCAAGACCGCGGCGGACTTCCGACACTTTGTGGGTCGATACCCCCACTACCGAAGCCACTGCCCGGTCCGACCACTGGGGACGCCGCGTGATGATGCGCCTCGCGGCGGCTGCCCTGTCCGCCATCGTGAGTGGCAGTCCATGGGTCACATTCTCTGCGACCGCCAGGAGAAAGGCATCGTCCGGATCGCCATCGAAGAACTGTGCGCGAATATTCTTCTCGCCGCGGATCGCGGCAGCTCGCAGGCGGTGGATCCCGTCGACTACGGTCATCGACCCCCTGTGTACGACGATCGGCGGCAACACCGTCTCGGTCTCGGCCAGTATCTTGACGTGCTGCTCGACCTCGCCGGCCACGCGGAGTGACTCCGAGACTCGGAGTGACTGAACAGGTATCAGCTCGGGAGGTGTATTTCGTAGCCCGTTGAGCAGTTTGCGCAGGTAGTACCAGCCGTCGTCGCCGGGGCGCTCAGTTGAGTCCTCCACGTCCTGTGGTTTCTCCTCGGAAAGATCCGGTGAGTGCATGTGCGACCTGCCTTCGTGGCGCGCAGATTCTCAAACTGGACAGATGCCGCAAACAATGCAGGTTCTGACCTGTGTTGCACGCGGCCCTGACTTGCCAAGGCTACAAGAGATCTCGTTGAGAAGGCTCGGGGCCGTCGGCGACCGAGTGACTGGCGGTATTGAGAAGCACGGCCAGCCGCCGTTGTCTGGCCGTGACTAGGCATATGACTATCTCGCGGGTCCTCGGAAAAGATCAACTGAGAGATGCGGCGTCGGACGTTCGGGCCGGAGTATCGCCCGCAGCCGTTTTCGCGTCATCTCTTACGCCTTGATTGCCGCCCAGGCCCGGGATGGCCGCCGCGACCGAACGAAAACTATATAGAGCCGGATTCTGTCGCTCAGGATGCTGCGGGCGGCGGATCTTTCCCGTGAGACCATACCGCCGGCACTGGCCAGAAGCCAGTAATCTTTCCGGCGGTCGGAATATGTAGCAAGCGACATCGCTCTGTCATCTGTACCGCATTTTGTTGCGACGAAGGAAACACTCCCCCCGAAATAAGTGCCAGCCGCGCTAGTGGGCGCGGGTCGCTCCACGGCTGTCGTCAATTCCGATATCCATATTAAGAGCGCCTCAGGTCAGTGTCAACTCTGCTGCCTGGCGGAACCACACATAGTTGATTGCGTCCGAAAGTACCTGATCGGCCCGCGTCGCGGCGATGATCAGCCGGGGGTTGGTGCCGCCACGGACCAGAGCTCTGGCCCTTGGCCGCCGATGTTCTGCCGTCTTGTCCCTCGGCCGGTGCACCCGTATTCCGCACATGAGGCTGTGACCTGCGGTGATGCATCGATTGATCAACGAGTGCAGGTCGCTGACCTGCGGCGATGCGCTCATGTGCGGAGAACAGGGGTGCATGTCGTCGCGGCGGGGGAATGAGGCACGGCGGGTAGCATGATGCTGGCAACGAAGTAGGCCCGCCGCCGGTGGATCGCGAAGATGTCTCACAACTTGGTGTTCTCGGGTGCGGCGGCCCCTTGGGCGCATTGTCCCATTTCGCCGCGATGGTCGGGGCGCATGCCGCTTATAGAAACCTGTCGGCACCCCTCACCGTATCTGTTCAGCAGGTCGCCACCGCTTAAAACCCCAGGTCGGCGACTTGATCATCTCTTGTCGGGGGCGCAGTAGACGCATCAGGAAAGAGACGAAACGGATGGATCGCACCTATCCGGGCTGTCGACATAGTTGGATCAAGGCGCTGACCTTGGCGTTTGCACTGCGACCCGAGCTGAACAGCTACCCCTCACCGGCTGGAATTCCTGGCCAATGGCCGGCGGGACGACGTGCAGGCATCCCGGATCGAAGACTGGGCCGTTCCTGCCTGTCGGGAGATCGTGAATGGGTCTCTGGCACGTGCGCGGAGCTAGGCGGGACCATCCAGATGGCGCGACCTGGACGTTATGTGTAATTGGTCACACCATCAGGAGATGGGCGGTGAGTGTGCTGGGTGGCTGGCGGTGAGGGTGGGTTGGTGTGCGCCTTCCGCCCCACAGTGATGCATATCGGCGACGATGGACGACCTTGTCGAGTTTTTGCATTTTTGGTACTCGGAGGGTCGTGGCGATGGGTGCGGCGATCTGACGCATAGGCCAGACCGCCGCGCCCACCGGGATGTCATCTGTCGGCTACGTGTCCGATCGGCGCGGAACTACTCGTTCCTAGCCAAGACGATGAAGGTCAACGGCATTCGCCATGGCCTGGTATCCGGCTGCGTTGGGATGTAGGTGGTCGCCGAAGTCGTAGGCGGGAAGGATCTGCTGCTGATCAGCCGGATTCCGGATCGCCATGTCGAAGTCCACATAGCCATCGAAGACGCGGCTGGAGCGTATCCAGGTGTTGACCGTCTGACGGGTTTTCTCGTTGCTCGCCGTCCAGAACGGCGAGCCAGCCATCGGGGTGAGGGTAGCGCCGATCGCTCGCACTCCCCGAGCGTGCAGCGCCGCGACAATCTGGGTGTACTTTATGATGAGCTGGGTGGCGGTTGGCGTGGTCTGCGGCGCGAAGCATGGGCTGGCGGGAAGCTGAGAATATCCGAGGTCGTTCATGCCCTCGTGCACAATGACGGCGCGGACGCCGGACTGCCGGGCCACGTCATCGTTCAACCTGCTAAGCGCACTCCGGCCGAAACACGGTGAATCATTGAGCAGCCTGTTCCCGGCGATTCCCGCGTTGAGAACCCCTTCCGGCTGGCCCGCCTCGCCTAGCCGGGCAGCCAGATCATCGGTCCACCGGTTGTTCGCATTGAAGTCCGCGCCGAAGCCGTCGGTCAGGTCGTCGCCGAAAGCCACGACAGCGCGACTCTGTGCGGACGCCGCGACGTCGACCGCGGCGAGGAAGAACCAGTTCCCGTCGGACTGGCTATACGCGCTGGCTCCGGTATCGCCGGTGAAGTCGCCGGTCCCGGAAAAATAGTTGATCTGGTCGGCCAGCCCGTGGTTGGTGGTCGGGCCGGTGGCCGTCGGTGTGAAGATGCTGATGGCCAGGCTTGTTCCCGCAGCCAGGGAGAATGGGATCGGATCGCTGACGGCCTCGCCACCTTTGGGGATGACGGTCGCCCGCGCGCCGTGGAACGTGACCGGTACGGGGGCCGAGGCGAGTTCGGCGCCGCTCCCCGCGATACCAACTGTGACCTTCCCCATGCTGAGGCTGCCCGACCCGAAGGCATTCGAGAAGCGCAGCCGAATCGATCGGCCGCCGATACTGGTATGTACGATCTCCCGAATCGTCTGATTGTTGAACCCGGTGACGACGAGGTTCCCGGGATCAAGCAGGTCGGCCGGCGGGGCGGCCGTCATGCTGGCCGCCCAGGTGCCAACCCACCCCGGGGCATCGGCGCGGGCCGCGCCGGCGACAGCCAGCTGGACTCCGAGCAGGGCGACGACGATAGATACTATTCCCCGCGGCCTGCGCCGGTCTGGTGAAAGCAGCACGTTCTGACCCTTTCTGCGGAAAGTGGATAACGCGCGGGCCTGTGGTCATGAAGCGCCCCCGCATTACAGGCGTACAAGGCGCGACAGGTGCACCTGTGAGGCGACGTCGAGCCTAAACCGGCCGGATCTCTCGTACGGGCGCGTCCATCCTCCCAACTTTGAACCTTGTGATAGGTGTGCATCGGTTGTGATAAATGCTCGGCGACGAGTACGCAAGGTAGCGAGGGCGCAGAGGGATCGAGTCCGAGCAAACCAGCGCGAGAATTGCGGGGTAGCCATAAACCGAGCGCAACTATTCAGGTTGCTGGTGATCTTGATGTGGGTTCAGGTCGTGGCGGGCAGCCAGGGGTTGCCCTCGGCGAGTTGGACGAGGGCTTGGAAGGTGGCGACGCCGTGCTTGGCCGCGGTCGACAGGTAGCTGCGTAGGGCGCAGAACTGTCGGGCGCCGGTGAGGGTGCGCAGGCAGCCGGGGACCTTCCGGCGGAGTTTGACCATGCGCAGGTCGCGTTCGGAGCCGTTGTTGTCGGTGGGATGCGGGGGTCTCGGGTGAAGCGCAGGTAGTCGTCCCGCCGGTCGATCAGCCGGTTGGCCAGGGCGTTGCGGGTTCGGGCGAGCGGGGTGGAGCGGTGGGCAGTCTGGCTGGTCCCGATGTGGGCGGCGTGCCGGTAGAGCCGGGTCTGCTCGGCCAGCGCCGTCGGGGTCAGCCCGCCGTCAGCGGCGAGGCGCTGCAGGGTGACGAGAGCGTCGGCGACCTGGCCGGCCCAGCACCACTCGCGAGCGGGGGCGGTCTCGATGACGGCGACGAGTTCGCGCAGGACGTGGGCGCAGCAGAGCTGGTGGGTCGCGTTCGTGTAGTAGGCTGTCGCCGCTGATGTGTGGGGTATAGGTGGCGGAGTCTGGTGCGGGCGACATCGGTGGTGAAGTGCCAGTTAACTTGGCGCTGGTTGGCGTTGACGGCTGTCTGCCAGGCGTCGAGTTCGGTGTTGAGGGCGTCGAGGGTGTCATGCGGCGGTCGAGGCATTGGCGGGTCAGGGCGGCGAGTTCGATTTCGTCGGGTAGCCCCGGCGCATTGCTGCGCCGGGGCCCCCTCAGAACCGGCCGTGCCCGTTTTCCGGGCAACCGGCTCAAGCGAGCCTCGTGGGCTTGCGGGTGGGTAGACGTGCTGCCCGGGTGCCACTGCCGAGGGTGGGGTGGTGGCAGCGGGTGTGTATGAGGCGGGTTGCGACGCGTTCGTCCGGTGTGCCCGCGCCCCAGGCGATCAGTGCGCGCTTGCGGGTCGCCGTGCGCGTTGTCGCGAGCCTGTGGGGCTCCAAAATTAGGGTTTCGGCCTGTGAGCTGTACCTTTGCAGCTGACGTGATCGTCCGGGGGCATCGTCAGGCGGCGTTGCGATATTCGTTGATCAGCCCGCCGAGGATGCGTGTGCGACGGACGGTGGACCCCGGGGTCGGGATGAACACGGGTGGCGGGTCGGGCGGGTGCTGGCCGAGGGAGCGGTGAGGCCGGTGGGTGTTGAAATGCTCGGCGTATGTGGTGAGGGCGGTGGTCAGGTGCCGTTCAGAGACGATCAATAATCTGTCGGTGCATTCGCGGCGGGCGGTGCCGACCCAGCGTTCCGCAATCGCGTTCGCCTGCGGGCACTGCGGCGGTGTGCGTACCACGTCAATACCGGCCCCGGTGAAGAGTGCATCGAACGAAGCCGTGAACTTCGTATCGCGGTCACGGATGAGGAACCGGAACCGGTGGCTGCGCTCCTCGAGATCCATCAGCAGATTCCGTGCCCGCTGGGTGACCCAGGCTGCGGTTGGATGCTTCGTGACCCCGAGGACATGAACGTGGCGGGTGGCGTGCTCGACGACGAAGAACACGTAGATCCGATGGAGGAACACGGTGTCCACCGTGAAGAAATCGCAGGTCAGGATGCCGGAGGCCTGGGCGCGCAGGAACGTGCGCCAGGATGTGTCGGCCCGCCGGGGTGCGGGGTCGACACCGGCGCGGTGCAGGATCTGCCAGACGGTGGCGACCCCGACCGGGTAGCCCAGCCCGACGAGCTCGCCTTGGATCCTGCGGTGGCCCCAGGTCGGGTTCTCCTGCGCTAGGCGCAGGACCAGATCGCGGATCTCCTGGCGGACTGGTGGTCGCCCGGGTGACTTCCGCGGATAGGTCCATTTCCTGGCGAGGAGGTCACGGTGTGTCAAGGGCCATTGAGATGGGGTCTGTCGCTGATCTTGGGATGATGGCTCGCCCTCTTGATCATTTGATCGCGGACAGGTACGTCCAGGCGCGATCATCTTTGGTTCGCCTGTTTGCTGATCGTTGATGTCTGGTGCGGAGAGTGGTCACTGTGTGATCTCCCTGGCCTCGGGGTCCTGCTTCCGGATCTGGCGGACGTCGAGATTGATCAGACTGAGCGGTCCGATGGGCAGCTGCACCTGCGGGCGCACGTCGCGCGGGACCGGATGGCCTGCCCGCGGTGCGGGGCGCTTTCGGACCGGGTACGCGGCCGGTACTGGCGGCATCTGGTCGATGCCCCGGTCGGTGGGCGGCGGGTCGTGCTCGATCTGCGGGTGCGCCAGTTCCGCTGTGAGCAGCCGGGCTGCAAGGCCACGTTCGCCGAGCAGGTCGAGGGGCTGACCCGGCCGTATGCCCGGTTCACCCCTGCGGCGGAGGGGATGCTCGCCGCGGTGGGGCTCGCGCTCGCCGGCCGGGCCGGCTGTCGGTTGTGCGGGACGCTGGGCTTGCCCGCGGGCCGGGACACGCTGCTGCGTCGGGTCCGCGCGCTGCCCGACCCCGACGTGGGCACGTTAACCAGGCTCGGGGTCGATGATTTCGCGCTGCGCCGCCGCACCCGGTACGGCACCCTGCTGCTCGACCTGGACACCGGCGCCGTCCTCGACCTGCTCGACGGCCGCGACGGCGCCCCGGTGACCGCCTGGCTGACGGAGCACCCGGGTGTCAAGGTCGTCTGCCGGGACCGGGCCGCCGCCTATGGGGCGGCCGTGCGCGAGGGTGCGCCGGAGGCGACGCAGGTCGCCGACCGGTGGCATCTGTTCCATAACCTGTGCGACGACATCCTCCACGAGGTCGCCCGGCATCGCGGGGACCTGCGCCCGCCCGTCGCCGCGCCCACCCCCGCCGACCCGCCAGGCACGGGCGACCCGGCGCCGGCAGGCAGCCCGGCCGAGCAGCCCGATCCCGTCGAGGCGTGGGTCGAGCCGCCGGCGGTGCGCCACGCGAGGGAACGGTTTACCGAAGTCCAGGCGCTCAAGGCCCAGGGCCTGCACCAGGCAGAGATCGCTCGCCGCACCGGCCTGGCCAGGCCCACCGTGCGCAAGTACTTCCACGCCACGGCGCTCGAGGACGTCCACCTGCGCGGCTTCGAACCGCGGGCCAGCGCACTCGATCCCTACAGGCCCTACCTCTACGAGCACTTTCGCCCGGGCGTGACCACCAACGACGCGCTGTTCCATGAGGTGCGCGACCGCGGCTACACCGGCTGCTCGCGCACCGTGGCCCGCTACCTGGCCACGCTGCGCCCCGCGAACCCGCCGACGCCACGGACGCGTGGCACGGACGGGCCGGCACCACCCCCGGTTCCGAAGGCCCGCGACATCGCCAGCTGGATCCTGACCCGCCCCGACCATCTCACTGCCGAGGACACCGCCGCGCTCGACGCCGCCTGCGTCGTCAGCCCTCCCCTGGCAACGCTCCGCGGCTACGTCGCGTGCTTCGCGTAGATGCTCACCGACCGCACCGGCCAGGCGAACCTCGACGCCTGGCTCGACGCCGTCGAAGCCGACGACCTCGCTGACCTACGCCACTTCGCCCGCGGCGTGCGCCGCGACTACGACGCCGTCCTGGCCGGGCTGACCCTGCCCGACAGCTCCGGCACCGTCGAAGGCAACGTCAACAAACTGAAGCTCCTCAAGAGGCAGATGTATGGCCGCGCCAAACTCGACCTCCTCCGCAAACGCGTACTCCTCCAGTGAGCAACACGCCGCGTAACAAGTGATCAAGAAAGGAGGTCCTCAATCCCAAGATCAGCGACAGACCCTTGAGATGTGCCCAGTGACGGTCGCGGTTCCTGCCCGGTGGTGGCCACCAGATCTGCCCGGTGGTGGCCACCGTTCCGGCCCAGGTCCGGGGTTAGGCCAGGGCTTTCACTCCCTTGCCGGTGAGGGCTTGGGCGAGGCGGACGCTTTCGCCGCTGGTCTGGCAGAGGTGGGCGTGGTGCAGGAGCCGGTCGACGGTCGCGGTCGCGAGGGTCTTGGGCATGATCTCGTCGAAGCCGGCGGGGTTGCAGGTTCGAGGAGACCGCGATCGAGCGTTTCTCGTAGGCGGCGTCGACGAGCCGGTAGAGGCCTTCGGCGGCGTCGGGTCCGACGGGTAGCAGGCCGATGTCGTCGACGACGATCAGGTCGGCGCGTAGGATCTTCTCGACGGCTCGGGTGACCGTGTCGTCGGCGCGGTGCGCGCGGACGAGGACTCCGAGCTGCTCGAGGGTGAACCAGGCGACGTGCAGCCCGTGTTCGACGGCCTGCTGGCCGAGGGCTTCGAGCAGGAACGTCTTGCCGGTGCCGGCGGGGCCGGCGACGACGAGGTTCTCCCGCCGGTGGACCCATTCCAGGGTGCGCAGCGCCTGCTGGGTCGGCGCCGGGATCGAGGAGACCGCCGGGTCCCAGGCGTCGAACGTCTTCCCGGTCGGGAAGCCGGCGCGGGCCCGCCGGGTCGCCAGCCCGGCGCGGTCCCGGCCGGCGGCTTCCTCGGTGAACAGGGCGCGCAGCACCTCGGCGGGGTCCCAGCGTTGGGCTTTGGCGGTGGCCAGCACGTCGGGGGCGTGGCGGCGGAC
>Ga0105247_10001368_pt1 | contig 17689 bp, 14 predicted proteins | sample KBSS24metaG_FD_81519 | JGI IMG/M metagenome (GOLD analysis project Ga0105247, IMG submission 81519) | Switchgrass rhizosphere microbial communities from Kellogg Biological Station, Michigan, USA - KBS S2-4 metaG | ecosystem: Host-associated > Plants > Roots > Rhizosphere > Soil | place...
GCGCCACCCTCTGCATCAGCCCGCGATAGGCGAGGTCCGGCGCATAGCGCACGATGTGACGCAGCGACCAGAAGAACGCCGCGCCGGACGGGCGGGAGCGGCCGATCTTGGTGAAGATGAACCGGTGCAGCTTCGACATGCGGATCTTGCTCCGGCACTCGGCGATCGGCCCGACCGGGCTGATGAGCGCCAGCAGCGCGACGCGCTCGGCCATCGATGCGGCTGCGGCAACCGCGTAGGGACCGCCGCCCGAGACGCCGATCAGGGCGAAGCGCCGCAAGCCGACAGCATCGGCGAACACCCGGAAGTCACCGGCGGCCTGCAAGAGAACATCCTTGCGGCGAAAATCGGAGAGCCCGTAGCCGGGACGCTCGGGCGCGAAGATGCGCAACCCCCTCTCGCGCGCGGCCTTGTCGGTGAGCGCGAACATGAAGCGCGAGCCCGGCGTGCCATGAATGGCAAGCACGCTCGCCCCTTGCGGATCGCCGTATTCGGCGTAGCCGATGCGCCTGCCGTCGGCGAGGCGCACGGTCCGGGACGTTCGGTCCGAACCGGCCGGCCTGTCTGTTGTGACAATACGATCCATGGCAATAACGGCGGGAGTGCTTTTGCCTGATCGCTCCTCGCCCGCTTTTTTAACTCCGGTATCGTGGTGGCACGGAGGCAGGCGATGACGCGGAGGCGCGGCGCGTCGGTCCGCAAGGCGATCGGCAACGCGGAGTATTGCCTCCGCATTGTGAAACCGAACGATTTTCGCGTCTGAAGAGACTCGCCCGCGCTTAGCGCGAATAGAACTCGATGACGAGATTCGGCTCCATGATCACCGGGTACGGCACGTCGGAGAGCGTGGGCACGCGGGTGAGCTTCGCCGTCATCTTGCTGTGGTCGACCTCGAGATAGTCGGGCACCTGGCGCTCGGGGCTCTGCGCGGACTCGAGCACCATGCCGACATCCTTGGCCTTGTCCCTGACCTCGATCAGATCGCCCTCGCGGCAGCGATAGCTCGGTATGTTGACGCGCCGGCCGTTGACCCGCACATGGCCGTGGCTGACGAATTGGCGCGCGGCGAACACGGTCGGCACGAACTTGGCGCGATAGACGATGGCGTCGAGGCGGCGCTCCAGCAAGCCGATCAGCTTCTCCGAGGTGTCGCCGCGCAGCCGCGCCGCCTCGCGATAGATCGACTTGAACTGCTTCTCGGTGATGTTGCCGTAATAGCCCTTCAACTTCTGCTTGGCTCTGAGCTGCTGGCCGTAGTCCGACAGCTTGCCGCGGCGGCGCTGCCCGTGCTCGCCGGGGCCGTATTCGCGCTTGTTGAAGGGGCTTTTTGGACGGCCCCAAATATTTTCGCCGAGCCTTCGGTCGATCTTGTGCTTGGCGTTAATGCGTTTCGACATGCGTTTCAGACTCCAAAGCCAACCGAGCGTTTCGCGGAGCGATCCCCGCGCCTGCTCTAAGAAACCCTTGCTGGTGAAGGCGGCGGACCGCCGGGGCCTTCTCCGGCGCCCTTCAAGCCACACGGCTCAAGGCTTCGCCCGCCGCTCTGTTACACGCGAATGGCGGAAACTGTCAATTGGAGCTGGATGAGGCCGGAACGGCCGGGGCCGGCGCCGGCGGTGCCGCTTTGGCCGATTGGATATAGGCGTTGATCGAATTTATGACCTTTTGCTTCTGCTCAGGGGGGCAATCCGGACGCTTCGGCGCGACCAAGGCCGTCCCCTGGCCCGCACGTGCGTCCGGCGCATCGCCCTTGGGAGCCGCGCTCCCGGTCGCTGCGTCCGGGGTCGCTTCGCTGATTTTGACGCCGCCGGCAAAATACGAGGCGGAGAACATATGCAGCGCGTTGATCATCAAGAGCTGCCGGTCGCTCCAGATTTTCTTGGCCGCCTCGGTCTGCATCAGCGTGTTGTAATTCGCGCGTGCGAGGTCGCCCAACTCGCAGGCCTCGGCATAGGCCGAACGCGTGGCGGCGCGGATGATGCGACGCGCATCTCCGTCAGGAATCAGGAATACGTTGGGATCGGATTTATCGACCTTAGCGGGCTTGCCGTCGGGGCCCGTGGTCGTTTCCGGAATGAGCGAGAAGGCGTAGGTCAGGAGCACCCGCACGGCGCTGTCGCTGAGGCCGCTTTTCTGCTGGGCTTCGGGAGTCACGGTGGCGGCGGCGGCACGCTGGCCAAGTTCCTCGGCTACGGGCCTTACGCCGGAGTTGTCAGCGGCTTGGAGGGGTGCCGTCGTCAGCAACGCTAGAAGCGCGGCGGCCGCTCCGCCCCACTGAAACAACAGCTTTTGCATCGACTGCCCCTCTCCTCCCCTGCCCGAAAAGCTAATCATCGTTTGCGCCCATCGCAATAGGAGAAACGGGGCGGAACTATGACACCTTTTTTCCGCGCGGCGCGTGCTTGCGGGAAAGAGAGGCTACGATCCCGCGCCAGGTGCGCACATCTTGCTCCGTCGCGCCCATGCGATGGAACATGTTGCGGATGGCGCGCACCATAGAGGGCCGCTTCTCGGGCGGAAAGAGAAAGCCAGTCCGATCGAGCTCGGCCTCGAGATGCGAGAACAACCCGAGCAGCTCCTCTCGCGTGGCCGGCGTGTCCGGAAAGGCGATGCCCTCCGTGGCGGGTCCATCGCAGGCCGTGGCACGGCCGAGGGAGAGCGCCACGCTGTTCGCCTTGAACCATTCATAGCCGAACAGCAGCACCGCCTGCGGCAGGCTGAGCGACGCAAAATCCGGAGAAACCGGCGCGGTGAGAATCGCATCGGCGAGAGAGATCGTGTCGTTGTCCAGGCCGCTTCGCTCCGGCCCGAACAACACGCCGCAGTGCTCGGCGTTCTGCCCTCGCCGCCTGAGCTCGACCGCCGAGCTTTCCGGGCTGAGCACCGGCTTGACCATCTCGCGCGGCCGCGCGGTCGAGGCGAGCACATAATTGAGTCCCCCGATGGCGCTCTCGACGCTGTCGTAAACGCTCGCCCGTTCGACGAGGAACGCCGCGCCGGCCGCCGCCGCGTGCGCCTTGTCGTTGGGCCAGCCGTCGCGTGGGCCGACCAGCCGCAAATCGGTGAGCCCGAAATTGGCCATGGCGCGCGCGGCAAAGCCGATATTCTCGCCGAGCTGCGGGTTTACGAGAATAATGGCCGGCGGCGCCGCGGCACTTTCAGGATCGGTGCCTTCCGCATGGACAGCCTTGCCCGAAGTTAAGGCACGCGCGCGTTTCGCTTCTCTTGCTTTCACCATTGAAGCACGATGCTATAGAGGAGCGGCCGCCCGCAATGGGGGACGGGGGCCGTTAAGCATGCCGTGCCACACTTCCCGCGCCGGAGATTTGCGTCCGTGAATAAGATCAAGGTTGAGAACCCGGTCGCCGACCTCGACGGGGACGAGATGACGCGGGTCATCTGGCAGATGATCAAGGACAAGCTGATCTTTCCTTATCTCGATCTACCGCTGCTTTATTTCGACCTGTCGATCGAGAATCGCGATCTGACCGACGACCAGGTCACCATCGAAGCGGCAAAAGCCATCCGGGCCTGCGGCGTCGGCGTGAAATGCGCGACCATCACGCCGGACGAGGCGCGGGTGAAGGAGTTCGGCCTCAAGAAGATGTGGAAGTCGCCGAACGGCACCATCCGCAACATCCTGGGCGGAGTGATCTTCCGCGAGCCGATCATCTGCAACAACGTGCCCCGGCTGGTTCCGGGCTGGACGAAGCCGATCGTCATCGGCCGGCATGCTTACGGCGACGTTTACCGCGCCACCGACTTTCGCATTCCCGGCAAGGGCACGCTCACCATCGCCTTTCAGGGCGATGACGGCACACGCATCGAGCACGTGGTGCATGAGTTCGACAGCCCGGGCATCGCGCTCGGCATGTTCAATCTCGACGAGTCGATTCGCGACTTCGCCCGGGCCTCGCTGAATTACGGGCTGCACCGCAACATGCCGGTCTATCTCTCGACCAAGAATACGATCCTCAAGGCCTATGACGGCCGCTTCAAGGACATCTTCGCCGAAGTCTTCGCGGCGGAGTTCAAGGATGCCTTCGCAGCGCGCGGGCTTACCTACGAGCATCGCCTGATCGACGACATGGTGGCCGCGTCGCTGAAATGGTCCGGCGGTTACGTGTGGGCGTGCAAGAATTACGACGGCGACGTGCAGTCGGACACGGTCGCCCAAGGGTTCGGCTCGCTTGGGCTGATGACCAGCGTGCTGATGACGCCGGACGGCAAGACCGTGCTGGCCGAGGCGGCGCACGGCACCGTAACGCGCCACTACCGCCAGCATCAGCAGGGCCGCGCCACCTCGACCAATGCCACGGCCTCGATCTTCGCCTGGACCGGCGCCCTCAAGCACCGCGCCAAGCTCGATGACAATGCCGACCTCGCGACCTTCGCCGAAACGCTGGAACGCGTGGTGGTGGAAACCATCGAGGCGGGCTACATGACCAAGGACCTCGCGCTGCTGGTCGGCGCCGAACAGAGCTGGCTATCGACCGCCGGTTTCCTCGACAAGATCGACGACAATTTGCGCAAGGAAATGGCCGCCCGGGCCGCCGCCTAGCGGCTTGCTCACTCCTCGGTCCCGCGCGGGCCAGCCGAAACGGCGCGGGGCTTTTGCTTGCGCTTTTCGCTGCGCGCCGCCTCGTCGGCGGCGGCGCGCGCCTCCGCCACGTCGCGGATGTGGCGCAGGATCTCCGGATGGCTGCGCGCCAGGCGCGAAAGCGACCTGGTATCGAGCAAGTAGACGCTGCACTTGGTCTTGGCGACCACGTCGTGCTTGTGACGCCGGTGCTCCAGCAACGCCATCTCGCCGAAGAAATCTCCCTCCTTCATCAACACGTGCCGATGACCGACGGTGGCAACCGCCTCGCCGCTGCCGATGAGAAACATGGTGTCGCCCGCGTCGCCGGCGCGGACCATGGGAACGCCGGGCAGATAGGTGCGGGTGTAGAGCAGCTTGGTGATCTCGGCGATCTCGCTCTCGTCCATGCTGGCGAACAGCGGCACCCGCGCCACCATGCTCCAGGTGACCACGAATTGATGGCGGCTCGATTCCTGATTGAAGCCAGTGGCGATGATGGCGACCGGAAGCGCGATCATGCCGACGCCGAGCAGCATGACCACGCCGCCGAGCATCTTGCCGAGCGGGGTTACCGGCACGATGTCGCCATAACCGACCGTGGTCAGCGTGGCGAGCGCCCACCAAGCGGCGGCCGGGATCGAGCCGAATTTGCCGGGCTGCGCGCCGCGCTCCAGGAAATACATCCCGGTGGAAGCGAACAGCAGCAGCACCAGAATGACGAGCAGCGCGCCGAGCAGGGCCCGATACTCGTCGGCGAGCACGCGGCCGAGCGTCTGCAAGGCCGGCGAGTAGCGCACCAGCTTGAGCAGGCGGAACACGCGCAGCACCCGAAGGACCCGAAGATCGATCGGCACCAGCCAAGTGAAATAGAATGGCAGCACGGCGAACAAATCGATCAGCATGATCGGCCGCGACGCGAAACGCAGCCGCGCCCGCCAACGCGGCATCCGGCTCAGCATCGGGATTTCCACGGCGCTCCACAGACGCAACAAATATTCGATGCTGAAGACGATCACCGAGAACACATTGAAAGCCCAGAAATATGGGCCGTAGCGCGCGGCGAGAGCGTCGACCGTCTCGGCGGCAAAGGCGATGGCGTTCAAGACGATGAGAGTGACGATGAAGCCGTTGACCAGGCGGCCGGCCGGATTGGCGTCGCCTCCCACCTCGAGGATGTCGTGGACCTTCCGCCGCCACCGGCGCCAGGCGTCAGTGGCGCGCATGCCCTAGGCGCTTTCCGCGCGGCGCTTTGCCTCTGCCCCGGCCGAAGCGTCCCCGCGCGAAATCTTCGCCGCGATCGCCTCGAGCGCCTGCTCGGCGCGTGCCCCGTCGGCGCCGCCGGCTTGCGCGAGGTCTGGCCGCCCGCCGCCGCCCTTACCGCCCAGCGCTTCGGCGCCGATCCGCGCCAGCTCGACGGCGTCGTAGCGTCCCGTGAGATCGGCGGTGACGCCGACCACGAGGCCAGCTTTGCCCTCCTCGCTGACGCCGACAATGGCGGCGATGCCCGACCCCAATTGCTTCTTGGCGTCGTCGATCAGGCCGCGCAGATCCTTCGGCGCGACGCCGTGGACGACGCGGGCGAGCAGCTTCACGCCATTCAGCTCGCGGATGAGATTGTCGGCCGCGCCGCCGCCGCTGCCGCCACCAAGCGCGATCTCGCGCTTCGCGTCCGCCAACTGGCGCTCCAGTTTGCGGCGCTCGTCGATGACGGCCGCCAGCCGCTCGATCATTTCGTCGGGGGCGACCTTGAGCAGCTCGGCCGCCTCGCGCACGCGATCATCCTGCGCGGCGAGATAGAGGCGCGCGGCATCGCCGGTCAGCGCCTCGATGCGGCGGACGCCGGAGGCGACCGCGCTTTCGCTCACGATCTTGAACAGGCCGATATCGCCGGTGCGCCCGACATGCGTGCCGCCGCAGAGCTCGATGGAATACGCGTGGCCGGCTCGCTCGCTGTTGGCATCGACTCCCATCGACACGACGCGCACCTCATCGCCGTATTTCTCGCCGAACAGCGCCAGCGCACCTTTGGCGATGGCTTCGTCCGGCGTCATCAGATGCGTCTCGACGGCTGAGTTTTGCAGAATCATGGCGTTGACCAGATCCTCGACGGCGCGGATCTCCTGATGCGACATCGGCTTCTGATGCGAGAAATCGAAGCGGAGCCGTCCGGGCTCGACCAGGGAGCCCTTCTGCGCCACATGCGTGCCCAGCACCTGGCGCAGCGCCTCGTGCAGGAGATGCGTCGCCGAATGATGCGCACGGGTGGGCGTGCGGCGAGCATGATCGACCGCGAGCGCGACCTCCTCACCCAGCTTCAACGCGCCCGACTCGACCACGCCGTCGTGCAGGAACAGGCCGTGCAGCTTCTTCTGCGTGTCCTCGACGGCGAAGCGCGCGCCCTTGGCGCCCGAGATGGTGCCGCGGTCGCCGACCTGGCCGCCGGATTCGGCATAGAACGGCGTTTGGTTGACGATGACGATGCCGCGCTCGCCCTGCTTCAGCTCCTTCACCCGCGCGCCGTCCTTGATCAGCGCCACGATCTCACCCGAGGCCGCTTCAGTCTCGTAGCCGAGGAACTCGGTGGCGCCGATCTTCTCCTTCAGCTCGAACCAGAGCGCATCGGTCGCGGCCTCGCCGGAGCCGGCCCAGGATTTCCGCGCCTCCACCCGCTGGCGCTCCATGGCCGTGGCAAAGCCTTGCGCATCGACGCCAAGCCCGCGCGCTTTCAGCGCGTCCTCGGTCAGGTCGTAGGGAAAGCCGTAAGTGTCGTAGAGCTTGAAGGCGACCTCGCCGGAGAGCGTGTCGCCGCGCTTCAACCCCTTGGTCGCGTCGTCGAGCAGGCGAAGCCCGCGCTCGAGCGTCTCGCGGAAGCGGGTCTCCTCCAGCTTCAGCGTCTCCTCGATCAGGCTCTGGCCGCGCTCGAGCTCGTGATAGGCGCGGCCCATCTGCCCGATCAGCGCCGGCACCAGGCGATAGAGCAGCGGGTCCTTGGCACCGAGGATATGCGCATGCCGCATGGCGCGCCGCATGATGCGGCGGAGCACATAGCCCCTGCCCTCGTTCGACGGCAACACGCCGTCGGCAACGAGGAACGACGAGGCGCGCAAATGGTCGGCGATGATGCGATGGCTCGGCGCATGCGCGCCAGTCGCGGGCACGCCGGTCAGATCGACCGAGGCCGCGATCAGCGCGCGGAACAGATCGATGGCGTAGTTGTCGTGGGTCCCTTGCAGCACCGCGGCAATACGCTCGAGCCCCATGCCGGTATCGATCGAGGGCTTGGGCAGGCCTATCCGCTCGCCGCCGGGAAGCTGCTCGTATTGCATGAACACGAGATTCCAGATCTCGACGAAGCGGTCGCCGTCGGCGTCAGGGCTGCCGGGCGGACCGCCGGCGATCGACGGCCCATGGTCGTAGAAGATCTCCGAGCAGGGGCCGCACGGGCCGGTGTCCCCCATCGACCAGAAATTGTCGGAGCCCGAGATGCGAATGATCTTCTGGTCGGGCAGCCCCGCGATCTTGCGCCACAGCGCCGCCGCCTCATCGTCGTCGGCGAACACGGTGATGAGCAGGCGGCTCTTGTGGAGCGCAAGGTCCTTGGTAAGCAACTCCCAGGCGAGCAGGATCGCGCGCTCCTTGAAATAATCGCCGAAGGAGAAATTGCCGAGCATCTCGAAGAAGGTGTGGTGCCGGGCGGTATAGCCGACATTGTCGAGGTCGTTGTGCTTGCCGCCAGCGCGCACGCATTTCTGCGCCGAGGCCGCACGCAAGGATTTCGGCTTCTCGGCGCCGGTAAACACGTTCTTGAACGGCACCATGCCGGCATTGGTAAACATCAAGGTCGGATCGTGGCGCGGCACGAGCGGCGCCGAGGGCTTCACCGCGTGGTCGTTCCTAGCGAAGAAATCGAGAAAGCCCGAGCGGATGTCGTTGGTGCTCGAACTGGCAAGATGGGTGTGGCTCACGCCGCCTCCCAGGGCGTCGTCGGCCCGGCCGGCGGCTTGCGGCTTGCGGCTGGTTTCTTTCGCACCCTCGGTCTTGGTGGAGGTCATGCTTAGCGGGAGGCCTCAGAGTCGAGCGGCACGCGCTCTTATAGACCCTAGCCGATTCGGCCAAGGTTAAGCGCCGTTAGCCCTCTCCCGCGCTCAGGGACAGGGCTAAGGTTTCGCGCCAGACATAAGGTGGGCTACGCGGCCTGTCCAGCAGGCCTGACCGGCCGGCTTTTTGTGCTCGCGCTAGGCGCCGCGGCGGCCACGCCGGGCCGCGCCGCCGGGAAGCGGCGTCACGCCGCTCTCGCCCTCGGCGAACCCAACCTCGCCACCGTCGGCGGCGTCGGGCTCGGCCGCGCCTTCGAGGATCCTGCCGGCGATCAGGCCCGCGCTTTGGCGAATGGCCCGCTCGATCTTCGCGGCCATGTCGGGATGCTCCTTGAGATAGGCCTTGGCGTTCTCGCGGCCTTGGCCGATGCGCTCGCTATCGAAGGAAAACCAGGCGCCGGACTTCTCGACGATGCCGGCCTTGACTCCGAGATCGACCAATTCGCCGGTCTTGGAGATGCCCTCGCCATACATGATGTCGAACTCGATCTGCTTGAAGGGCGGCGCCACCTTGTTCTTCACCACCTTGACCCGGGTCTGGTTGCCGACCACCTCCTCGCGCTCCTTGATGGCGCCGATGCGGCGGATGTCGAGCCTGACCGAGGCGTAGAATTTCAGTGCGTTGCCGCCACTGGTGGTCTCCGGCGAGCCGAACATCACGCCGATCTTCATGCGAATCTGATTGATGAAAATCACCATGCAGCGGGATTTCGAGATCGAGCCGGTGAGCTTGCGCAAAGCCTGGCTCATTAGCCGCGCCTGGCTGCCCATCTGCATGTCGCCCATCTCGCCCTCGAGCTCGGCCTTGGGCGTGAGCGCCGCCACCGAATCGACCACCAGCACGTCGATGGCGCCGGAGCGCACCAGCGTGTCGGTGATCTCGAGCGCCTGCTCGCCGGTATCGGGCTGGGAGATCAGGAGCTGCTCGAGATCGACGCCGAGCTTGCGCGCATAGACCGTGTCGAGCGCGTGCTCGGCATCGATGAAGCCGCAAATGCCGCCCCGCTTCTGCGCTTCCGCCACGACATGCAGCGCCAGCGTGGTCTTGCCGGACGATTCCGGCCCGTAAATCTCGACGACGCGGCCGCGCGGCAGCCCGCCGATCCCAAGCGCGATGTCCAGCCCAAGCGAGCCGGAAGAGATCGCCTCAACCTCGACCGCCTTCTCGTTCTGGCCGAGGCGCATGATCGAGCCCTTGCCGCAATTGCGCTCGATCTGCGAGATCGCCGCTTCAAGCGCCTTCTCTTTATCCACTTCAGCTCCTTCGACAAGGCGCAGCGCGACATTCACCATGGAGGCTCTCCCTTATTTCACAAGCACGCTCTGAGTCGCAAATGGGTGGCTCCGCCGCACCCTCCCCCGGAGTGCCATGCAGCCTTGGTCGGCTTGGGTCGCGAGGAGAGGTGCGAGATGCGAAGTCAGAGAACTGTACACGTTTTGTTCTCCATCCGCAATGTTCTTTTTATGTTCCTCACAGCATGGCGGAAACCAAAGAGTCCCGTCCGGGCAGCCTCGCCTGCGCGAAGTTAGGCGGGTTGGCTGGTGATGAATTGCGCCCTGGCCAGGGCTGCAAAAGCGCCATCCTGCCGCACCAGCTCATCGAAGCTGCCGCTTTCGACGATTCTCCCCTGCTCAAAGACGAGGATGCGGCTCGCGTTGCGCACCGTGGCCAGCCGGTGGGCGATGACGAAGGTGGTGCGGCCCCGCATCACCTCGGCCAGCGCGGCGGTGACTTTCGCCTCGGTCGCGGCGTCGAGTGCACTGGTGGCCTCGTCGAGAATGAGGATCGGCGGGTCCTTGAGCAAGGCGCGCGCGATCGACAACCGCTGGCGCTCGCCGCCGGAGAGCGCCCTGCCCCGCTCGCCGACGATCGCGTTCAGGCCGAGTTCGTGCCGCTCGATGAATTCGGCGGCTTGCGCACGCTCGATGGCCTGAAGGATGTCGGCATCGGTGGCGTCCGGATTGCCGACGCGGAGATTCTCGGCAATCGACCGGTTGAACAGCAGGGGTTCCTGGAAGATCACGCCGATATGCCGGCGCAAACTCGCGAGCTTAATGTCGCGAATGTCGCGCCCGTCGATCCGGATGCTGCCGGATTGCGGGTCGTAGACGCGATAGAGCAGCGCCATGGCCGTGGATTTGCCCGCGCCGGTGGCGCCGACCAGGGCGACGACCGCTCCGGGCTCGGCGGCGAAGCTGAGATCGGTCACGGCAGGCGCGCGGCCGTCATATGAGAAGCTCACGCGCTCGAAGGCGACCGCGCCGCGAATCTTGTCGAGCGTCACCGCCCGTTTGCGATCCCGCGGGCCCGGTACCGTGTCGAACACGCGGAAAAATTCCTCGAGCCGGGGGGCATCCGCGAACAGGCGGTTGGCGAATCTCGAGGTCTGCTCCATCCGCTGGATCAGCATGCCGGCAAAGCTCATGAACATGACGATGCCGCCGACAGTCGTCTCGCCGCGCGAGAACAGCACGATGCCGAGAATCAAGATCGCCAGCATGGTCAGCGTGGTGGCGGCCTTGGTGAGCGTGGAGACCAGCGCCCACCAGGACAGCACCGGGATCTGCGCGCCGAGGAGCTGGTCCACCACATTGCGCAAGGCGCGGACCTCGTGCTCCACGCGGGTGAAGCTCTGCACCAGGGCGATGTTGCCCAGCGTGTCGGAGGCGTGCTCAGCCAGATCCGAGTAATAACGCTCAACCGATCTTTGCAGCGCTTCGGTACGCCGCAGCACCAAGACATTCAGCATGACGAAGACGAGGCACAATGCGATCAGCAGAAGCGCGAGCCGCCAATTCAGATACAGCGCCGCGGGGATCAGCACGACCACCGAAAGCAGCGCGACCAGGTCCTCGCGGAAGAAGCCGAGCCATAAGCCCCACAGCGTGTCGGTGCCGGTAAGCATCACCTTCATCAGCCGTCCGGAATGCGTCGCGCCGTGAAAGCTCAGGGGAAGCTGCAATACGTGCTCGAAAAACTCGGTCAGCACCACCTGGCGCCGGCGATGCGCGAGCCGGTCGGCATAGAGCGCGACGAGCGCACTGCAGACGATCATGAACAGCCCGAAACCCACCCAAGCCGCCAGCAGAGGCAACAGATGCTGCGAGGACAACGCCTGGCGGTCGCTTTGCGCGTGGGCCAGCGAGTCGATAATCCTGCCGAATAGAACCGGCTCTGCGAATAAAGCCGCGGCCAGCGCCAGATTGGCGAAGGCGAGCGTCCAACCAAGCCGGATCTTGGGGCCGAGCAGACGCAGCACGCGGGCATAGAGACGAAGAGTCGTCATGGATCATTCTGCGCCTGGCTCTTGTCGATCTTGAGCCTGGTTGCGTCGCCCGCAAGCAGGCGCGTGACCTGCGAGCTCAGGGCCGCGAGCGCCGTGCACCCTAGCGCATGGAAGGCTCGGTCAGTCCTTGTGCGATTTCTTGTAGAGCTTCCACTGATCCTTGCACCAATGCTTGAAATCCTTGCGCGCCGCGTGATCCTCGGGGAACTCGGCCTTGGCGGCGTCAGCGCAGCCGCTGTGCTTATATTCCGCAGCGCTTATGGGATGAGGTGCGGCGCCAACCAGCAGCAGCCCGGCGGTTGCCCAAACCAACGTTGCTCTTTTCAACATAGGCAAGTCCTCCTGCAAGATCGTCAGACCGGTGGGGCAAGTCCTGCGCACTCTTCAGTCTGCCGTCAACGGCTAGAGATGAAGGGTGAGCGATTTGCCGCGCCGCTGAACATTTCATCGAGGGCTCCCAGCAAAGGTCCTATAGTCCGCCGGGATGCCGACGGAAGGGTAATGAGGGGTGGCTCATGAAATACGTTATCACCTGGCGCGAGCGTTCGGCAGCCTCCTTTAAAGACTACGAAGCGGCGCAAGAACGCGTGGCCGAGGATATTCAACAAAGATTGGAAAATGCCCGCGAGTTTTACGGTGCATCAGTTCGTGATCCGGGTCGGCGACTACGGCGGCTACATGATCGTCGAGACGGACAGTCCGACAGACATTCATTATTTCGCCAATGTGTTTGCGGTTTTCGAATTCAAGGTGGAACCGGTCATCGATGTGATCGACGCGGTGGCGGTCGAGGTCCAAACCATCGAGTACCGAAAGAAGAACGCTCCCTAGGCAGCGTGTGCGGACCGCGTGCCGACGCGGCGTTTAGGCAAACCTAGGACGGCTCGCGCTCGCGCACCGGCGACTTTGCCGCCGTTCCGGCGGGCGAGGCCTCGACTGCGGCGCGATAGCCGAAACGGTCGATATAGGGCTTGAGGCGATCGATCACCTTGCGCTTCAGCGCCGGCGGCAACTCGTAGCGCGAGACCTTGTGCTCCGAGCGCTCGCCGAGAAATTCGCGCATCGGCGCCTCGGCCTGCGCGAAGTTCGGAATGTCGAGCCGCTGATAGATGTCGCGCATTGATGCGACCGGGTCCTTGACGAAATCCTCGTAGCGCATCTCGACCAGCCGATCCTTCGGGATCAGGTGCTTGTCTTCCTCGTAGTCCTCGGTCAGCCGCGCGAACATGTCGAGCACATAGTCGTCGAGCCAAGGATCGAGATTGGGCGGATTGTGCAGGCCTTGGGTGGAATAGAGCGCCCGCCAGAGCTTCACCGTGGATGGGAACACCTCGAGCGGATTGCGCGCGAGATAGACGTAGCGCGCGTCGGGAAACAGCTTGGTCAGCAACTTGAGCCGCGCGGCATTGGCCGGGGTCTTCATCACTAGCCTTTTTCCGGCATGCTTGAGCACGAGCCGGCGATAAAGCCACATATAGGCATCGGCCCATTTCTTTCGGTCGGCGGCGGAGACGCCCTTGAAGTCGAGATATTCAGTGTCGGTTGGACCGAAGCGCGGCCAGGCATGGGTGATGTAGGGCGTGCCCTCGCCCAGGATCATCATGGCGAACTCCTCCTCCTGCGGGCGATCGAAGCCGACCGGCACGTCGTCTTGCGGGCGCTTCTTCGGCAGGAGCCCGCGCATCACCTTGGACAGCACCTCCTCGGTCAGCAGGAAATGATGCGGGAAGAAGCATTCGAAGGTGGTCGGATAGGCGAGGTTGGGATCGACCGAGAAGAGATCGTGCAAGAGTGTGGTGCCGGTGCGCCAATGGCCGATGACGAAGATGGGCGGCTCGCCAAGCGGCACAGCCTCCGCGCGCTTCCGGTATTTCGCCTCGGAGATCCAATAGAGCACGGAGTTCCACGGCACCCAGAGGAAAAATAGCAGCGTGTCGGGAATGCAATTCAGCGTGAAGGAAAAGCGGCCGCGCTTGAACAGCTTCATCAGCACGCCAAAGCGCATGCCGAACCAGAAATAGATCAGCCGGCCGCCATAGCGCTCGATGGTGAACGTCGGCATGCGCGGCTTGGCGCGGCGGCGGCGGGAAATTTGGCCGGCTTCTTCCTCCGGCACGACCTCGTAATCAGGCACGCAAACGCTCCAAAGGGCAGATGGATTGGGATCGGTTCCTCTCCGCGTGGTAGCCGCGATCGATGGCGAAGGGAAGGCCTTTCGGCGCTTTCCGCTAGCTCTGCAGCGCGGCCTTCACGGCGGCGGCGAGTTCCTTGAGATCGAACGGCTTCTGCAGGAACATAAAGTCCTCGTTCTCGGCGAGATGCTGGCGGAAGGCGTCCTCGGCATAGCCGGAAATGAAAATCACCTTCAGGTCGGGGCGCTGGCGGCGCAACTTCTCGAACAGAGTGGGTCCGTCCATCTCGGGCATCACCACGTCGCTCACCACGAGATCGACTTCGCCCTGGTGACGGGCGAACACCTCCAGCGCCTCGACGCCGGTGGTCGCCTGGAGCACGTTATAGCCGCGCTGGCCGAGCGCGCGGGCGGCGAAGCTTCGCACGGCATCCTCGTCCTCGACCAACAGCACCGTCCCCTGCCCGGTCAGGTCCTTCGGCTTTTCGGGACGCCGCTCGATCTTCTCCGGCTCGGCCTCGGCTTCGGTTATCGCCTCGATATAGCGCGGCAGGTAGACGCGCATGATAGTGCCGCGGCCCGGCTCGCTCTCGGGGAAGATATAGCCGCCGGTCTGCTTGACGATGCCGTAGACGGTGGAAAGGCCGAGCCCGGTGCCGCGCCCGATCTCCTTGGTCGAGAAGAACGGCTCGAAGATCTTCAGCATCACCTCGGGCGTCATGCCGGTGCCGGTGTCGCTCACCTCGATCAGCACATATTCGGCGGGCGGCAGATGTTGGTTGCCGAGCGCGCGCGACTGGCTCTCGCTGACATTGGCGGTGCGGATCACGAGCTTGCCGCCCTCGGGCATGGCGTCGCGCGCATTGACGGCAAGGTTGATGATCACCTGCTCGAATTGATGCAGATCCGCCTTCACCGGCCAGAGGTCGGACGCCTGGTCGAGCTTGAACTCGACATTCTCGCCGAGCAGGCGGCTGAGCAAAATGGAGAGCTCCGACAGCACGTCGCCCAGCGCCAGCTTCTGCGGACGCAGGGTCTGCTGGCGCGAGAAGGCAAGCAGTTGACGCACCAGGCCCGCCGCCCGGTTCGCGTTCTGCTTGATGTTCATGATGTCCTGGAAGGCGGGGTCGGTCGGCCGGTGGTTCATCAGCAGGAAATCGGAGAAGCCGATGATCGCCGTCAGCATGTTGTTGAAGTCGTGCGCGATGCCGCCGGCGAGCTGGCCGACCGCCTGCATCTTCTGCCCTTGCGCGATCTGCATCTCGAGCGCGCGCTGCTCGGTGATGTCGATAGCGTAGGCGATGGCCGCCTCGCCTTCGCCGGCGGTCTGCTCGATGGGGCTCAAATAGATCCTGCCGCTGCGGTCGCGGTCGCCGGCAAAGGCGATGTCGACGGGACCGATCTGGCTCTGGCGGGCAAGCGCGGCGTCGAGCGCGCGGCGCAGCGCCGGATGGCTCTCCGGCTCAACGAGCGATTCCAGCAGCACTTTCCTGCCCTCGTCGGCGGCGCCGAACAAGCGCATGAAAGCGGCGTTGGTCGCGCTGATGCGGCCTTCGCCGTCGACCGTGGCGATGGCGATCGGAGCCGAATGGAACAGGCGGGCGAGTCTCAGCTCGGCGGCGCCGGCCTCCTCGGCCTCGCCGGGGCCGCGGCTCAAAACCAGCGCATGCGCCAAGGCCCCGCTCGATCCGGGGCGCGGGAGACGGTGCAGGACGCGCACCGGCAAGCTGGTGCCGTCGGCCTTGACCAGATCGATATCGAAGCGGCGCGTGGCGCCCTGGCTCTGCCCGCGGCCGCTGCGGGCGATCAGCGCCGCGCTGTCGGCGGACATGATCGCTTCGAGCTTGAGCGCGCGGCCGGCGACCTCGGAGAGGTCGAGGCCAAGCCACTGCGCGAGCGTCGCGTTGAGATATTCGATGGTGCCCTCGGCGTCGGCGGTGAAGAAGCCGGCCGGCGCGCTGTCGAGATAGGCGATGGCCGACTGCACCTTGGCGAAGCTTGCCTCCTCGCGCGCGCGGTCCAGAGTGATCTCATCGACCTGCCATACGGTCAGCGCGCCTTTGCGGCCAGAGCGCGGGTCGGGCGGCATCGGCTGCACGGAGATGCGGAACCAGCGCGGCGCGATGCCTGTCTCTTCCTCGGCTTCGCCGGGCGGCGGCAGGCGGAATTCCTCCTTGAGGCTCCTCCCCTGCTGTGCCGCGCGGGAAAGGCGGAAGATGCACTCGGCAAGATGCGGGTTGCCGGCGAAGGCGCGGTCGGGCGCCGGCACATTCGCTTCGGTCTCGAGACCGAGCAAATCGCGATAGGACTCGTTGGCGTAGAGGACCCGCCCGGCGCTGTCGGCGATCAGCGCGCCTTGCGGCAGGTTGTCGACAAAAGCCTTGGTGACGTCGTTGCGCGCATGCCGGCCGCCGAAATGCAGAATGCCGACGGCGCCGGCGAACAGGCAGAATACGCCGACCACGGCGAGCCCGGCCAGGATGGCGAGCACGAACGGCTCGGCCATCTCGCGCGACACCATGGCAAGGCCGACGGCGGCCACCGCGAGTGCCAGCGCCAGCACCACCACGAGGCCCACGCTGCCGTCTCGCTCGGTGCGGTCTGCGGCGGGCGTGGCGTAGCGCATGGGCACGTCGATATCGGTCATGGGATTGGCAAAATAGCCGATTCGGAAATGTCTTGGCCGAACATTGTCATACCCAACTCGACCAGCCCATGCGGCCTTGCAGCCCTTTACCGTGTTGAGCGATCGCGAGCCTCGCTTCACTCGCTGCCTGGATGGTGGTTAATGCACTGTTAACACCGAACGCGTAGGACCTCGTCCCATGGTCGATTTCAACAATCTCGTGCTCGGCGTCGCGGCAATCCTGTTCCTCGTCGCCCTCGGCTCGCTGGTGGTCTGGGCCTTCAAGACCTTCTTCAGCGGCTCGCCGAGCGGCTCCGGCTTCGCGCGGCCCCGGGACAAGCGACTCGGCGTGGTCGAGACGGGGAGCGTCGACGCCAAACGGAAGCTGCTTCTCGTGCGCCGCGACGATGTCGAGCATCTGGTGATGATCGGCGGCCCGATTGACATGCTGATCGAGACTGGAATCAAAGGCCGGCCGCATCTCGAACCGCCGCTTGAGGATGTGATAATCGCCAAGAGCGAGACCAGGCCCGCACCTGACTTCAGCAAAGCCTAGAAATCTAGCGCTTTTTTTTCGGTTGACTGTTGCGGAAATGCCACAGGCGGTTTTACTTGGCACGGGTCTTAAATTGAGGTAAACAAATATTCCGAGCTTACGGTGGCCCTGCGTAGTTGGGGTAGGCGGAGAGGCGACGCCGGTAATTTCACCGCTAGTACCGTAAGAGCGCCGGCAGTTCCCTGCTAATGGTCCGACACCGACTGGCTCAGGCCAGTCATGTCAGTCCCCCAAACCTCTTCACTCCCCGCCCTCCAGCGGGGAGTTTTTTTTACTCCCGCAGCACCGGTCAAAGTTAATGTCGCGCATGCTCCGCTGCACGCTCGCCCTTCTTTTGTGCTCGCTCGGCCTCTCGACCGCGACATATCCGGCAAGCGCGAGCGAGATGCCGAAGGATTTCGCCTATCTCC
>Ga0105247_10001372_pt1 | contig 17654 bp, 18 predicted proteins | sample KBSS24metaG_FD_81519 | JGI IMG/M metagenome (GOLD analysis project Ga0105247, IMG submission 81519) | Switchgrass rhizosphere microbial communities from Kellogg Biological Station, Michigan, USA - KBS S2-4 metaG | ecosystem: Host-associated > Plants > Roots > Rhizosphere > Soil | place...
AGCGCGTCGCCGCGCAGATCTGGAACGACTGGGCCTGGGAATACACCGAGCCGCTGCGCGATCGCCTGATCCCGGCAGCGGTTATTCCGTCGCACGACTTCGATGACGCATTGGCCGAATGCAAGCGCACGGCCGAGATGGGCTACGCCGCCTTCGCCATTTTCGAAGGGCTGAACAATTACAACGATCCGCGCTGGGACCCGATTTTCGCCTTCGCCGGCGAGGCGGGCATCCCGATCGCCTTCCACACCGGTTTCGGCGACATATCCCTGCGCCCGATCAATGGTCCGGGCGGCGCGGTCTTCAACTACACCCGCCAAATGAACGACGCGATCGACATTATCACCCAGCTGGTCGCCGGTGGCGTTCTCGAGCGCAATCCCAAGGCACACATCGTCTTCGCCGAGCACAGCGCGGGTTGGCTGTGGAGCCTCGCCGAGCGCATGGACGAAGTCTACATCGGCCATTCGAACAGCGTCGAGCCGAAGCTCAAACGGATGCCGAGCGAGATCGTTCGCGATCAGGTTCACTCCGCGTTTCAGAACGATACCAATTCGACGATGGCCATTCGCAAGGGGATTGGGACATCCGCGCTGATGTTCGCGACCGACTATCCCCACTCCGAAGGGACTTTCCCGTTCACGGGCGAGGTCATCCGCCAGCTGCGCGCCAACAATCCGGAAGTGACGCCGGAAGAACTGGTCGAGATGCTGGGCGGGAACGCTGCCCGGCTGTTCACCCGCGCCAACCTGCAAGCCCAATTCGAGAAGCGACGCACCGAATTCCTCGCCGCCGAGATGGTTTCCGCCTGATCGGCCCCTTCACTTTCCGAACCAATGCGACGCGATAAGGAGAAACACAATGTCGGTGCAAGAACTGCTTCGCCCCATTCCGCCCACGCGCGAGCTGCCCGCCGAAAAGTGGATGCCGCCCGTCGGCGTCCGCATCATATCGACCGACGATCACAACCTTGAGGCGCTTCACCTCTGGGAAGAGCTCATGCCGGCCAAGTGGAAGGACCGCGCCCCCAAGCTCTACCGCGACGAGACCGGCGAGCTGCGCTTCGAGGCCGAGGGTCGCTCGCTGATCCCGCGGGGCGTCGATGAAAAGGTATCGTCCGGGCTCCCGGGGTACTGGGACCTTGATCAAAAGATCAAGTCGATGGATGCGGAAGGGATCGATATCAGCTTCCTGTTCCACGGCCTCGCCCAGGGGCTCAACACCCTTGAGGACAAGGGGCTATATTGGGCCTGCATCGACACCTACAACGAATGGCTGATCGATTACTGCAAGGGCCACCTTGACCGCGTGGTGCCGATCGCCATTCTGCCGGCCTTCCTGCGGCCCGAAGCGGCGCATGACTATGTTGCCAAGATCAAGCAGCTTGGCTTCAAGGCCCTGCAAATGCCGGCCTTCCCGCGCGGCGTGCGCTATAACAGCAGGAGCATGGACCCGCTGTGGACCGCGATCGAGGGTTCGGGAATTCCCCTGATGTTCCACGTCGGCCCTTATGTCGAATTCGTTGGCAACGGCTCGGTCGGCGCGAACATCACCCGCAACCTGGCCCCGTATCGCAGCCTGCTCGGAGCATTGACCTTCTCGGGCGTGTTCGACCGTCATCCCGAACTGAAGGTGGTGTTCTGCGAAGGCGGCGCGACCTGGGTCGCGCAGGCGATCGCCGACATGGACTATATCGTCCAGACCTACCACACCGAGCTTAAACCCAAGCTCGGCCTGATGCCGTCGGAATATTGGCACCGGCAATGCGCCGCCTCGTTCATCGTCGATGCGGCGGCCCTCCGGCTGGTCGATATCATCGGCGAGGACAACATCATGTGGGGTGCGGACTACCCCCATGCCGAGGGCACCTGGGGCTACACCAACGAAATGCTCAAGGACATGTACGAGCAGTTGGGCCCGGTCGCCGGGGCCAAGTTCCTGAGCGGCAACGCCGCGAGATTGTGGAACCTCTGACTCCATCCAATGAATGAGATCGCGGAGTCCGTCTCGTCGGGACGGGCTCCGCAATCGCGTTCGGGCCTTGCCTCGTCCGCGCCCGTCCCTTTGCCGGCCTCAGCCGTTACCCATGACATCCCGCAGTCGCGGCAGGATCGCATTGTCCATGTGAGGCCCCACGTCGCCGGCGGCAATCTCTTGCCGTCCCTTTCCACCTCGGCGACCCACGAGGGACGCCATCGGCTTTCGCGCACCAGAGCGGTCACCTCGCCGCCGATCAGTTCCGCCACGCGACGCCGGACCCGCACTTCCTCATCGATCTTGTCCAGTCCCACGGCTTCAATCTCCCAAAGTCAGGCTTCTTTGATGCGCGCATCACGCAAGGCTGAACGCCGGACCTTTCCAGCATCGCCGCGCACCCGCTGATGCGTGAACTCGGCCGAGCGCGGGCGCTTGTACGGCGCCAGCTGGGCGAGGCCCACCGCAAGGAATTCAAGGGCTTTGGTCCAGTTGCGCAAAGGTCAGGGTCAGTTCCCCGAAGGTGAATGCCGGCGCCTCGGGCCGCTGCAACGCCTGGGCACTGAGGAGAGTGCCCATCGGCGCCCCCCGGCGCGGTGCGCCGCCCTCATCGAGCCAATCCGCAAGGCCTTCCTGGTGCAGCAATGACGGCATCACTTTGGTCTCCTTCGCATGCGGGCGACCCGTCATGCTGCGGCCGGCGGCAAGGCCTGCCGACCAAATTGGAATGCAAGCACAAAGGCTACCGTCATGATGCCGCCAAGCATGAGGAATACCGCGGCCGGACCGAACCGGCCACCAAGAGCACTGCTGATAGCGGGAAAGAGCATCTGGGTGCCATAGAGCGCAAGGGTCAGAACGCCCATCGCGGCTGGAACATTTCGGCCGGGGCCGACGGATTCGACCGCCGCAGCATAGGCTGACGGGACGAACATCGATATGCCGGCGCCAAGTAGCCCCATCCCGGCGATGGCGACCACCAGGCCCTGTGCCATGGCAATCGACAGGCAGCCAACCGACATGCCCCCCAATCCGAGCAGGAGCAGACCCTTGGTGCCGACGAAACGGTGCACGAATCCATAGCTGCCCGATCCGGAGAGTGAGCAGAGCGACATCGCCGAAAGGACCATTCCGATCTTTCCTGGCTCGACAATCCCGATAGATGCCAGGAAAAACGGGGAATACATTGAGCTGGCGACCATTCCGAGGCCCGATAGCGCCGTGGCGATAACGAGCGCGCCCGGCACTCCTGCCAGGAGCGCTTCTGCCTGGGCCGACTGACCCGACGGAATTTCCTCAGCCTCAGTTGGGACAGCGTCGCGTCCAGGAAATCGCAGGGCAAAAAGGATCGTCGGCAACACGATCAGGTGCGCGAGGAAGGCCAACCGCCAGCTTTCTTCGGCCAGTGCTCCCACGATCGGGAAAAGCGGCAGGGTGATCACGCCACCGGCGAAACTGTTGAGGCCGAGCAAGGTGGGAGGCTGCGCATCCGGCAATCGCGCCGTCCCCGAGATTCCTGCCGCGAAGCCGCCCGCTACGCCGATCGCCAGAAGCACGCGCAAACCAAGGATTGCCCCGAGGTTGTCGCACAGGGCTGGACCGGCGCCGCCGATCGCCATGATCATGACAGATCCGATGTAAACAGCGCGAATGCCGAACCGGTTGACCAGCTTTCCGGCCAGCGGCGATGCGAAAGCAAAAACCGGTGCGACAAGGGTCCCAATCAGTTGGACCAGCAGATCGGCGCCGGGCGTTCCGGCAAAGGCCTCTCCCAGCCGCGGCAGGACAGAGCCCATCGAAAACAGGCCAATGGAGACGAATGGGCCGATTGCGACCAGCGCCAGCTTCCCGGATAATCCGAGCTGCGACCAATCCTGCGCTGGTGCTTGCATGGAACTCTCTCCCCGGGCCGTGAAAGCCCTTTGGGGGGATATCGCCTGATCGGATGGCGGTAACCCCGGATCACCAACTCCTTTTCGCTTGCTGCGAACAATCAAGGCTGTGATCCCTCGATCTCCGAGGCCCGGCCCCTCCTTCCACGGGAAGGCTCGCAGTCATGGTCAGGTCGAACGCACATATATGATTGCGGCTACGCCCGGCTTTGCAGAACTGGATTGGCGAGTCTGGCCGCGATAAGCTCGCGCCGTGGCCCACTTTGAACAAAAAAGAGTCCGGGTGAGAGCATGAAGCTTGGAATTGACCTGGGCTATTCCGGTGCCAGAATGAACTTTTCGCTCGATATGGTCGAGCGCGCCGAAAGGCTGGCGAGGCGGCCGAAGCGGTGCCCGACGAATATGTGGATTCGCTGCAATTGATCGGGCCGCCGGCGCAGATCATGCAGCGCTGGCCGGCCTGGCGCGACAGCGGGCTTACCAGCCTCCACATTACGCGGGCGACGCCCGAGATCGTCGAGTTGTTCGGAAAAGCACTCCGATCTGGCGGACAAGAGAGGAAGGAAGAAGATTGGACCAGGAACTGCTGCTAAATCGGATCGGCGCGGTGGCCATCGTCACCCTCAACCGCCCCGATCGCCTCAACGCACTGACCCTGCCTATGGTGGCGCGCTTCACCTCGCTGATGGAAGAACTCAATGACGATCCGGATGTGCGCGCAATCGTCATCACCGGCGCTGGGCGAGGCTTCTGCTCCGGTCTGGACCTGAAAGAGAACAAGATATCGAAGGGAACCTGGCGCACCGCATTTCGTGCGATGAACTTCAACGAGCACGAAATCGCCCGGATGCGCAGCTACGCGAAGCCGTTGATTGCAGCGGTCAACGGCGTGGCCGTTGGCGGCGGTCTCGGCATTGCGCTTGCCTGCGATATTCGCATCGGCAGCCGCAATGCAAGCTTCTGCGCGGCTTTCGCAAAGCACGGTATGCCCCCGCAGGATGCGGTCGCCGCCTACCTTCCCGATGCGGTCGGGCTGAGCAAGGCCATGGAAATGATCTTCACCGCGAAGACGGTGGACAGCGCGGAAGCGCTGGCATGCGGCCTGATATCCGAGGTGACCCCGAACGAAGCCCTGCTCGACCGGGCAATCGAACTCGCGACGGTGATAGCCTCGGGTCCCCCGGTCGCCCTCGCCCTTGCAAAGCAGGTGGTCTACCGCGGCCGCGGCAAGCCAATCGATGAACAGATGGCGCTGCAGTCGCTCGGAAGCTTCCTCAACAAGGCCTACGCGCCCAACGATCTCGAAGAAGCGGCCGCGGCCTTTGCGGAAAAGCGCAAGCCGAATTTCACTGCGACTTGATCCAAAACCCGTGCAAGCTTCCTGTCTTCTGAGGTCCACGATTGCTCTTGCAGGATAGGCAGTTCAAGGCCTGATGAAGGTTGGGGTCGATCGCCATCTCCCGATCGCGTGCAAGGAAATGCGAACGCGGGCGGACTCCTGCAGCCATTGACTCCTTTGACATGCAGCTGGTATGTCAACGTCGAATTCGAAGGGTTTACGCCAGATCCGCCATTTCGGAGGTTTAGGCGGGACCCTGCAAAAAATAGAAAATAGCGATTTGCGTTTAGGAGACCTGGAAATGGCTACCATTTCGACAAGCAATACCAGTTCTATTCCCAGCCATGTCCCGCCTGCACTCGTGTTGAACATGAGCTTGCCAGAGTATGCTAATCAACTGGATGATCCCTATACTGCGGCGGCGCGCTTATTCGCAGGTCCAGATGTCATGTGGTCGCCTCGCGGATTCAGAGGGATGCCCGGTTGGATTGTCATCAGTCATGCGCGAATCCAAGAAATTTTCATGGACCCCGTGACCTTCAAGAGTGGGGGCATGAGTGGCATCAGCGAAATGCTGGGAGTGGACTGGCAGCTCAACCCGCTCGAGATCGATCCTCCTGCGCACCTCGGCTCTCGGATGGTCTTGCAACCATTGTTTACACCCAGCGCCGTCAAACGCCTCGAGCCGATGGTGCGCAAGGTCGCAGAGGAATTGATTGCACCATTCGAGAACAAAGATGGCTGTGAGTTCATTGGGGATTTCGCCAGTGTTTTCCCGTCATATATCTTTCTCTCCCTGATGGGCCTCCCCCGCGAGATGCTGCCCCAGTTCCTCGAATGGGAACACGGGTTCATGCGGGGCACGACGATCGAAGAACAGATCGCGGCGACCAAGGCTATCGCAGACTATCTGACTAATTTTCTCGAGGAGCGCAGCAAGCAACCGCCGCGCGACGATGTCACCTCCGCCATTTTGGCGGGGACCATCAAGGGCCGTCCGCTGACGCACGGCGAGAGGATCGGCATGGCCATGGTGCTTTATCTGGGTGGGCTCGACACCGTCATGTCCAGCCTCGGCTGGTACATGCGCTACCTTGCCAATAATCAGTCCTTGCAAAAGCGGTTGCATGAAAACCCTGGCGACATTCCAGGCGCAGTCGAGGATCTTCTTCGTGCATTCGGAGTCTCAGGTCTGGGGCGAACAGTTACTCGCGACACCGTTTTTCATGGCGTGCCGATGAAGGCGGGCGAGACGATCTTGCTGGCTTCGCAGGTGGCCAGCCGCGATCCGCGCGAATTCGAGCGGCCTGATGTTGTCGACCCTGATCGCAGGCAGCGCAACATGACGATGGGGACCGGCATTCACAACTGCCTTGGAATCCATCTGGCCAAGCGCGAGATACGCGTTGTGCTGGCGAGCTTCATCTCCCGCTTCAGGAATATTCGCATTCCCGACGGTGCAAAAGTCACCTGGCACACCGAAGGGGCCGTCTGGGGGATCGATCATCTGCCACTGGAGTGGGAGCGGCGGTAGTCGATCAGCGGCCGACAACGCACACGACCGCGATCACGGTGAGGAGGAGAAGATATGGCAGAGCCTTGGACTGCGAAGCGCAACTCCCGAGGCGAGGCAAGGCCCCTCACCTTCGGCTATCTCTACGACTTTCGCAGATTTCCCGGCGACGAAACGCCCGCTTACGAGCTTTACGCCAAAACGTTGGAACTCATTGAGTGGACCGAATCCATCGGGTTCGCTGGCGCCTGGATTCCGGAACATCATGCCGCGCCGGACGGTTACCAGCCCGCCCCAATGGTGGTAATGAGCGCGTCGCGTCGCGGCGCGGACCAGGTCAATTAAAATTGGGACCGGGGTCGGATTGGCGCCGCTCTACCATCCGGTCAGGTTCGCCGAGGAATGTGCTGTCCTCGACATCCTTTCCGGCGGTCGGCTGGAAATGGCGCTAGGCATTGGTTACCGAAAAAGCGAATACGACGGCTTTGGCCTCGATTTTCGGCGACGCGGTGCGCGCTTCGACGAGTTTCTGACCATCGTTCGCCGACTCTGGGCCGGCGAGCAGGTAAGCTTTGCAGGGGACCACTTTACGATCGAAAGGGCCCGCATCGTGCCCCGTTCGCCACGCGGACAAATCCCGCTCTACCTTGGAGGATTTTCCGAGAAGGCGATCGAGCGCGCAGTACGCGAGGGGGACGGCTTCTTGGGGGTCGCTGAAGCCTGCGAGCTTTATCTCGAGAAAGCGGGCCTCGCCGGCAAGGACCCATGGAGTGCTTCGGTCCGAATACCGGGGTTGTTCTTCGTCGTCGCGGAAGACCCCGAACGGGCGATGGAAGAGCTCGCACCTTACTATCACTACGTCAATAACAGCTACGGTGCCTGGGCACGCGAAGAAAATGCGGCGCTGGGTGTGGACAATCCAATAGTCAGGCCCATGTCGCTCGATGATTTCAAGACGAGCGGAATACTGGAAATCCGGGACCCCCCAGGAGGCCATAGCCAAGTTCGAGGCCATGCGAGAGCAGATGCCGCTCGACCATTTCATGATGATGCTGCCGGCTGGATGCCCGCCCAATCTGTTCGCCAAATATGCGGAAATATTCGCCAATAAGGTGGCGCCACGCTTTACGACTTAATGGGCCGCTGCCGGCCTAGCGAGTTTCGACCCTTATCCGGGTGATCCGCGTCGTCTTGAGCAGCCATCTTCCGCCGCTCTTCTCGTAAGTGTCGTGATAGCGGCCGTAGCCGACAAGCTGCGCCAGCGGCGATCCGGCCGGGATGAAGAAGCGATCGGTAAAGTACCACAGGCCTTGGGCTGTCATCTCACTCGTCAGTTCGATTTCGCTTTGGTGCCCTTGGTGCACGGTGGCGATGGGCGGGCCGTCCAGTTGGGCCTGCCAGGATTCGCGCCCCCGTAGCACCACGTTCATGGCCGGCATGTGGTCTGTGCCGGTAACCGGGTCGGTCCAACAACCGACGTAGTCGAGCACGCAGTCTTCGGCGAGAATCGAACGGACGAGATCGCGATCGCCGAGATCGATGCCGCGCCAATACTTGGCCTTCGTCTGCCGGATATCCTCGATCGCCGCCAGCCGCTCGCTTTCGGTCATCCCGCCTTCTCCCACGTGTATCGCGATCATAGGACCGGCTGTCGGCGATGTCGATACCGGGCTGTGTCGGGTCAAAGGGAGACTGGCAGCGGCGATTTGACATCCGTAGAGCAACACCGCAAGATCCCCGCCTACCATCAATCTCCAGACTAGGCCCGGCCGCTAATTTACGCAGAAAGTGTGCACCAGATGTTCTGGCGGCGAACAAGCAGAGGAAGTCCAGACATGGCGCTATCGGTAGAGGACCGCCTCGACATTCATGATCTCCTCGTGCGCTACGGCTTTGTCGTGGACGACCGCGACTGGGACGTCTTCGCGTGCGTGTTCACGCCCGACGCCGTCGTCGACTTCGGCAGCGATGACCCGCCGATGGGTTTGGCACCGATTGTGGGCGTGCAAGAGATCGTTCGGCAATTTCGAGATATTCTCACGCACCCCCTTCAGCATGTCATCGTCAATCACGTGATGGATCCGGTCAGCGACAAAGAGGTGGTCGTGCGCTCGAAGGCCTTGTTCCCCGTTCCCGGTGACGGTGTCTTCGAGGGGCTCTATCGCGACGTTGTCGTCCGCACGCCCGAGGGCTGGCGCATCAAGCACAAGTCGATGACAATCTTCGACCGAGGCGGATCGCCGTGGCAAGCCGAGAACTACAAACGCATGGTCGCGAATGGCGCAACATTCCGCCAAAGCGCGACTGGAAGTAGCTAACACTACATTTCGCACGCGCTACCCGCGAGCACCAACCCACGTGGATGCATAGCGACGGAAACCCGCTCTTAATCAGCGGGTCCTAGGTTCGAGCCCTAGTGCATCCACCACTTTTCTCATCTATAACAGTGTGTTGCGCGCCTCTTTGGCGCTCGATTCTCCTACTCGTTTGGCGCTAGGTAGCTTCCTAGGTAGCCCGGAGATCATGTTCGCCTCCACTCAGGGCAAACCACGACGCGGAAATCCTCGCTAAATCCCGCATCGCGCCCCAGATCGACGCCGCCTCACTGCCATCGCGGGCATTCGTGAAAGCGACCAGCTTGTCCCCATCCAACCGATCCAATCCTTGCGGCGTCCGAGGAATTTCCAAAGATCACAAAGGCCCGTGGCGCAAGAGTGTGCTGCGTTTCGATTCAGGAGTAAGCGCCGCCCCTTCGCTTCTACGACTGTGATTCCCTGCCCCCGGCTGACCCAAAGGCCGCAGCGTTGCTTGCCGCAGCATGCGGCAACGTGCAGCATGGCGTGCGCAGCAGGCTGCAAAAGAACCAGAGGAGGCATCTTGAAGGGGTTTTGTGACGTCCCACCGGTGATAACGGGCAGCGACGCGGTTGCTGACGCAGATGGTCTGGAAGATCTTGTCGCGCTGGACCAGGTGGATGGCGCGTGGCGCAACCGATGCTGCCTGCTCAACGTTGGCGGCCAGGTCCTCGGCGGCCAACTGGCCGCCCACTGCCTGATGGCCGCCGCCATCAGCTCGCCGGATTCGACAGCGCACACCCTCCAACTCGCGTTCGTGCAAGCTGCCAATCCCAAAGAGCCATTCCACATCAAATCGGCGGACTTGCGCAGCGGCAGGCGGCTCTCACACAGAAGCGTTCATCTAGGGCAGGCCGGTCAAGTCGTCGCAACGGCGCTAGTCACGCTACAATCTCGGGCATCACCACCCGCTACTGTGGCCTGGCGTGCCAATCAGGAAATGCCACACGTTCCACCGCCTGAGCACTGCGAACCACGCTCCTTAAACCCATCGGAATGCGATCCACTCGTTGTCGCACTGGCTGGTGGCCATCCTTATCTCGAAATCCGCAGCACGAGGGGATACCGTCCCGGCGACACCCAGCTCGCAGACGGGCGCGCCTGGTACTGGCTGCGCGTCCCCCTTGCAAGAAACCTCGCGCCTGCGGCGCATTACGCGTTGCTGACGCTCGCTTCCGATTTCTGGTTCACACTTCCAGTCCATGGAGCGACGATCTGACCACGTACACCCTTTACGACGACAAGCCTGGATCACACGGTGTGGTTTCATGATCACGCCGATCTCGGCGAATGGTTGCTCGTAGAAACACAACGTTTGCTTCTCGAACGTGACGTTGGACTGATGAGTGCTCGGTACTGGAGCCGGCACGGGCGGCCGGTTGCAACCGTGATGCAGCAAGCGCTGATCCGTCGCGCCGGTTGGCTCCTTTGACTCCTCTCAAAAAAGAGGTCGATATCGGCGCTGGCGGTCAGAGCAATCGCCCCGCCAGCACTGGCACGTCGGCCAGCGCGCGCAGCACGTCGTTGAGGTGGGTGCAGCCGAGCGTCGAGGGCAGCGTTTCGAGCACCGCTTCGCGGAAGCTCGAGATGTCCTGGCCGATCATCCGCGTCGCCTTGATCGAAGCGCCCGGACATTCGCGGAACGGCAGGATCAGCGGCAGCGCCTGAAGCGCGACGAGGCGGTTGGTGCCAGCCTCGATCTCGGCAAACACGCGGTATTCGTGGACCGCGGTGCGCCCGCCCGCGGGGTTCGAACCGCTGTCCTGGAAGCCCGCGTCGACCTTGATCAGATCGCCCTCGCGCCACACGTCGATCCGCCGCGCCCGCCGCTTCTGCGGCCCCTTCTGGAACGGCAGGTGGTGCCAGCCGATCGGGTCGTCGGGGTTCTCGAGCGGGCCGACCTCGGTCGAGGACTGGCTGTTGTGGCGGACCGATCCGTCCTCCTGCAACGAGCTCGCCCCGGGAGCGAAGCCGGTGCAGATGTTGATCATCTTGCCACCCTTGCCCGCGGTCGAGCGCAAGGGGGCGCTGCGAGCGCCGTCCAGCCAGTCGTCGATCCACTGCGACCAGATCCATCCGGCGACCAGGCTGGCCCCGGCATAGTCATCGAGCACCTGGTAGAGCGCGCTGCCGCGCAGGTCGCCGAGCTTGTCCGCGAGCGCCAGCCGGCTGGCGCCGCCCGCACGGACCCCGACCATTTCCTGCAGGCGGGGATGGTCGGGCGACGCCTCGATCGCCAGGATCTCGCGGATCGGCGAGGCGGTGATCCGATACTGGCCCGAATCGAGCACCTCGGCCTCGCCGCCGTCCGCCGGGGTCAGCAGGTCGCGCGCGCGGCCGATCATGGTCCACGGCTGGCCGTAGCCGTCGGGCCAGTCACTGTCGATCGAGGTGGTCCGCCGCACCGAGCCCGGCCGCCGCAGCGGGGCATGGCCCGCGCTCTGGCGGGCGAAGGCAAACTGCTGCGGCCGGTCCATCGTCATCGCTCGATCCTCACTTGGGCGGCATCCGGATCGCGCCGTCGAGGCGCAGGTTCTGACCGTTGAAATAGGTGTTGCGGACCAGTTCCATGATCAGGCTGCCGAACTCCTCGGGCTTGCCGAGGCGCTTGGGGAACGGCACCGAGGCGTTGAGGCCTTCCCACACCGCGGGCGCCTTGTCCTTGACCGCGAGCATCGGCGGGGTAGCGAAGATGCCCGGCATGACCGAGTTCACCCGGACGCCGAGGTCCATCAGGTCGCGCGCCATCGGCAGGACCAGGCCGTTGACCCCGGCCTTGCACGAACCGTAGCCGATCTGGCCGATCTGGCCGTCCTGCGCGGCGACCGAAGCGGTCAGGGTGATCACCCCGCGCTCGCCGTCTTCGAGCGGTTCGAGCCCCGCCATCCCCAGCGCGCAGAGCGAGGCGATGCGGTAGCTGGCGATCAGGATCCCCTTGGCCGAGAACTCGTAGTCCTCGGTCGAGTAGCGCCGGTAGCCGCCGGTGGTCTTGTCGTAGCTCAGCGTCTTGGCGCCCTTCGAGATCTGCGCGCAGTGGACGAGGATACGCTCCTGCCCGTGCGCGGCGCGGGCCTTTTCGAGACCGGCGATCACCGATTCCTCGCTGGTGATGTCGACCTTGCAGAACACGCCGCCGATCTCGCGCGCGACCGCCTCGCCGCCTTCCTCGTTCACGTCGAACACGGCGACCTTCGCGCCCGCTGCCGCCAGCGCCTGCGCGCTCGCCCGGCCAAGCCCGGAAGCAGCGCCGGTGACGACGGCCGCGGTGGTGTTGTCGATCTTCATGGCATTATTCCTGTTTTTGCCAGAATTCAGCCGCCTTGGCGGCGGTCGGCTGCACCTTATGGCGACGGAGCCCCTTCGGCCATCATCCTCGTGATTTCTCCACGCGACGATACTCCCATGTCCGGCGTCGGGCGGAATGCGCCGGTTACGGCTGCGCCAGGCATGGGCAGCAACGCCGCCTTTTTCGAGATTTCTCCGCCAGCGGCAACGCGTCAGCCCTCGACGACCTCAATCGCCTCCAACAGTTTGCTTTCCAGCCAGCCGATTTCGTCGAAGCCGACGCCCCCGGTACGGTCGATCAGGTCAACGAGGATGCGCCCTTCGATCGTTCGCACGGCCTTGTCGTCGGGAGCCGCGGCCACGGCAACCTCGATCAGATGCAAGGCCTCCTCCGCATCACCGGCCGCGCGCAACTCTTCTGCCTTCGCTGAAACGGCCGCGTAGCCCCCTGCCATCTCCGCTAGCATCGGCCAGACCGCGCTGGCCGGCGTGGCGTAAAGCTCTGAAGTCAACTCCGCGCGGAACCAGCCGGTGTACTCCTCCCAGATCGAGCGCACGTACCACCGCGTCGGTCCTCGACCCAGGTTCGAAAGCCGAAGTTCGGGCGGCAATTCCACGGCCGCCATGATCGCGGATAGGGATTCTCCCGCGGCCATGCGACGCACGGTCTCGTCGTGCATGTAGCGGACGGCGTCGCGGATTCGTATCAGCGCTTGGCGGATCTGCTCGCTGCCCCGGAGCGAATCGCCGTGGCCCGTGATCAGCACCTCGGCACCAAGATCGATGAGCTTCTGCAACTCGCGCAGGAAGCCCGGAACGCTGCGCTGACGGTCTCCGCGCAGCGTGTAGAAATTGGGCATGGTGCCGAACACGGCGCTCATGAAATTGCCGGTGAACAGAGTCCGTGCTTGCGGAAGCCATATGCAAATGGCGTCAAAGGCCTCACCAGACGGCGTGGAAATCAGTTCGAACTGCCGCCCGCCCAGCGCGAACGAGAGGCTGTCGCCGAAACGGGTGGTCAAAGTCAGCGGCTTGGCGACGGCGGACGGAGGCCTGCCGGATTCGCGCGCCATCTTTTCGAGTATCGCACGAATGATCCGGGCATTGCGGCGGTTGAAGAACGCCCCCAACGCGGTCCGTTCCGCCACCAGCACCTCGAACTCGCGCTGTCCGACCAGGTCGGCCTGCGGATCGGCGAACGCTTCCCATCCCCCGGCGTGATCTACGTGGCTCTGGGTGAAGATCACCTTACGAACATCGAGCTTACGCCCCAGCAATTGCTCGAAGCGTTCGCGGTGGCGCGCGCCGTGCTCGGCCAGCCCGGTATTGATCACAACGTCGCCGGCGTCACTGGTGACGACGTAGCAATTGGTGACGCTCTTCGACATCAGAATGCCCTCACCAAGATCCTCCGCGCCGGCGTCGGGACGCCATTCGTTGACCTTGAGGCGGGGATGATCCGCCTGGCGGAAGCGCGGTTCGGGGATGCCTGCCATGATCGGAACTCCCGTTAAACGCCCATCTCGTCGAGCAGGGCAGAAGCTGCCGCAATGCCGCGCAGCATCGTGGCCCGGTCGCTGCCCTGCATGAACTCCGCCGGTACGACTTCTAGGTCGAACACCCCCGCATATCCGGATTCGAGCACGTCGGAGAGCATGCGCCGGAGCGGCAGTTCGCCTTCGCCGATGTGCGCTCGGCCCCCAGGCGAGGGCCGGGTCACCGAGCCGATCACCATGTCCCCGATCTGCATCAGCGCAAGATACGGCAGCGCACGCGCCACCACTTCGCGGAAGTCACGCTCCATCCACATGTTGCCGAAATCGGCGACGATGCTGAGGCCCGTCAGTTCCGCTACGTCGATCGCGTCGTGCAGGGTGTTGACGAACGACACGCTGGTTCTGAGCGAAGGCTCGATCGAGGCTCGCACGCGATTTGCCTTGGCATATTCGACGGTCGGCGCGGCGGCTTCGGCCAGACGCGACAGGTCTTCGCGCCAAGGCGCACCGGTGGCCCGGCCCGGCGGGAAGTAGATCGAATGGCCGCCGAATTTCGCCATGACGTCAATCGCGGCGCGCTGGCGGGCGCGGGTTTCATCCCAGCTATCCGGTGCGGCAAGGTCGAAAGGCTCGGTGATCAGCGTGCTGGCGGTGATGCCGGCGGCAGCCAGACGCGCCATGCTGATGTCCGGCTCCGGTCCAAGCTTCGACATCAGCAGGCCGGCGAACTTCAGCCCGGTCTCCTGCCACAGCTCGAGATCCTGGTCGAACGACCACGGGAACGTGCACATCGCGTTGACGGACAGTCGGTGGTTTGCAGAAGCGCCGCGGGTCATGCTCGGACCTCCTCGGGGACCGAGAACCGGTCGGTGTAGAAGCGGAACCGTTCGCGCAGCGCCGCAACGTCGAGATTGAAGTCCCCGGCAAGGTCATAGACGACCCGGCCGTCACGGCCCCGGGGGTGACTGGCCATGTAGTCGCGCATGTCGGCGATGCTTTCCGCTGTGGACTCGAGCCCGGCGAACTCCAGCACCCGCTGCGCGGAACCGACATCGTCCGCGACGATATCAGCGAACGCCAACTCGAACAGTTGCCCGGGCGGCACGACCTCTCGATCGCGCATATAGGATCGCAGCATGCGCTCGATGCGATCGACCCAGTACGCAACGTGGCCGGCAATGTCCGGGTGTTTCTGGTCCTGGAGAACCAGGAGCCCCCGCATGGTCAGGACCGATTGAAGGATCGCCAGCGGATCGCGGAAGATCTGGACGATCCGGGCGTCGGGGTAATTGGAGACCAGCGCCGGCAGCTGCTCCGAATGCTGATTGCCCTTCAGGATCCACCTTCTCGGACTGGGATACTGGAAGGCAATCGCCTTGAGAATGCGCTTTCCGTAGGCGAAGCTCGCGGACTGGTCACGGGCGAGATGGTAGTCGCGCCAATGCGGGATCTGGGCCATCCATTCCCATTGATACGTGGTGAAATCCGGCATCTGCAACTCGTTCTCGCCACAAGCATGGCCGGGCGAATGTTCGTGCATCGCCGCCATGATCGGATTTGTGGCCATTTGCTGCCAGATTTCGTCGGCGCGCTGCCAGCGCGGGTCGAGGCTCCCAGGCCGCGCTTCTTCGCCGGCCGCGGGCACTGCCTGCGCGCCTAGGTAGACCGGCAGGTGCCGCAGGCGACGATCGGAAGCAATGAGGTTCTCGAGGTGAGTGGTGCCGGAACGCGGCAGGCCGACAATGATGATCGGGCGGTCGATGACGATGTCATCGATCTCCGGGTGCCGCCGGAGGTAGTCCTCGTTCATAAGCCGGTTCGCTGCGGCCTTGACGCAGCCTGCGCGGAACTGGGCCTTGGCGAAGCGCCAGAGGTTCGGATCTGCCGCAACTTCACCGAGCAGGACCTCGAGTCGCTCGACGAAGTCCATTGGTCCGAAATCGTCGAGTCCGGTCCGTGCGCGGGCTTCGGTCAGCACCCCTTCCGCCGACATGTCGATCGGTTCCGCCTCCGCGGCCTCAAGTTCGCGCCGCCGCGCCTCGGGCAGCGAGGGATCACGGAACTGCTCAACCCGCAGGATCCTGGATTCGAGGCGGCTGCCGATTTCCCCACCCATCTCAGTACACCCGGATCGTGAGGTCGGCCTTGCCAGCGTTGGCCATCCAACCCCCGTCGACCAGCACCAGGTCGCCCGTGTGGAAGCGCGACATGTCGCTCATGAAATAGACTCCCGTCCCTTCGAAATCCTCGGGAAGACCAAACCGGGGGATCGGATTGCGCTTGCGCATCTGGTCGCCGATCGGCGTCCCCGGGCCGGGATCCTGCACGGTCTCGCTAACCGTGTAGCCGGGACAAGCGGTATTGGCCCGAATGCCGTATTGGCCAAGTTCGACGGCGATGCCACGGGCCATCGCTGCCATCGCGCCCTTGGCGGCGTTGTAGTGCTGCATGGCGACGGTGCCGGTAACGGCGGACAAACTGGCGCAAAACAGGATCGAACCGCCGCTCCTGTCGCCGTTATCCCACCGCGCCTTCATGTGCCTGGCGCCTTCCCGGGCGATGTAGAATGCGCCGAACTGGTTGACCTCGACCAGCTCCTTGTAGGCATCCCCGGACATCTCAATAAACGAGGGGGCTGGCTTCATGATGCCCGCGTTGGCGATGACGCCATCGATACGGCCCATGGTTGCGGCTGCCTCGTCCATCGCGGCGATGACCTTCGCTTCATCCGCTACGTCGACTTCCTGGGCGAGGACGCGGGTGCCGAACTGCTCAAGTTCGGCCTTCGCGCGATCGTTGGCGTCCTTGCGTCGTCCCCAGATGACCAGGTCGCCGCCGGCCTTGGCGATGCCACGCGCAAAGCCAAGACCGATCCCCGCATTGCCGCCGCTGATCACGATCATCTTTCCCTGCAAGTGCCAAGGCATCGAGGTCATGGTCTTCTCTCCAGGCTTGATACATAATCCTTTAATTGGCCATATGAGCCATATCTGGCATATGAAACCGGATTAAAGGCCCTTTTAATATATCAAGGATGTGGTGAAAGGGTCCCGCGCTTGAGACGGTGGTGACCTGCGGAAAATTTTATGGACAATGCGCGGATTCCATCGTCGAGGAGCCGGACCGGGCTGCAGGCCGCCGCGCAGGAACTGCGCCGCATCGTCCTCGATGCAGGGGAAGGCGAACTGATCGGCAGCGAAGAGGGTCGCCCGCCTCGGTTGCTCTCGCGGGACGGTCAGCCAGCTCGCCCGCCTCCTGGAACGGCAGGGGCTGCTCAAGGTCAAGCGCGGGCCGAATGGCGGATACTTTGGCTGCCGGCCGAACGCGCGGACTATCGAGGCCTCTGTCAGCGCCTATCTCGAAACGCTGGACATGGACGCACAGGACGTCACCAGGCTGGCATCGGCCCTGTGGATCGAAGTCATGCGAAAGGCAGCGCGAGCGGACCCGACCGACGCCCGCGCCCTGTGCAGTGCTTTCCGGAGGAAAGTGGCCGCGATCAGGCCGGATGCGGTTTTCGCCGACGTGCTCCGCCTCGAACTGGAATGGCGTTCTGCAGTCCTCAAGCTTACCCGCAGCGGCTACATCGAACTGATCTTCGAAATCAATTCGTCATTTGCGCTGCGCAAGTTCCCCGGCACGACGGAGGAAATCGGCGTCGAGGAGCACCAGGAGTTTGTTCGTGCTTGGCGGGAATCGACGCTGCTCGAACTCGCCGCAATTCACGGGCGATATCGAACTGGTCGAAATGGGCGCGCACTACAGCCGCAAGATCTGGCACCGCCGGACGTGGGGACAGCA
>Ga0105247_10001373_pt1 | contig 17654 bp, 12 predicted proteins | sample KBSS24metaG_FD_81519 | JGI IMG/M metagenome (GOLD analysis project Ga0105247, IMG submission 81519) | Switchgrass rhizosphere microbial communities from Kellogg Biological Station, Michigan, USA - KBS S2-4 metaG | ecosystem: Host-associated > Plants > Roots > Rhizosphere > Soil | place...
GGAGCTGCAATTCACCGGCAAGGCGCTCGACAATCGGCTGAACTGGGCGGCCGGAGCGTTCTATTTCGACGGGCACAGTCTCAACCGCGGCCATGTCAACCTGAACTTCCTGGCCGGCTTCTTTCCACCCGGGCCACCGTTCTTCGGCCAGCCCATCTTCAACTTCGACCAGAACGATCCGGCGAATACCAAGGACAAGGCCGGTTTTGCGCAGGGCACGTTCGGGCTCACCGAGCAGCTGCATGTGACTGCGGGAGTGCGTTATACGAAGGAGGACAAGAGCTATACGTTCAACCACTACAATCCACTCCTGGCCATCCACAACCCCGTGCTCGATCTGCGCAACGTGGTGGGTTCGACGAGCTACAGCCATGTGGATTACAAGGGTGGCGTGGACTACCAGGTGAGGCCGGATATGTTCACGTACGCCTCCGTGACGACCGGCTTTCGCGGCGGCGGCTTCAATCCCCGGCCCTTCAATAATTTTCAGGTGCTGCCGTTCGGTCCCGAGAAGCTCACGGAGTATGAAGTCGGCCTCAAGAGCGAATGGCTCGACCATCACCTGCGGGCGAATTTCGCCGCCTACTACGGCAACTACAAGGATCGGCAGATCAATTCGCAAACCGTGGACCAGACCGGTGCTCCGCTGACGGCGCCGCAGAATGTCGGTGGCGCGGACATCAAGGGCTTCGAGGCGGAGTTGGAAGGAACAGTCCAGAATCTGAGCGTCTCGGCAGCGGTCGGCCTGACGGACTTCAAGTACAAGAACCTGGGCGCCGCGGAAGGTTGCCAGGACTTCACCGCCGCGCAGATCGCGGCCAACCCGAAAATCTGTATTGGCGGCAATCCCGGCTACAGCGATATCGCCCCCGGGATGTCCAAATGGTCCGCAAACCTCGGCGTTCAGTACGTGATTGCCATGGGAGCCGCGGGTTCGGTGACGCCGCGCCTGGACACCAGTTATCACACCCGCCGCAACAACAATTTTTACAACAACTATGCAGGCCCGACCGGCACGGGCATACAGGCCTACACACCGGGGATGACGATGATGAACGGACGCATCACCTGGCAGGACGAGCCCCACCACTGGTCAGTAGCAGCCTTCGTAACGAACCTCACCAACAAGTACTACTACCAGAGCTACCTCGATCTGCGCGCCTTTGGAGAGGGGCAGACCTCCGCGCAGCCTGGCGAGCCGCGCGAGTGGGGTGTCACCGTCGGCAGGAAGTTCTAACGAGCAGCGGCGGCCGCAGGGACGCGGCGGCCGAGTTTCGCAGGCGCAGTCTCCTGCAGGAACAGCGCCAGCACCGTTGCAATGAGGGCGCACGCCGCTTCGATGTAGACGGGCGCCCGCAGTCCATAGCGGTCGGCCGCCCAACCCGCGCCAATGGGCGTCAATACCCCACCGAGCAACTCGCCCAATCCCATGACCAGTCCCAGTGAGGTTGCGATGTAGCGGGCGGGGATCGTCTCCGAGGGTATGGTTCCCATGAACAACGGAAAGACGCCGCTCGCCGACCAGCCAATGAAGATCAACACCGCCAACACCGTCAACGGCCCGGTGTAGTACAGCACTGCCAGCGGCGTGAGCAGCCCTATGAGGGAGAAGCCGATCATGACGGGCTTGCGCCCGATCCGGTCGGAGATACCGGGCACGATGAAGCCAAACAGCGCGGCTGAAATGCCGAGCACCCCCATCAGCAGGCTCATGTCTGACAGGGCCACGTGCCGGATGTTGACGTAGTAGAGGGGGAAGAACACCCAGGCAAGAATCATCCAGGGGACCATGAAGATGCTGATCAGGATGCACAGCCACATGTTGCGCTCTTTGATTACGGCCGGCAGCCGCATCACGACCGCGAGCAGGCGCCTGCTGAGTGGCTCCAATGGTTGGCCTGTCGCAGTACCCTGCGCAGCGGACGGCGGCTCGCGGACATACCACCAGATGAGGGCTGCGAGAATCAGCCCCGGCAACGCTGCGATGTAGAAGGCAAACCGCCAGCCATAAAACGCGGCCAGTGTGACGAGCACCAACGGAGCGACCGTCGAGCCGATCAGATTGCTGCCGAAGTTCTGCACGAAGCCCATGTTCAGACCGCGCCGGCTCTCACTGGACTCCGCCACCACGAGTGATTGCATGACGGGCATGATGGGGCCTTCCGACAATCCCATCGCAAACCGCGAAGCGAACAGCATGGCAAAGGAGGTGGCGATACCCGACAGGCCCGAGCACAAGGAAAAGACGACGAACGCGCCCAGCAGAACCGATTTGCGGCGCCCGCTCGCATCCGACAGCGCCCCGCCCAGGTAACCGGCGATGGCCCACGCGAAGGAGAATCCCCCCGACACCAAGCCGATCTGGGTATTGCTCAAATGCAGGTCGGGGGCTACGAAGGGCGCCAGGAAGTTCAGGGCATTGCGGTCAAAGAAGACAAAGCCGAAGGCGAGACTGAAGAGAATCATCAGCCCGACTTCGTAGCCTTTCCGGCGGGCCGCCATCAGCGGCCGCGTCCGTGGGCAGCCGTGAAGTCCAACTGGGGTCCCAAGGGAATTATGCCGGCTGGGTTGAGGCTACGGTGACTGCCGTAGTAGTGCATCTTATATTCGTCCATGGATACCGTCGCCGCGATTCCAGGCATCTGGTAAAACTCGCGCGTGTAACCCCAGAGGGCGGGATATTCGTACACGTGGCGCAAGTTGCACTTGAAGTGCGCGTAGTATACGGCGTCAAACCGCACGAGAGTGGGAAACAGGCGCCAATCAGCTTCTGTTACGAGCCCTCCCAGCAGGTACCGGTGCCGTTGCAACCGTTCCTCCAGCCAGTCCAGGGACTCGAAAAGTTGCTGAAAGGCCGTTTCGTACGCCGACTGGGTGGTTGCAAACCCCGCCCGATACACGCCGTTGTTGACGGTTTCGTACAAACGGTCGCTGATCTGGTCGATCTCGCTGGCGAGGGATTCCGGGTAATAGTCCGTCAACTCGTTCGTGATGTCATCGAACTCATGGTCAAACATCCGGATGATGTCCGCCGACTCGTTGTTGACGATAGTGTTCGTTTCCTTGTCCCACAGCACCGGCAGCGTCGCGCGGCCGGTAAACAGCGGATCGGCCTGGCTGTAGAGCTCATGGATATAGCGGACGCCCGTCAGCGGATCAGGCCTTGCGAAGGTCCAGCCGTGATCGAACACGAAAGGCTCCACGAAGCTGATTGAAACGATGCCCTCGAGTCGCTTGGCCACGCGGGCAATCATTGTCCGATGGCACCAGGGGCAGGCGCGGGCAACATACAGGTGGTAACGGCCCGGCATCGCCGGATAGTCAGCAGCATCTCCCGCCCTGATCCAGTTCCGGAAGGTGCTTGGCGTCCGGACGAACTCCCCCGAGCCGCTCGTGAGAGGCGGCTCGTTGCGCCATTCACCGTCGATCAACTGACCCATCGAGGCTCTCTCGTTTTTTCTGCTTGCGAGAGTAACTGGCGAAGCCGGTAGCGGCTAGGGGCTACGCTGGCAGTAGAGCGAAAATTCACTCGTGGGCGAGGCTTGATTGCCATCGCGCAGTATCTGGCGCACATTGCCGCGCAGGCCCGGTCGAAGCCTCGCGAGGCATGATGAACAGCGCACGGCCTACAGATCGACGAGTATTCCTGCAGTCGGCAACCGGCATGTTGACCGGCCTCCTGGCAGCCGGCAGTCCGCTGGCCCTCTTGGCCCCCTCGCGCGCCTGGGCATTGGATTTGACCTCACTAACAAGCCAGGAGGGCACCACCCTTCTCGCAGCCGCGCGGACCATTGCCCCGCACGACAAGCTCGAAGATGCGGCGTACGCACTCGTCGTTCACTCCATAGATGGGTTGGCGGCCAAAGACGCGGGTCTGCGACAACAATACCGCGAGGGGTTGGCACAACTGGGCGCCAACTTCGCTACGGCCAGCGAAGAGGCGCGTGTGCAGGCTTTGAAGGCGGTGGAGTCGTCCCCCTTTTTCCAGACCTTGCGCACTAACACGTTGCAGCTCTTGTACGCGACGCCCATGGCCTATGCCTATTTCGGCTACGAAGGAGAGGCATTTTCGAAGGGGGGCTACTTGTACCGCGGCTTTAACGATCTACGCTGGCTTCCCGAAGTCCCCCAGGGGGACAGCGGGCCTGTACTGGGATCCACGTGACGCGCATAGATCCTAATGACGATGGCGCGGTCGTCATCGTGGGCTCAGGTGCCGGTGGAGGCACGCTTGCGCATGAGCTGACACGCCGTGGCATCAAGATAGTGCTATTGGAGGCCGGGCAACGCCAGTCGCTCGCCTCTTTCTCACAGGTGCCGGGTGAGGCCTTCGGGCAACTTACGTGGCTCGATCCGCGCACCCAGTCGGGAACGTGGGGCGTAGCGAAGGACTTTCCCGGTCTGCCGGTGTGGACCTGCAAGACCGTTGGCGGTACGACCGTTCACTGGACCGCGGCGACGCCCCGTATCAGACCTTGGGAAATGCGCGCGCGGACCACCTACGGCCCTGTGGCGGGCACTTCGCTCATCGACTGGCCCATCCCCTATGAGGAGCTCAAGAGCTACTACCAGTTGGCGGAGCGGCGCCTGGGAGTGACCCGGCGTAACGGCAATCCCGGCATGCCGGCGTCGAACAACTTCAAGGTGATGTATGCCGCGGCCAGGAAAGTCGGCTACAAGCGCGTCCATACGAACCATATGGCGATCAACACGCTGCCGCGGGATGGCCGGGGCTTCTGCATCCAGCAGGGGTTTTGCGTTCAAGGCTGCAAGACGGGCGCGAAGTGGAGCACCTTGTACACGGAAATTCCCCGCGCCGAGGCGACCGGAAATCTGGATCTGCGCATCCAGTGCATGGCTACTCGTATTGAGCACAATGCTGACGGACGGGTGAATGCGGTCATTTATCGCGACAGCAACGGTATGGAGCAGCGGCAGAAGGCACGTATCGTCTGTGTCGCCGGTAACTCGATCGAGACGGCCCGCCTGCTGCTACTGTCGGAGTCCGCGCGCTTTCCGCATGGCCTGGCCAACTCGGCCGGGCAGGTTGGCCGCAACTACTGCCACCATATCAGTGGCTTTGTGTGGGGTACGTTTGAGCAGCCCGTGAAATTCTGGCGAGGGGCGGTGCTGGCGGGGATTGTCGAAGATGAGACCGTGAACGAGCCGAAGAGGGGGTTTGTAGGCGGCTACCATCTGGAGCTCATATCGCTCGACCTCCCGACGCTGCCGCTGGTGGGCCTGCCGTACGGTTGGGGTCGTGACTTTGCAGCCATCATGGAGGACTATCGGAACATGGCTGGCATGTTCATCTGTGGCGAGGATCTCGGGCGTGCCGACAACAGGATCACGTTGGATCCGAAAGTGAAAGACGCCTACGGATCACCTGTCGCGCATGTTCATGTCGATGAGCATGACAATGACAAGGCGCTGCGCAAGCATGCCCAGGACCAGGCGGCGAAGATGTATGAGTCGATCGGCGCCAAACGCGTAATCAGAAGCCTCACTCCGCCGGCAACGCATAACATGTGTACTGCACGGATGAGCGCGAATCCCCGCGACGGTGTCACCAACGCGTGGGGGCAGACTCACGACATCAACAACCTGTTCGTTTCGGACGGGAGCGCGTTCAGCTCGCCCGGGTCGGCCAATCCCACGCTGACTATCGTGGCACTGGCGTTGCGTCAGGGTGAATACATCAGCCGGCAGATGGCGGCCAAGAATATTTGAAGGGGTCCCGTGCCGGCTGCAGCCCGGCCTGCCGCATTCCCGTGATTACTTCTTCTTCGCGTCCTCGGCTGCGTCATCGACCTTGTCCCGAGCCTTGTTCACGTCGTCCTTGATGGAATCGCCTAAAGGCTCATGGCCACCATTCTTGATTGTATCCACGGTGTGATCGATCTTTTCCCCCGCCTTTTCCGCGGGTCCCCGCTTTTCACATCCCGCTAAAGCGCCCAATGTGAGCGCGCACGTCAATCCGGCCAGAACAGTTGCACGGATCATCTTCACTCTCCTTAAGAATAAAGAACATTATTCGGCCGCCGAGCTGAAACACGGCAGCAGCAATTCTGAGAACATTATGTAGGAGCTGTCTGACGCGGCGGCGTGAGTCAAACGGGGTGTGATTTCGATGCGCTTGAGTGTATTGATCTGTGTCTGCGTAATTTCAGCGGGGAAAGCGCTTGCCGAGCCTGCTCAGTTCGTAACGGAGGATGCGGCGGTAGACCGAATCCTGGAGCTGGCCGACCAGCGTCTCGCGGTGATGCCGGCGGTCGCCGCTGTGAAGTGGCAGACGCATGCGCCGATATTCGATCCTCCGCGCGAGAGCGCTGTCATTCAGCGCGCTCAGGATCTGGGTACGCCAATGGGTCTGGCGAGCGACCCGGTGAAGCGACTGTTCGAATTGCAGGCGCGGCTCGGGCGCGAGGTGCAGGGCGCTTTGCACGAGGAGTGGAAGGCGCACGGCTTTTCCTACTCTGAGCCTGTCACTACGCTGGCCGCTCTGCGTCCACGGCTGGATGGCTTGACAGTTGAGCTGCTCCAGGCGATCTACCTTGCAGCTCCCGTTTTGCAGAAGGACGAGTTTGAGGTGCACTACGCCACACTGGCGGGGCAACGGCTTCACAGTGCAGGGTGGAACGATCAAAACCGTCGCGACTTGCTCGACGTGTTGCACAGCGTTCGGGAGACACCTGTGCCTGCACTTCAGCGCATCTCTTCGAGTGGCGTGCTGCGCGTGGGTACAACTGGTGACTATGCGCCATTCAGCCTCGAAACGAATGGTGCGCTCACCGGATCGGATATCGACTTGGCCCAGAAGCTGGCCGAGCAGCTGCATGCGCGCGCTGTTTTCATCCACACTTCCTGGTCGTCGATGCTCGCTGACCTTGGCCGGGGGGCCTTCGATTTGAGTGTGGGCGGTGTGTCAGTTACGCCGGCGCGTGAGGCCCAAGGTGCCTTCTCGGTTCCTTACTCCTCAGGTGGCAAGACGGTGCTGGCACGCTGTACGGATTCTGGGAAATTTCGGGGTGGCCTTGCGTCTGTCGACCGACAGAAGGTGCGCGTTATCGTCAACCCGGGCGGTACCAACGAGCAATACGTCCGATCTAACCTCCACCACGCGCAAATCGTCGAATACCCAGATAATCGCGCGATATTCGGCGAGATCATCGCAGGCCGCGCCGATGTCATGATCACGGATGATGTGGAGGCGGAGCTACAGACGCGTCACCACCCGGGCTTGTGCCGCACATTCCCCGGCACACTCACGCACGCCGACAAAGCCATCCTCATGCCTCGTGACCCCGAGCTCGTCAAGGCCGTGAATGCCTGGTTGACCCCCGCGATAGCGGCAGGCGAGCCCGCGCGTATGCTAAAAGACTACCTGAGGTGACCAATGCCCCTGACAAAAATCGAACACTACCTGGTCCTCACCGACGATATCGACGCCACGCGCGACTTCTACGTCGAGGCCCTTGGCATGCAAGTCGGATTTCGCCCACCGCTGGGGTTTCCGGGTCACTGGGTGTACATCGGCGACACCCCGGTGATCCACATCGCCGAGTGGGTTAGTTATACCGAGCGTTCGAAGGCACGGGGCGTGGAAGTGACAACGCGCGCGCCTGGAACGGGACCCGTGGATCACATCGCGTTTGGCGCGCAGGACTACGATGAAGTATTGGCCCGGCTGCAGCGCCTGGGTGTTGCCGTCCGGGTGAATGACAACCCCGGTAACATCGTGCGGCAGCTGTTTCTCTTCGACCCCAACGGCGTAAAAATCGAGATCAACTTCAGGAAGTGACCACCCGGCCGGCCGGCCCGGCAGTCCCCTGACTGCTCAAGCGCTGCCAGCCACGTCCACCAGTATCTTCGTACCTTCCTGCCGGTGCAGCCGCTCGAACCCATCGGAGATCAACTTTTTGAACGGAATCGTCTCAACCCACCCCTGCGTGGGATAAGCCCCGGCCTCCATCTGCTGGATCACGCTGGGAAAGGCGTTGCACGATAGAGCAACCCCCGTGATCCGCGCCTCCGACATCAAAATCTGCATTGGATCGATCGTGATAGGTCGAGTGTGAATGGCGACGACGACGACGTTGCCGTCGACCGCGGTACCAGACAGCGCCGCCTGAAACGCAGCCGGCACGCCGGCTGCATCAACCGACGCCGCGGCACCGCGCCCGCGCGTCAGGTCCTTGATGGCCGAAACGATGTCCCCGGCAGTTGGGTCGAGTACGACCTCCACACCGAGCTTCATCAATACTGCCCGCCGCGTAGGCGTCGGATCGGTCATCAGCACACGGATCCCGCGGTTGCGGAGCGTGAAATAAACACCGATGCCGATGGGGCCGCCGCCGTGCACGACGACAGTCTGACCCGATTGCACCTTGCACCGCTCAGCTGTCCGCCACGCAACGGCCAACGGTTCGATAAGCGCACCCTGCATCGGGGTCATACTGCTCGGCAGCTTATGGGCCATCGATCTGCGAACGGTCGTGAATTGCGCAAGCCCGCCGCCCTCGCGGTTGTAACCGTGAAAGGCCAGCAATCCACAATGGTTATATTGCCCGGAGGTACAGAACAGGCATTGACCGCAGGTTTCGACCGGCTCAACGGCGACACGATCGCCGCGGCCCAGGTCCTCGATGCCATCGCCGACTTCCACGACTTCACCGCACAGCTCGTGACCCAGAATGACTGGATTCTTGACCCCAGTCAGCGGGTGAGGCGTATCGCGCGTGGTAATCGGTCCGTCGTAGTATTCGTGCAGGTCACTACCGCAGATACCGTTGTACAGGACGCGCAGCTTGACCTCTCCGGGACCCACGCGCGGCTCCGGAACATCTTCCAACCGCAGGTCCTGACGGCCGTGAAAAACGGCTGCGCGCATGATTACCGCCCGCGTCTAACTGAGTCCTACTACTCCGCGAGCCCCGAGGTCAGCTCACTCTGCGACAACAATCGAATGGGAACCCGAGGCACGCGCCAGATGTCCTGAGCATACTCGCAGATCGTGCGATCGGAAGAGAACTTGCTCGAGCGCGCGACGTTCAGTATCGACATTCTGTTCCACTGCGGCAGATCCTGGTACACCGCGTTGACGGTCGCCTGGCAGTCCGCGTAGGACTGGAAGTCTGCCAGCAGCATGTACGTATCCCAGTTCAGCAGCCCGTCCACGAGCGGCCGGAACATGCTGCTATCACCGCGCGAGAAAAACCCGTCGCGAATGAAGTCGATGACACCGCGCAGCTCCGGGTTGCTCTCGTAGAACGAGGCCGGCCGGTAGCCGCGGGAACGCAGCGACTCGACTTCGGCAGCGCTCAGGCCGAACATGAAACAGTTCTCGACACCCACCTCGCTGCAGATCTCGATATTGGCCCCGTCCATCGTGCCGATGGTCAGTGCCCCGTTCATGCAGAATTTCATGTTGCCGGTACCGGAGGCCTCCTTGCCGGCAGTGGATATCTGCTCGGACAGATCGGCGGCCGGATAGACACGCTGGCCATTGGTCACGTTGAAGTTGGGCAGGAATACGACCTTGAGGCGGTCACGGATCTGCGGATCACGGTTGACGACATCGCCGACCGAGTTGATCAGCTTGATGATGAGCTTCGCAATGTGATAGCCGGGCGCAGCCTTGCCGCCGAAAATGAAGGTCCGCGGCTGCATGTCGAAGCCGGAGTCGGACTTCAGGCGGTGATACAGGGCTATGACGTGCAGGATGTTCAGGTGCTGGCGTTTGTATTCATGGATACGCTTCACCTGCACGTCGAACATCGAGTCCGGGTCGACCGCCACCCCGGTGCGGCTGTGCACGATTCCCGCGAGCTCGAGCTTGTTGGAGCGTTTGATGGCACGCCAGTCACTCTGGAATGCGGTGTCGTCCGCGAACTTCTCAAGATCGCTCAGGCGTGCGAGATCCCTGATCCAACCGTTACCGATGGCATCACAGATCAGCTCAGACAGGCGCGGGTTGGTCAGGGCCAGCCACCGCCGCGGCGTGACGCCGTTGGTCTTGTTGCTGAACTTCTGGGGCCACAGCTCATAGAAGTCCTTGAGTACGTCCTGCTTCAGCAATTGGGTATGCAGATCGGCCACACCGTTGATCGCGTGACTGCCAACACAGGCCAGATGCGCCATGCGCACGTACCGGCCGCCGCTTTCATCAATCAGCGACAAGCGCGCAATCCGCGCCTCGTCGCCGAAGAAGCGGATGCGCATGGCATCCAGAAACCTCGCGTTGATCTCGTAAATGATCTCGAGATGCCGTGGCAGCACCTTCGCGAATACCGAGATGGGCCAACGCTCCAGGGCTTCCGGGAGCAACGTGTGATTGGTGTAGGCAAAGGTTTGTTGCGTGATCTCCCACGCGTCATTCCAATCCATGCCGTTCTCGTCAACGAACAGACGCATGAGCTCTGCGACGGCGATGGAAGGGTGGGTATCGTTGAGCTGTACGGCAAATTTCTCGTGAAAGCGCGTGAGCGGAATCTGCTGAACCTTCAGGATGCGCAGCATGTCCTGCAGCGAGCAGCACACGAAGAAATACTGTTGCTCCAGGCGCAGCTCCTTGCCCTGGATGGCCTCATCGTTCGGATAGAGGACCTTGGTCACGTTCTCGGAAACCACCTTCTGGTTGACGGCGCCGTAGTAGTCGCCGCGGTTGAACGTGGAGAAATCGAACGACTCGGGGGCTTCGGCGCGCCACAGGCGCAACGTGTTGGCGGTATTGACGCGGTAGCCCAAAATCGGTGTGTCGTACGGAACCCCGTTGACGATCCGGGTGGGTATCCAGCGAACGCGCAGCCGGCCCTGCAGATCCGTGTATTTGTCCGTGTGGCCGCCGAGTTTGACTTCCACGGCCCACTCGGGCCGCGGCAGCTCCCAGGCATTGCCGAAGCGCAACCACTTGTCGGTTTTCTCGATCTGCCAGCCGTCGGCGATGTCCTGTTGGAAGATGCCGAACTCGTAACGGATCCCATAGCCCAGGGAGGGGATTTCCAGGCTGGCCATCGAATCGAGAAAACAGGCTGCGAGCCGTCCGAGGCCGCCGTTGCCGAGACCTGGCTCGTCTTCACACCCAATCAACTCATCGACGTCCAGGCCCAGCTCGCGAATGGTCTGGCGGACTTCCTCGGTGATCCCGAGGTTCAACAGGTTGTTGCCCAGGTGAGGGCCCATCAGGAATTCGGCCGACAGGTAGGCGACGGTGCGCGAGCCGTGACTGGTATAGGTCTCGGCGGTGCTGATCCAACGGTGCAGCATCCGATCGCGCACGGTGTACGCCAAGGCCATGTAGTAGTCGTGCCGCGTGGCCAGGGCCGGAGTTTTTCCCTGCACGCAGAACAGGTTGTCGAGGAAGTCCTGCTTGAACGCTTCCTTGCTCATGGCGACCCGTTCGTCCTCGGTCTTCGGGTCCGTGCCTCGACGGTACTGGATTTGCGCGTTCATTATCTTGTTTGCCTCATCGGGATCGGAAGCATCCGCCCCCAGTAGATGCCCCATCAGCATACTCGATGAGGCTCCCGGCCTGCATCCGCGGGGACAGAGACGGAATTTAGTGCACGCGCTGAAATGGTGCAGTGATCGGCCGCACTGATCAGATCATTCGGCGGGTGCGGTGGTGGATTCGCGCCGGATCAACTTGTACGGCAGGCGCGCCATTTTGGGTCCATCGCCGCTCTTCAGCGACTGCAGCAGCAGATCGGTCGCGCGGAACGCAAGGTCGTAGCTCGGTTGATGGACGGTCGTCAGGCGGGGCCAGACAATCCGAGCGATATAGGTGTCGTCGAATCCCGCAACTGACAGGCGCTGCGGCACGGGGATGGCGAGCTCGTGAGCGGCGAGCAGGACCCCGGCCGCCATGTCATCGTTGCTGGCAAATACCGCAGTGGGCGGATTCGGCAGGGTCAGCAGCTCACGCGCGGCCTCGAGGCCGGACTCGAACACGAAGTAGCCTTGGCGCACATAGGCGGCATCGAAGGCGATCCGGTGACCTTCCAGCGCTGCGCGGTAACCGCGCAGCCGCAGGCTGCTCGCGAAGTGGTTGGGGTGCCCCATGATGAATCCAATGCGCCGGTGGCCGCACTGGATCAGGTGCTCGGTCATCTCGCGCGCGGCGCCTTCGTCATCCATGTCAACATACGGCGAGACATGTTTGAGATCGTTGGGCGCTATCCGCACAAACGGCAGATTGCGTTGGTCCAGCGCTTCGATCAGGTGAGCGGACTCCGACAAGGGCGGCGAGACGACCAGGCCATCCACATGCGTCTGGTCGATCAGCCCGATGACATCGCGGGTCAGCTCCTCGCCGCGGCCGCTGCATTGGTGCACGAACAGCCGGAACTTCTCCTGGCGGCAGCGGGCCATGGCACCGTGCTGCAGATCGACCAGGTAGTTGGCGCTCGGGTTCTCGTACACCAGTCCGATGAGATAGGAGCGCTTGCCCGCCAGGCTGCGCGCCGACAGGCTGGGTTGAAACTGCAGCATCTCGGCGGCCGCCAGCACGCGGGCGCGGGTCTCGGGTCTGACATTGGGCTCGTCGTTCAAGACCCGCGACACAGTCTTGATCGCGACTCCCGCGGCCTTGGCTACATCATGGATCGTTTTCCGGGTCACGTTAGGACGCTCATGGTGTGCAGGAGATCAACGCGTCACTGCCGGTTTCCAACCGGATGTTGGCCACGCTCACGGCGAACTGTCCGGTAGAGATCAGCTCGAAGGGTTGCGTGATGGCATCCATGCGCGCCCCGGCAGCCGCGAAACACGCCAGGGGTACTTTCACATGGCTCCAATTCCCGGTGCGGGTGGTCGTTGCGAAGGTCTTCGTCAGATCGACGGCACCCTTGCAGTCCGGGCCGCACTGCATCTGCAGCACCACGTTGGCGGTGGGCGCCTGGTCCACCCGATAGTCGAACCCCACCGACAGTTGGCCGTTGGTTTCACGTTGCAGGTTGATCGGCGCCTTCGAGACCAGACCCACCGAGGCTGCGGCTCTTGCATTCCAGCGCAGCTGCCGCGCGTCTTCCTGCACCGACCGATCGGTTGCTGACAGCCGCACACTACCGACCACTCCCACCCCACTTGGCACAGTTGTCGAGTGGGCCTCTTCGCTCACGGTCCAACTCCAGCCCGATCCCGGTTTGCCTGCCGCAAAGAATACCTTGCTGTCAGTCGCGGCCGAGAGCGCGGTACCGCCGCCCTCAGGCAGTTTTCGCAGGTTGCCGTTGTCCTTGTATGTCAACCCGTAACCATACGCGAACAGCGGTTTGACACCGTCGCCCCGGTTCACCGCCGTCTGTTGTGGAGTCAGTGGCCAGGAGAACGATAGTTTGCCGCGGAAGTCATGCGGGACCGAGCCATCCGGCGCCTTAAAGATCACATCCGCAATACCACCGCCCTCGGTGCCCGGCAGCCACGCAGCGACGAACGCATCCGCTGCATTGATGTGCGAGTTGACCCACAGCGGCCGTCCGGAGAGAAAGATCGCGACGACCGGCACACCCTGCCCATGCAGCTTGCGCAGCAACTCCAGGTCCGACCGGTCGCCCGGGCTGTACTCGACCGAGCCAATGTCCCCCTGAAACTCGGCGTACGGATTCTCTCCGAACACGACGATGGCTACGTCCGGCCGCGTCTTGTAATTACCGCTGGCATTGAGCTCGGCAGTGCCGCCGCCGGCCTGAACGGCAGTCAATATGCCGGCGAAAATGCTGTCGGCGTGCGAGAAATTCATGTTGGTGAGGCCCGTGCCCTGCCACGTGATCGTCCAGCCGCCACTTTGTTTGCCGATGCTGTTGGCGCCATCGCCAGCAACGAGCACGTGTTGCATAGGCTTCAGCGGCAGCAGATGGTTCGCATTCTTGAGCAGCACGAGGGACTCGCGCACCGCGCGGCGCGCGACGGCCCGATGCTCGGGCGCCCCCAGCAACTCAAAGTTGCCGGCCAGTGGCCGAGACGAAGGTCTTCCCTCATCCATTAGATGCGCGCGCAACTTGACGCGCAGGATGCGGCGGTCCGCGTCCTCGATCCGCGCCATGGGGATCTCGCCCGAGCGGACCTGCGCCAGCGTGTTGGCATACAGTTGTTTCCAGCTGTCGGGCGCCATGAGCACGTCCAGCCCGGCATTGATCGCGGCCGCGCAGCTGATAGTCGTGCACCCCGGCACCTGGCCATGGCCATTCCAATCTCCGACCACCAGGGCATCGAAATGCAGTCGCTGTTTCAACACAGCGGTGAGCAGCTCCTGGTTGCCATGCATCTTGAGGCCTTGCCAGCTGGAGAAAGAGACCATGACGGCCTGTACTCCAGCGGCGACCGCCGGCGGGTAGCCGGCAAAATGAATGTCGCGCAGCTCGGTTTCGCTCGCGCGGTTGTCGCCCTGATCGCGTCCGCCGGTACCGCCATCGCCCACATAGTGCTTGGCGGTGGCGATGACATGGGCTGAGTCCAGGAACTGCGGCGTGCCGGGGCTGCCCTGCAGGCCCAGAACCATCTTTGCAGCGTATTCGCGCACTATCTGCGGGTCTTCCGAGTAGCTTTCATAGGTTCTACCCCAGCGGTCGTCGCGTACCACAGCCAGTGTGGGTCCGAATGCCCAATCAATTCCGGTCGCGCGAACCTCTCGCGCCGTGACCTCGCCAATCTGGCGAATCAGCTCCGGATCGTGTGCGGCTCCTAACCCGATGTTATGCGGGAATATTGTTGCCCCGACGAGGTTGTTGTGACCGTGCACGGCATCGGTTCCCCACATCGTCGGAATGGGATGGGGTCCGTGCAAGGGATCCATCGACGCGTCATAGAACCGATCGGCAAGCGTCAGCCACTCACTCGGTGGGGCAAATTCGTTGTTGCCAGGTGAAGAACTGCCGCCGTTTAGAATCGAGCCGAGGGGATAGTGGCGAAGGTCATCGGGTGTGATGCTGCCGATGTCGGCCTGGATGAGTTGGCCGACCTTCTGTTCGAGCGTCATTTCGCCGAGCAGCGTGCTGATGCGCGCCTCGAGGGCAGGATCGGCTGGCAGGGCGGGCGGTCTCTCGGGCCACACAGCGGGATGGATAGTCGCCGCAGACTCCGCAGCCAGATCGACACCCGGCAGCAACGGGCTCCCCACAAGCAGTCCCAAAATCAATTTTACTGCGAGCCGTATGCATCTGCGTTCCATGGAACCCCACGCGCGCCTGCGGATCGGGCGGCACTTTGGGGCGAGGATCACACGGCAATGACAGCGCTGTCAACGAAAGGGCATTCCCTATGCTGGAGCACACAAGACTTTCTCATTCCCCGGACGGATTGCAGGCCAAGCGCGCCGTAGACTCGGTGGCGAACTTTAGCGACCTGCCGGATCTGCTGCTCGTCGAGCGCACTCGCGGGCGCGATACCCGTGCCTTCGAGACGCTCATGCGCCGTTACAACCGGCGGTTGTACCGGATCGCACGCAGCATCCTGAGCAACGATGATGCAGCCGAAGAGGCCGTGCGGGCTGCGTATTTTCGCGCTTTTGCAAATCTGGACCGTTACGAGCCGGCCGGAAAATTCGGCGCGTGGCTCGCGCGGCTGGCATTCAACGAGGCGTTGGCGCTACGTCGGCATTCGCCAGCAACACCACTCACGGTTGCCCCGGCGGCTGCGGTGGCGGACGGCACCGATACGGCCCCCACCCGGCAGCAACTGGAGGACGCCATTGATGCATTACCGGAAGTGTTTCGTACAGTTCTGGTGTTGCGCGTCGTCGAGGATCTCAGCGGCGTCGAGGTTGCCGTCTGTCTCGGCTTGAACGAGACAACTGTACGCACGCGGTTGTACCGGGCTCAGCAGAGACTGAAGGTGGATATGGCTCGTAAGCTACGCGCGGAGCCGTTCAACATCTTCGAGCTCACGACCGAACGCTGCGACCGGATCGTGGCGCAGGTATTCGCGAAACTGCACACGGTGACGCCGGTGGTGGCCGAAGCGCGCTGAGAGCGGGGCTAGCGACTAATCGCGAATAGTGGCCCTATCGCAGGGGGCGCGTGCCGGTATCATGCGCCGCCTATGCGTTCCCGTACCCGCCTGGTGACAGCGGTTCTGTCACTCTTCGCTGCCGGCGCAGCCACTGCGCCGGCTCTGGCCGCCTCTTCAAAAGACTCGGCAGCCGACCGCCACCTCCAAACCGTCGCGGAGCAGTCGCATTTCCTGCGGACCGGCCGCTACGACGAAGTGGTGCGACTCTGCGCAGCCTACGAGCAGGCATGGCGAGATGCCGTTCGTTGCACACAGTTCGGCCGCACGCCCGAGGGTCGGCCGATGTTCGTGCTCACGGTGTCACGTACCGGTGCGCTGACGCCAGAACAGGCGCGCAAGCAGAACCTGCCAGTGATGTTGATGCAGGGTGGCATCCACGCCGGCGAAATTGACGGCAAGGATGCAGGCTTTCTCGCCTTGCGCGAGCTGCTCAATGCCGACCCGGCATTGGGCGAGTCCGCCGCGGACGCGCTGAAATCGTTCGTGCTCGTGTTCGTGCCCGTATTCAATGTCGACGGTCATGAGCGCTTTGGGCACTGGAACCGCCCCAACCAGGTGGGGCCGCAAGAGATGGGCTGGCGTGCCACGGGCCAGAACCTCAATCTGAATCGCGATTACATGAAGGCAGATGCCCCGGAGATGCAGGCGATGCTGCATCTGTTGGGCACGTGGGACCCGGTTCTGTACGTGGACCTCCACGTGACCGACGGTGCCGAGTTCCAGCATGACGTTTCCAACACACTGGAGCCGATCCATACAGGAGACCCGGGGCTGTATGCGGCCGGTAGCGAGCTGCTCAAGGAGCTCAATGGGAAGATCGCGAAGCAGGGCTCCCTGCCGCTCGATTTCTATCCGAGCTTCGTCACTGATGACGATCCGGCATCCGGCTTCGCGCTGGGCCCGCCACAGCCGCGCTTCTCCCATGGATACTGGGGCCTGCACAATCGGTTTGGACTATTGGTGGAGACGCACTCCTGGAAGGACTATCCGACACGCGTGCGGGTGACACACAACATCATCCTGGCCCTTGCGCAGATGATGGCGAAGCAGGGCGCGCACTGGCGAACACAGCAACAAGAGGCCGATTCACGGGCGTCGCGGCTCGGCGGGCAGGATGTCGCGCTGGACTTCCAGAATGGGCCGCACGTCACCATGATTGATTTCCAAGGGTACGCCTACACCCGGGAGCCATCGGCAATCTCCGGCGCGCTGGTTACACACTACGACGACAAGAAGCCGCAGGTGTGGCACATCCCTTTAAAAGATGTGGTAGTTCCGAAAATCCAAGTTAAAACCCCCACCGGCGGCTACGTGATCCCGGCCGCCGCCGCGGGTTGGGTCGGCGAGAAACTGTCACTGCACGGCATCCGCTACGAGCACATCCCGAAACCGCAGCCCAGTGTGCAACTCGAGACCTTCCGGGCTTCAAAGGTGGCCTATTCGAAGGCTCCTTTCGAGGGGCATACGACCATGACGTTCGAAGGCCAATGGCAGCCCGAGACGCGGGCGATTCCCGCGGGCTCGCTGTTCGTGCCGATCGCGCAGCCCAATGCCCGGGTGTTGGTTGCTCTGCTGGAGCCGCAGGCGCCCGATTCGCTCGGCGCGTGGGGCTTCTTCAACACGGCGTTCGAGTCCAAGGAGTACATGGAGCC
>Ga0105247_10001375_pt1 | contig 17643 bp, 16 predicted proteins | sample KBSS24metaG_FD_81519 | JGI IMG/M metagenome (GOLD analysis project Ga0105247, IMG submission 81519) | Switchgrass rhizosphere microbial communities from Kellogg Biological Station, Michigan, USA - KBS S2-4 metaG | ecosystem: Host-associated > Plants > Roots > Rhizosphere > Soil | place...
AGGCGACTCGTTCGACAAGACACTGGAGCGCGCGATCGTGACGCTGCTGAGCACGCCGACGGTCGACGGATCGGAGCGGCTCAAACCGAAAGGGATCGGCTATGGCTATGCCGACGAGCGGCTCGAGTCGTTGACACCGGCGCAAAAGCAGCTGCTCCGCATGGGTCCGCGCAACGTGCGGGTGATCAAGACGAAGCTGCGCGACATCGCCCTCGCCCTCGGTATCCCCGCCGCGCACCTGCCGTCGCCGTAGCTGCGCCCGTTACACCTCTGTCGATCCGTGCCCGTAGTTGTAAGTCCCCTCCCGCCGATCGCGGGAAACGGCCCGGAAGTCGGCGGGTTCGGACTTTGCAGCTACGACCTTCCCGCGATGGCGAAATCACGCACCGTACTGGTCGTCGACGACGACGAGCCGAACCTGCGCGGGCTCGGCATGCTGCTCGAGCGCGCCGACTATACGGTCCTGACAGCGGCCAACGGACGCGACGCCCTCGACATCGTCAGGGCCGAGCGCCCGGATCTGGTGTTACTGGATGTCATGATGCCCGGCATCTCGGGTCTCGACGTGTGTGCCGAGATCAAACGCAGCGCCGATACGCGCCTGACGCCGGTCGTGCTGATTAGCGGCGCGCAGGAGCGGCAGACGCGCCTCGCTGGCCTCGAGGCAGGGGCCGACGACTTCCTCAACAAGCCCGTGGATCCCGAGGAGCTGCAGACGCGCGTCCGATCGCTGATGCGCTTCAAATGCCTCACCGACGATCTCGAGTCCGCCGAATCGCTGTTCCTCACCCTGGGACGGATCATCGAGGCGCGCGATCCCTGCACGGAAGGGCACTGCGAACGCCTCACCGACTACGCGACGTCGCTCGGCCGGCGGTTGAATCTCGACCAGGCGGATCTCATCGCGCTGCATCGCGGGTCGTTTCTTCACGACATCGGCAAGATCGCGATTCCGGATCGCGTGCTGCTCAAGAAGGGCCGGCTGTCGCGGAAGGAATACGATCTGATGAAGCAGCATCCCGTGGTCGGCGACGGGCTGTGCCGCACCGTGCGATCGTTCGATGCCGTGCGGCCGATCGTCCGCCATCACCACGAGCGTCTCGACGGCCGCGGCTACCCCGACGGCCTTGCCGGCGACGATATTCCCCTGCTCGCGCAAATCGTCAGCATCGTCGACGTGTTCGACGCGTTGACGACCGACCGCCCCTACCGGCACGCGCTGCCTGTGGCAACGGCGTACCAGATGATGCGGGACAACGCGCGCGCGGGATGGTGCCGGGACGAGCTGCTGACCGCGTTCATCGACCTGCATCAGGCGCGTCAATCGCCACTCGAGCTCCGGATCGAGAAAACCGCGCGAATCGCGAGCGCGGCGATCGTCAGCGTCGGGTTCGACGCGGCGTAGCCTCCTACCCGCTCTGTCGATCGAACGTGCTCTCGACGTCGGCGGCGCGCTGACTGACCCGGAACTCGACGATTCGAACATCGGCAAGGCCGCGCGCGTGAAACGGAAAGGCGCCATCACGACATGGATGTCGCGCGTGCGGTGACGATCTGATCCTCGCGTTCGCGCTGCTGCAAGACAAGCAGCGCGGGCGATCCGCGCACCTGCCCGAAGGACAAGGCCACAGAGCCACAGAGACACCGAGCTGCACGCGTCGCGGCGCCGCACAGCGGCGCCAGCGTTTGTGATGCGCGTGCGTGCGCTCCGGATCTCGGTGACCCTGTGGCTCAGTGGCTGGAAAAGACTCTGTGGGCTCTGTGTCTCCGTGGCTCGTCTTCTTCTGCTGCTGCATCGCGCCCGTTGAAAACCCTGAAGATTGAGCGTATGTTCGCCGGCATGAGCTGTCTCTCGTGGAGCGTGGTGTTCGTTCTCGCGCTGGGGGCGGTGCCCGCCTCGGCCCAGGGCCCGCGGCGGACTGCGGACGGCCAGCCCGACATCCAGGGCATGTGGATCAACGCCACTATTACGCCGTTCGAACGTCCGCGGGCGTTGGCGGACAAGCCGTTTCTCACGGAACAGGAAGCGGCGGCACTCGAACGGCAGGCGGCCGAGCGGCGGGCGAAGGCCGACGAGGCGCCGACGCCGGGCGACGTCGGCAGCTACAACGACGTCTGGTTCGACTCGGGAACGAAAGTCGTCGGCACCCGGCGGACATCGCTCGTCATCGATCCGCCGGACGGCAGGGTGCCGCTCAAGCCGTCGGCCGAGCAGGCGCGGGATCGCAATCTGACCAGTGTCGATTCCTACGAGTTCATGAGCCCCTGGGATCGGTGCATCACACGCGGTCCGGGCCGGATGTTTCCCGCCGGCTACAACAACGCGTACCAGATTGTGCAGACGCCGGGATACGTGGTGATTGTCCACGAGATGATTCACGAGGCCCGCGTCATCCCGGTCGACGGACGTCCCCACCTCGACTCGAGCATCCGCCTGTGGACGGGAGATCCCCGCGGCCGCTGGGAGGGCAACACGCTCGTCGTCGAAACGACGAACTTCAACGACAAGGGCTGGATCGCGACCAACGCCGCTTCCGCGCGCATTCGCGGAGTGCCGCACAGCGACGCGCTGAAGCTGGTCGAACGCTTCACCCGTGTCGACGCCGACACGATCAACTACGAGGTCACCGTCGAGGATCCCAACGTCTACACGCGGCCGTGGACCGTGGCGATTCCGCTGAGCCGCGACGACTCGTATCAGATGTTCGAGTACGCGTGCCACGAGGGCAACAAAGCTGTCGAGCACGTCCTGAGCGCGGCCCGCGCCGCTGAGAGGACTTCCGCTGCCGCAAAGAAAGACTGAGGCGGGACGCGGCGACGGTGGTAGGTTGTTGACATGCGCAGCAGATTTGGGTTTATCGTCATCGCCGGCACGGCCTTGATTGCCGGCGGCGCGTTTGAGGCCGCCTCCGGACAGGCCGCGCAGAAGGCCGCCGCCGCCTCGATGGTCGTCTACAAGTCAGCGACGTGAGGGTGCTGCAGCGCCTGGATCGAACATCTCCAGGCGCGTGGCTTCCAGGTGGAAGCCCGCAACGTCAGCGACTCGCAGCTGACTGTCGTCGCGATTCAATCCGGTGTGCCGGCCGATCTGCAGACCTGCCACACCGCGAAGATCGCCGGCTACGTCGTCGAAGGACACGTGCCGGCGGAGGACGTCCAACGCCTGCTCAAGGAAAAACCGGCGATCGCCGGCATCGGCGTCGGCGGCATGCCGATGGGCTCGCCCGGCATGGAGCAAGGCGGCAGAAAGCAGCCGTTCAACACGATGGCGTTCACGAAAGACGGCAAGCAGACCGTGTTTGCGAAACACTAGCGGGAGACTGTCATGGCTCTGCGAAGCGTTCCGAGGTTCGGCGTCCTCACCCTGGTCTGCGGCCTGGCAGCGGGTGCCGCGACACTTTCCGCGCAGCCTCCTCGAAAGTGGGCCCCTTCACGCACGGCTGACGGACATCCGGACTTTCACGGCGTGTGGGCGAACAACACCGTGACGCCGCTCCAGCGCCCGAAGCAATGGGAAGGCAAGGAACGGCTCACCGAGGCTGAAATCGCGGAATTGCAGACGTTCGCGGCGCAGACCACCGAGAACGACGGTGACGCGCAGTTCGGCGACGGCTTCATCCTCGCCGTGCTGAACCAGATTGCGAAGCCCGGGTCGTACGATCCCGGCACCGGCAACTACAACCAGTTCTGGGTGGTCGAGCGCGATTGGCACGATCGACGAACCTCGCTCATCGTCGATCCGCCGGGGGGACACATTCCGCCGATGACCGCCGCGGCGCAGAAGCGGCGCGCGGAGGAGATCGAATATCGCAAGACACACGCGTTCGAGGATCCGGAAGTGTTTCCGCTCGGCGAGCGCTGCGTCAACTTCGGGATTCCGCGGCTGCAGGCGGGCTACAACAGCTACCTGCAAATCGTCCAGGCGCCCGGTTACGTCACGATCATGAACGAGATGGCGCACGATGCGCGCGTCATTCCGCTCGACGGCCGGCCGCATCTGGACGCACGCGTCCGCGTCTGGAACGGCGACTCGCGAGGGCGCTGGGAGGGAGACACGCTGGTCGTCGACACGACGAACTTCTCACCCAAGAGCGATTTCATGGGATCGCACGAGAACCTGCATCTCACCGAGCGGTTGACGCGCGTCGGTCCGGATGTCCTGAACTACGAGTTCACGGTGGACGATCCGACGACCTGGACGAGGCCGTGGACCGCGATGATTCCATTGAAGCTGAAGGACGAACGGATTTACGAATACGCCTGCCACGAGGGCAACTCGGCGATCCCGAACATGCTGCGCGGCCATCGCTACGAGGAGCGCGAGGCCGCGCGCATGAGCGGGAAGGACAAGAACTAGCGTCCGCAGGCGGTTACGAGCAGCGGTCGGCGAGCGTCTTGACCGAGATCACCCTCAGCTGCGGCATCGGGCCGCGCTCGACCTCCGTCTTGGTCTTCTCTTCCGTGCCGCCGGTCTTGGTCTTTGTCTCGATCTTCGAATCGCCCTTTCCGGCTGGAATGACGACGCCTGTCACCTCGACCTTGTGACCGACCTGCTCCTGCAGTTCCACCTTCTCGGGCACGAGCGCATAGCTCGTCGTTGTCAGCGTTCCACCGGTACCGATCGCTTCAGTGGTTGTGCTGACCGGTACGACGTGCTGCAGGATATAGGTTCGCGCCTCCGTGCCGGTCTGAACGCAGCCGCTGAAGGTCATCGTCTTCGCGTCTTCAGTTTTGACCTTGGTCTTCGATTCGGTCGTTTGTGACTGCGCCTGCAGTCCGATCATGGAGCACCCAAAGATCAGCGCGATCGCCGTGAACATACGTCTCATGTGTTCCCCCTTTGTTCACTGAACTCACTCGGTAGTGTCCGGCTTGTCTGTCCCCCGAAGCGCGACGCGGCGAAGGCGGAAGCCGGACCATTGCACGCAGACAGGTTCTGCAAATCACATTCTCAGTCCGAGGAAGCGAGCGCGTTCAGCCTCGGATGAGACGACGTTCCTCAATGCTGTATGGCCACGGCCGCGGCACCGCGCTGAACATCAGCGTGCCGCCGAGCAGCGCCATGTTCTTCATGAAGTGACCCATGTCGGCCGTCCGTTCGGCGCCGGACTCCGCCCAGAAGTTGTGCATCGCGGGCGTCACGCCGATCAGGAAGATGGCGATCGCGCCGATGCCGAGCTCGGGCCGCCAGCCGAGCAGGATGCTGATGCCACCAAACAGGATCAGCAAGCCGGTCAGGACGACGGCCGCTTCCGGCACCGGGACACCCTTCGCCGCGGCGTATTGCGCCATCGTCCGCGAGGACAGCAGATGGTTGATCCCGTTCATGATGAAGAACCCGCCGAAGATGAATCGTCCCGTCATGAATGGCACAGACACGGTTGATACCTCCTCAACTCACAATCGCGCGATCGGCAGAGTCATGAAATGCGGCGCCATATGGACGAGCGCCCGCATCGATCGCTCTCGGAAGACGTGCAAGTGCCAAGCCTGGAGAGCGGAAGACCCACGTCGCGCATGGTCCTTGCGTAGGCAAACAGCACGGAGAGTGAAATGGCTTTGACCACAGCGGATGTGTTGGTGGAACGCCTCATCGATTGGGGCGTGCACGTCGTCTTTGGGCTGCCGGGCGACGGTATCAACGGCATCATGGAAGCGCTTCGCACTCGTCAGGATCGGATCAGCTTTGTCCAGGTCCGTCACGAAGAGTCGGCGGCCTTCATGGCCTGCGGCTATGCGAAGTACACCGGCCGGCTCGGCGTCTGTCTCGCGACGTCCGGACCCGGAGCGATTCATCTCCTGAACGGCCTTTACGACGCGAAGATGGATCACGCGCCCGTTCTCGCGCTCACCGGCCAGACCTATCACGACCTCATTGGCATGCAGTATCAGCAGGAGGTCGATCTGCTGTCGCTCTTCAAGGATGTCGCCGTCTACAACCAGATGGCGCTCGGCGCCGGCCATGTTCAATCGCTCGTGGACGCCGGCTGTCGCGCGGCCTTGTCGGATCGAGGCGTGGCGCACATCACGATCCCCGTCGATCTGCAGGAGCAGGAACTCGACGAGGACGAGCGATCCGCGAAGAAAGTCGAGGGTCACACCAGCGACGTCTGGCGGCCACCCACGGTGGTGCCGTGCCCCGAGGATCTTCGCGCAGCCGCCGACGTGCTCAACGGCGGAACCAGGACCGTCATCCTCGCGGGTCAGGGTTCGATCGGCGCTGCCACAGAGCTCGAGCAGCTGGCGGACATCATGGCTGCCCCGATCGTGAAGCCGCTGCTCGGAAAGGGCTCGGTTCCGGACCACTCGCCATTCACGACCGGCGGGATCGGCCTGCTGGGCACCGAGCCGTCAGAGGTGGCGATGGAGGACGCCGATACGCTGCTGATGGTCGGCACGAGCTTTCCCTACATGGAGTTCTACCCGAAGCACCAGCAGTGTCGCGGCGTCCAGATCGATGCCGAGCCATCGCGCCTGGGCCTCAGGTTCCCCATCGACGTCGGCCTGTGCGGTGATGCGCGCGCCACCCTGCAGGCGCTTCTCCCGCACATCACGCGCCGCAGCGATCGCGCGTTCCTCGAGCGGGCGCAGGCCGGCATGAAGGCGTGGCGGGAACTGTTGCGCACCCAGGCCGCGCGTGAAGAGATTCCCATGAAGCCGCAAGTGATCGCGGCTGCACTGAACGATCTACTTGCCGACGACGCAATCATCTCGACCGATTCGGGAACGATCACGGCCTGGGCGGCGCGCTACCTGCAGTTGAAACGCGGCCAGCTCTTTTCGTGTTCCGGCAACCTGGCGTCGATGGCCCCCGGCCTCCCCTACGCGATCGCGGCGCAAATCGCCTATCCGGGGCGGCAGTCGGTTGCCTTTGTCGGCGATGGCGGCTTCACCATGCTGATGGGCGAATTCGCGACCGCGGTGAAGTACCGGCTGCCGATCAAAGTCGTCATCGTCAAGAACAACGTGCTGGGCATGATCAAGTGGGAGCAGATGGTCTTTCTCGGCAACCCCGAATACGGCGTGTCGCTCGAGCCGATCGACTTCGTCAAGTTCGCGGAAGCATGCGGCGCCATTGGATTCCGGTGCGAACGGCCCGACGAAGCGCGTCCAGCCCTGGAAGCGATGCTGCTCGCCGACGGCCCCGCACTCGTGGAAGCGACCGTCGATCCATTCGAGCCGCCGATGCCGGCGCGGGTGAAGGCGAAACAGGCGCTGCACATGGCTGAATCGCTGGCGCGGGGCGAACCGAATCGCGGCCGCATCGCACTCACGCTCTTCCGCGACAAAGTGAGCGATCTGAGAGGACACTGACGTGCGGCGGACAGGATCGTGATACCACCCTGATGGCCAATCCATTGGCTATAGCAGCCAATAGACTGGCCGCTTGGCCTATAATGAGCCCATTCAAAAGAGAGGGCTTTTAGTGGCAAAGCATTCATCGCATGTTCTGGAAATGGCGCGTAAAGGCGCCGAACACCGTCTTGACGAACTCAAGGCGGAGATCACGAGCCTGATCAAGGCATTCCCGCATCTGGCTGCGCGCCAGGGCCGGCGGCTCTCACGCGGAACCGTGGGGCTGGCCCACGCCGCGAAGGAGACTTTGAAGATGGCGGCCGGCCGCAGGAAGCGATCGAAGATGTCGGCGGCGGCCCGGAAAGCGGTCAGCGCGCGGATGAAGAAATACTGGGCGGCGAAACGGGCGGCCAAAAAAGACTAGATCTTGGATGATCTCCAGCGGGAACTGACCCGCACCATCAAGGGCGAGGTTCGGTTCGACGCCGGAAGCCGCAGCCTGTACGCCACCGACGGCTCCAACTACCGGCAGATCCCGATCGGCGTCGTTCTTCCGCGCGACGCCGAGGACGTCGCCGCGGCGGTCGCGGCCTGCCGGACGTTCGACGCGCCGTTGCTCTCGCGAGGCGCCGGCACCAGTCTGGCCGGCCAATGCTGCAACGTCGCCGTCGTGCTCGACTTCACCAAGTACATGAACCACGTGCGGGAGCTGGATCCTGTACGAAGGATCGCGCGCGTCGAGCCGGGCGTCGTCCTCGACACGCTGAGGAATCTCGCCGAAGAACATCAGCTCACGTTTGGACCAGATCCGTCGACGCACAGCCGCTGCACACTTGGCGGCATGATCGGCAACAACTCCTGCGGCACGCATTCGCTCCTCGCTGGTAAGACGGTCGACAACATCGACGAGTTGAAGATCCTGCTGTACGACGGCACCGAGATGTCGGTCGGCGCAACCTCCGACGCAGAGCTCGACGCCATCATCGCGCGCGGCGGGCGCCGCGGGCAGATCTACGCCGGCCTGCGGGACATTCGCGATCGGTATGCGCCGCTGATCCGCGCGCGCTTTCCCGACATCCCCCGTCGGGTCTCGGGCTACAACCTGGATCAACTGCTGCCGGAGAACGGCTTCCACGTCGCGCGGGCGCTGGTCGGCACGGAGGGGACGTGCGTGGTCGTGCTCGAAGCGACAACGAAGCTGATTGCGAGCCCGCAGCACCGCTCGCTCGTCGGCCTGGGTTACGCCGACGCGTTTGCGGCAGCCGATCACGTGCCCGAGATTCTGACCCACCGCCCGATCGGCCTCGAGGGATTCGAAGGCGCGATGATCGATGGCCTCAGGCGAAAAGGCGCGCCGAACCTCGAGCTGATGCCCGAGGGCCGCGGCTTCCTGCTGGTGGAATTCGGCGCCGACGCCGCCGCTGACGCCGACCGTTGTGCGCGGGCGCTGATCGATCAGCTGACCCGAGACTCGAGTCCGCCGGCGATGCGCCTGTACACGGCGGCCGAAGCGCGAGCCGTCTGGAAGATCCGCGAGTCGGGGCCGCGCGCCGCCGGCAGCGGACCCGGGATGCCGCTCCGATGGGAAGGCTGGGACGATTCATCGGTCGCGCCGGACAAGCTCGGGGCCTATCTGCGGGATCTGCGGCGGCTGCTCGACGAGTATCACTATCAGGCGGCGTACTACGGCCATTTCGGCCATGGCTGCATCCACATGCAGATCAGCTTCGATCTGCAATCGGCGGACGGCGTGCGCAAGTACGGTGAGTTCGTCGACAAGGCCGCCGACCTCGTCGTCAGCTACGGTGGCTCGTTGTCCGGCGAGCATGGCGACGGCCAGTCACGCGGCGCGCTGCTGCCGAAAATGTTCGGCCCCGAGCTGATGACGGCGTTCCGTGAATTCAAGGCCGTGTGGGATCCGCAGAACCGGATGAACCCCGGCAAGCTCGTCGACGCGTACCTGCCGACCGACAACCTCCGCCTCGGCGCCGGCTACCACCCGCTGCAACCGGCGACGCATTTCACATTTCCCGATGATGGCGGTTCGCTGGCCAGGGCGACGCTGCGCTGCATCGGGATCGGGGAATGCCGCAAGCAGGAACAGGGCACGATGTGTCCCAGCTACATGGCGACACTCGAGGAAGCCGACAGCACACGCGGCCGCGCGCACATGCTCTTCGAGATGCTCCAGGGCGACACACTGGACGGCATGTGGCGGAACGAGCACGTGAAAGAGGCGCTCGATTTATGCCTCTCCTGCAAGGCCTGCAAAGCGGAATGTCCGACCAACGTCGACATTGCCACCTATCGCGCCGAGTTTCTGTCGCACTACTACGAGACGGCGCGGCGGCCGCTGCACGCCTACGCGTTCGGCATGATCGATCGATGGGCGCGGATCGGCTCGATGACGCCACGCCTGGCGAATGCGGTGGCCAACGCGCCAGGTCTCAACTTCGTCCTGCGGAAGATGCTGCATCTGGCGCCGCGGCGCGAGCTGCCTCGTCTCGCATCGCGCAGTTTCCGGCGCTGGGCTGTCGGACACGGCGTTCCCGACGCAGGCGGCGTCGCGAACGGCAGCGATGTCGTGCTGTGGGCCGATACGTTCAATAACTACTTCGAGCCGCACACCAGCCGGGCGGCCCTCGACGTGTTGACGCACGCCGGCTTCCGCGTGGCGGTTCCGCGCGAGCCTCTGTGCTGCGGCCGCCCGCTTTACGACTTCGGCCTGCTCGATCACGCGAAAGCGTACCTGCGCCGGATCCTGCACGTGCTCGGGCCGGCGATCGACGCCGGCTGCCCGATCGTCGTTCTCGAGCCGAGCTGCGCGTCGGTGTTTCGCGACGAGCTCCGCGGATTGCTTCCCGGCGATGCGCGCGCGGATCGCCTGCGGCGCCAGACGTTCCTGTTGAGCGAATTCCTCGAGCACCACGCGCCGGGATACGTGCCACCCAGGCTCGTGCGGAAAGCCGTGCTCCACGGCCATTGTCATCACAAGGCCTTGATGAAAATGACCGACGAAGAGTCGCTCCTGAGAAGGATGGGCGTGGAGCTGGAGCCGCTCGATGCGGGCTGCTGCGGAATGGCCGGACCGTTCGGGTTCGTCGCCGACAAGTACGCGGTGTCGCAGGCCATTGGCGAGCGGATTCTGCTTCCTGCGGTACGGCGCGCACAGCAGGACACGTTGATCGTGTCGGACGGTTTCAGTTGCCGGGAACAGATTCGGCAGGCGACGGGCCGCCACGCGATCCATCTCGCCGAAGCGATGCGCCTCGCGCTGCCGTAGAGCGCTTTCTCTTCTCTCTAGTGGCGCAGCCCTTCAGGGCTGCGAAGCCCGCAGGGCTAAAGCCCTGCGCCACGGTTGTGAAAAGCGCCACTAGATCCAGTCGACGTTTTCCGTGATTCGTCGTCCGCCCGTGCGAAATGCCTCGCGAAGACGCGCAATTCTCCGCCTGGCCTCCTCCAGGTCGAAGTTGCCCAGATTGATGTTCAGCAGATCGATGTACCAGGGCAGTTTGACCTGATCGCGCACGTAGGTGTCCACGATCTCCCGCGCGATCGGCAACGTCGTGCCTTTCGAATTGTCGTGGACGTCGCGATTGTTCGCGCGCTGCAGCTTCTCGTACTCCTCCGCGAGCAGCCGCGAGAACAACTCGCGGCTGAACACCTCGCCCGCCCTGATGCCTGTCGTTTGATCGTCCTCGGTCAGCCGCGCGCCCTTGTGCAGCCACTCCCACAGGATGCTGAGCCGGATTTCTCCGGTCGCCATGTCCTCCATCAGATAGAGAACATCGTCGTTGCCAAAAAAGTCCGCCGGCTTGAGCGCCGCGGCCTGGAATCCCTGGCCGAAGGCATTGCCGTACTGGATGGCGACGCTGAGCAGGTCGCGGGCGCCTCGAACGGTGCGCGGCGCGGGCTCGAGAAGCGCGAGTCGGGCCGCATCGTCTTCGGTGTAGGTGAGCGCCGGGAACGTGCGACCGAGCTGATTATCCTCGCCGACCTGCTCCCACACCGGCCGGACGATGTGGACCATCTTCCAGTGGGCGACCCACTTGCCGCTCGCGCCCGCCTGCTGCTCGCGTTGCGCGCCGGCGACGGCGCGTTCCATGCCGCGCGCGACGCCGACGGCCGAGCCGACCGGGATGTTGGGCTCCATGCCGCCCTGCCACAACGCGTACTGTCCGAGCAGATCCGGTGTGTTGACCGCGCGCCGCACGCGATCCTCGTAGTGGCGCATATAGCCGTAGGTCATCGTGATCGAGTCGATGTTGGGATCGATGAAGTCGGGATCCCAGGCCATCGCATCCGCGACACTGTTGATGTAGTCCCACCGTCCGGTGTTGAAACCGACGAAATGGCTGCCGAGCGCGGCGCGGATCTCCATCAGTTGGAAACACGCTTCGAGCTGCTCGACCAGCACATAGACCTTTACTGATCCGTCGGCGATCTGCAGATGACTTTCCAGCGCGGCAATGAGGTCGTTCCAGAGCGCCGCTTCCTCGGCCGTCTGGATCTTGGGCAGGTACAAGGCGAGCGACGAGCCCGCGTCCTGCAACCGCCGGTAGTTATTGACCAGGTACAGCGTCAGATCGACGATCGACGCCGAGAAGCCGCGCCCATCGCGGCGCCGGACGTGCCGATCGTCCAGGTGCAGACCTCTCGCGCGAAAGATCTTCGTCGTGACATCGAGCTGACGCGTCCAGTCGTGAACGATGGCGCGGGCGAAGAACGTCTGCGCCCATTCGTTCATCTCGCCCGCCACCTGCTCGGCAACTTTCATGAAGATCGGGGCGCGATCGATCGCCAGCCTGAGGTTCCGCTGGTTGTCGAGCGACATCGTCTGGACTTGACCGAGGGCGTCTTCGCCGTCGAACATCCATCCGTCCGCGCCAGAGAGGAGCGCGTAGGCAACGTTCCGAATACTCACCTCGACCGGCGCGTTGGCCCGCGCCGCGGGTCCGGTGCCCTGAATCCACTGCCGCCGCAGGTCGGCGGGGATCTCGCTGCCGGTGAACCGGCCGTCACGTGCGTCCTGGACGGTGACGTTCGTGCGGGGGATCAGCTGATCCGGTTCGAGGAACGACAACCGCAGCCTGCCGCGGGCGCGCGCGGCCCGCCGTTCGAGGCGCGCCGCCATCACCTCCTTGCAGTCGTCGTCGAATGGCGCGAGCGCGTCGAGCGCCCGCATGACCGCCGGTGTGAACACATCGTCGTAGGCCGATTGGAGATTGCCCCGGACCTCGATCGACCCCTTCGTCGCATTAGTCATCAGCCGGACACTATAACGTGACGCGTGCGGGGCGTTCCAAACCGGGGACCATGCCTGTCTACACGGCCTCGGAACAAGCCGTAGACGCCCTACGTCTAACGCCGTAGACTGTCTACGACTATGGCCAAAACGTCCGACGACCCGCGCCTCGAGCTCCTCCAGGGCACTCTCGACATGCTCGTCCTCCGAACCCTCCAATGGGGCCCCCAGCACGGCCATGGCATCGGCCAGGCGATCAGCAGGCAGTCCGACGACCTGCTCAAAGTCGAAACGGGCTCCCTGTACCCCGCGCTGCACCGCCTGCTGAAGCGCGGCTGGCTGAAGGCCGAGTGGGGCGTGAGCGAAGCCAACCAGCGGGCCAGGTACTACCGGTTGACCCCGGCGGGGAAGGCGCAGCTGTCGCGCGAGCGCGATCGCTGGTCGCAGCTCGTGGACGCGATTGGACGCGTGATGAATCCGGCGGCGGCGAGCAAGGAGTAGCGCAGATGCGGCCCAGCCAGAACGATTTCGACGACGAGATTCGCGGCCACATCGCGATCAGCGTGAAGGAGCGGATCGAGCGCGGCGAGGATCCGGAAGCCGCACGCCTGGCGGCGTTGAGGGAGTTCGGCAACGTGACGCTCACCCGCGATTCGATGCGCGGCGTCTGGAACCCTCGCTGGTTCGACGCCGCCGAGGCGCTCGGACGCGACATCCGGTTCGCTCTGCGCGCCCTGATGCGGGTCAAAGGCATGGCCGCCACCGTCGTCGTAACGCTCGCGCTCGGCATCGGCGCCAACGCCGCGATCTTCAGCGTCGTCCGCGGCGTGCTGCTCCGTCCTCTCGTCAATCGCGACGAAGATCGCCTGATCTACATCGGCCAGCGGACGCCGCTTCTCAGCGCCGCCAACGCGACCTTCTCGGTACCCGAGGTCAACGACTTCCGATCGCGCGTCCGCACGATCAGCGCGTTCGGCGAGTTCTCCACGGTCGATTTCGCGCTGATCGGTCTCGGCACCGAGCCGCGCATGGTGAAAGCGGGCGTCGTCAACGGCTCGTTCTTCGAAGTGATGGGCCTGCGCGCCGTGCTTGGCCGCCTGTTGACGGCGGGCGACGATGGACCGGACGCGGCGGGCGCGGCGGTGCTCACCTACCGGTTCTGGGCCACCTCGCTCAACGCCGATCCGGGCGTCATCGGCAAGACGATCCGTCTCGGTCAGCGCACGGCCACGGTAATCGGCGTGCTCGAGCCGTCGGTGCCGTATCCAGCCGACACCGAAATCATCGCGAATGTCGTGACCAGCCCGCATCATCTCGGCGCGACGATGGTCACCAACCGCACGCACCGGATGACCGAGCTGTTCGGACGTCTCGTCCCGGGGGCGTCGATCGAGACGGCGCGCGCCGAGCTGACGGCGGTGCAGGCGGCGATGAAACAGGAGCATCCCGAGGCGTATCCGTCGAAGAGGGAGACGCCGCTGACGGTGACAAGGCTCCGCGACCAGATCGCGGCCCCGGCGCGGACGATCCTGCTGGTGCTGCTGGCGGCGGCCGCGCTCGTGTTCCTGATTGCCTGCTCGAACGTCGCCAATCTAATCCTCGCGCGCTCGGTGCGCCGCGAAGGCGAGCTCGCGGTGCGGGCGGCACTCGGCGCCGGCCGCGGCGCATTGCGGCGCACGCTGCTGGCCGAGAGTCTCGTCCTCTGCGGCGCCGGCGCTCTCCTGGGCGTGGTTCTCGCAAACCCGTTCGTCGCGATCGTCGGCCGGTATGCGGCCCGCTTCTCGGTGCGCGCGCTCGACGTCACCGTCGACTCGACGGTGTTGTGGGTCGGCGCCGGTCTGGCGATGACCGCCGCCGTCCTGCTCGCGTACGTGCCGCGCCTGCCGTCGCCGGGCGCCCCCGCCGGTCTCGGCCTCGCCACCGGCGGCGTGCGGATCACGCCGGGCACGAACCGCCGCCTGCGGATCTTCGCGACCACGCAAATCGCGTTCTCGTTCGTGCTGCTCGCCGGCGCGGGGATGCTGCTGACGACGCTGATCACGCTTCAGAGCGAGAACACCGGCTACGACATGCGGCACGTGCTCGCCGTCGACGTGCCGTCGCCGGCCACCGGCGTCGGCGGCGCGAAAGTGCTCGCGTTCTACCAGGAAGCGACGCGCCGCATCGGCGAGCTGCCCGGCGTCGAAGGCGCCGCGGTCGGCAGCTTCGTCCCGTGGCGCGACGCCGGCAATGCCAGCATCAACGCCCGGTTCGCCGTCGAAGGATACAAGCGCGCTGACGGCGAAGAAGATCCGCGCGCGCGGATTCGGCTCATTGGTCCCAGGTTCTTCTCCGTACTCGGTGTTCCGCTGGTCACCGGCCGCGACTTCACCGACGAGGACCGCGGCGGCAGCGAGCTCGTCGCCATCATCAGCCAGACCGTGGCGCAGCGGCTCTTTCCGAACGGCGAGGCGCTCAACCGTCACATGTGGTGGACCGATCCGTTCTTCGGCAAACCGGTCCCGCGCCGTATCGTCGGCATTGTTGCCGACGTCGACGACGAGAACGTGAGCCGTCAGCCGGCGATGACGATCTACATGCCGGTGCCGCAGATGGGCCTTGGCGGGCGGCTGTTCGTGCGGACCGCGGGCGATCCCTACACGCTCGTTCCTGCCGTCACGCGCGTCATCCGCGATCTCTCTGCCGACCAGCCGATCGAGCGCGCGGCAACGCTCGAAGATGTGCGCGCGGAAGTCCTTTCGCCAGAGCGCCTCAACGCGTTCGTCTTCTCCGGGTTCGCCGGCATCGCGCTGCTGATCGCCGTGGTCGGCGTGGCGGGCGTGCTGGCATTCTCGGTGAGCGCGCGGACGCGCGAGTTCGGCGTGCGTCTGGCCATTGGATCCGCGCCGCGGCGTTTGCTGGCGCAAGTGCTGTCGGAGGGCGCGGCGATCGCGGCGATCGGGATCGTCGCGGGTGCGGCCGGAGGGTTCGCGCTCGCCCAGGTCGCGGCGGGGCTTTTCGCGACCGTGCGCTTGCCGGGCGTGCTGCCTGTCCTCGGTGCAGCAGCGGTCCTCATCATCGCTGCGGTGGCGGCGTCGCTGATGCCGGCCGCGCGGGCGTCGCGTGTCGACGTCGTGCAGGCGCTGCGCTCGGAGTAGGCCGCGTCTCTAGCACGTACCGGTCGGACGCAGCAGCCGCAAGTCGGAGCGCCTTCGACGTCCGCGAGCATTCGAGGCCCGGGTCGCGGCGGCGACCGGTTCCTCGACGTCGATCGCGAGGTGCCGGCGCTGCAACCAGCCCATCAGAATTCCAGGAAAACGTGTCGCCCGCCGGTTCGGGTCGCCGTCGTAGCGGTAAACGTGGGCGCGCGGCGGTAAGTCGCTGGGATCGGGACGCGACATGAGCTGCGCGAACGCGTCAAACGACGCGGGATCGAATGTGCGCATCATGCCATTGCCTCTGATAGGTATTTCCGCAACTGTGCGGCCACGAGCCCTGGCAGCTGGTCGACGTGATCCGTGAAGGAGGTGAAGTGCTGCCCGAACGGCTCTCGCACACCGAGATCCCATTGTCCGCGTGTTTCCGAAGGACTCAATGCCACAACCCAGTGGCCGGGGCGCTCGTTGTCCTTGCATACCTGCCGTACTTCCCGTTCAATGCCGTCCGCCACGCGAGCATCAGACACACCTTCGATCACGACTTCGAGATCCATTAGTAGCCCTTCGTGTGCTTCCCTTGTCCAATGAAGACTACCGACATTCCCGGCGAGCGCGTGTGCCCTTCGGCACAGCGAACCAGGTCCGGACCAATGTGCGCACATTGACAGTTCTGGCGCTCGGTGCGCCGTCGTAGTGCACACGAAGACGTTCGGCGAACCGGCAGCTGAGTCTCCGCCACGTCGCGCGCGACCCCGGCTCCTGCCGAGAACACGCTGTGCCCGATTGAACAGCACGCCTTACGACCGCACGATACCCTGACTGCTACGACAGCAGAGCCCGCCGACATGGAACATCCGGTCACGCAAAACATTCGAGCGATTGCCGAACTCGATCGCCGCGTGCTCGACGAGCAGACGGCCATCGATCGGCTGACGGGCAAGGTCGCGCGCGCCGCTGGAAGCATGACGTTCATCGTGCTCCATGCCGTCTGGTTTGCGGGGTGGATCGGGTTGAACGCCACGCGATCCACGTTCGATCGGTTTCCGTTCAGCCTGCTGAACCTGATCGTCGCGCTGGAAGCGGTCTTCCTCACCAGTGTCGTACTGCTGACGCAAAACCACATGACGAGTGTGGCGGAGCGGCGAGCCCGCCTCGAGCTGCAAGTCAACCTCTTGGCCGAACAGGAACTGACGACCATGCTGCACATGCTCCACGCTTTGTGTACGAACGCCGGAGTCCAGGTGTCCGTCCGCAACGACCGCGTCCAGCAACTGCTCACCGAAACGGACATCCAGAGGATCGCGATCGCGCTCGATGAAAGGTTGGACGCTCCTGCGGGTCCGTGATCCGCCGAGCAGGTGGATGGCCCACGGCGTGTGCTGAAGGATACAGACGAGACGACCTGTGGCGACTAGCATTACACACGGTCATCGACCTCGTTGACCAGAGAAGGATCACCACATGCTTTCAAATTGCAATCATCGTCGTGCTGCTCAGAGTCATTCAGGGCCGCAATCCGCTGCGCGGATAGCCGCCGATCGGCCGATCACGTTGTTCACTCAGTTCACAGAGGTCAGTCATATGTTGCGTTATTTCAGTCTCGCGCTCTGTTTCGTGTTGGGTTCCACGGCGCTCCGCGCCGAAGACAAGGAACACGGTCGTCTCGAAAACTGCGGCGTCGTGATGCAGGAAGTGCTCGATGTGCCGGACAACATCCCGCAGGAGCTCCTCGAAACAGCCGAATGCGTGATCGTCATTCCGTCGATGACGAAGGTCGCCCTCGGCATCGGCGGCAGCTACGGCCGCGGCGCGATGGTGTGCCGGACCGGCAAGGGTTTCACTGGACCGTGGGGCGCGCCCGCGATGTATGCGCTCGACGGCGGCAGCGTCGGCTTTCAGATCGGCGCCGAATCGACCGACGTCGTCCTGCTGGTGATGAACAAGCGGGGCGTCGACGCGCTGCTC
>Ga0105247_10001381_pt1 | contig 17606 bp, 38 predicted proteins | sample KBSS24metaG_FD_81519 | JGI IMG/M metagenome (GOLD analysis project Ga0105247, IMG submission 81519) | Switchgrass rhizosphere microbial communities from Kellogg Biological Station, Michigan, USA - KBS S2-4 metaG | ecosystem: Host-associated > Plants > Roots > Rhizosphere > Soil | place...
GCGATCTCCATCATCCTGTTCTGCATCTACAGCTTCAGCGGCTGGGCGAATGGAAGGATTCCGCTATGAGCGAGACACATTCTGCTGCGCCACAAGAACGGCGCGGTACATATACCCTTATCAAGGTGACCGAGCTGACCGCCCTCAAAGCCGAACTCGCGAGCTGCCGGGAATGCCACGCCAATCTCGACTGCCTGTCGCGTGGCCAGCCAAAGGACACCGCGAAATGACCAACGGAGACGGGATTGTACTCCGCGCCGTGGTCGGCTTTGGCCTCGGCATTCTCGTGGGCGTGCTTCTCGTGGGCGTTTTTATGGGAGCCGTGAGATGATGCTTATCCCGATCGGCTTCGTTTCGTTCGTGTGCGGAATCTTTGGCACGGCTGTTTATTGGAGCATTCCATGTTGAGCACTTCTCCCGAGACCGAAACTATCGAAGCCGAACTGAAGTCCGTTCGCCGAATGATAATCGACTTCGTTGATTCTGGGGCACAGGATAACGAGCCAATCACGGTAACGAACGGCGATCTTTGCAGATGGTTCGACCGACTAGAGATCGTGTCCGCCCACCTGCGTAACGGACTTGCCCAAACTCCGGCAGTGCGCGGCGATTTATCAGACTCGCCGTTGCCTTGGGTGTTCGATGAGGGCAATGGAGCGGGCCCCGACGAAAAGGAAATGCTGCCCTGCATTGCAGATGCCCACGGCAATATCATCATGCAGATTTTTCTGGATGATCCTTACGGGTCCCCAAGGGTAGCCGAAAAGATCGCTGCCATGCGTGTTGCAGTCGATGCTGTCAATCGTGGCGTTCCCGATGGCCTTCTGATGCAGCTTTTACATAAACGGTTGAATGAATACGAGCAGATAGCCAGTTCCAAAATCGGGCTGACAGACCTCGGCAAACACGCGCATCTAGCGTTTAAGATTTTCCGAGACAGTTGTGTCGCCGCACTCACGGACACATCGACAGATCGCGAGGGCAAATGAGCACTTATACCCGAGATCGCATGCGTGAAATTGGACCGCTGGTAGATACTGTCACAGAAATGCTGCGGAGGATGATCGCCGAGTTTGCTGACGAGCACTATCACACCTGCCCTGCCGACAACGATAGCGGACCGTGCGACTGCTTCGCTGGCCTGCTTTTAGTCGAAGCTAGACAGGCGCTTGAAACGGCTGTTTCGCAGTCCTCGCCAGAAAGGAAGTGAGCCATGTACGGCACCAACCGCAGCACACTCGGCCCTCGCCCACCGCGGCAGACCTTCTGGGAAGCCATTGTCTCACTGTGGCGTGACCTGAGGGGAATCCGATGACGCCAATTCAGCAAGCTATCGCAATCCTGGAAGAGGATGCTTTGACCAACCGGATCGAGCGCGCGCTGGAAGTGCTGCGCGGAGTACCGCAGAGTCCGCAAGTGCGGTTAGAGGTTCTGGAGGCTTTCTTGCAACACGCCGACAAGCATGGAGATACAAACTCCGGTGACCGTTGGTATCGCGGAGCAGCTTGGGCGTGGCGCGAGTCCGCCAAGATGATCCGCCTCGCGCTGCCTGACGCGGATACGCGCCCAGATCGCGAGAGGCAACCATGATCGCCGCGCTCTACGTCGAAGCTGATGGCGCCTACACGGGCCTGCCCCATGTTGATGCCTGGGACATCGGGCGCGACGCCAGGCGGTATGCCGGCAAAGGGACGTGGCTTTACGCCAACAAGATCGCGCTTCCAGAGCTGCGCTGGGGCGCCTGCGAGCAGCGGCTGCACCCGACCGCGCTGGCGAAGTACGGCTACGAGAAAGCGCGCCGCATCGGGATGATGGCGATGGTCGGCGGCAAAGACAAAACCAAAATTCGAAACAGCACGCCAGACGAATTCCGCGACCTGCTTCTGTCGATGGTCAGGGTTTCGGACACTTCGCAAGTTCAAAACACAGGAGAATGAAATGACACGTCAAGAACATTTGGAATGGTGCAAGAAGCGCGCGAACGAGTATCTCGACAACGGCGACGTCCAGAACGCCTATGGTTCGATGGCGAGCGATCTGGGCAAGCACCCGGAAACTGCCGGCCACTCGGCCATCACCCTCGGAATGATGATGATGATGTCCGGCCATCTCTCGTCGGTGCAGGAGATGCGCAATTTCATCGACGGGTTCAACTGAGTGTTGCCCACACCCCAGGAGTCCGTGACGGAGAATGATCATGGTTAAGCGCAGCTACATCCGCGACGATTTCGATTCCATCCTTGGTCATCTGGTTGAGGAATGCGGCGAGGTGCTGGCCGCCGCCGGCAAGACGCTTCGATGGGGCCCTGATAGCTACAATCCAGAACTACCCAAAGATCAACGAGAAAAGAATATCGATTGGCTTCGGCGTGAACTTGCCGATTTGGAAAGCGTCATCAACCGCGCCAAGGAACATATCTTCGATGAAGATCCGGCCGGAGTTGTGGGAAGTCCGAAACATGACTGAAGTGTTTGGAACGATATGGCGCCCGGTAGAGACCGCTCCGAAGGACGCCCGCATTCTGGCGTGGTGCATTTTCCCCGCTGGTGGTGAGGTCCGGTTTGTTACGTGGCGGAGCGATTACTACAACGGCGCGTGGATGGCATACGGCTGCCCGCAAGAGGTAACGCACTGGATGCCAGTTCCTCCCCCACCGAACTCTCCGGCAGACCGAAAGGGCGAGGCATGAGGGATATCGAAGACGAAATCAAGCAGATGGGGTTTGACGCTGAGACTGCGCATAACATTGCCGAAGTTGTCCGCACCACGCGCAATGCGGCAATCGAGGAATGCGCGAAGGTATGCGACGAACTGCGCCGCGCTGATTACAGCGCCGAAAGCCCTGACTGGACTGCAGGTACCGATGATTGCGCAAAAGCCATCCGCGCTCTGGCGGTCACTTCTGGTATCCGAGAGGGCAAATCATGACCACGTTCTTTCTCTGCGCGCTCTCCTTCATAGCGGGAGTTTTATTTATGGGCTGGATAGATTCGATGAGGCCTTAAGATGGTCGCCGATCCCTACGCTTTAGCTCCCGGTCGATGGCCTCACGGATCAGGTCAAGCCTCGCCTCGCCATCGACCAGTAGCCCATCCAGTCGCTCCAGCATCTCGGATGTCAGCGGTAACAGAATCCGTTCGTCCCAAAGTTTCTTCCGGCCCATGTTCTTTTTCCGTATATATGCTATTGACGATGCCAGAACTATAGCGTATATACGTAATCACAGTCAAGACGGAGCAAGCAAATGGCCAAGCAAGTTCGAGTTTTCACCAAGGAGGATCAAATCCTCCTTGCCGCCGCCCTCCTCAACGCGGGCGTCAAGGCCAGTATCCGCAAACTCCACCTTGGCGTCCGCGTCGTATTCAGCGGCTCGCAGGACGACGTTGCCGAAGTCCTCAACTCTGAAGGTTTCCTTCACGCCAATGGCGGCCCGTTCACCCAATTCTCTTTCCAAGGCAATCAAGCCTTCGTCCGCTACGTGGCGATTTAACAATGAGAGAGCGCAGCGTATCTGACTGTCTTTTTGACCTCGGGGTGGTTCATGTCCGCGATCAATGGTCGATCACGGACAGCAAGCACACCCTTTACTACGCCGGGCGCGAGATCGGTCGTTACAGCGCGTTCGAAGTCAGCGTTTTGCTTCAGGAGCATTATCCAGAGGAGTACTCGCAATGAGCCGTAAGGCCATGGAGGATTTTTGCTGGCGATGCGGCAAAAGATCCATCTTGAAATGCGTTGAGCCCTTTGGGTTTCTATGCCGCGAATGTTTGAGCGACCCCGCTTCCACGAATTCTTCTATCACTCGGACTTGACGAAAGACCGGACTTAGCAAATGAGGATTGAAACATGACAACAATTGCCGACATCTACGCCGCGATTAACCCACTGCCCGCCATGCTGTCCGAGAAGGGAAAGGTCAACCCCAACGTTGACTTCCACATCGAAGCTAACGCGCGCATGCATATTACCGTGAAGTGGAAGAAGTATGGAGCCGTTAGTGAATGGGAGCAGGACTACAACGTCTTTGCTGGAAGTGATTTTGCAGACTGCCTGAGCAAGGCAAAAGCGCTCATTGCCGGGCTGCCGTCTGCAGAACAGGCTCGGCTTGAGGGGTTCATGAACAAGCTCGGCAAGCTTATCGACATCGGCAAGGATGAAGGCGTTTCGGTCGATTTCCTGAACCCGCTTCTCGATACCATGAAGCGGCTCTCCGAGAACGTCATCACCTACAAGCCGGCGCCAGAGGCTGCCTAATGTCCTACGACGACTGGAAAACACATAACCCGGATGATGACCGCTGCGAGTTTTGCGGTGCCGCGCCGTGGGAAAGTCGGGGTGGTTGGCAGCCAAGCGGCTGTAACGGCGAGTGCCGCATAAGCTGGCGCGATCCCGATGCCGAATACGAGAGAATGAGGGACGACCATGAGTGAGCCCGACGACGACATGCTGTCCGACGATGTGGCTATGGAAGAGTGGATGGCCATGACCGACGCGCAGCAGGAGGCCGAAATCGCCCGCGAGATGGACAAATACAATCGCTGGCATGACAGCCTAACGCTTAACCAGCAAATCCGGGTTGCGCGCGGTTCGGCACTGCGGAGTATTATGGAGAACCGAAGTCGGCTTCGCAGACCAGAACTGTGCAAGATCGAATATGTCGTTGGCCTTTGGAAAGATGGCGTCCGCCGAAATCAAATGCGGCTTGTGAAAATTAGGACGTGGCGATCCACTGGCATTTATCCGGGTGAAGCATGACCACCCCGGCACCAGAGACGATCGAACGAGAGCAGGGCAAGCGATGACGCTACCCGAGACCACGACGCCTGAAGCCCTCGCCGATCATATGGGATGGTCGGAAAGAAGGGTGCGTGATCTCGCAAGGCGTCTTGGCGCGTGCCGAATTTTAGGTAATCGTATGGTTCTGCTCGGCGAGGATGTCGCCGCCATCATGGAAGCCGCTAAGCCATGCCCCTCAAAATCTATCGCCGTCCGGGAAGCGCTGTCTGGCAGTATCGGGGAACACTTGCCGGACGTAGATTCCGTGGATCTACTGGCGCAACTAACAAGGAAGCCGCGCAAAGAATTGCGTCCGCGGTCGAAGACAAGTTCTGGAAACGTGGTCTCGATGGAAAAGAAAAGGGGCTGACATGGCCAAAGGCAGTTGCCCTGTATGTCGGAGCTGGAAAGTCTGTGCGCTATCTGGCGCGACTAACATCCTATTGGAAGGATGCGGTTATTGCGGATCTGAATGGTGGTGCTATCCGACAATCCGCTATCGACCTGTACCCCAACGCCAAGAACAGCACCCGCAACCGACAGGTGATCGTTCCGACGCTGGCGGTGATCAATCATTGCGCTGAGCTGGGACACTGCCAGCCGCTGAGAATGAAGCGGTTTAAGGTCGATACCAAGATCAAGAAGCCCGTAACCTTGGAGTGGATAAATGCCTTCCGAGCCCACGCTGACCGAATGGATATCGGGGTTCTCGCACTCTTCCTGTTCGCTACCGGAGCCAGGATCACTGAGGCTCTGTCTGTCCGATGGATCGATATTGATCTTAGAAAACGTACAGTGCTCATCCGCCAGACTAAGCTTGGCGAAGAAAGGCTGGCCCACATTCCATTGGAACTTTTCGTTGCCCTTGCGAACCTTCCGAAAGACAGGGAGCCATTCGCCATTGCCTACACGACAGCCAGAGACGCATGGGACCGAACAACAAAAGCAGCAGGCGTCGAGCCGCTCACCTTCCATTCTTGCAGGCACGGGTTCGCTACGAGCCTGCACGACAGGGGAATAGGCGTTAAGACGATCGCCAAGGCCGGCGGCTGGAAGTCGGCACAGCACCTGTTCAACACCTACCTGCACGCCGACCAAGACGCGACCGTGACAGATCGGCTTTTTGACACCGAATCTGACACAGCCAAAACTGAAGACAAGAAAGATCAGCAGGTTAAGCGGCGTAAGTGAGACCCATATAGGGGAATACGCCAAATATGCAATCGTTGGGAAATAAGGAGAATTTCGGGATGACAGTGCAAGATCGTGCGTCTTCTAGCGTGAACGACTCGGGAACGAGCGAGCAAATTGGCACGCCATTGACACAGGCAAGTTCGCCGAACGTTCACCGTGATCTGCTCGTGAAACGAAACCTCGCCGAACAATCCAAATGGCTCAACGACGAGACCGGCGACCGCTCGTGGGCCAAGCATGAAACGCAGACGGTGGAGTGGATGATGGGACGGCAGGTCCGGACTGCCTAGGTGAACGCCACAATCGGGCGATTGTCTAATCTCTACCAGCACTTAGCAATTCGACCGTCCGCTAACCGAAAGAGCAACCGACGCATCAGGCGTCTTATGGAGAGCGAGAATGGCCAAGAAGGCAGTGCAGCTTCAGCAGACCGTCAAGGTCAAGGACTACGGCAGCGACGACATGAACATGTTCGCCGTCGTTATCATGGCGCTCGAAAAGATGGACGAGCGTCAGCGCTGGGCAACTCTCGGCTACGTCAAAGCGAAGTGGCCCAAGGAGTGGCCGACAGACTCGATCTGAGGTCCGATCATTCAAACAGTCCGAAAGAGCAAAACATGACGTGGTGGATTTGGACGATATTCGGGGTCTACGTTGTCGGCTTTGTTGCAACGCTGCTTTTGCACCTGATCTGGTTGCAGATGGTCACCCTTGGCCTTGCGATGTTTCGCGCCGCAGTCTGGCCGATCTTCTGGTCAATCGGCTGGCCCGAGGGCTGGCGGTTTCCGATGGATTAACCGAAGGAGAGATCTATGGGAATTACCTTTGGAGACCGTCTAATCGACTCCGGCTACTACGACATCACGCCGGAGCAGGAACGGGAGATTGAGGCCCGCGAGGAATGCAAGCGTCGGGGTCTGGACCCAGACGACGACGCAGCGGATGGCGTCCTTGTCTGGATGGTCGTTGATCGGGAAATGAGAGAGCGATGAGCAACGAAATCAAGACGAAGGCCCGACCGGCATCTTCTCCTGTTCGTGCTGACCGGACTGGCAAGGAGACGGAAACAGTGCCCAAGAGGAAGCCAAATCTCAATACGACCGGCAAAGGCGCAACGTGCGACTACTGCATGCGTCGCCTAGAATCATCCAAGAGTAAGGGCAAGCTTGCGGCAACCCGTGACCACGTTCATCCGAAATCTTTGGGTGGCACTTATCGCGTCTGGTGCTGCCGGCAGTGCAACCAAATCAAGGGCGATATGACCATAACCGAGTGGCGGTATTTTCGCCGTCACAACCCCGAATGGTGGAAGCGGCCAGAATTACAGTTCGGATCAAATTGCGCTCGTGGCGAAACAGGTAGACGCGAAGGGCTTAAACCCCTTTCCATTGCAGGTTCGAACCCTGCCGAGCGCACCACCGATCTTCAGTAGAGACCAAACAATAGGAAGGATGCAATGAATGGCTGGCCGATCACCTTTTGACTTTTCTAGTGAGGAAGCATCCAGGGCGATGCTCGACGGGCTAACCTCGCGTATCAGGGATGAATTGCGCAAGCGTATTATGGAACGAATTGAACCAGACATCAGCGCAGCGGTTGCCGCGGGGCTGGCATCGTTCAAGGCAACCATAGAGGCATATCGCGAACCGCATAATATGCGTGATACCGTTCGCGTGCTGATCGAGCGCAAAGACGGTCCGGACACGAATGGAGACCGAGCTTGACCAAGCCATCTCAGAAGGCGGCGTATGTTCTCATGGAAGTCGGCATCCAGCCGTGGGAGGCGTCGGCCAGTGAAATCGAGTTAGCCGAGCGTATGACCAAAGAATTCCGCTATATCGAAGCGGCGGCGGATGAGATGCGTAAGATCCTCATCCAGCCGTCGCGGACATGACCGAAGATCGCCATGGCAAATGAGAAATGGTTAGCGCTCGACAGTCAGGACCACGACAAGTTCGCGGCTGCCATGATGCTTTGCCAGAACGCGAGCGGGTGGTGCGTGCACGCTGGCCGCTGCTTCTACGATGGGGATTGCTTCAGAACTGACGTGTCGGCCTATACGGACGCCGCCAGGAGGATCAGGAAGCTTGCCGAGGATGAGTGCGGGCTTTTGCGCTCGGCTCTCTTGGAGGCTGCCAGCCACATGGATACGATGAAACAGGTCGCGCGAGACTCGCGATCATGAGCAGAAACCGGCCATGATAATCGCAATCCCAAAGCCCACAGCTTGTCCCGTATGCGGCCTACAGCCGTATGTCGAGAAGTGTGAGCCGTGGCCTAAAGGACATGGGCCGGCGCCGTGGGCCGTTGGGTGTTATAGCCAAGCGCCGTTCGAGCACTTCGTCGGCGTCAATGGCGATGGGCAATTGGATGCCGTCAATCTTTGGAATGTCGAGGCCGGGAAAATCCAGCGCGGCGAGTGGGATTGACACTTTCGCTCATGGCCAATCACCGCCACGTTAACCAATCTGCCGGGTTGATGGAGGGGGCAACGTGGGGTAGCGTGGCGGGATGGAATTCATTCTTTGGACTTTAGCCTTTGTCGGCTGCTTGGTCTGGATATATTTTGTGTCGAAAGACGACATCAGATTTTTCTTAGGTATCAGGAAATAGCGTTATGGAATTTCTCACCCAACCCGTTCCGATGTGGTTGTTTATCCTGCCCTTCGCTCTATTGATCGGAGGCGTAATAGTCGCCGTGCTTTTGGTAAAGACTCCGAATTATCCGGAGCCGCCACACCTCTAGCGATCATACTGATAGGGCTCTGTTCCTGTTGCCCATCGCAACCCAAGCCGGGTTGGCGGCCAAGCCGCCGCCTTCAGTCCCGCTCTGCCCATACGTGTCTGGCGTTGAGAACGCCCAGCGCTGGTTCAAGACACCGCTCGATCCGCCCGTTATATAGTAAGCGGCCGGCAGGTAAGAATTGATCACTAGCTGCGTTGCGGTAAAATAGTTTGTCAGAGCAGTAGCCCATTGGGTGCTGTTGATTACAGCTCGTTTGAATGTGGCCTGATTGGTGGTGAGGGTGATGCTTCCCCAATCGCCGGCCCCAGGATAGCAGGACCAGTCTTGCGCGCCCTCATAGTGAATGGATGCTTTGCCCAAGGCCGCCATTGCACTGGCAAAACTACTATCCCTTCCTGCGGTTGGGTTGGCCGGGTTGGTGTAATCATTGGTGGACTGACTCGCAACGCCGGTCACCACCTGATTGACGAAGTTTGTAATCGCCTGTGTTGGGTTAGCGGCGCCAGAATAGTTGCCACCTCCGTTGGCAGTGTTGTCCTCGCCGTTGTACATCGCCGAATCATCCCAGAAATGCCCCGTAGCCTTGCTGGGACCATTGTAGGCGAAGTTTGAGTCCACACACGTATCGAAGTATTGGCCATGGTTCATGGCGTCGTGATTGGAGATCGGCGTTCCCCACGAGCCGGTAGTCACCAGCGTATCCGTCAAGTAAGCGGTAGATCCAACAGAGCGGTTTAAATTGGCGGCAGTATAGCCTATAAAGCCCTGCGCCCCGAGGGTGAATTTAATGCGCGGATGGACGCCTATCGCGGCCTTGATGTCCCGCACCATGCAAGTTGATCTAAGTGCCGACATGCTGGCAGTGTCACCTGTGCTGGTTAGGCCAGACCCCCAGCGATCCAGCCCCTTCTTGGCAAGATAGTAAGTTTGTGAGAACCCATCACCGCCAAAATTCCAGACCTCGTTACTATGTTCGATAATCACGGAAACGCGTGAGTTCAACCCCGAAAAACCGCCTCCACCATTAATGATCCTGTCCACCGCGTTTACGGAGTAATTCGATCCAGCGCTATGGTCCGGGTCCATCGATAGAAGACCCATGTGCGGCATGCTTATCCACATATGGATCGGGTTGTTGTAACCTAGTGCCAAAGCCCGTTCGTTGACCTCGTTGATAAGAGCCGTGCAGATTTCAACGGGAACATCGCCGGAGTGGCCCCCACCATCCACGTTGTTATACATCCAGACGCCGTAGATGGGGACGCCGGACGAGTCTTTCGTCAATGTGATGGTCTTGTCGAAGTAGAAGGTTTTGTAGCAATTCGCTGCAATATAGCCGTCGCCGTAGTTGTTCAGATGAACTTGCGCATTCAAGAAGCAGATCGGATAGGCATTTCTCGCGCCAACCTTCAGAGATGCATATGCAAGAGCTGTCGCGGAAGTGAAGTTCGGAAAGCCTGTGGAATCGACGGCAACGGTATAAGTATTTGCCCCAGTCTTCGTGATTTGGAGGGGGCGCTGGTCGAAAGCGGTCATGCCGGTCGTCATGCGGTGAAGCACCCAGTCGCCAGTCAGGTATGGATGCCCTGCCACCGTGAACTCAGCGGCGGCGGCCTTCGTGATACCCGTGACAGTCAGTGGCCCGCCGCCCGTGCGGCCAGATGCCTGCGGGATTCGACAGGTAACGACCTCGCCGTGATAATCCGACGCCGGGGTTTGCTTGGCGCCGGTCGAAACCGCAGCCAGCTCCCACTGGTTGATCGTTGGTTGCGTAGTGCTGGTGTAAGGAGGCGACGCAACATAGTTGGCGGCATTGCCGAAGCCGCCATATCCTATGCCGTTGTTGTTCAGGAAGGGCTGGCTTCTGTTTTCCCATCGCACGTTTTTGGCGCTGTTGCCGCCGTGCCAATTCAGAAAGCGAATCGCTGCTGGGTTGAGTGTCGCCATGACATCCAGAAAACCAGTCCGGAATATCTTTCCGGAGTTCATGCGGGTTTCATCCGCCTGACGGTAGAATTTGAAGTTCTTTAAGTATCTCCCGGCAACAGATGGATCTGTGCTCAGGAACTGGATATTCACAAGACTGGGATTCGCAAGCCCTGTTAGGGTGACGACAATGTATGGAGTGAGACCGGAGGTGTTGGTATATCGTCCGTTAGAGACCTGAGAATAATTACTGCTGGATGCGGCATCTACAGTCCACGTTCCAGAGGTGAAGCGAACCTCTCCGTCGCCGTCCCATGTGATCACATATTTTCCGGTGTAATCAGCCGATGACGGAACGCGAATGCTGCCCCCGAACGCTGTCCCGGTAACCGTTGGATCATTGGGCCAGCCATCTGTGTCGATCACCTGACCCCAGGTTTTGCTGGATGCGAAGTAGTCGGTACCGACAAACGACGTGCAGAAGTCGCCTTGCGAATAGTGGTTGATGAAGGCGTAGTTGTACTCATACAGAAAGCTGAGATTGATGACGTTCCGGCTGCTTTGCAGCGGGTTGAATGCCGTAGAGGCTAAACTAGGGAACCATCCAGCCATCAGTGGTACGTCGCGTAAGCGTGATTGAAGGCAGTAGCTGCCTTCGGAATAGCGGAAAAGCTCGCATTAGTGCTGGCTATCGTCCAATCAGCTCCCCACGCATTCGGTGCGGCATTGGCATTTACCGCCGCTGGGACCTGCGTTGAGGTAGACCAGTTTACTGAGGCGGGGGCTCCTGTCACGAAAGCTCCTCCAAACATGAAATATCCTGCCGTAACGGAAATAGAGGCTGACGCGCCGCTGCTGTTGGCGGCCGTTTGCGCGGACGATGAGATCAAATCAGTTGCAAGCCACGCATGCCCTCCAGCAGCTAGAAATGAAACAGTGGTAGAGGCGGTTACAACGACGTTCTTCGAGCCGCTCGCGGCAGGAATCGCTCCGCTCCACATCCCGCCTGTGTTTCCGGTGTTATTGAAGGCGTCCTGCGTCAACGTAACATTTGCCCCGGTTGGGTCGTAGACAACCGAAGTAATCGACTTTGAGTTTTGGACGCCAAAGAACACGACTAGCAACCCGGCCGTGTTAGTCATAGTGAACGGCATTGTCGCCGTAGAGCCTGATGGAAGACTGGTGGATGAGAAAGACCCTAAGTATGAATAGGCTGGTGAAGGGCCTGCAGGAGCAGCGTCCAGCGCACCGCGCCCGGCAATGATACCACGACGTACTTGCCATACCATTATGTAAAATTCCCGATGCCGATGCAGGATACGTTCGCGCCTGTGGTGATCTTCCATGCTCCAGATACCGAGATCATCCCGAGAGGAATAAAGAACGGCACGAGGTTTGAGACGGATGAAGCGCCGCCGACAAAGACCGGAATCGATGTAGCGTTATCGAGCAGCGTCACGACTCCTGGTGAAGTGGTCGCCGGAATCACGAGGATGCCAGAAATATAATCGCCGGTCGCGCCGGTTGCCCCGAGAGCTTGCGCGGTCTGGGACGCGGCAACGGTTTCATATTCGCCGGCCCCGAAGTTAGTTAGTGGCGTGCTTGAAATTGGGACCGCGCTCTGGTTCGAGGCAATGACTACAGGTGCGCTACCAGCCATCGTTGCCTGACCGTTGGCGTTGATATCGCGCACCGTAACCGCTAGGGCGACATCAGAAGCGGCCGGCGATCCCGAGGAAGCCGCCTTTTCAAACTTGCTCAGCGTAGCGACGGTGCCGGTTCCTACGGTAGGGATACCGGCTGCGATTGTGACGTCTGTTACTGCCGCCATAGATCAGTCCTTTCAGAAAAAGTAGATGTGGTAGGTTGGTGTGCCGCTGGGAGGCGCTGGGGTGCTCGGACTCCCAAGGAGTCCGCCAAGGCGACCAAATCCTCGACCGAGCCTGCCAAGAAAACCGAAAGCCATGCGCTTCGCCTCACGGTCGCAGGATGAGCGCCGCTTTAAGCCCGGAGGCTGGTTCAACGCGCCAGTATTGTGCGGCGCCGGCCGACATCGGTGTGCTCACGGTGGCCGATGCGGTTGGGTTGGTGCCGATCTCGATCGCCGACTGCGTATCACACCAGACCATAATCATTTTTGTATCGCCGCTGAACGCAGCAGATTGCGATGACGCGCCGGTTACAGTGATATTTTGTGGCGTCGTCACTGGCGGGAGCTTGGCCACCTGGACGCCAGCCTGAAGGTCGAGCTGATGCTCAACAATGACACAGGAAGCCGCCGAGGCCCCCGCAGACGAAAGAACCAGCAGCAGGCATGCAGCGAGAAGGCGTTTCATGGCGATATCCTCGTGTGTTCTGGCCGGCATTAGCCTTCCTTATGAGGTTCCCCCGCAACGCACTCTAGGGCTCCTCGGATTCGATCTCCTCGAACGTCACGCGGTATCGCTTGCCTCGCACCAGCCTGCCGAGCGACGGGTCCAGGTTGGTCGTGATGGTGTTGCCGTTGCGCTTCAGCAGGCTCAGCTCGTTGCCGCTGCCGACCAGGACGGCGGCCATGCATTCTATCGGTTCGACAACGAGGGTCGGCACGGCGGCTTAGTGCGACTTGAAAATCGCGTACATCACGCCGATGATGGTTCCGATGCCAGCAATGGAGACCACGACCTGAACGATTATGTAGGCGATTAGATTCGTGCCGCTTGACTTCCCGCCGCTCTCCCATCGGAACTGGTTCAGGCTGCGCAGCTCAACCTGGATATCGCCCTTGATCTCCTGTAGCTGACTGGCAAGAAGCTTGGCGGTCGAGTCGATCTTGTCGTTCCGCATGCCCTCCATGATCGCGCCATATCGCGCATCCTGCGCGCGTAGCTGATCAATCCGCGCTGTCTCCGCTTCAGATAATTGCGCTATGCGATGGAGTTCTGCAGCCAGTAGTTTTTGGTCGGAATCTCTTAGAGCGTTGCGCGATTTCTCCTGTGCGGCGACAAGATCAAGAACATTTTTGGTTGGGTCGATTACCGGCATTCATGCCCCCGAAGGGGCACGCGCCCCGCTAGTTGTATTCCCGGTCCACCGTCCGGTGCAGCGGCGCCTGGATCCAGCCATCGCCGCGCCGCAGCGCCTCAACCGTTGCGGACAGCCGTTCGACATCCTTCGATAGCCGCTCCAGCAAAGTGTCCTGTACCGCTTGCCGGGATTTGATCGTCATCAGGAAGACCGTCACGCCCGAAACAGTGACAGCAAGATTGACCAATGAGACGATGACAGCGATGTTTTCGGTCATCGAATTTTCCCGACTGTGCGATTTCGAACATCACGGCTCCGCAAACGTATGGTTGAATTATGGGTAGCCATCACAGGAGCCTCGATCTTCTGGGGTGGTCAGGGCCTGTAGCTCTGTGCAACCAGCGCTATGGGCCCGCTTCTTATCCTCGTAGTCTTGCCTTCAGCGAACGAACCTGGTCCTCGAGCTCGCCCACATAATTCTCGGCGCCCTTGTACCAGCGCGTCACCGGCTCCTTGCAGAACCAGATCAGCGCGCCGCCCGCCACGAAGCCGAGCGCTCCCGAGATCATCCATGTGGTCATAGCTTGGTTCCTTTTGCCTGCGGTTGAATGGCGAGCGTAGCGGCCATGCGCTCCTGTCCGCGGAGCATCATGCGATCGCCGAACCAGAATCCCATGATGGCGCCGAAGATGCCGGCGGTCTCGTCGCTCCAAAGCACCTTCACCAACTGCCCGAGATCGTAGCCGCTGTTCACCGCGTAGATGAACAGGAAGACCTCTAAAAGTATCCACAGATGAAAGAAAACAATGGTGATGTAGGGGCGCACAAATACGGCCAGCGCGTCCACAAAACGGTTCCCAGAAGCGCCGCTTGCAAAACCATAAATATGGTCTGCCTGTCGGATATCAGCCTGAGCATTCGCAAGATCAACCTGTAGCGCCACGCCGTCCTTAGTAGCCTGGAGCTGGAGCTGGGCCATTGCGAGTTGCTGGGCATTGTTCGCCTTCAGGGTCAGCCATTGCATGATCGACGGGACGAGACCCGTCAGCGCGCCGAGGATGCCGATGATGCCGGTGATCATGACTTTTTCGCCATGTCTTGGATTGTATCGTCCTTCGTCTTGCTACTGATCGTGCTGCCAACCCAATAGCCTGTCACAGCGAAGGCGAGCCCTGCCCAATTTCCCAGCAGGACAAGAACGATCTCGTATTTAACTCCAGCCGTTTCCGGCTTCATGGCCAGATAAGAAAAAAGGATAAAACCTATCAGAACGACCGTCGAGACAACGATGGCTCCGAGCCTAGACGAATCCATTCAATTCCCCTTCGGTCTGAAAAGATCGGCAACGCGTCCCCAAAACGTCGGAGCGAGGCCCGGCGGCTGCGGCCGGCCCGGCGGTGGCAATTTGATTTCGGGAGGGGTAATCGGCGGGGCGATCTGCACGTCGCCGAACTTGATCGATGGGTCAATCTGCATCATCGCCAGGATCAGGCCCGCGCAGCCGAGCTGGCTGTCGACCATGGTCGGATCGTAGACGTGATCGGCCACATATTTACCGCTGCGGTACTGATCGGTGCCGGACCAGATATAGGGCGACGGGAGGCCGCGGGCGGCGTAGCCGAGCCCGTTGTATTGCTCGAGCAGCGTCATGGTGCCGCCCGGTGACCAGTCCTTCCAGAGGGCCGCGTGGGGCTCACAGTCGATCAGCGCATCGAGCGCGCCGCGGTAGAAGGCGTCCTGTAACGGCAGATCGTTGTCGTGGTTGAAGAACGGCCCCCGACCCTTCGGAACATGGATGGAAACCTGATTGAGCGGATCGCCCTGGGCTATGCTGCGGTCCCAGCGCTGGGAGGCCTCCCGCTCGTGGATCACGGCGATCACGAACCACGGAACCGCCGCGGCCTCGGATATCTTCTGGTAGCGCTCCTTTGCCGCCGGCGCCGCCAGCCGCTTCGCCACCGGGACGAATTCAGGCCCGCGCGTCAGTTTTGCGGCGTTCCAGCGCTTTGAGTTTGCTGCGGTCAGTGTGGCCAGATGTGTCATGGCCGGAACTTTGGCAGGGTGTGGCATCGCCGCAACGCACTGAATGCTTTACGCGGTCAGGTTGAGCCGTTAGGTTCGGCACCCTAAACGAGGAGGCCGCCCATGCTGCATCTGCTGCTCAATGCGTTTCTGATCGCGACGATGATCGCCTGTATTGCAGTTGCCGTGGTCGGCTCGGTGATGCTGTTCGCCCGGTTCCGCTAGAACGAATGATAGCTTGGATTGAAAATCGCCGGCTGGTTTATGGCGGGGTCGTATGAAACGCCAGCCGCCTGACCGTTACTCACGGTGTGCGTGCAGGCCCCTCCGGTTGCCTGCACTTGAGACAGGGTCGTGTTGCCCGGTATATTGGCACCCGTGAGAATGATTAAACCAGGGCACGGGGCGTAGACTGGCAGCCCGCCCCCGTTAACATTGGTGATCGTGATGTGCTCCGCGTTCCCGGTTGCTCCTACGTCGACCGTAATGCCGCCAGCCGTGGATTCGAAGTGATAGCGGAACACGTTTACGAAGCCGCCCTGGATCAGCAGCGACGTTTGAGTTTGATGATTTCCGGTCGGCGCTGAATTTGCTCCTCCCGAGACGTTGGTCACCTCGACCATCGTCGTGCCGAGGTTCATTCCGGATGCGATGGTGTTACCGAGCCAGATTTGCGCACTGTTTGCATTCACAGAACAGCCGACATCGCGAATCACAAAAACGGTGGATCCGCCGAACCCCTTTTCGTAATGGATGCACGGCCGCGTGCCGCTGGCGCCGTTGCTGTAGATGTAGGTCTGATAAACTCCGGCGAAGTCCTGCCCGCAGTTCGAATAGACCATGTATTGCGTGCCGCTGTCGGAGCGCAATCCAAGGTGATAAAGCGAGGGATTGAAGCACGCGAAGTGCCAATTGTTGTCGCCAAGCGTGACCTGATAAGTGCCGGTATCCCAGGCCGTGCAGAATTTGATGGCACTGGCCGTGCCGTGCGCGCCTTGCGCCTTTACGCCGTTAGGAACGATCAGCGGCTTCAGGCCGGTGCCGCACACCATAAACGAGCCTTGGGGAATATGTGCGACACCGCCCCAAAAGCCGCCGCCGTCGTACGGATAGGACGACTTGAACCCCGCATACCAGAGAAGCGCCTGAAGCGAATTGAAGTTGTCCGTCGTGCCCGCGTCCGTCCCGTTCCAGTCGGCCTTGGCGCCGAACTGGAAGGCGTTCGCGCCGGTGGGCGTGACGATCTGAAAGCGGGTTCCTACGGCATCCGTGAAGCTGCCCAGCGGTTGGCTGCAGCCGGTGACCGTGATTGATCCGCCCGTGCCGCCCGCAGGCATACCGCCGGTGACGCCACCGACCGCCGCCGCGCTGCCAACAAAGGCCAGAACGTCGCCGACGGCGCACTGACCGCTCGGCGTACCCGAGACATCGACGGCGGTAAATGCGCCGCCCGCAACCGTCACCAGGCCGATGGCGAAAGGCTTGTCGCCGATTGAAAACAGGTTGCCGTAATAGGAGCCGTTGGTGTAGCCGCTGCCGCCGGTGACGGTGAATGTGGTGATGTAGGAATCGATGAACGGCGCGGACCCGATGTTTTTGAACGTCGCATGGCCGCCATCGCCCGGCAGCCCGTAGCCGCCCGTCATGACGACGCTGTAGGCCGAGAGATCCAGCGTGGCCGCCACTGCCCTGGTCGAGATGATCGGCGTGCCGCTGCTGGCGCTGACCGAGATCGTGGTCGGGTTTGAGCCGGAGAAGTTGATGCCGTTGCCCGCGGCATAGGTCGCGGTCGAGATGGTGGTCGGGTTGGTACCGACAAAATTGATGCCGTTGCCCGCCGTGAAGGTCGAACTGGGAACGGAAACGCACGGCGCAAGGTTGCCGAGATTGTCGAAGCAGGCGCCCTGGTTCAGCCGGTTGGCAGCGATCGGCAGC